>CHCFR05602__coassemble_189_pt1 | contig 48176 bp, 38 predicted proteins | sample CHCFR05602__metabat2_low_PE_046 | metagenome-assembled genome bin CHCFR05602 | reverse complement strand
ATCCAATTTGTGTTACTGGTAAATCAAAAACGGTTGGATTATTGGAAGATGAAATTAAAAACGAATCGAAGTATTTGGGATTCAATAAAGCAGAAAGGGTTTAAGCGATGAAAAAGAAACTAGTCATATTCCATCCAGCCATTGCTCCTTATCGGATTGATTTCTTCAACTCTCTGAATGAGCATTTTGAGGCCTCGTTCTATTTTGAATTTCTGGATGTATTGGAACAGTCGTTTAATCAAGGAAAATTAAAGGAGCGATTGAAATTTCAACCCAATTATTTGGGGAAGGGCTTTTGCGGGATCAAGAATTTGAGATTGCAAGTATTCCCTATATTATGTAAGACAAGGCCCGACATCGTATTTTGCAGTGAGTTTAATATCATGGGCTTTTTGATATTGCTCTATAAATTTTTGTTTCATCCTAAACTTCAGATTTATACGATTTGTGACGATAGTTTGGATATTGTTAAATCAGAAGGAGGTATTAAGGGCTTCATGCGTGCTTTATTTGTTCGGTTATACGATGGGGTTATTTTGACAAATAGGGCTGTAATTAGATGGTATCAAGAAACATATCATAATACATCTAAATTTATATATTTCCCTATTGTCCAAGAAGATGTGGCTTTCCGAGATGAATTGGATAAGTCGTTGTCTATTTCCTGTCGTTATTATGAGGATTTGAAGTTAAAAGGGAAAAAGGTGGTATTGTTTGTTGGGAGGTTGATTGATATAAAGAATTTAGATTTCTTGCTGAACGCTTTTTCTCAGATATTGGATGAATATCCGAATGCTGAATTATTGTTGGTTGGAGAAGGAGACCGACGAAATGTATTGGAAGATTTAGCTTTCTGTTTAGGAATTAAGGAGAAGGTTCATTTTTTAGGAAAGAAACAGGGTAAAGATTTGTATGCGTTTTATAATTTAGGACAAGTTTTTGTTTTGCCCAGTTATTATGAACGTTTTGGCGCTGTCGTGAACGAGGCGTTATTGTCCGGTTGCTATACCTTGTGCTCGTCGGTCGCTGGTGCCGCTTGTTTAATAGCTCCAGGGAATGGCGCCTGTTTTGATCCAAAAGACCAAAAGGACTTGGAGGAGGCCTTAAGAATGGCGTTGAGTCGGGTGGTGCCGATGCGGGAAGTGGTCGTTAAGCGGAATTTGATGGCAGACAGCTATTCGACCTTGATGGCAAGTCTATTGGAACAGCTGGATTCATAATCGTGGTTGATGAACAGGTATAGATGTCGCTTTATTTCTCTTTGTAGGTCTGTTTAATCTTCTTTAGGTATGGTAGAATTTTTGTCCGAAAGAAAGTTACTTTTTGTTCGAAAGAAATTTGATTTTCCTTAGAACAAAAATTCTTTTTCCTTCGGACAAAAAATCGGGGGACTTAAGTGTATTGGAAATTGCACTGCAGTGAAATTTCCAATACACTGCAATGCAATTTTAGACGTACTGTTATGCCTGTTTTTTACACGTACGTACGTGTCGCCTTTCATGTACGTTCGTGAAGGTTTACGCGAGCGCTCGTGTCGGGCTACAGGTACGTACGTGTGGGGCAACACGAACTATTGTGCTCGGTGCCTGCTTTTCGTTTCGGCATTTACGTCCGCTAGACCCGAACTTATGTTTTTGGAGGCCAGACGAAAATTCCGGTCGAAAATCGTTCGCGATATAATAAATCTCCCTATTTTTAGGTTTTATGAGTATGGTGATGTTCTCACCTCATTTATATGAATAGTTTGTTATGGATATATTGATGTCGATCGAAAAGGTGCGTTGCGCTTTGGCGAAGCGTTTCCTCAAGAAAAAGCAAAAGACGTATGAGGATTGGCTGGCCAAGGGCTATCGGAACCATCCGAAAGTAAGTTTTATCATCGAGTCTCACAACAAGAGTCTGGGCGTGAGACGGATTGTTCGTAAGCTCAGGGAATATCCTGATGCGGAGATCATCGTGATCGACGATGGCTCCAGTTTCGCGCATACGAAGGCTTTGGTGAAATTCCTGGACGGGGGAAATGAGTTTCTGGTCCGGGCGAACGACCTGTATGAGAACGTGATGTACGACAAGACCATCCGCTTTGCCAATGGGCGTTACGTGGTTTTGATGCAGGATGATGATGAGATCACGAGTTTGGATTGGGTGGATAAAGGTATCCGTTATTTCGAGCGTTATCCGGATATGGTGATCCTGGGTGGCTTGGATGGACTGAATTTCGTGATTGATGAGGAGAATCGTTGGGGCTATGTGGATCAATATCCCGACAAGGCCAAAGGCGGGTTCCGTTTTGTCCATTCGGTAAACCGGGCGCCGATGCTTTTGGATCGTGATTTGTTTTTGAAGCATTTGGGGCATATAGATTTCTCGTTCGCCCCGTTCCAGTGCGATGATTGCGAATTGTGTCTCCGGGCTTGGCTGTCGGGCCTGAAGGTGGGTTGGTACGACGCGGGTTTTGAGTCTATGCTGGCCGGTGGCATGCGGATCTGGAATAAGGGATTGATCGGGGTCCAGGAGATCAAGAATCGGGGTAAGTTGTATGAGATGTATAAAGATCGGGTGAATGAGATTTCGGCTTTAGTCGAAAAGGCGAATAGTAAATTGTAATGCTATGCTATCAATTGAGGAATATACAAAGGTAAATGAATCATATTCTAAAGTATTGACGTATAAGGTAGGCATAGATTCTGGCTTCTTCTCAGAATATAATAATATGATTCTTGCGATGTTATATTGTTTGGAGAATCAGATTCAATTTAGACTCTGTTCTGGAGGAACAAATTTTAATCCGACAAAAGGATGGAATGGTTATTTTAATAACTTTTGTGATACGGTAGAGGATAGACAATCGCATTATCGCACATTAGATTGGAAGTATGCTTTGAAATTAATTGTTAAACGCAGGGATAGATCCGCTATTCGTTCTTTGTATCCTTATTTATCTTTTTGGAAGAGAAATTTATTAACACAGGATGTGTTTGGAAAATGTCGAGATAAGTCGAGGTATAAAAAGTTACATATTATTCCAGATCTGGATTTTCGTGGTAGTACACAAGAACTTTGTTTTTTACTTGTTAATTTGACGTGGAAGTATAATGCTACAACTCAAAGACGGATAGATGAGATAGTGAATGCTTTATCTTTGCCCTCTAAATATGTATCTATCCATGTAAGAAGAGGAGACAAAATAGTAGAGAGCTCTTATTATCCTTTAAATCAATATTTTGAAAAACTAGATGGAAATATTAAGGATTTGTTTGTGGCGACGGATGACTATAGCGTTGTAGAGGATATTAAGTCTAAATATACGGATTGGAATGTTTGGACTTTATGTTCTTCCTCAGAGAGGGGATATTCACAATCATCTGCTGATAAAGAAAATGCGATCGAAAAAGATAGAAATATGATTACGCTTTTCGCAACGATGGAAATATTAAATAAGTCAGAACGTTTTGTGGGAACATATAGTTCAAATATAGGAATGTTTCAAGGAATGAGAAAACCTTCCATTTGTCAAGGAGTCGATTTTGATCGGTGGCTAGTATGGTGAGTTTTTTGATGTAATAGTTCGTGTATGAAAATCCTGATTCTAAATACCGCTGAGCATACGGGTGGCGCCGCGGTCGCTGCCAACCGTCTTTTGAGGGCATTGCTTCGGCAGGGCGTATCGGCCTTGATGTTGGTGCGTGATCGGGCGACGGACGATCCTGCTGTGGTTTCGCTGGATCGGGGAGCCGTGCGGCGATGGTTGAATTTCCTCTGTTTTGTTTGGGAACGGCTGGTGATTTATCTCTGCAATCGGTTGAGCAAACGCAACTTGTTTCAGGTCTCGATCGCTAATGCGGGAATCCATATCCGGCGGACAGCGGCGTTTCGTGAGGCGGACGTGATCCATATTCATTGGATAAATCAAGGCTTCTTGTCGTTGGATGAGATCGCCCGGATCATCGCTTCCGGGAAACGGGTGGTTTGGACGTTGCACGACTTGTGGCCGGCGACGGCGATCTGTCATTATCCGGGTGATTGCGTGAAATATCGGATGGGTTGCTCGGCTTGTCCGATGATGAGTGAGAATCCGCTGGTGGATTTGGCGAAGAGAGTTGCCCGGCGGAAGGGAAAGATCGATTGGCAGCGGGTGACGTTCGTGGGATGTAGCGAATGGATCGCCCGTACGGCAAGGGAAAGCGTTTGGTTGCGTGAGGCCCGTTTTGTATCGATTCCGAACCCGATCGATACGACCCTGTTTCGGCCGATTGATCGGCGTGAGGCTCGACAACGGTTGGGGCTGCCTGAGGAGAAGCGGTTAATTCTGTTCGCTGCCGCAAAGTTGTCGGATACCCGGAAAGGGGCGGCCTTCTTGTTGGAGGCTTGCCGTTTGCTGGCGGCTGAGATGGAGGGAGCGTTGGAGATTATCCTGATGGGAAGCGACGCAACGGAGCTTTCGGCCTTGTCGCCTGTTCCGGTGCGGGCTTTGGGGTATATCTCAGGAGCGGAGAAATTGGCGGAAGCCTATTCGTGTGCGGACCTGTTCGTGATTCCCTCGTTGGAGGATAACTTGCCCAATACGATCATGGAGGCGATGGCTTGCGGTACGCCATGTGTCGGGTTCCGGACGGGCGGCATCCCGGAGATGATCGACCATGCGGTGAATGGTTATGTGGCCGAGAGCCGCGACTCGGCGGATTTGGCGCGGGGCATCGCTTGGGTCTTGCGGCATCCGGAGCCGGGGCATTTGTCGGCGGCTTGTCGGGAGAAGGTGATGAGATGCTATCAGGAGTCGGTCGTGGCGAAAAAATATATAGCTTTGTATCAGAAATTAATTCAGGAGAAAATATGAGTCATCAACCGGTATTCTCGATCATCACGGTTACTTATAACGCCGAGCGTTGGTTGGAGCGCACGATCTTGAGCGTGCTGAGCCAATCATACACGAACGTGGAATATTTGATTATCGACGGCGGTTCGAAAGACCGGACGGTCGAGATCATCCGCCAATATGCCTCGGGTTTGGCCTATTGGGTCAGCGAGCCGGATAAGGGGCTTTACGACGCCATGAACAAGGGCTTGCGGCAGGCGACGGGCGATTACCTTGTTTTTCTCAATGCGGGGGATACGTTTCATACGGCGGATACCTTGAATCAAATAGTGAATGGTTTGCAAAGGCGGAAAAGCCTGCCCGACGTGATCTATGGGGAAACCCGGATTGTCGACGCTGAGGGAAAGTCGCTGGGAATGCGACGGCTGAAAGCGCCCAGGCGGCTGACATGGAAAAGCTTCAAGATGGGTATGCTGGTCTGTCACCAGTCGTTTTACGCCAGGCGGGAGAACGCGCCTCTTTACGACCTGTCGTATCGCTACTCGGCCGATTACGATTGGTGCTTGCGTTGCCTGAAGTCTGCACGGTCGGTCTATAACGCCCGGACGGTGCTCTCCGATTTTCTGGAGGCGGGCCTGAGCACGACCAACCGGAAGGCCTCTTTGCACGAGCGTTATGAGATCATGTGCCGTTATTACGGGAAGTTCCAGACGATCCTGTTGCACGGCTGGTTCACCATCCGTTTCTATTGGGCGAAATGGGTGCGGGGAAGAGTATAATAATTAAATAATGTATAGTATATGCGGGAAATCATGAGAAAATGGGGGAAGCACGTGGTGGCTCTCCTCCTGTTTTTAGGGTTGACGGTGGTCTATTTCTCGCCGGCGGTCTTCGAGGGGAAGACGATTCGCCAGGCGGATAACGAGAAGGCGACCGGAATGGGTAACAGCCAGATGGCGGAATATGAGAAGACGGCCGAGCCGGGCGAGTTCAGTGTCTGGTCGGACGCGATGTTTGGCGGTATGCCTTACGTGTCGGGCTATGGCAATCCGGCGCCTAAGTTGCCGAGCTACCTGTGGCTCGAGGCACCCTTGAAAGGCTTGGGTTATTACGATGCCGGCATGGTCTTTACGGGCCTGGTCTGTTTTTATATCCTGATGTGTGTCATGGGCGTGAATGTCTGGCTGGCCATTGCCGGGTCGATCGCTTTCGCCTTGGCCTCTTATAACTTGATCATCATTGAGGCGGGCCATATCACGAAGGCCTATGTGATCGCCTATATGCCGTTGACGTTGGCGGGTATGGCGTTGCTGTTCAAGCGGAAACATCTGTGGGGAGCTGTGGTCTTCCTGCTTGGTATCGCGCTCTCGATCGGTAATACGCACGTGCAGATCACCTATTATCTCCTGTTGCTTTGCTTCTTTATCTATTTGGGTTATTTGGTGCGGATGATCCGCTCGAAAGAGTTGCCCGAGTTGTTGAAGACGACAGCGATCATGGTGGGTTGCGTGATCCTGGCTGTCTTGCCGAACGCGCAGAATATGTACGCGCAGTGGGATCTGGGCAAGAGCTCGATCCGTGGGGCGACAGAGCTGACCACGACGACGCCGGCAGGCGAGAAGATCTCTTCCGGGTTGGATAAGGATTACGCTTTTGCCTGGAGTTACGGCAAGGGCGAGCTGCTGACTCTCCTGGTGCCCAACGCCTATGGTGGTGGCTCGGGGGGAACGCTCGATGCCAGTTCGGCGCTCTATCAGGAGTTGCGTAACCGTGGCGCGCAGGTGGGCAAGGAGGTACAGGCCCCGACCTATTGGGGCGAGAAGAGCTTTACCTCGGGACCGGTCTATTTCGGGGCCGTTGTCTGCTTCCTGTTCGTATTGGGTATGTTCGTCGTGCGCGACGCGATGAAGTGGTGGCTGTTCGCGGGTGGCGTTTTCCTGACGCTCCTGGCTTTGGGTCGCAACTTCGATTCGTTCAACGATTTCATGTTCCATTATTTGCCGATGTACAATAAGTTCCGGACAGTCGAGATGGCGCTCGTCATCCCTGGACTGGTGGTGCCGATCGTCGGGATCTGGGGCTTGGGCGAGATCTTTGGCGGGAAGGTGGACGACGCCCTGCTGAAGCGGGGATTGATCGGCGCATTGGCCATCACGGGGGGGCTGGCCCTGATCCTTTGGTTGGTGCCGAGCCTCTTCCTTGATTTCCGCTCCTCCTACGACGCGCACTATCAATTGCCGGACTGGTATTATAACGCTTTGTTGATCGACCGCGAGGCCTTGGCCTCGGCCGACGCGATGCGCTCGTTGCTGTTCATCATCCTGGGCGCCGCCTTGATGTTCTGGTATTTCTCTTCCAAGAACCGCGAGAAGCTGGTGCCCGTCGTCTCGATCGGTTTGCTTGTATTGACACTGGTTGACCTCTGGACCGTCGACAAGCGTTACCTCAGCGACAAGAATTTCGGGACGCAGAAGGCGGTCGATGTCTATAAGGAGTCGGTGGCCGATCAGGCGATCCTGAAGGATACGGATCTCTCTTATCGGGTGCTGAATCTGAATAACCCGTTTGCCGAGACCAACACCTCGTTCTATCATCATTCGATCGGTGGCTATCACGCGGCGAAGTTGCGTCGCTACCAGGAGCTGATCGACCATCGCTTGCAGGGCGAGATCAACTCGATCATCGGCGCCTTCCAGAACGCTACGGGGCCGGAGGACATCGTACGGGCGCTGGCCGCTTGCCCCTCGTTGAATATGCTGAACACCCGCTACCTGATCTATAACCCGGAGCAACCGCCCATCCGTAATCCGTTTGCCGATGGCAATGCCTGGTTCGTCGGTGGTTTGCGGATGGTGAAGAATGCCGACGAGGAGATCGCCGCTCTTAATACGCTGAATCCGTTGGCCGAGGCGGTGGTCGATGAGCGGTTCGCCGAGCTGGTCGAGGGCTATACGCCCGCTCTCGACTCGACGGCGACCATCACGCTCGAGGCTTATCGCCCCAATCGGTTGACCTATAAGACGAAGGCTGACACGGAGCAGCTCGCGGTCTTCTCGGAGATCTATTACGCTCCGGGCTGGCAGGCGACGATCGATGGCCAGCCGGCCGATCATTTCCGGGCCGACTGGATCCTGAGGGCGATGCGCGTGCCCGCTGGCGAGCATACGATTGTCTTCGAGTTCCGCCCGCAAGCCTATGTGACGGCGGCCTACGTCTCTTCCTACAGCTCGTTCCTGATCCTGTTGATGCTGGTCGGCGCCGTGGGCTGGACAGTCTGGAAGCGTCGTCAGGAGGCTCGACAGGGCGACGCTGAATAGGTGGCTGGATAGGGGCTGCCCCTTTTGGGGGTTGGGCATTTAGAATATCGGTATATTCAGCCCGTCGTGCGTCGTCTTTGGGCAGAATATCGGTATATTCAGCCCGTCGCGTGTCGTCTTTGGGCAGAATATCGGTATATTCAGCCCGTCGCGTGTCGTCTTTGGGCAGAATATCGGTATATTCGGCCCGTCGTGCGTCGTCTTTGGGTAGAATATCGGTATATTCAGCCCGTCGCGTGTTGTCTTTGGGCAGAATATCGGTATATTCAGCTCGTCGTGCGTCGTCTTTGGGTAGAATATCGGTATATTCAGCCTGTCGTGTGTGGTCGCGGACCAGAAGATAGCGAACTTCCGGTCCGCTATCTTATTTATAGAATGTCTTTTGGAAGGCGGAATACTCATCCTTGCCGCGGACGACCCGTTGCCAGAAGGCGGCGAGGAAACCGCTGCCGTAGCCGATCAGCTGAATGAACGAGGCGATGATGGCGAGCGCCCCGATTCGCGGGCTGCGGTTCGTCAGCGAGGCGTCGATCCCGATCAGCAGGGCGTAAATCCCGAGCGGGAGCGGGGCCCAGGGGCAAACCAGCGCGCCGACGAGCAGCACGAGGCACCCGAGCGTGAAGAGCGCCGGCAGGAGGTGTACCACCTTCAGCGAGTCGGGGTATTTCTTGTAGAGGTTGATCCGGGCGATCCCGAAATTATAGACCTGGCGGTAGAATTTGCGCCAGTCGGTGCGCCGCTTGTGGTAAACCCAGGCGGCGGGGAAGAGGCAGACCTTGTAGCCCCCCTTGAAGAGGCGGATGCTGAAGTCGATGTCCTCGCCGAAGCGCATCCGCGAGAAGCCGCCGAGGGCCCGGAACACCTCGGCCCGGATGCCCATGTTGAAACTGCGGGGATAGAACTTGTCCATTTTCTTCTTGCCGCCCCGGATGCCGCCGGTGGTGAAGAAGGAGGTCATCGCGTAGTTGATGGCCTTCTGCACGTCGGTGAAATCGTCGGAGGCCTTGTCGGGCCCGCCGAAGGCGTCGGCTCCCGTGCGGGCGATCCCGTCGCGGACGGCCTGGATATAGCCCGGCGGCAAGACGCAATCGGAGTCGAGGACGATCAGGTACTCGCCCTTGCTCTCGCGGGCGCCCACGTTGCGGGCGTTGCCCGGTCCGCCATTGGGAATGCGGATGTAGCGGATGGCCAGCCGGTCGCGATAGCGGTCGGCCACCTCGTCGGAGGCGATGGTCGAGCCATCCTCGACGATAACCACCTCGAAGCCTCCCGCCGTCTGCCGGGTGAGGCTCTCCAGCAGCTCCTCCACCTCGTTCGGGCGGTTGAAGACGGGGATGATCAGGGAAATTGACGGATTGCTCATGGCTTACCGGAGGATATCGTATTTGACCAACCCGATCTTATGCAGGAAATAGCGGACGGAGACCTTCAGGACGCCCAGCCCGTAGATGGTGCTGTTCTTGATGTTGATGGATGAGGCCTCCTTGAAGTATTTCGTCGGGCAGGTGATCTCGGCGATCTCGTAGCCCTTGTCGCAGATCTGGGCGATGATCTCGTTGTCGAAGATGAAGTTGTCCGACAGCCTGTTGAAATCGACGCTGCGCAGCACCTTGGCCGAGTAGGCCCTGTAGCCGGTGTGGTATTCCGCCAGCTTGTTGCCCATCAGCAGGTTCTGGAAGAAGGTGAGGCCGCGGTTGGCGATATACTTGTAGATCGGCATGCCCCCCTTGAGCGCCCCCTTGCCCAAGATGCGCGAGGCGAAGACCACCTCATAGACCCCGTTGGCGATGAGGTAGATCATGGACTGGAGGAGGAGCGGCGTGTATTGATAGTCGGGATGGAGCATCACGACGATGTCGGACCCGATCTCGAGCGCCTTGTTGTAGCAGGTCTTCTGGTTGCCGCCGTAGCCTTTGTTCTTATCGTGCTTGATGACATATTTGATGCCCAGTTGCTTGGCTACCTCGACCGTGTTGTCGCGGCTGCAGTCGTCGACCAGGATGACGTTGTCGACGATGTCGAACGGGATCTCGTCGTAAGTCTGTTTCAGCGTCTTCTCCGCGTTGTAGGCGGGCAGGACGATGGTTACTTTCAAGTTCTTTACCATGATGTTTTTTTACTGTTTGTTTCCGAATTTGGCTTGTGCCTTCTCCCGCTCAAACCGGAGCAGGTAGGTATCCGGGTTCTTTAAATGGATCATGACCGGGAAAAGCTCCGGGTTGCTCTCGATCGCGGGGAAGAGGTAGCGGGGCGTCGAGCTGAAGCCGAGCTGATCGAGCACGACGTAATCGACCTTCGCCTCGATCATGTCGCGGATGAGCTGGGCCTGGTCTTCCGTCCAGCTGTACATCGTCACGGCCGTCTTGCTATACATATAGAAGAGCTCCGGCTTGCGCGAGCAGACCACCGTATTGGCGGGCAACCGCTTGCGTACCTCCTTGGCGATCGTGAAGAAGTTCTGGTAGTTGGGCGGATAGGGCATCCTGTTCATCCGGTGCAGTGCCTCCAGCCGCGGATAGGCGAATCCGCCGACGACCAGCAGCAGGAGCCACGGCGTGAACCGCTTGACTGGCGTGAATCGCTTGAGCGCCCAGCTGATGGCGACCCAAAGCCCGATCAGGAGGCTGACCTCGAGGAAGGGCAGCAAGGGGGTCGTATAGCGGTTGCCGCTTGGGGTGCTGAACAACGAGATGACGCCGAACGTCGCCACGGTATAGGCCATGAACAGCCATTTGTAACGGCCCAGTCGCCACATGCCGATGCCGATCAACCCGAAGAGGAGGATCGCCACGATCCATTCGCCCGCCGTGGCCGCCGTGTCGTAGTCGACATCCATGTAGGGCAGGATGGAGTTGGGGATCGCCTTCGTCAGCAGCATCTGGAAGGTCTCGAAGAAGCGGCCGATGATGCCGCCCAGGTCGAGCGTGCCCTCCTCGGGCCGCCAATGGTTCGACGAGGCGATCATGTCGACGTAACGGCTCTGCCCCAGCCCTTGCAGCTTATTGCGCAGCATCCAGGGCAGCAGGCAGACCGCGTAGCCCCCGGCGAAGGCGAGTGTCTCTTTCCAACGTTTGGTCAGCAGGAGATAGCACAGGATCGCCGCGATCAGGGCGATGCCTTGCGTCCGGATATGATAATTGAAGGCGGCGGTCACGATGGCCAGGTAGAAAAAGGGCTCGCGCCAGAAGGGGCGCTCCGACTCGTCCGCCTTGTAAAGGAACCAACAGGCCAATACCGAGGTGAAGAGGAACGAGGTCTCGCTCATCATCATCGTCGCGAAACGCAGCACCTGGTAGTTGACCAGCACCGCTGCCGAGGCGACGAACGCCAACGGCCGCGACACGCCCCGTCGCTCGACGAACAGGAACAGCAGCAGGGCGCTGCCCCACAGGAAAAGCCCGTTGAGTACCTTCTGCGGGAAGAAGCTGTCCGTAAAGAACCGGACGACCGACATCAACAGGGGATAGCCCGGCGGAAAGACATTCGACGGGTTATGTGCCGCGTTCGTGATGTCCGCGTAACCATGCCCCCCGGCGATCGAGGTCGACAGCATGTAGTAGGTGCAGTTGTCGCCGTTCATATCCAGCTTCTCGTCGAATATGTAGGAGAAAGCGAGCACGAACAGCAGTGTCAGCCCGGCGAGGTAGAGGAGGCGATTGCCCGATAATTGGCCCTTTTCCATGATCGCGAGCGATTAATTAATAGCGATAGAAATCTGCCTTGTAAGGACCCTCGACCGGAACACCGATATAATCGGCCTGTTTTTGGGTCAGCTTCGTCAGCTTGACGCCGATCCGCTCCAAGTGCAGGCGAGCGACCTCCTCGTCCAGATATTTAGGAAGACGGTAAACACCGACCTCATAATCTTTCTGCCACAAATCCATCTGTGCCAGAACCTGGTTCGTGAACGAGTTACTCATGACGAATGACGCGTGGCCAGTCGCGCAACCAAGGTTCACGAGACGTCCCTCCGCCAGGAGGAAGATCGAGTGCCCGTCGGGGAAGGTGTACTTGTCCACTTGGGGCTTGATGTTCAGGTGGGCGATGCCCGGATAGTTCACCAGCTTGTCGACCTGGATCTCGTTGTCGAAGTGACCGATGTTGCAGACGATCGCCTGGTCTTTCATCCGCTCCATGTGCTCGATGCGGATGATGTCGCAGTTGCCGGTGGTCGTCACGAAGATGTTGCCCTCTTTCAGGGCCTCCTCCATGGTGGTCACCTCATAGCCCTCCATAGCCGCTTGCAGGGCGCAGATCGGGTCGATCTCGGTGACCAGCACCCGGGCGCCGTAGGAGCGCATCGACTGGGCGCAACCTTTGCCCACGTCGCCATAACCGGCCACGACGACCACCTTGCCCGCGATCATCACGTCGGTCGCGCGCTTGATGCCGTCGGCCAGCGACTCGCGGCAGCCGTAGAGATTATCGAATTTCGATTTCGTCACCGAGTCGTTCACGTTGATCGCGGGGATCAACAGCTCGCCCCGCTCCATCATCTGGTAGAGGCGGTGAACGCCGGTCGTCGTCTCTTCCGAGACACCACGCATCTCGGCGATCGTGCGGTGCCAGCGGGTCGGGTCTTCGGCGAGGATCCGGTTCAGCGTGTCGAGGACGCACTGCTCCTCGTGGTTCTGCCCCACGCGGTGGATCGTCTCCGGGTCATTCTCCGCCCGGTAGCCCATGTGCAGGAGCAACGACGCGTCGCCGCCATCGTCGACGACCAGGTGCGGCCCCTTGCCGTCGGGGAAGCGGAGCGCCATCTCGGTGCACCACCAGTATTCCTCGAGACTCTCGCCTTTCCAGGCGAAGACAGGTACGCCATCGGCCGCGATCGCCGCCGCCGCGTGGTCCTGTGTAGAGAAGATGTTGCAACTTGCCCAACGGACATCGGCGCCCAGGGCGACCAGCGTCTCGATCAGGACGGCGGTCTGTATCGTCATGTGGAGCGACCCGGTGATCCGCGCCCCCTTCAGCGGCTGCTGGCCGGCATATTTCTGGCGGAGCGCCATCAAGCCCGGCATCTCGTGCTCTGATATCTCAATCTCTTTGCGGCCGAACTCGGCCAAGCCCATATCGGCCACCTTATAAGGCAGGTCGGAAGGAAATAATGGTGTCATAAACTCGTCTTTCTGTTGATTTTGCCGCGAAGATAGCCTTTTTGCGGCATTTTCCTCCCGCTTTTGTTTTGTTTTCTCATTTTTATCCCTACCTTTGGCAGCGAACTAAAAGTTAAACTATTATGAACGCTTCTGGATTAAACAACACATTAACCTCTTTTATCATGAATCCTTTGGGGAAACATGATAATTTCTTAGCAAGCAAGCAAGCAAGCAAGCAAGCAAGCAAGCAAGCAAGCAAGTCTATAATTTTGTAATAAGATACCTCAAGAAGCCCGGACAGGGAGCGGCGAGCTCTCTGGCCGGGCTTCTTCTGCTCTTATGCCTGCTCCTTTGCCCGATGGGGGCGTGGGGGCAAACGAATTGGATAGACGAGGCGAATACGGATTGGTACGATAGTCCCGATGAGAATGGGTGGTATCACATCTCCACCGCCGAAGATCTGGCGGGCTTGGCGCAGTTGGTGAATGAAGGTACGGACAACTTCAGAGGCAAGACCATCAAGCTGGGAAACGATATTCAGTTGAATAATACTTCCGGTTGGGAGAGCTGGGAAACTACCCCCCCTAAAAACTCATGGACTCCGATAGGCACGCAACAAAATCAATTCAAAGGTACCTTCAATGGGCAGGGGAATACGGTTAGCGGTATTTATATCAATAATACATCCGATAGATTTCAAGGCCTCTTCGGCAATGTGAACGTGGGTAGAATACAGAACCTCACCGTGGCGGAAAGCTATATTTGCGGAGGAAAGGATTCTGCCGGCGGTATCGTGGGGTATACTTGGGGCGGCACGGTGTCGAACTGCTCGAATAGCGGTACGGTGAGCGGAGAAACTGTCGGCGGCATCGTGGGGGAGAGTTATGGCTGGGTGTTGAACTGCTCGAATAGCGGTACGGTGAGCGGAAAAACTGTCGGCGGCATCGTGGGGAAGAGTGGTAGCACGGTGTCGAACTGCTTGAATAGCGGTATGGTGATAAGTCCCAAGGGTTCGGATGCCGATAACACCGGCGGTATCGTGGGGTATAATTCGGGCACGGTATCGAACTGCTCGAATAGCGGCACGGTGACAGGTGACGCCTATTATGTCGGCGGCATCGTGGGGAATAATTTTTATGGCGACACGGTGTCGGACTGCTACTATTTGGAAAGCACTTGTGAGAAAGGTATTGGTGTTGGCCCAGAAGGAGAAAATGTTGAGGCGAAAAGCGAAGCGGAATACAAGAGCGGCGAGGTGGCATACCTGCTGCAAGGCGATCAGACGGATCTAATTTGGGGGCAAGTTATAGACACCGATTATCCCGTCCTAATTGGCAACCTGAGCGAAGAGGATCAAGCCGCCTACAAGGTATATTCCGCTACTTTTACCTATATGCTTCCGGATGCGCAGGAAGCAACCACTGTAATCAAGTACGGCAACAGCGGCACTCAGCTTACTGAGCCGGAAGAAACGAATGTAGAGGGTTACACCGTTACATGGGATCCAGAACTATCAAGCACGTTCGGCACGACGGATTTGACATTCAAAGGAACTTTCACGAAGAAGCCAGCGACTACTTATCCGCTTACAATTAATCAACCTGAAAATGGTACGATAAGCGCAACGGCAAACGGGACACCCATTAGTGGAGAGGAGGTGGCAGAAGGCGCGACCGTCATCCTTACCGTTACTCCGAATGAAGGCTATGAGCTCGAGACGTTGACGGTGACGAAAGCAGATGGCACGACGTTGACGGTGACAGATAATACCTTCAAGATGCCCGCTAGCAACGTGACGGTTACGGCGACCTTCTCAGCGGTATCCTCCAAGAAACAACCGACAGCTTCGGACTTTATCATTTCGCCTCTTGGACTTGTCTATAATGAAGAAAAGCAATATCCTACGATCACATCATCAGTTGAGGGAATGGGTAAGATTTCCACCGTTTCCTATTGGCAAGAAAATGAAGAAGTGTTCCCGATCAACGCCGGCACTTATACCGTCAAAATATCCGTGGAGGAGGGCGATAGTTATGCGGCGATAAATGGTTTGGAAATCGGGACATTTGTGATCGAGAAGGCTAATCCAAAGCCAACGGAAACGCCAAGTAGTTATACCGCCACCGTCGGCGATCAACTCTCCAGCATTCAGCTGCCGGACGGTTGGGCATGGGAGGATGATCCATCTACGATATTGGATGTCGAGGGCTCTCATTCGTTCACTGCCATCTTCAAGCCGGAGGATACGGAGAATTATAACACGAAACGACAAGAGGTAACGATTACTGTTGATTCAGGTTCTGAGCCTGAACCCGAGCCCGAGCCTGAACCCGAGCCCGAACCTGAACCCGAGCCTGAACCCGAACCAGAGCCGGAGCCCGAGCCCATCTACTATCGCGTCGATCTCCGCCCGGTGGAAGGGGCGACGGTCATCCTTTCCGCCGACGAGGTGGAGGAGGGCGGCACGCTGACCTTCACGATCGAGATCGCGGAGGGCTACGTGGCGGACGACCTGCTGGTCACCGTCTCGCAGGGCATCGGCAAGGCGGTCGAGGTGAAGCCGGATGAGACGGGCGTCTATACCGTCGAGAACGTGGACGGGCTGGTAACAATTACGGTCTATGGCGTGACGGAGGCGCCGACGACAGGCATCGCTGGCGTCCAGGGCGTCCAGGTCTATGCCCGGGAGGGCGCGATCCTCGTCCATACCCCGACCGAGGCGCGGGTGGTCGTCGTGGCGATGAACGGCACCGTCAAGGCGAGCGGCAAGCAGACGGGCCTGCGGCGTTACGCGTTGCCAAGAGGCTTCTACGTCGTCTGGGTGGATGGCGTGTCCTTCAAGGTGGCGAATTAGCGCCCGCACGGTGCGAGACATTGGTTATTGATAAGTCATCATTTATTAATCATAAACTGTTAAGCATTATGGCAAAGATTATCTTAAACGCGGACTTGTACGACAACGTACTGACCCCCGAGCCGGGCGATTACACCGCCAAGCCGGTCATTACCGGCACGTATCACAACACGGACATCGCCGCCGACATCGTGGCGGAGCGCACCGAGTACCGCCAGGAAACCATTGAGTACATCCTCACGCTGGCCGACAAGAAGAAGGTGCGGGCCATCGCGAGCGGCAAGAGCCTCGTCGACGGCGTGGGGCAGTGGCTGCTCAACCTCTCCGGCCCGTTCGAGGGCGAGTCGCCCCGCTTCGACCCGGAGAAGCACCGCGTCGGCGTCACCTTCACCCCCGGCAAGGCGCTGCTGGAGGCGCTGAAGGAGATCACCTTCAACCTGAACCTGGCGACGACCGGCCCGGTCATCAACCAGGTGACCGACGTGCGCACCCAGAGCGTGAACGGCCAGATCACGCCGGGCAAGAACATCGTCATCAGCGGGGTGAACATCCTCTTGAAGGGCAGCGACCCGTCGGTGGGCATCTATTTCACGAAAGACGAGGCGGACGCCCAGCCGGTGAAGGTGGAGTACTTCTCCCGCAGCACAAACACGGAACAGATCGTGGAGGTGCCCGACAGCCTCGCCGATGGGCAGTATTACCTGAGCGTCACCACGCAGGCGGGCGCCAATTACCAACTACTGAAGACGCCGCGCACGTATCGCTTCCCCATCCTGCTCACCGTGGGCGATGAGACGGGCGGCGGCGGTACTCCCGGCGAGGTTTAATCGCGCCTCTCCCCCTATCATAGAGCCTCCTCTATGCCCGTACGGAGTGCCTCGTCTCTTACCCATCATAGACGAGGCTCTCTTACCCGTCATAGATGAGGCTCTCTTATTCATCATAGACGGGGCTCTCTTACCCGTCATAGATGAGGCTCTATGAATATACCATTGAAAAAATGTTAAAATACAGGCCAAGGCCAATCGGATCGCGATCCGATTGGCCGGGATTGTTCATGCAGGCTGGAGGCCTGCGATCTTATAGCGTAGGGCATCGCCCTACGACACTGTGGGTATTCCCTTTTTATCAAGCCCTGAAGGGGCGGAACAAGAAGATGGTATCATCTGTTCCGCCCCTTCAGGGCTTTAATGGAAAAAGAGGTTATTTTTCCCCAGGGCGTTGCCCTGGGCTATAGCGTTTAAGGCTTTCAGCCTATATTGATGCGGATTCGCGAACCCTATTGGACGGCAAAAGGACGCACGGCCCGTGCGTCCCTACAGGGGAGGCACGTGTGCCGTTGCCTTATGCCGGCGTGATACCTTTCTCCTGGAGCAGCTTCAGGCCGAGATCCTTCAGCTTGAACTTCTGGATCTTTCCGCTGCCGGTCATTGGGAAGGCATCGACGATGAAGACATATTTCGGGATCTTGTGGCGGGCGATCTTGCCACGGCAGAAGTCCTTGACCTCCTCCTCCGTGAGGTGAGCGCCCTCATGGCAGATGATGAACGCGCCTACCTCCTCGCCATATTTCTTTGAGGGGACGGCGGCTACCTGTACATCTTTCACGCCTTGCAGATGATAGAGGAACTCCTCGATCTCGCGGGGATAGATATTCTCGCCACCGCGGATGATCATATCCTTGATGCGGCCCGTGATGCGATAGTTGCCCTGCTCGTCCTTGATGCCCAAATCGCCACTGTGCAGGAAGCCATCCTTGTCGATCACCTCGTCGGTGGCCGCCTGGTTATTGTAATAACCCTTCATCGTGTTATAGCCGCGGTTGCACATCTCGCCCTGTACGCCAACGGGGCATTCCTCGCCCGTCTCGGGGTCGATCACCCGCACTTCCGTAAACTCATAATCCCTGCCGACGGTAGTATAGCGTACCTCCGCCGGATCGTCGATCCGGGAGTGGGTCATACCCGGCGAAGCCTCCGTCAAGCCATAGACGCTCGTCACCCGCATGAACATCTTCTCCTCGACCTGACGCATCAACTCGATCGGGCAGAGAGAGCCTGCCATGATACCCGTACGCAATGAGGTGAGATCGAACATCGAGAACATCGGATGGTTCAACTCGGCGATGAACATCGTCGGCACGCCATAAAGAGCGGTACAACGCTCCTTGTGGATCGAGGCCAGCACCACCAGCGGGTCGAACTTCTCGACCATCACCTGCGTACAGCCGTGGGTCAGGACATTCATCGAGGCCAATACCACGCCGAAGCAGTGGAACAGCGGAACGCAGCAGCAGAGCTTGTCGTCTGCCGTGAACTTCATGTGTTCTCCCGTCAGGAAACCATTATTGGTAATATTGTAGTGGGTGAGCATGACACCTTTAGGGAAGCCTGTCGTACCTGAAGTATATTGCATGTTGACCACGTCATGGCAATTGACCTCACGTTTGGCCGCTTCCAGACTGTCATCGCTGATATTTTCGCCTAACAAAAGCAACTCCGGCGTGTTGTACATACCACGGAATTTCTCCTGGCCAATATAGACGACGTTCTTCAGCTTGGGGAAACGGGTGCTTTTCAGGTAACCGCGTTGCGAGTTCTTCAGCTCGGGCAGCATGGTATAGACCATGTCGATGTAGCTACCGTCGAAGACGCCATCGGTGATGCACATCGTATGGATGTCGGCATTCTCGACCAGGTATTCCAGCTCGTTTTGCTTATAGTTGGTGTTGATCGTTACCGCTACCGCACCGATCTTCGCCGCGGCGAAGAGGAAGGTCAGCCAGTCGGGCACGTTGGTGGCCCAGATGCCGACGTGCGTACCATGGTGAACGCCGATCGACAACATACCCTTCGCCATGTGATCCACACGCTCGTTGAATTGTTTCCACGTGAAACGCAGGTTGCGGTCCGAGTAGACGATGTATTCCTTGTCGGGCGTTGTCTGGGCCCAATGCTCCAGCCATTGCCCTAATGTTTTTTCTTGCAGTTCCATTCGTTTACAGCTTTAGGATTCAGGTTTGATCAGAACGGGGTATAGACAACACCGAGAATGCGGGCCTCGCAACCGGGAGCGGCATGCACGTGGTGCGATACGATAGAGTCGTAATAGATGCTATCGCCCTCCTCGAGCAGGTAGCGGTTCTTGCCATAGATGATTTCAAGCACGCCACTCATGACGTAGATGAATTCCTCACCCTCGTGTGAAGACGGGATAAACTCCACACCCTCGGCGGTCGGCTCGACATCAATCAAAAAAGGCTCCATGTGACGGCCCGACTTGTCTTGCGCCAGCGAGTGATATTCCATGAACTTGTTCTCGGTTGTCGCATTATTGGTAAAGTCGATACTGTTGTTCTCGTAACTGTCTTTCTTGCGGTTAACGACAGGACCCAGCTCTGTTTGGTCATCCAGGAAAGTACCCAGGCGAACACCCAATACGCGGGCGATCTTGATAAGCGGTGCCAACGAGGGGAAGTCGATATCGCTTTCGATTCGCTCAATTTGCTCTTTCTTTAATCCTGAACGCTCGGCTACCTCGTCGATGGTCAGTTGCTTGGACTCTCGTATGCTTTTGATCTTGTTTCCGATGATCTTGTTGTTTCCCATGTCTGTCTTATATTTTTCAGTTAGATTTTTTGTTTATTATTTTGTGGTGTCTTTTCCATTTTTCCTGGAAAAGAACGTCGCGAAAATAATGATTAATTCAATATAAAAAGAAAATAGGGATTAAAAGTTTTGTTTTATCGCAAAAAAGTTTCGATTTGCCGAAAAATGAAACTGATAAGGCGTTGTTAAGCGGAAAAAGGAAATAGTCATAAAATGAAAAGAAATCCTCGGCAGGGGCATTAGGGCATTTTGTCATTGGAAACTCTTGCCGAGGATCTTCTTAATCTTAATATTTAAAGCTGCCACCTCCAAGGAACTCACGCAGGAGCGAGGTGCCCGGAAGCGCATCCTCATTGAGATAATTGAAATACTTGAGGAAACGGAGCAGACGGTAAGCCTCGGCGTTGGCGGGGCTATTCTCCATTACCTCCGCGAGGATCGGCTCAGCGTATTTGCGAAGGGCGGCCAGTTCGTAAAGCATGGCGCTGTTGAACATGGCGTCCGCGTTCTCCTGGAAGGGGAAGATCCACTTGTTCTCTCCGGCACGTACGCTTGGCCAGCGTTGGATGGTCTGTTCGGCCGAGTAGCCACGGAAGCGATAATCGCGGATGATACGACGTAGAAGACGATTATCCGTTGTCGGGATCCAGTTGTGATTGTCGAGCGAGATGGTTGTCAATACGGAGACGTAGATCCGATATTTATAACGGTCTTCTATGAAGGAGGTCAACTCCGGGTTAAGGCCATGGATTCCCTCCATGATGAGGACGGAGTTGTCACGCATCTTGAGGCGCCGTCCCTTGTAGATGCGCTTGCCGGTCTCGAAGTTGAAGGTGGGCAGGTCGATCTCCTCGCCGGCCAGCAGCTTCTTGATGTCCTGGTTAAGGTAGGGCAGGTCGAGGGCGTAGAGCGACTCGAAATCATACTCGCCATTCTCGTCGAGTGGCGTGTCTTCCCGGTTAAGGAAATAGTCGTCGAGCGAGATGCCGATCGGATGGATAAGATTGGTGATGAGCTGTACCTCGAGCCGTTTGCAGAAGGTCGTCTTGCCGGATGACGACGGGCCGGAGATGAGTACGATGCGCACGCCATCGTGATAACGGCTCGCGATCTCCTCGGCAATCTTGGCGACCTGCTTCTCCTGCATCGCCTCCGAGACAAGGACAATCTCTTGGGCCATACCTTTTTGGATAGCGACGTTGAGATCACCTACGTTATTGAGTCCCACCGTACGTTGGAGGGTCAGATGCTCCTTGTAAGCGTTAAACATCTTATCCTGCTTGATGATGGGCTCGATCTCATCGGGCTTGTCGAGGCGCGGCACCCGAAGCAGGAGGCCGTTGGCATAGGGAACAAGGTCAAACAGGGGTACGTAGCCAGTCGATGGGGTCAGGCAGCCATAGAAAAAGTTAACGTACCCGTCGAGCTCATAATAAGAGGTATAGATCATGCCCGCGGTCTCGATCAGCCGGGCCTTATCTTCCATGCCGTTCGCTTTAAGATAATGGACGGCCTCTTCGGTGCGCATATGCTTGTGTTCGAAAGGCAGGTCAGCCTCGATCAGGTCACGCATCCTGGACTTGATGAGGTCGATCGTTTCGGTCGTAAGCGGATGCTCATCCTCAATGATCGCGTAATAGCCTTTAGATACCGGATGCTCGAGATGGAGTGTCGCTGAGGGAAGAATATCGTGAACCGCTTTTGAGAAAATGAAGCAGAGTGAACGGACATAGGTGCGTTGCCCCGACGACTTGGAATAGTCGATAAACTCGACATCCTTGTCCTGCCAGCAACGGAAGCTCAATCCCTCGGTTTTATTGTTCACTTGCGCATTCATCGGCCGTGAGGCTAGGGGCTCTCCGATGGCCTCATAGATATCCAGTAAAGAGGAGCCGATGGGCACCTCAACCCGCTTATGGTTGTTTTTGCAGTAAATAGAGATCGTGTTAAGCATAGATACTAAAATGATTTTTGTTAAATTTGTCCCCTAAGTTAGGAATATAAATCGGATCTATTATCCAAGTTAAACGTAATTTAAATGGACTACTCTTTTTTTGATTTACTGCGCCTGCTTGGAGCATTAGGGCTTTTTTTGTATGGCATGAAGATCATGAGTGAGGGTTTACAGAAACTCGCGGGCGACAGTTTACGTCGGATCCTGACCGCCATGACCTCGAACCGTGTGGCGGGCGTTTTGACCGGCATGCTGATCACCGCCCTTATCCAATCCTCATCCGCGACGACCGTTATGGTCGTGAGTTTCGTGAACGCCGGCCTTTTGAGCTTGACGCAAGCTATTGGCGTCATTATGGGCGCCAACATTGGCACGACGGTAACCGCCTGGATTATCTCGGCGTTGGGTTTCAAGGTGGATATATCCGCTTTCGCGTTGCCCTTCCTGGCATTTGCCTTCCCGCTATTCTTCTCCGGAAAGAGCTCCCGCAAGTCGATCGGCGAGTTTATATTCGGTTTCTCGTTCCTGTTTATGGGGCTTGAGGGGTTGAAAGCCAATGCTCCTAATCTGGAGGCCAATCCCGAAATGTTGGCCTTCGTCCAGAATTACGCGGACATGGGTTTCTTCTCGATCATTCTTTTCCTGTTTATTGGCGCCATATTGACCATGATCGTCCAGGCCTCGGCCGCCACGATGGCGATAACACTCATCATGTGCGCAAATGGTTGGATCGACTACCATCTGGGAGTCGCCCTCGTGCTGGGGGAAAATATCGGTACGACGATCACGGCCAATCTCGCCGCGTTGACGGGAAATACGCAAGCGCGCCGTGCCGCCCTGGCCCATTTGATGTTTAACTTGTTCGGGGTGTTTTGGGTTTTGGTGGTTTTCTATCCGTTTACGGGGGCAGTCTCTTGGTTCGTGACGGACGTTATGCATGTCTCTGATCCGGCGGTTGCCGTTTCTTTCAAGCTGGCCGCTTTCCATTCCGCGTTTAACATCAGTAACACGTTGATCATGATCTGGTTCGTTGGCTTGATTGAGAAGACGGTTTGTGCCCTTATCAAGCCGAAAGCGGAGGATGAGGAATATCGTTTGCGTTATATCACGGGCGGCATGCTGTCGACTGCCGAGCTGTCCATCATACAGGCCCATAAGGAGATTTCCCTTTTCGCGGAGCGGACAGCGCGTATGTTTGGTATGGTCAAGAGCCTGTTCTACGAGAAAAATGAGGAGCAGTTCTTGAAGACCTACAGCCGTATAGGGAAATATGAGAACATCAGCGACCGGATGGAGGTAGAGATCGCCAATTACCTGACGCAAGTGTCGGAAGGACGTTTAAGCTCGGAAGGCAAGGAGGATATCCGTGTGATGCTTCGTTCGGTATCTGAGATTGAGAGCATCGCCGACTCTTGTAATAATTTGGCCCGGAGTATCAAACGGCGCAACGAGTTCAAGTCGGCCTTCACCGATGAACAGAATCAGCACATGGATCATATGTTCGAGTTGGTGACTGCCGCTCTCGACCGGATGAATGTCGTGCTCCATAAGAGCGAGCTGACGCGCGACGATGTCAATCCATCATACAACATCGAAAACGAGATCAATAACTACCGCAACCAGTTGAAAGCGCGTAATCTGGAGGATATCAACAATAAGCAGTACAGTTATCAGGATGGTGTCTATTATGTGGACATGCTCAATGAGAATGAGAAACTTGGTGATTACGTGCTGAATGTGGTCCAGGCGGTTGTCGAGAAGAAGATTTAAACAGATTGTTGGCGTCGTTCTCATCCTATTTTTATAGCTTCGCGCAAAACAGGATGAGACACGATGCTAAACAGGACGATTAATATTAAAGGAGAGCTGTTCTCGTTGGACCGGCCGGTCGTAATGGGAATCTTGAATGTAACGCCCGATTCCATCTTCGCCGGGAGTCGTAAGCGAACGGAGGCGGAGATCGCGGCGCGGATCGAGGAGATACTCGCTCAAGGTGGCGATTGGATTGATATTGGCGGCTATTCCTCAAGGCCCGACGCTACGCCGGTTACCGCGGATGAGGAGATGAGGCGTTTGGAGTTGGGCTTGGAGATCTTAAGCCGTGATTATCCCTCAGTTCCTGTATCGGTCGATACCTTCAGGGCGGACGTGGCCCGTTGCTGCGTGGAGAAATATGGGGTGGCGATGATTAACGATATCTCGGCAGGAGAATTGGATCCGGAGATGTTTCGGACAGTGGCCGACCTTAAGGTTCCCTATATTATGATGCACATGCGAGGTACGCCCCAGACGAAGGATTCGCTAACCGACTATACCAACCTGATGGATGAGATTATGCTCTACTTCGCCGAAAAGGTACGGCAGTTGCGCTTGATGGGCGTGAGCGACCTGATCCTGGATCCAGGGTTTGGCTTTAGCAAGACGCTCGAGCAGAATTATGAGCTGATGGCTCATTTACGTGAGTTCGGGATCTTCGACTTGCCGATCCTTGTCGGTGTCTCACGTAAACGGATGATTTATCAATTGTTGGGAGGTACGCCCGAGGAGAGCCTTAACGGGACAACAGCCTTGCATACCTATGCCTTGCTGAATGGGGCGGATATCTTGCGGGTACATGACGTAAAAGAGGCGGTTGAGGTTGTTCGGATTGTCCAAAAGATTAAAGAATACTGTTGATTATGTGGATGCATTTTGGCATAAGGGATTTGATCGACGTCTTGTTGGTCGCCTTTTTCCTTTATCAGACCTATAAGATCATGAAGAGTTCGGGCACGCTGGCCATCTTTGGTGGTGTGGTCTCGTTTATTGTGGTCTGGATCCTGATCTCCCAGGTGTTGGAGATGCGTTTGATGGGCGCGATCCTGGATAAGTTCATCAGTGTGGGTTTCCTGGTGTTGGTGATCCTGTTCCAGGATGAGATCCGGCGTTTCCTGTTGGCTCTTGGCTCGCACCAGGGTTGGAAGTTTGTCGTGAAACTTTTCTCCAAAAAGAGTGATGACGCTGAGCAGGAGGGGAAATACATCGCTCCTGTCGTATTGGCTTGTATGAATATGGCCAAGAAAAAGACAGGCGCTCTGATTGTCATCCAGCAGGATATGGATTTGGTGGCTTATGAGCATACGGGCGAGATGTTCTGCGCGGACGTGAATGCCAGACTGATAGAGAACATCTTCTTTAAGAACAGTCCCTTGCATGATGGGGCGATGATCATTGCCGATAACAAGATCCGAGCGGCGGGTTGTATCTTGCCGGTTGCCCAGACCAGCAATATGCCGAAGGAGATGGGGTTGCGTCATCGTTCGGGATTGGGAATGGCGATCGAGACCGATGCTCTGGTGATTATCGTCTCGGAGGAGCGCGGAAAGATCACGGTCGCCCATAAGGGTAAGTTGACACCCAATATCTCGGCCGAGGAGTTACAGCGGATCTTGTCGGCGGCGGAGAGCCATGCAAATATTCGTTAAATATATCTGTTTTGCAAGGTTGATCTGGAAATCTTTCGGCCTTTTTGCCAACTCTATGTGACATTATGGTTATTTTTGCAAAGGTTTTTATCATCGATCATTTGGCATAAACACAATATAAAGATATTCCATTATGGACTTGATTCAAGACATCGTAGCGCGTGCTCAAGCGAACAAGCAGCGCATCGTTCTTCCGGAAGGAACGGAGGAGAGAACATTAAAGGCAGCCGATCGTCTTTTGGCCGATGGCGTAGCCGACATTATTTTGATTGGAAACCCTGCTGAGATTAATGGCTTGGCTGAGCGTTTCGGTTTGACTCATATCCAGGAGGCAACCATCGTGGACCCGAAGAATCATGAGAAGAAGGAGGCTTATGCGGAGCTGCTGTTCCAGTTGCGCCAGAAAAAGGGCATGACTCCGGAGAAGGCGGCTGTCCTGGTTGAGGATCCCTTGTTCCTGGCTTGCCTGATGATCAAGGCGGGCGACGCGGATGGTGAGATCGCTGGCGCGGAGAATACGACGGGCAACGTCTTGCGTCCGGCATTGCAGATCATCAAGACGGCTCCGGGCATGAAGTGTGTTTCTGGCGCGTTCCTGATGTTTACGAAGACACCGCAATATGGCGAGGAGGGCTTCTTCGTGTTCGCCGATTGTGCCGTCATGCCGAACCCGAACGCGGAGGAGTTGGCTAACATCGCGGTCGCTACGGCTGGGACAGCGAAACATATCGGTGGAATTGAGCCCCGTGTCGCTATGTTAAGCTTCTCGACAAAGGGGAGCGCATCTCACGAGATGGTTGATAAGGTTGTTGAGGCGACTCGTTTGGCGAAGGAGATGGCTCCCGACCTGAAAATCGATGGTGAGTTGCAGGCCGATGCCGCTTTGGTGGAGGCTGTAGGCCAGAAGAAAGCGCCTGGTAGCGAGATCGCTGGTAAGGCGAATGTCTTGGTATTCCCGACTCTCGAGGTCGGTAATATCGCCTATAAGCTGGTTCAACGTCTGGGCGGTGCCGAGGCTATTGGCCCGATCCTGCAGGGGATGGCCGCTCCGGTCAACGACTTGTCACGCGGTTGCTCGGTGGATGATGTCTACAAGATGGTCGCTATCGCTTGCAACCAGTCTATTGCCTTAAAGGCTAATAAATAATTAAATGCCAACAACTAAAAATAATACGTTATGAAGATCTTAGTATTGAATTGCGGTAGTAGCTCTATCAAGTACAAATTGTTTGATATGACTTCGGGCGACGTGATGGCCCAAGGTGGAATCGAGAAGATCGGCTTGCCCGGCGCTTTCCTGAAATTGACGGACAAGGATGGCAAGAAGGTGATCCTCGAGAAGGATATCCCCGGTCATCAGGAGGGTATCGAGTTTATCCTGGGTGTCCTCACAGACACGACTTATGGTTGTATCAAGGATTATAAGGAGATCAACGCTGTCGGTCATCGCGTGGTGCATGGCGGCGAGAAATTCGCCAGCAGCGTGCTGATCAATCAGGAGGTGCTCGACAAGGTTATCGAGTGCTCGGATCTGGCCCCGTTGCATAACCCCGCCAACCTGAAGGGCATCAATGCTATGGAGAACCTGATCCCGGGTATTCCGCAGGTGGCTGTCTTTGATACGGCGTTCCATCAGACAATGCCGGAGAAGGCTTATATGTATGGCTTGCCTTATGAGGCGTATGAGAAATATGGTATCCGTCGTTACGGTTTCCACGGAACGAGCCATCGCTATGTCTCTAAACGGGCGTGCGATATCCTGGGCGTGAAATACGAGGAGCAGAAGATCATTACCGCTCACGTTGGTAATGGTGGCTCAATCGCCGCTGTCATGAATGGCAAGTGTGTCGATACCTCAATGGGCTTGACGCCGACAGAGGGCCTTTTGATGGGTACTCGTTGTGGTGATGTCGATCCGGGCGCTTTGACTTTCTTGGTTGAGAAGGAGCATCTCGACGCGGCTGGCCTCTCGAACTTGATCAACAAGAAGAGCGGTGTCGCTGGCTTGGTAGGCGGTTCTTCCGATATGCGCGACCTGGAGGCTGCTGTCGCTCAGGGCGACAAGCGGGCGATCATGACGCTCGATGTCTATAATTACCGGATCAAGAAATACATCGGCGCTTATGCGGCCGCTATGAACGGTTGCGATATCCTGGTCTGGACAGGTGGGGTTGGTGAGAACCAGTGGGAGACACGCCGTGCCGTTTGCCAGGATATGGAATATATGGGCATGAAGATCGATGTCGAGAAGAACCACGGTTTGCGTGGCGAGGAGGCCGTCATCAGTACGCCCGACAGTAAGGTGACGATTATGGTTGTACCAACCGACGAGGAGTACATGATCGCTTCCGATACGTTGGCCATCCTTGAGAACAAGTAATATTTTTATGGATTAACGTTAGTTCTCGCAGCTTACAAAACAAGAGAACTTGTTTAGCGGCTCCCGACACCGGTTGGGGGCCGCTTTTTTTCGGGCCTCGGCTCGCGTGTGGGGAGATAATTCCTTATTTTCGCGCAGATAGCGAGAACAACAGAGTATTAACGATAAATCATTCTAGAATTATGGCTCAGTACAAACGTGTGTTATTGAAATTAAGCGGCGAGTCGCTTATGGGTAAGAAACAGTATGGCATCGACGAGACACGCCTCGCCGAGTATGCCGAGCAGATCAAGGCGGTCGTGGCGATGGGCACGCAGGTGGGCATCGTGATCGGCGGCGGTAATATCTTCCGTGGCCTGAGTGGCGCCAGCAAGGGCTTCGACCGGGTGAAGGGCGACCAGATGGGTATGCTCGCGACGGTGATCAACAGCTTGGCCCTCAGTTCGGCATTGACCGCTATCGGGGTTCGTGCGAGGGTGCTCACCGCGATTCGTATGGAGCCGATTGGTGAGTATTATAACAAATGGCGTGCGATCGAGCTGCTCGAGCAGGGCGAGGTGGTGATCATGTCAGGCGGAACGGGTAATCCTTTCTTTACGACCGATACGGGGTCGTCGCTCCGGGCGATCGAGATCGAGGCCGACGTGATGCTGAAGGGAACGCGTGTCGACGGTATCTATACGGCCGATCCGGAGAAGGACCCGACAGCCGTGAAATTCCAGGATATCACTTACGATGAGATCTATAACCGGGGCCTCAAGGTCATGGACCTGACCGCTACGACCATGTGCAAGGAGAACAATATGCCGATCGTCGTTTTCGATATGGATACGAACGGTAACCTCGAGAAGGTGATGAATGGCGAACCGATCGGAACGGTGGTGCACAACTAGGCCAATTCCTCTATCTGTTAGGATTTGTCACCCGCGAGCCGCGAAGGAAAAGCGGGAAAATGAAACTGTAATCGGCGTATTGCATTGAGAAACAAAAAAGTACCGTCCATAAATAACTGATGGAACGGTACTTTTTTAACTTTACGGACAAAACGATAGATCGTGATCAAGAGAAAACCCTCTAAATTTTATAACTATATGGCAATAATGGAAAATACAAACTATTACATCTTTTCGGGTGGACCAGGCAGCGGTAAATCTACAGTGTTGAATATATTGGAAAGTATGGGATATATGACGGTTCGGGAAGTAGCACGAGATATTATTCAAAATCAGGTTAGGACAAATGGTGACGCGGTTCCCTGGAATAATACAATCAGATATTCTAATCTGATGTTGCTGCGTTCTATTGTTGATTTTGAAGAGTTTGTACACGTGAACAAACCTTGTTTTTTTGACAGGGGGATAATTGACACATTAGGCTATGCGCAATTGATAGATATTCCATTAACAAGCGACATGATTGATGCCGCGAACAAATACCGCTATAATCATAAAGTGTTCGTGTTTCCTTTTTGGAAAGAGATTTATGTCAATGACACGGAACGAAAACAGGATTTGGACGAAGCGGAAAGAACATTTTGGGCATTGAAAAAGGAATATGAAAGATTTGGCTATAACACTATTGATGTCCCATTTTTAACTCCACAAAAACGAGCCGAATGGATTTTGGAAAATTTGTGATAGCGCCATTGTTGGATTAAGGATTTGTCGAATCTTTGCGAAGGAAGAGTTCTATTCGTGACGGTCTCTTCATGCCGGCAGGCGGGACGGAATGAGACGGCCCGCGCATGGCGTGCGGAAAGTTTCCAGGGTCTTGGATGGCCCGCGCATGGCGTGCGGAAGGCTTCCAGGGTCTTGGACGGTCCGCGCATGGCGTGCGGAAGGCTTCCAGGGTCTTGGATGGCTCGCGCATGGCGTGCGGAAGGCTCCCAAGGTCTTGGATGGCCCGCGCATGGCGTGCGGAAGGCTTCTAGGGTCTTGGACGGCCCGCGCATGGCGTGCGGAAAGTTTCCAGGGTCTGTCGCGGCTCGCGCTGGGCTCATACGACTGACAGAATGGCGAGCGCGGCTCGCGACGGGCCCAAACGAGTTCGTATGACTCCAGCGCGGCTCGCGCTCGCCTCATACGAGCTCCTGTCGCTCCAGCGCGAGTCGCGCCAGGCTTAGAAGAGATCGATCTCGGCGATGGCGGCTACGCGGGTGTTGGCCGTGATCTCGGTGCTCTCGATCCGGACGTAGCGGGCCTCGTGCGCGTTGTCGAAATGGAGCGTTCGCTTGCTCGGGTCGTTGATCAGGTTGCCGAACTCGAAGCTCTCGACGATGCGCCAGCTCTTCCCGTCGTTGCTGATGCTGAAGCGGCCTTTCGCCATCATGCCCTTATCATCCTTTTGCTGTGGCGTATAGGCGAAACCGCTGATGGTCCGTCGCTGACCCAGGTCGATCGCGATCGAGTGGCTCGGGCCGTTTGTCTCGCTCATCCAGTAGGTCGAGGGATCGGCGTCGAAGGCGAGGGCCGCCTCATGATCTTTTGTCTCGCTGTCGGCCTTGAGCAGTTTCCAGTCTTTCTTGGCGAAGCCGATCCGCTCGTGGCAGAGGGCGCCCCGCTCGCCGTTCAGGATGGCGACCGCCTTTACCTCGCCGCCGTCGGGCATCGCGAAGGGTGCCTCATAGAGGGTCGCGTTGGCGTTGGGCTCCTGTCCGTCGGTCGTATAATAGATCTTGAAGCCGGCGTTGAGGTTGCCCGCCGAGTTCTCGCCATGCTGGTTCCAACCGAAGTTTTGTTTCATGGGCTGCAGGCTTACCTGGCCGTCGCGATCTTGCTTTGCCTCGAGGCGGGGCGGACGCGACTGGTAATGGTGAGCGGAGATGTTGGCGATCGCCGGGTCGAGCCGCGATTCAAGGACGCGGAGCCGGAGCCGGTCGGTCGTCACGTCGGGGAAGCGCAAGATCCGCTTGTAGCCGATGTTGGTCGCCTGGGCCACCTCTTGCCACTGGCCGTCGATCCAGGCGTCGAGGGCGTGACGTTCAACCCGCTCGCCCCTGACGGCTACGGCCTCCTGGATGGCGACACGGTTGATGGTGGTCTGTTTCGCGAGGCGGATGGTGATCTCACCTTTGCCTCCGTCCAGCTGGACAAAGGTGTTGAGGTCGTGGTCGAGCAGCACCTTATCCCCTTTGGCGTCGGCCAGCAGGTCGGTGCCGTAGGTCTCCTCGATCCGTTTGCCGGTCTCTTTCAGGACATCCACGTCGGTTTGCGAGAAACGTCCTTCACGGTTGGGCGGGATGTTGAGCAGGAAGATGGAGTTGCCGCCGACCGCCCGCTCATAGATATCGAAGACATCGTCGGCGTTGCGGCTCTTCTGGTGCGTATCGTCGCGATAGAACCAGCCCTCGCGGATCGAAGTGTTGGTCTCGGCCGGTTGGTAGTGGAGGAATTTCCCCTCGTAAAGCCGCTCTCGGCTGCCGAGATCCAGATCGGTCAGGTCGGCAAAGACCGACATGGTGTCGGGATTCGCCTCGTAAGGGATGATGTTCCATTCCGTGTCGCGCGTGCGTCCGCCCTCGTTACCGCACCAGCGGGTTCCTTCGCGTCCGAAGACAACGGCATTGGGCGCCAAAGCCTTGATCAAGGTCTTCCAGGCGTGGTAATCGTATTGTTGCCCGCCCTTGCGCTTGGGATGCGCGCCGTCGAACCAGACCTCATCGATCGGCCCGTATTCGGTCAGCAGCTCGAACAGCTGGTTGAGAAAATATTCGTTGTAGTCGTCAACTACGAACTCGAAGCGGGTCATGTTGGCGAACGGCCTGCCCTCTACCTCCCGGGGAATCGTTCGTTTGGTCGGCTTGCTGAGGTTGCCATAGAGGCCATCGGGGCTCTCGATCTGGTAAAGGTCGGCGGGCGAGAGATAAATACCCAGTTTCAATCCATATTTCCGGCAGGATTCGGAGAGCGATTTCATGATGTCGCCTTTTCCGTCCTGGAAGTTGGACGACATGATGCCGTGGGTCGTATAGCGGCTTTGCCAGAGGACGAAGCCATCGTGATGCTTGGCCGTGAGGATCACCAGCTTCATGCCCGCGGCCTTCATCGCCTCGCACCATTGGTCGGTGTCGAGATCTTTCAGGTCGAATACTTTGGGATCTTCCATGCCATTACCCCATTCCATGCGGGTAAAGGTGTTGGGGCCGAAGTGGATAAAGGCGATAAACTCCCGTTGCAGGGCCGCCAGCTGATTGGCGGTCGGGACGACGTGAGCCGCCTTCTCGATGATCTGTTCTTTTGTGTCACCCGGCTCGACAGGAATGGTGTTCTGGTACGCGACCGGATCTTCCTTGGGGCCGGAGCAGGCGCACAAGGCGCCCAGCAGTAAACTGTAGAGTGCTTTCATGCTTATTGTTTTAGAGTTTTTAGCGGCAAAAGTAAGGGTTTTCCGGGTTTTGTCAAAAGGTGGGAAATGATTAGGTCATGATGGTTTTTTGTAAATAATCTATTTTTATTAATACTTTATCTGGTTTTTCTATATTCGCAAATATAGAATCTGGATTATATCCCATGAATTGTATATACAAACGAATTAGATTGTAATGCTTTTTTGCGTAATTGGTGCAAATTTGGTGGGAAGAATTGAAACAGATCGGTTCATAGTGGGCAATCCTGTTCCTAAATTCTCGGATTTTAGAGAGATGTTCATATATTTGTTTTTGGTTCAATCCATGATCTTTATTGGGAAATATGCGTAGAAGAGTCTTTCCGCCTACTCGAAAATTACGCCTTGAAAATAAATATGTCCAAAAGCCAAAATGAAAAGATGCGACCATTTTGTCGTGGTTGTATATGTTTTTATTACGGTACGTTTTTTCTAAACTGATGATTTCATTAGCTTCATTTTCTAATAATAAATTCTTTTTAGCTTGGGTGACGATCCAATTTGGGCCAAATTGTTTTTTATAATGTTCATCTATTAGATTTCGAAGCATGATCTCAAATAAGCATATAACTCCATAAAAGCGTTGGCATAATTTGATATTATATAAATAGAGTTGTATTGTTTTTACTTTATCTTCTCCACATGCAAATAGGTATTTATTGATTCTAGCTTCTGATAATAATCGAATTTGGTCTGTGTATTTCATATTCGTTGATTTGAATTTGTGTAGAAAACAAAGATATCTTATATTTGTGTCGTAATACCCTGTTGTCCCTGTCGAAAGACATACTTCAGGGTTTTTGTTTTTGTGCTCTGTCCCTAAGATGGGACAGAGGGCCCTGGAAAAAAATTTGGCCATCTGTCCCTCATTATAATAAAAGATCAATCCTGGATCCGGATCTTCAAGTGATAAGTCTTATTGTCGGTATAAGCCTTGACCAGGTAAATACCTTCCGGTAATGTGAGCGGAATGGAGCCTATGCCATCCGATAGCGATCGCTGGAGGCGAAGTTGTCCGCTGAGATTGAAGAGTTGGATCTCCACTTTTTGCCCCGGAATATGGATCGCGAGTTGTCGCCCATTGACTTGGATGCCTGTCTGGAGGGCAGGAGCGTCCAGTCCGGTCGTGCTGTTGGGCACTTGTGGCTCGGCGAAGGCTTTTGTCATTCCTTCCACCGGGATCAGGGAGCGGAGATCGGCACCGTTGATGGCGGTCAGGTCGCTCTCGAGCGTCGTGGCCTGTTTTGCCTTGACGAAGAAGGCGCTCATGGCGGGAATGGCCTGGTCGCTTCCGATCTGGTAGGCCTGATAGTTACCATTATTATATAGGTAAACACGGTTGTCGATATCCGGGTTATCGGCGATCGCCTTTAAGGGCAATGGTGCGGGATAGGGATTGCCACAAAGCAGCCAGCCGTCGTTCTCGCCATCGTTGGAGACCGGAAGTGAAATGGTCAGCCGTTCCGTTTGGGCAAAATCGGCCGCGATGTCGTTGGCCTTGGAGGAGAAACGGATGGTGAGCGAGGTCGCTCCCTCATCGATCGCGATCAGGTAGCCTTTATGTTTCTCGATCAACAGGGCGTCGCTTCCAGGATGATCCAGGATTCGCCAGTTGCCCGTGGCCGATTGGGTGAGCGATCGGTTGTCGCCATCATATTCCGCCAGGTAAAGATAATCGCCTGTTCCGGTTGTCTCGCTGTCTCCCAATGTCCAATCGGAGTCAATCCCTGAGAGATAGAGATCGAAAGGCAGGGAGAAGAAATACCATTTCCCCTTTTCCGGCAAGGTATGTTCGATGGTGAGTTGTCCGCCGAGATCCAGTTCGCCCGCAGAACGGAGGTAAGCACCACCGTCTGTTCGGCTCAACAGGGTGAGATTGTTCGCCTTCAACGAGCCGCGGGTGGTGAGGTTCAGGCCTCCATCCCCGATGAGAATCCGGTCGGCGCTCTCAGGACGATCTATGGTCGCCTCGCCCTGGATGAGGGCGCTCCGGCGCCGGGCGGTGGGCAGGTGACTCCAGCGGATCGTGTCGTTCCAGCCGCCTTGGCCCGTGAAAAGGCTGTAGCGCGGAATGTCGCCATAGGCATAGAGGCTGTCGATGTAATAGTAGGATTGGCTTGTCTGCATGCTCTCGGTCGTCCCGAAAAAGGAGATGCCGGGATACATCTCGGAAACGGTCAGGCTCCGGAAGCTCAGCTCCTTCAGGTTGTCCTTTACGTCGCTTTGGGTGAAGATCGCGGCCTCGTCCGCCTTATTGGTCCGGAAGGTTTTCGCCCACAGGATACCGTCGTCGGGGAAGTACATACAGGTAAAGTGTGGGATGATGATCGCGTTTTGGTAGATGCCCAGGTCGAAATGGGCGAAATCGACCCGTGTCTTGATGGGGATCTTGAGCGAGTGGCTTCCATAATGGCCTTTCAGTTTGGGCTCGTCGCTGTTCACGATGATGGTCGCCTCGTCGGGCAGCTCGTAAGGCCAGTTGTCTTCGGGCAGTTGCCGGAAGGTTTGCATACGGAAGGTGTCGCGCATGACCGGATTGTCGCCGCCATTCACGAAAGCGGACCAATCGGAAGGATCACGGGGCACGTCGGCGGGATCCTGGGCATGTATGAACACTGGGAGAAAAAGCCCCACGGCGAAGGCGAGGCACGATAGGCTAGGCAAGTATTTCCTTTCCATAGTTCGTTTGGTTTTTGAAGTTAATAATCAATATCGTAGCAAATGTAATGGCTTCGCTTAAAATAAGCAAGGATCGGGTGGAATAAATTCCGTCGGGCGGAAAATTTCTTTCGTGAAACGTGTTATCTTCGCGGCATGAAAGAGTTTATTATATCAGAGGCACAAACCGAGAGAGCGGTTTTGGTGGGCTTGGTGACACCCGAGCAGAATGAGCAGAAAGTGAAGGAATATCTCGACGAGCTGGCCTTCCTGGCGGATACGGCTGGTGTCGAGGCGGTAAAACGGTTCACGCAGAAGGCGGAGAGAGCCAATTCGGTGACCTTCGTCGGTACCGGCAAATTGCAGGAGATCAAGGCTTATGTCGAGGAGAACGAGATCGGCCTGGTGATCTTCGACGATGAGTTGTCGGCCAAGCAGTTGCGTAACATCGAGAAGGAGCTTCAGGTCAAGATCCTCGACCGGACCAACCTGATTCTCGACATCTTCGCCCGTCGGGCGCAGACGGCGCACGCCAAGACGCAGGTGGAGCTGGCGCAATATCGTTATATGTTGCCCCGCCTGACCCGCTTGTGGACACACTTGGAGCGCCAGCGTGGTGGTGTCGGTATGCGTGGTCCGGGTGAGACGCAGTTGGAGACCGATAAGCGAATCATCCTCGACAAGATCTCGCGACTGAAACGTGAGCTGGTGGATATCGACAAGCAGAAGAGCGTCCAGCGGAAGAACCGCGGAAAGATGGTCCGTGTGGCGTTGGTAGGCTATACGAACGTCGGAAAGTCGACCCTCATGAACCTGTTGAGCAAAAGTGATGTCTTTGCCGAGAATAAGCTGTTCGCGACACTCGATACGACTGTTCGCAAGGTGATTGTCGATAACCTGCCTTTCTTGCTGTCCGATACCGTCGGGTTTATCCGCAAGTTGCCGACCGAGCTGGTTGAGTCGTTCAAGTCGACGCTCGACGAGGTGCGCGAGGCGGATCTTCTGGTGCATGTGGTAGACATCTCGCACCCGACCTTCGAGGAGCAGATCGAGGTGGTGAACAAGACCCTGGCGGAGATCGACAAGACCGAGAAACCGATGATTATGGTCTTTAATAAGGTAGACGCTTTCTCGTTCGTCCCGAAAGAGGAGGATGACCTGACGCCCCGGACTCGTGAGAACATCGATCTCGACGAGCTGAAGAGTACCTGGATGAGTAAGCTGGGCGACGATTGCATCTTCATTTCGGCCAAGGAGCGACTCAATATTGAGGCGTTGAAAACACTCCTTTATGAGCGGGTAAAGCAGATCCATGTCACTCGTTTCCCTTATAACGACTTTTTGTTTCAGCAATATGACGATTTGTAACAAAATGCGTCCCTTTGGGGTGAAATAAGACTGAAATAATTTCATAATGATATTGTAATACGAGGTATTTAATTAGGTTGTCAAGGAAATTAGGCTTTGAATTGGTTAAATAATGTAAAATCGATGACGATTTGTTCATTATAATTTGTCGGAACCAAAACAAAGCTGTTCCTTTGTGTCAGAAATAAAAAACAACCTTTTTAAAGATCAGAAATTATGAAAACTTCAGTATTTGGTAAAAGTGTATTGGCGTTCGTATTTGTAATCATGTCTAGCTTTACAATGAGCTGGGCGTCTTCTCGGGATTATTTGTATGATACGAAAGAGGAGAACGGAAAGATCATCTCTAAGGAGATTTTCTTGAAGGATGGCAATTACCTGAACAAGCAGGTTCGTTACGAGTTCAAGTATAACGAGGCTGGTCAGGTTATGGAAAAGAAGGCTTATCGTTGGAACAGCGCTAAAAACGCATGGGATAACTACTATTTGATCACTTACAGCTATGACGGATCAGGTGATATCCAGGCTAACTACGGTATGTGGAACGCCAAGAAGAAGGATTTCACGCTCAACAATCAACAAATGGTTATTCCAGCAAACAACTACAACGACATTTTCTCTTGATTACCGAATTCTAATTTTTCTCACATAGTGTATTAAAAATAGGGAGAGTTGATCTCCGTTTGATGGCTCGGGCCCCAAAGTCTTTCAAAGGCTTTTGGGGCCCGGATCTTTTTGTATGGTTGGTTATTACCGGACCTGTCGCCAGTCCTGTACGGAGAGTACTCCAGTACTTTGCGGGAAGTACTGGAGTACTTTCAGCACCGGACTGCAGTACTTTCCGCAGGGGACTGGCAAGAGGTCAGGACTTATTTGAACCGTCGTTCGAAGTAATCGAGGTTCGGCCTTATTTCCTGTCCGTCGAAATCAACGGGATAAAGCGCGCCCTCTTTCTCCAGGCGTGCGGTCATTCGCTTGAGCATCTCGAGGGTTTTCGCCGGATTCTCGCTGGAGATCTCCTGTCGCTCGTAGGGATCCTCTTTCAAGTTGTAGAGGAGACAATCCGGTCGCTCGGCATGCTCGGGGTTATAATAATAGACCAGTTTCCAATCGCCCTCACGATAAACAGTGAAATAGCTGCCCCGGTGGTTGTGCGGGAAGTGCATCAGGAAGGAGTTATCCATCGATTCGTCGTGTTGGCCGGTCAGTAATGGCTTGAGATTCTCGCCGTCGACAGGATGGTCCGTTGGTATTTGGGCGCCGGTCAAGCTCGCCAGCGTGGGATAGATGTCCATGATGGTGCCCATCTGGGTTTGGATCTTGCCCGAGGCGATTGGCAGTGTGGCCTGTATCGGATTGCCTTTCGCCGGTTTGCCCCAGCTGATGATAAAGGGAACTCGCATGCCGCCTTCGAACTCCGAGCCTTTCTTGCCCCGGAAGGGTGCTGATGAGGCATAACCCCTTGATGGACCAAGAGGAGCGTCGCCACCGTTATCGCCCATGAAGATGATGAGGGTATTCTCGGCGATTCCTTTTCGTTCCAGGTAGTCGATGACATCACCCAGCGACTTGTCCATGCCCTCGATCAGGGTGGCATAAGCCTTCGCCCGGTCGCTCTTGTCGCTGTCCGCGTAATGGGCGGCGAAACGCTTGTCGGAGGTGAAGGGATCGTGCACGGCATAATGTGCCAGGTTCAGGTAGAAGGGGCGTCGCTCGTCGATCGCCTTGTCCATCTCGGCCAAAGCCTCGAGTGTCAGGGCCTCGGTGAGGAAGGTATCGCTTCCGTGATATTTCTCCAGCCCGGGGACGGCCCGTTCCTTTTGTCCCTTGATGTTCCCATAGCCCTCCTCGCCGAGATAGCTGCCCGGATGGCCGATGGCCGATCCGGCGATGTTCACGTCGAAACCGAGGTTTTGCGGGAATTCACCCTCGCTGCCTTGCCGTCCGAAATGCGCCTTGCCGACGTGGATGGTCTTGTAGCCCTGTTGTTTCAGGAGCCGTGGCAAGATCCAGTCGTTCTGGCTCAGGCCGTTCCAGTTCCAGTCGTAGGGACCGTATTGGTTCCGGTTGTTTGATTCGGCGTTGATCCAGTTGGTCGTCCGGTGGCGGGTCGCGTTCTGGCCCGTCATGAGCGATGTTCGCGAGGGCGAGCTGACGCTCTGGGCGTAGAAGGTGGAGAAACGGATGCCGGTCTGGGCAAGCCGTTCCATATTGGGCGTGCGGTACCAGTCGTTAAGCGGATGCCGGAGAGGATTGCCGTTTTCGTCGGCGTCGAACGGGAGCGAGGTGTCCATCAATCCCATGTCGTCGACCAGGAAAAGGATGATGTTGGGTCTCTCTTGCGCCGTGGCCATCAAGCCCGACAGGAGAAGCCCGCTCAGGAGGAATGTCTTTTTCATCGTATCGTATTTAATTGGTATAAGGGCAAAGGTAGTGTATTTATACTAACTTCCCATATTTCATTTCATGACGGAGTAGTTCATAATTATATTTTGCGCTTTGATAGTATAATCCGGTTTCAAGATCTTCGATCTTCTCATAAAGCTGGGAGTTGAATACGGTATCCAAGGCGTCTGTTATAGACATGTTATAATCATTCATGAGCATTAATGCCATTTGTTCGATGAGACAATCGATAAGAAAGCGTATTTGATTTGTCATAATTTTTGAAGTTTAGAGATGGCCAATTCTGTCCCGAAAAAATATTGCTTATTTAATTTTTTATAGGTCAATTCTTTGACTAATGTTTCTAAGGTAATAATTTGCCTTGTGTAAAGTTCTAGCTGAAAAGCGACCCCATCATCGGCGATTGGACCAATTACGATATCGAAGTTGTGTTGTGTTCCATTTTTTCTATTTGCCAAGATGAATAAAGCCCATTCTTCTGATGGGGAGTCAAAAATTTTGACTTGTAATGATGTGTCGTGTAAAAGAGTTTCATCAAAAGAATAGGTTGAGACAATTGGTTTTCCTTCTCCCGCGATGCGTGTTCTCCGCATGGCCATGAGCTTGGCTTGTTCTTCAATATCTGTTAGATAAAAACCACGACCAAAATCTTTGTAAGGATTACATTTATCAAGACAAATCGTGTGGATTTCCATATTAGAGCCATGATAGAGTTTCATTCCCCAAGTCCTCCTCCATTTCGTTTACAGATAATCGAAAGGTCGTTTACCGCATCTTGTATTGAAAGCTGGTGCTCGGCCTCATAACATTCATCTAGGAACGCCATGCCTTGAAAACGCTTCAGGTAAGCGAAAGCCTGTTTACTGCTCAACTGGTATCTTTCGGCGAAAGCGTTGATACAATAGATAATATAGGTGACTCGATTTTGAAGTTGCCTTTCCATGTGATATCCTGTTTTGTATTGAAACAAAGATAACGAGAACTTTGTGACTTGTTATTAAAAAGGGTTTGAAAAGTGAAGTTTTAGGAAACGTCAAAGTCGCAAAAAGCAAGATCTGGCAGCGATCAATAGAGATACTGCCAGATCTTGTGATTCTCCTTTAGGGGAGAGAGAGATGAAGCTTTTTTATTAGGATCAAATAATCTTCTCCAGGTCTTTCAGGTTGTTGGCAACCTCCTCGTCGGTAACCTCATAGTTGGTCAGGTCGCCGGCAAAATAGCGGTCGTAAGCAGCCATATCGATCAAGCCATGGCCGGAGAGGTTGAACAGGATCGTCTTCTGTTTGCCTTCCAGCTTTGCCTGCTCGGCCTCGCGGATAGCGGCGGCGATGGCGTGCGACGATTCCGGTGCGGGGATGATACCCTCGGCACGGGCAAAGAGAGTCGCGGCCTTGAAAGTCTCCAATTGCTGGATGTCGACCGCTTCCATCATCTTGTCTTTCAAGAGCTGGCTGACGATTGAGCCGGCACCGTGATAACGCAAGCCTCCGGCGTGGATGTTGGCGGGCGAGAAGTTGTGTCCCAGTGTGAACATCGGGATCAATGGCGTGTAGCCAGCCTCGTCGCCGAAGTCGTATTGGAACTGGCCGCGGGTCAGCTTCGGGCATGAGGCCGGTTCGGCAGCCACGACTTTAATCTCCTTACCTTCTGTCAACTTATGGCGCAAGAAGGGGAACGCGATACCCGAGAAATTCGAGCCGCCACCGAAGCAGGCGATGACCGTATCCGGATATTCACCAGCCATCTCCATCTGTTTCTCCGCCTCGAGGCCGATCACGGTCTGGTGCAACATCACGTGGTTCATGACGCTGCCCAACGTGTATTTGCAGTTCGGGGTTTGCATCGCCAATTCAACCGCTTCCGAAATTGCCGTACCCAGGCTGCCTTGATAGTTGGGATGGTCGGTCAGGATCTTGCGGCCGGCCCGTGTGCTCATACTGGGTGAGGCGACGACCTGAGCGCCGAAAGTCTGCATGATCGAGCGGCGATAAGGCTTCTGGTGGTAGCTGACTTTCACCATATAGACAGCCAATTCCAGCCCGAAGGCCTTGGCGGCGTACGACAGGGCGGCGCCCCATTGGCCGGCTCCGGTCTCGGTGGTGATGTTTGTTACGCCCTCTTGCTTGCAGTAGTAAGCCTGGGCGATAGCGGAGTTCAGCTTATGCGAGCCGATCGGGCTGACGCTCTCGTTCTTGAAATAGATGTGTGCCGGCGTGTCGAGCGCTTTCTCCAATCCGGTGGCACGTACCAGCGGTGTCGGGCGCCATACCTTGTACATCTCCCGGACCTCTTCCGGGATCTCGATCCAGGTGTCGGTCGTGTTCATCTCCTGTTGGGAAGCCCCTTTCGAGAAAAGTGGATAGAGATCCTCCGCCTTCAAGGGCTCTTTTGTTTGGGGATTCAGCATTGGCAATGGTTTGTTGCGCATGTCCGCAATGATATTGTACCATGCCCTTGGTATGTCTTTTTCCTCAAGTAAAAATTTTTTTGTGTTCATCTTTTTATGTTGTGTTTACAAATATCGATCAATTTCCTTTCGCTTGCTTACAAGTTGGAAGCAAAGGAACGAATAATATTTCTTTTTTTCAAGTTAATTTCGTGGAATTCTCTATCTTTGGCCCCTATAATCTAATATCTATAATTCGTCTAAAAATGAAAAAGAGTATCTTGTTGCTCATTGCTTTGTTAACCTTCTTTCCGATGAGAGCGCAAAAGGGGGATTTTACTTACAAGTTCTATGGATTTGTAAGAGGAGATTTGTTTTATAATTCCCGAGCCAATATGGCACCGATCGACGGTAATTTTTATCTTTATCCATTAAGTAAGTCGCCCGACGCGAACGGGAAAGACTTGAACGCGACGCCCAATGGCAGTTTTTATACTTTTACCTCGCGGCTGGGGCTCGACGTGACCGGGCCTAATGTTGGCAAGGCACGGACCGCGGCGAAGATCGAGACCGATTTCGGCGGTTTTTCCGGCAGCCATACGATGTTGCGGCTTCGCCAAGCCTACGTTTCGCTCGATTGGGGGCGTTCGGACCTGTTGGTGGGCGTCACGTGGCACCCGCTTTTTGGGGCTGTCGTGCCCGATGTGCTCAACCTTTCGACCGGAGCGCCTTACCAGCCATTCAACCGGAGCCCGCAGTTGCGTTTCCGTCAGGAGGTCGGGAAGGCGCGACTGATTGCCGCTCTGGTTTGGCAGTTGCAATATCTTTCCAATGGCCCGATGGGTATGAGCGAGGATTACATCAAGAACAGTTGCGTGCCGGAGGGCTTTTGGGGGGTTGATGTCGTCCCTTCCGGACCGTGGTTGTGGGGAGCCGGCGTTCACGTGATCTCCCTCAAACCCCGGACCAGTTCCATTTGGGAGGGCGAGACTTATCGTGTAAATGAGCGAATGACGACCTTTTCTTGTGAGGCGCACTTGAAATATCAGGGAAAAAACTTTACTTTCGCCGCTAAAAGTTTTTGGGCTTCCGCCTTGGATCAGGTGGCGATGCTGGGAGGCTACGGGGTCAGCTCGATCGACCCGGCGACAGGCGAGCAGGAATATACGCCTTTCCGTCACTCGACGTCGTGGGTGAACCTGACTTACGGATCCAAATGGAAGGCGGCTTTTTTCTTGGGCTATACGAAGAATCTGGGGACGGACAGTCCTTTGGTCTCGGCCGACAAGGTCTATGGTATGGGGCTGGATATCGACCAGCTCGTGACGGTCAATGTGAATCTCTCCTATAACTTGTCGCATTGGCAATTCGGATTCGAGTATTGTCCGGCGACTGCCCTGTATGGGACCAACGACTTGGCGACGGGCCGTGTCGGGCAAACCTATGCCGTGACGAATCACCGGATCTTGGGCCTGATGATGTATTATTTTTAAAAACGCTATAAACAGGAATATGAAGCGGAAAAGACAGGGAATGATGATTGTGGGCTGCCTCGTGTTGCTCGTGATGGGCGCCGTGGCGCAAAAGAAGAACTTTACCTATAAGTTTTATGGGCAGGTGCGAGGCGACCTGTTTTACAACTCGAGGGCGAATGACGAGATCGTTGACGGCCTCTTCCATCTTTTCCCGAAAGATATCGCGCCCGATGAGAACGGGCAGGATCTCAATGCGACACCCAATGGCAGTTTCTATCTGCTCTATTCCCGTTTGGGGCTCGACGTGACGGGACCCAAGGTTGGTTCGGCGGAGACCTCGATGAAGTTGGAGGCCGATTTCCGTGGCTCCGGCAGCAACTGGGCGGTCTTGCGTATCCGCCATGCCTACGTGAACCTCGATTGGGGTAAGTCGTCGGTCCTGATTGGCCAGACGTGGCATCCCTTGTTTCACGACATTCATCCGAAGATGTTGAACCTCTCGACCGGCGCGCCTTTCAATCCATTCAACCGCAGCCCGCTGCTTCGTTACCGTTATATGAATGGGCCATGGGATTTTCAGGGTGCCCTGATTTGGCAATTGCAATATCTCTCGACCGGTCCGAACGGGAAGAGTGAGGAATACATCAAGAACAGCTGCGTGCCCGAGTTGTTCGCCGGGGTCGATTATCATGTCGGCGACTGGCAACTTGGGGCCGGCATCGATTTCCTCTCCATCAAGCCCCGTGTGAGCTCGACGGTGGAGGGAGCGACCTATAAGGTAAACGAACGGGTGAACAGCCTCTCCGGCGAGTTCCATTTCCGCTACGCAATCGGTGATGGCTGGAGTCTCTCGGGCAAGACCCTTTTGGCCAATAACCTGGCTCATACCTGTATGTTGGGAGGTTATGGCGTTACCGCTACCGATCCGGTGACGGGCGAGCGTGATTATTCGCCCTATCTCTTCTCGACCTCGTGGCTGAGCCTGCTTCATGAGGGGAAATGGCGGCCGGGACTTTTCTTTGGTTATCTGAAGAACCTGGGTGCTGGCGAGGTGCTGACGGGCGAGACCTATGGCTTGGGATTGAATGTGGACCAGCTTTTCACGACCAATGTCCAACTTTCTTACAACCTGCCGCATTGGCGTCTTGGGGCGGAATATAGCCCGTCGATCGCTTGGTATGGGGATGTTGATTACGCGGATGGCGGGCGTGTCTCGGCAACCCATTCCGTGACGAACCACCGGATTTTGGGTGTCGCGATCTATTATTTCTGATTTGACACAACAAGGAGGGATTGAGATGATAAGAACGTTCTTGATGGGATTATTGATGTCGTTCCCGATATGGGGGCTGTCGGTCGGCGCGGCGGATAAGGGAAACTTGCGGGTCGCGCTGGTGCAGGCGAGCCTGGCTTGGGGCGACGTGGACGCGAATCTGACCCGGTTCGCCGGGCGTGTGGCGGCTTGCGAGGGAGCTGACGTGATCGTGTTCCCGGAATTGTTTGTCTCGGGTTGCGAGATGCGGAAACGTGACGCGGGCGAGGCTATCGACCAGAAGGAGCGGGTGGCCGACCGTTTCGTGGAGGTGAGGGATTCGATGATCCTTTGGGCGAGGCGATCGGGCGCGTTGGTCGTGGGCTCGACGATCTATCGTTCGGAAGGCAAGTATTATAATCGTTTGCTGGCCGCTTATCCGGATGGCGAGTGCCGGCATTACGACAAGCATAATTGTTTCAAGCGGGGCAGTTTCTCGCCGGGCGACCGTCGGGTGATCCTCTCCTATAAGGGCTGGCGTCTGGCGACTTTCATCTGCTACGACCTGCGTTTCCCGGAGTGGAGCCGCAACGATGGGGCTTACGACGCGGCCCTCTACATCGCCAACTGGCCCGAGTCGCGCCACGAGGATTGGGAGCGCCTCTTGCGTGAGCGGGCGATGGAGAACGCCGCCTGGATTGTCGGGGTGAATTGCGCCGGAAGCGATCCCGCCGGTCTCATCTACCGGGGTGGCAGCCGGTTGGTATCGCCATCCGGCGAGGTTGTCGGCAGTTGTCCCGATCATCAGGAGGCGATCCAGATCGTGATGATCGGGGATTGATCCGCATGCTTCACCGCTTTTTGCGCATCCTCATGCGGAGGATGTCAGACCGAAACGTTTTAGAATGGACTCCAAACCTTTTGGCTTCCGTTTTGTGACCTGATCCGATTATAAAGGCAGTCGTTATTGCCCTCTTCGGGCAAGACTGGCTCGCCTTGCGCCGTAAAGATTAAGTTGGCATGGTCAGTGTGCGAACTTAAGTAATCGCAGATTAGGATATAGTCTTCCGATTCATATTCCTTAATATATACTTCTGGGTAAGGATACTTGCCCGTGTCGGGGCTTGGGCTATAACGATGGGCCACCGAGTCGACTACCTCGACCAGCCATTGGGGGCTGGTGATCCCGTCGTCATTGACTTTGATTGTTACCTCGCCGTTCGCGATCTCCAGATCGTCGTTACAGGCTCCCAGGACGGCGATCAATGGGAGCATCGCCAATAGTTTTCTTGTTTTCATGATGGAATGATTTTAATGGTGTTTGTATTTGAATAGATGAGGGTTACCCCGAAAATGCTGCATGATAAAACGCCCGGATCGTGATTTTTTTTGTTCGCCTGTTTTATTTGTTTTGTTTGTATATATGTAGGTTTGCCTGTCTGTAGGGACGCTCCCCAGGAGCGTCCGTGATTGTGTCATCCTAATTCACCTCCAGCTTGAACGAGTCGCTCTCGTTGTCGTACAGCTTTTTCTTGTCTCGGTATTTTACTTTCGCCTTGTTGCGGAAGTAATAGGACAGGCCGACCATCGGGGTCCAGCGGCGATCCTTGAAAATGGTTTCCTCGTAGGCACGGTAGTCGCCGTCGATGGTCCAGACGCGGTAGTAGTGCATGTTGTCGCGGATGGAGGCCGACAGCGTCCAGCCTTTCGGGAGCATCCAGCCGATCTCCAGGTCGACCATCGGTCCCGATCGCGTCCGTGAGATCTGGGTATATTGGTAATTGGTGTATTTGAGCATCCCGTTCAGGTAGACCCGCTTGTACGACAGGTAGGCGTTCCCGTTCACGCCCCACGCCCGCCCGTTGAACGCCATGCCGGGAAACTCCTGCTTGCTGAGGAACGGCGTGACGTTGATGTTGCCGTACTTGCCGAGGTTGAGGCGGGCGGTCAGGCTCGCCCGGAAAAGGTGCGCGTGCCCCGTGTTGCGGTAGCTCCTCGTATAGACGTCGCCATCCAGCCGACCGTAGGGCGTGACGCGGTCCTGCTCGTAGGTGTAGCTGAGGGAGGGCTGCAGGTATATCGGCGACCCGCTCCAGGAATAGGAGAGGACCGCCCGGTTGCTTAGCGAGGGGGACAGGTAGGGGTTTCCCACGGTCACGTAGAGGCTGTCCGTAGAGGTGTTCAGCGGGTTCAGGTAGCCCAGGCCGGGCGAGACGCGTTGCCGGCTGAGCGAGAGCCTGACCGATCCTCCCTTGTGCACCTTGTAGGCGAGGCTCAGCGAGGGCAGCACGTTGACGTAGGCCTTCCTCACGCCCGAGGCGCTTCGCTCCACGATGTCGAGGCCGAGCGAGGCGCTGTAGGAGAGGTTCCCCTTCCCCAGGCTCCTCAAGGCGCCGTAGAGGTATTCCCGGCCCTCCCTGTACCTGAATGGCGCCGTCGCCAGCTCCCGGATCTCCGCCTGCTGGTAGTAGGCGTTCAGGCCGATGTCGAGCGCCAGCCTCCCGGGCCACGCGAGGTCGTAATTGCCCTCCAGGCTGTAGACCGTCCGCCGGTTGTCCATGTCGATCTCGCTCCGGTAGGCCTCCCTGTCGTCGCGCTCCTCGCGCCAGCCCGCCGGCGAGGTGTCGTAATGGCTTGCCCGGGCGGTCAGTTCCAGGTGGCGGTCCTGCTCGAGGGCGCGGCGGTAGAACAGGGCGTAGTTGCCGGACAGATAGGCCAGGTCCGAATAGGTCGAATAGGCGAAGGGCGAGCCCCCGTTGGCCCCCTCCTGGGTCCCGTCGCTTTCCGTCCGGATGTCGGAGGGGTTGTTGTGGATGGTCGCCGAATAGGAGAGGTAGTCCCTGCCGGAGATGACCCAGTCGCCCCCGGCGTTCAGGTAAAGGTCGCGCGCGTCGTAGCGCCGGGCGCCGGAGGAGCGGCGGAGGAGGCTCCCCGTGTCCGTCATCCGCGTTTGCTCGCTGTCATCGTCGCGGAAATAGAAGAACTGGCCGTTCAGGTAGAAGGAGAGGTTCGATTTCTCCATCTGGTAGGACCCCCCGAGCAGGCCGAACGCGCCGTTCGCCTGCTGTTTACCGTAGAGGTTGGCGCTCTGGGCCAGCTCCCGGCTCCGCCTCGTGCGGATGTTGAGGACGGCGGTCACCCCCTCTTCCGCGAGGTAGCGCGCCGACGGGTTCTCGATGACCTCCACCGTCTCGATCATCTCCGGGTCGATCACCTCCTCCGCTCCCGATCGCCTCACGCCGTTCACGAGTATGATGGGTGTCGAGCCGTCCGCCATGCGGATGTCCCGGTCGGTCTCGTTCACGCTGAGCAGCGGGATCTCCCGCAAGGCCTGGTAGATGTTGCGCGCCTCGCCCTTCATTTTCTCGGAGAGGTGGAAGATCTCGCCCGTGGCGGTCTGCTCGACGAGGTCCGCCCGGTTGCCGGTGACGGTCACCCCCTCGAGGTCGACCCTGGCCTCGGGTGTCAGGAGGAAGTCCGCCCGCTCGTCGCCCGCCTTGATCTCGAGCGTGCGCTCGAAGGTGTTGTAACCCGCCAGGAGCACCGCCACCCGGTAGCTGCCCCGGGCGAGCCCATCGATCCGGAACCGCCCCTCGGGATCCGTCAGCGCCATCGCCGCCAGCGAGTCGCTCGCGCTCAGCAGCACCTGGGCACCGTCGATCGCCACCCGCCGCTCGTTCGTCACCCTTCCCGAGAAGGAGTAGGTTTGCGCCATGACCAGAGAAGAGAGGGCCAGCAAGCCCCAAAGCGTCAGCAGGAATCGTCGTTGTCTTTTCATATGCTTTTATTTGTTGAGAATAATATCGTGAATATGGTATGTCCCCTCGTAGGGACGCTCCCCAGGAGCGTCCGTGGGTTTGGGCGTTCAACGGGAGGAAAAATACAAGAGAGCCTTGTTAGAGTTAACAAGACACTCGTGTTAGTACTGACAAGACAGCCTTGTTAGGGTTGACAAGACTCCCTTGTTAGAGCTAACAAGAGACTCTTGTTAGTACTGACAAGGCCTCCTTGTAATTGCCTGGCGATTTAAACACCGCCGGGCGTACCGCCTTCCTCCTCCGACTCGGCCACCTTAATGGTCTGGGAGACGGATCTCGGTGTCTTCAGTTGGTAACCGCCGTTGAACTGCGTCGTGATGGTGAGCGTATAGTCGCCGGCGGCTAGGGTGGCTGGGACGAGGAAGATCAGTTTCGAGGGCTGGTTGAGGCCGATGGCGCCCGCCTTGATCCGGGTCTCGGCGCCCTCGCCGTCGGTCAGGGTGATGCCGACCGACGGGTCGTCGCCCACCACCTTGATGTTCTTGCCCGTGAGGGTGAGGTTGGCGCCGGCGGTGGCGTTGAACTGGTCGAGGCCGGTGGCGGCGTCGAGGCTGGTGGAGAGGTACATCGTCGCGCCCTTCTCGCCGACGACGTTGACCACCACATCGGCGATCGCCTCGCGCAGCTCCTTGCCCTGGGTGAAGTTGACGTAGATCTCGTTCGCTTCGGGGTCCCACGCCGTGCCGCGCACGAGGCCCCGGCATTGCGGCACGGCCTCGAAGAGCCCGTTGTTGACGCGCATGCCGTTGAGGAGCAGGCGTTTGACGGCCCGTTTCTCGAGATCGAGGACGAGGCGCATCATCTCCGGCTCGACGCCCGGGTTCATGTCCATCATCTCGGCGATGATCCGTTCCTTGTCGGCCGTGCCGAGGGAGACGATAACGAAGATCTTGTCGTTCGGGTCGTCCTTGGTGACGGTGTTGTCCGCGATCTGCACG
>CHCFR05602__coassemble_185_pt1 | contig 49732 bp, 41 predicted proteins | sample CHCFR05602__metabat2_low_PE_046 | metagenome-assembled genome bin CHCFR05602 | reverse complement strand
TTGTCGGGCAAATGGCTTCCCGCGATGCGCGAGGCCCCGTTTTGTCGGGCAAATGCCGTTTCGCGGGGTCGCGAAGGCCCATTTGCCGGAGCAAATGACATTTTGTTTAATACCATAATATGAGAACATCATGAGTGAGCAAGCTTTTTTTCTTTACGATTTGCATTTGCGTACCTCGCCGAGGCAAGGCATGGACGATTTGGTCCGCAAGGCGGCGGACGCGGGGTTTAGGAGTTTTGGAGTCGTTGGTAATGTTGCCCCGTGGGGGATTAAAAATGATGAAGACCTACGGCGTTTTATCGACGAGGTGAAGGACTATCCTTGTCTGATGGGATTGTGTTCGGTAGAACCGGATTGGAGCACGCGATTGTCAGCCGAGCTGGTCGGGCAAGTGGATTATATCCTGATGGATCCCCAATACATGCCCAACGGCAACCGTTACGGTGACCAGATGGAGGTGTGGGACCATAACTGCTATGTTGACGATCCGGAAGATTTTATGCGGCGGCACATGGCGTGGTATCTGCGGATCCTGGAAGGCGACGGGCCGCTCGACATCTTGAGTTGGCCGCTGTTTCTTCCCCTATCATTGCAGCGCGAGTATGATGTGCTGTGGACCAGAGAGCGGCAGGAGACACTGATCGAGGCAGTCCGGAAGCGTGGTGTCGCGATCGAGATCAACGACCTGGCTCATACGCCGCACGCCGAGTTCATCCTGATGGCCAAGCAAGCTGGACTGAAGTTTACTTTTGGTTCCGACACGTGCGACCACCGTTCGTTCCGCCTCGATTATTGCAAGCGAATCGCGTCGCTCTGTGGATTGACGGAAGATGACCTCTTCCTTCCCGAGCGCAAGCCTCGCAATTGAGTAATATTATTGTTTTGTTGTTTTCCTAAAAAATTGATGTCATGAGAAGAAAAGATTTCCTGAGAAATTCAGGCTTGATGATCGCGGGCGGGATGGCCTTCGGTTTTCATCCTGTATCGATGGCCAGTGAAACGGCCCATGTGGCAGACGGCCCTGCCTCTTTCCCCATTTATGACCTGCATGTCCATACCTCCGGCCGACAGAATCCACAAAAAATCCTGGAGAAGGCGAGGGAGCATAATATCCAGATGTTCGGAATCGTCGACAATGTAGCCTCGACGTATGGTATCCAGAACGATGAGGAGCTGCTTTATTTCATCAACGCTTTGAAGGACCTGCCTTGCTACATCGGGTTGCAGCCGATGGAAATCGGTTGGAGCAAACGCTTCACGAGAGAGCTGCTCGACAAAATCGACTACGTGATTATGGACCCGCAGACCGTCCCCGACAGTAATCGCTATGGCGATACGGCGGAGGTCTGGGAGCACGATTGTTACATCCCCGACGCCGAGGAATTCATGGAGGTGAACATGCGTTATTACATGAAGGTGATCAACAATCCCGAGCCGCTCGACATTTTCGGCTGGCCGCTGTTCCTGCCGCCCGCTATCGCCCGCGACTATCACCGCCTCTGGACCCGCGAGCGGCAGGAGATGGTGATCGAGGCGATCCGGCAGCGGGGCATCGCCATCGAGATCAACGACTTGGCCCGCACGCCCCACGCCGAGTTCATCCTGAAGGCCAAGCAAGCGGGCGTGAAGTTCACCTTCGGTTCCGACACGCGCGACCATCGCACCTTCCGTCTCGATTATTGCAAGCAAATCGCGTCGCTCTGCGGCCTGACAGAGGCCGATTTCTACATCCCGGCACGCAAGGCGAGATGAGCGGATAAGTCCATGACGTGCACCCGCTGGTTACAACGGCGGGTGTTTTTTTATACCTTCGCGCCATAAATAATCTATTTTAGCGATGTTCAAGAGAAGAATACACAACTGGCACCTGATCAAGGGGCAGCCGGTGACGGATTTGGACCGCAAGATCCTGGCGGAGCAGGAGAAGGGGCATCTGGTTCCTACACGAGAGTTGATCAAGACCCCGGAGCAGATTGAGGGCATCCGTCGGAGTGGCGTTGTCAATACGGGCGTGCTCGACCTCATCGAGCGCGAGATCAAGGCGGGTATGTCGACCGCCCAGATCGACAAGTTGGTTTATGAGTACACGACCGATCATGGCGCTATCCCCGCGCCGTTGAATTATGAGGGTTTCCCGAAGAGCGTTTGTACGTCTATAAATGAGGTGGTTTGTCACGGTATCCCAAGCGACAAGGAGATCTTGCGCGACGGCGATATTATCAACGTGGATGTCTCCACCATTCTTGATGGTTACTATTCCGATGCCTCACGGATGTTCATGATCGGCAATGTCTCGCCCGAGAAGCGTCGGCTGGTTGAGGTCACCAAGGAGTGTCTTGAGATTGGGGCAGCTGCCGCTCATCCTTTCTGTTATGTTGGCGATATCGGTAACGCGATCCAGCGTCATGCCGAGAAGAATGGTTATTCCGTCGTGCGCGACCTGTGTGGTCACGGTGTCGGGCTCGCTTTCCACGAGGAGCCGGAGGTCCTTCATTTTGGCCGGAAGGGAACAGGAATGTTGCTTGTGCCCGGCATGGTCTTCACGATCGAGCCGATGATTAACATGGGCGATTGGCGTGTATTTATAGATGAGGAGGATGGCTGGACCGTGGTTACGGAGGATGAGAAACCTTCCGCTCAATGGGAGCATACTTTCCTTATGACTGAGAATGGCTTGGAGATCCTGACCCATTGATCGCCTGCCGAAAAAAGAACGAGAGTGTGCCCGAATGACTCCAGGCACACTCTCGTTTCCTTTTTTAGGGTATTTGAACCCCACTTATCTTGAGAACTTATAGATGCATCGGCTTTGGTAAGTCTCACCCGGTTTGAGCACGACACTCGGGAACGACTTCTGGTTCGGGCTGTCCGGATAATGTTGTGTCTCCAGGCAGAGCGCACCACGTCGTGGGTAAACGACACCCAGTTTGCCCTTGTCGCCAGCCTCGCTCATGGAGTTGCCGGCATAGAATTGCAAGCCCGGCTCGTTGGTGAAGACCTCCATCACGATACCGCTCTTCTCGGAAACGACCTTTGCCGCCGGGGTGTTGAGATCGCCTTTCGTATTGAGAACCCAGTTGTGGTCGTAGCCGCCACCATAACGCAGTTGCGCGAAATCGTCGTCGATATGGTCGCCTACCGTTACCAACTGGCGCAGGTCCATCGGTGTTCCCTCTACCGTCTCGATCTTGCCGGTCGGGATCAGGGTCTCGTCAACAGGCACGTAAGTGTCGGCATTGATCTGGATCTTATGGTCGGTGATGGTTGATCCCGGTACGCCCGAGAGATTGAAGTAACTGTGGTTGGTCAGGTTCACGATCGTCGGCTTGTCGGTTGTCGCCTCATACTGGATATCGATCGCGTTGTCGTCCGTGAGCCGGTAAATCACCTTGACCTTCAGGTTGCCTGGGAATCCGGCCTCGCCGTCGGGCGAGAGGTAGGTGAGCTCGACCGATTGCCCGTCGAGCTGGCGTGCGTCCCAAGTGACGGCATGATAGCCTTTCGGTCCGCCATGCAGGCAATGGCCATTATTGTTTTGGGGCAGTTGATAGCTTTGTCCGTCGAGCTGGAATTGGCCGTTGGCGATCCGGTTGCCATAGCGGCCGATCAGGGCGCCATAGTTATTGTCCGGGAACTGGACATATTGTTGGATGTTGTCGTAACCCAAAACGACGTCTGTCAGTTTCCCGTCGCGGTCGGGTACCATGACCGATACCAGGCGGCCGCCCCAGTTGGTGACGCAGGCTTCGGCGCCTTGACTGTTTTTCAGTACATACAGGGCGGTTGGTTTACCGTCCACCTCCGATACGAAGTCGGATGGCTTTAAGCCTGAAAGTGTTTTCGCTTCCTCTTTGGTTTGGCTTTCCGCCTTTTCTCCTTTTCCGCCGCAGGCACACATCACGCAGAGCGCCATAGCGGCATAAATCCATTTTCTCATGATATTGATATTTAAAAATTGTCGCTTATGTCTTCGCGAAGGTAACGAATCCCGGCCGGATTTTTCTTCGGAAGAAACCCGGATTTATGTCCGGACAAAAAAGAATTTTCTTCCGAAGAAAACTGGAATTACCTCCGAAGGAAAATATGATTACCTTCGAATGAAAATAAATTTCTCTCCGGAAGAAAAGCCGGCCAGGCGGGAAAAGGACAAAATAACCACTCAAAATGGAGAAAAACACGAGAAGAGACAAATTGTTGCGAAAAAAAACGTAATTTCGCGTTCAAAATCTAAAAGAAGCTCTTTAAAGAAATGATCAACAGAATTTTAATCCGTATTAAAGTTTTGCAGATAGTATACTCCTACTATCAGAACGGAAACGGCGACTTGAAAGTCGCTGAAAACGAACTCCTGTTCAGTCTCCAGAAATCGTATGACCTGTATCATTATTATCTTTTACTCATCACGGAAGTGACGAATCTCCAAAGAAGGCTTATTGACATCCGCCGGAACAAGTTCATGCCTTCGCACGACGAGTTGAATCCCAATACCCGTCTTATTAACAACCGTTTCGCCGCTCAGGTAGCCGATAATGCCGCTTTGAGAAAGTATGTTGACGAGCAAGGTCTCTCATGGGCGAACGATGAGGAGTTTATCAAGAGCCTGTTGGACTTGATCCTCGCTTCCGATATTTACGAGAGCTATCTGGCTAACGAGGAGGATTCGTACGAGACCGACCGTGAGTTCTGGCGTCAAGTCTTTAAGAAATTGATCTGTGGTAATGAGATGGTCGAGGAGTATCTTGAGGACAAGAGCATCTATTGGAACGACGATATCGATATTATCGGAACCTTCGCGATCAAGACCATCAAGCGGTTCGACGAGAAGAATGGTGCCGGGCAACCTCTCCTGCCGATGTTCAAGGATCTTGACGATAAGGCATATGCCATCAACCTGTTCCGCAAGACTATCCTGAAAGGTCCGGAATTGCGCGAGCGTATCAACAAGCATGTCAAGAACTGGGAAGCGGAGCGTCTGGCTTGCATGGACATGATCATCATGCAGACCGCCTTGGCCGAGATCCTCACGTTCCCGACGATCCCGACCAGCGTCAGCCTTAATGAGTATATCGACGCGGCGAAATATTACAGCACGCCCAAGAGCGGTAACTTTATCAACGGTATCCTCGACGCTATTGTCAATGAATTAAAAAAAGAGGGCACATTGCTTAAAGATTAATTATTATCGTTATTTTCGCGGATAGCATAACGGATTTATGCTATTCGTAAACGTATAATTTAATTTTAAGACATGAATTTTCTGAACATTTTACTGCAAGCGCCAGCGACGGGCGGAAGCCAATGGTCTGGTATCATCATGATGGTTGTCATCGTGGCCATTTTCTATTTCTTCATGATCCGTCCGCAACAAAAGAAACAAAAGGAGATCCAGAAGGCACGCGAGGCCCTGAAGGTTGGTGATAGCGTTATCACGGCTGGTGGTATCTATGGCAAGATCCGTGAGATCGGCGACATTTATATGATGATCGAGGTTGCCAATGGCGTCAGCATCCGGGTGGATAAGGCCTCTGTTTATGCCTCTATTGAGGACGCGAAACAAAAATAAACGGGAGGCGCGTTGACTTATGTCTCCAGACGAGCGCATACGACATCGCTTTCAAACAGCAAGGGAAGAGATCAATCGTTTCTTTCACGGGGAAAAGTGGAAAGAAATGTTGATCTTTTCCCTTTTTATATTGCTCGCGTTTGGCTTCTGGCTCTTGCAGAGCCTGCAAAGGGATTATGAGATGGAGATCCGTTTCCCCATCGAATATGATGATATTCCGTCGAATATCGCTCTCGAGGAGAACGCGCCCCAGGAATTGGTGGTCAAGATCAAGGACAAGGGAAGTGTCCTGTTGAACTATTCCATCTCTCACAAGCGGTTACCGCTGTCGGTCCTGATGAATCCGGGCAGCGAGGAGGCACGTCTGAACGTTCCCGCGGAGGTTATCGAGGCCTTTGTCAGGAAGCAATTGTTCGCCACCTCGAGGATCGTGAGCATCACGCCGCAGCAGGTGGACGTGAAGTATGGGCAGCGCAAGGAGAAGGAGATTCCGGTGCGTTTCAATGGGGAGATTCTTTATAAGACCGGTTTCCAGTTGTCCGGCGAGATACTGATCCGGCCGAAACACATCAAGGCTTATGCTTCGCAAGCGATTCTTGATACTTTGAGCGAGGCCTGTACCGCTTTTACCCGTATTGAGGAGGCGAGCAAGACCTTCTCGAAAGAGCTTAAGCTGGAGCCGATCGAGGGCGTGAATTTCGAGTCTGAATATGTTGCCGTCATCATCCCGATTGAGGAATATACGGAGAAGACGCTCGATATTCCGATTACCTGTACGGGGATTCCCTCCAATTATAAGGTACGTATGTTTCCCGCTTCGATCGCGGTCAGTTGCAAGGTGCCCTTGTCGAAGTTCAAGAGCGTGAACGCCAAGGATTTTGAGATTACCATCCCGTTCGCCGAGCTTTATCAGAACACTTCGGGATTCCAGAAAGTCATGCTCGGGAAAAGTCCGGCATGGATCCATTCCGCGACTTTGGTGCCTGATAAGATAGAGTTTATCTTGGAAGAGAACCATAATTATTGAGATATGATCAAGATTGGCATTACCGGAGGAATAGGTAGCGGTAAGTCGGTTGTTGCGACGTTGCTTCGTTTGTATGGCATCCCGGTGTATATCGCGGATGAGGAGAGTAAACGGCTGACCAACAGCTCGCCTGTCATACGTCGGGCACTTGTCGATTTGGTGGGCGAGGCCGTTTATGATGCGGACGGGAAGCTGGACAAGCCCCGTTTGGCTAATTTTATTTTCGGGCAACCGGAGCATTTGGCCCGTGTGAACGCCATCATCCATCCTGAGGTGAACCGGGATTTCCTGGATTGGAGCGAACGGCAGGAGAAGGCCTTTTGCGCCATCGAGTCCGCCATCCTGTTCGAGTCAGGTTTTGATCGGATTGTCGATGTGAAGTTGATGGTCCTGGCGCCGCTCGAGATACGCCTGGAAAGGGCGATCGCTCGTGATCATGCCTCGCGTGAGGCGCTGGAACGTCGGATCAAGAGCCAGATGGCTGATGAGGAGAAGGCGTCGCGGTCCGATTACGTGATCCATAACGACGACCGTCAAGCCTTGATCCCGCAGGTGGAAAACTTCATCGGATGGCTAAAGAACCGTGAGAACGCGCTTTTTTAACGCCCGGCCTTCTTTTTAATCCACCCAGTTTGTTAAATTCGCGAATTAATTATATACACTATATATTATAAGTAGATTATAACCTAAAGAGAAGATTATGTTACGGACTATTTTGTCTATCTCCGGGAAACCCGGCTTGTACAAGTTGGAGTCGCATGCCAAGAACATGCTGATCGTTGAGTCGTTAATTGACAAGAAGAAAATCCCGGCACACGCGAAAGATAAAGTGATCTCGCTTGGCGATATTGCTATCTATACGGAAGATGGTGAGACGCCTCTGCATAAGGTGTTGACCAGCGTTAAGGAGAAGGAGAATGGCGAGGTGGCCTCGATCAACCCGGCAAAAGCCAGCTCGGATGAGTTGCGCGCCTATTTTGCTGAGGTCTTGCCCAATTTTGACCGCGACCGTGTTTATCCCAGCGATATCCGCAAGTTGTTGAATTGGTATAATATCCTGATCAAGGCCGGCATCAACGAGTTTACGCCCGCTGAGGAGCAGGCTGCCGAGGCTGAGGGAACAGAGCCCGAGGCTGAGGAGGCAAAATGATTATGAATCAATCAATATAACGAAATGTCATCACTGAGGTCTTATGGGGACGGAGGTGATGGCATTTTTTGTAAGTTAAATGACTTTAATCTATAATTATTCCTGAAAACATCAAATTGGTTATTCTCCATTTTGGCGGGTGCCCTTCTGAGCGCTTGTCAAAGCGCGCCCGAGGCCACTTGGGTCAGCACCACTTTCGACCAGCGTTGGGTCGAGGAAAATAATGTCGCCGCCGCTAGCGGCAATCAGGCGGATGCCGTGATCGATACCTCACGTGTGGCTCAAGTCATTGACGGTTTTGGCACCTGCTTTAACGAATTGGGCTGGACCTCATTGAGCAAGCTCGACGAGGCGACCCGTGAGGCGATCCTTCGCGAGATGTTCAGTCCGGGTGTCGGCGCCAACTTCACGATCTGCCGTATGCCTGTCGCAGCGAACGACTTCGCGCTCGATTGGTATTCCTATAACGAGAATGAGGGCGATTTCGCGATGGAGAAATTCTCGATCGCCCACGACGAGCAGACGCTGATTCCTTTTATCCAGGCCGCTCAAGCCTATAATCCCGACCTGAAGATCTGGGCTTCGCCCTGGTGTCCGCCTTCATGGATGAAATACAGCAAGCATTATGCCAGCCGCTCGACCATGAAGATGGCCCGCGAGTTGAAAGAGAGTCTAAAAGAGGGAGAGAGCACCTATATGTCGAAGGTGGTTGATAATGGCCTTCCCGAGGATCAGGAATATCATGAGGGACGTGACGCCTTTATCCAGGAAGAGCCTTACTTCAAGGCCTATGCGCTTTACTTCTCGAAATTTATCGACGCCTATAAAGCCAAGGGGATCGACATCTTCATGGTTATGCCGCAGAACGAGTTCAATTCCGCCCAGATCTTCCCGAGTTGTTGCTGGACAGCCAAGGGCTTGAGCCGGTTTATCGGTCAATACCTTGGCCCGACGATGCGCGAGAAAGGGGTTAAGCTTTATTTCGGAACGATGGAGCGCGCCAATACTGCCTTGGTCGACACGATCCTGAACGATGCCGCGAGTGGTCAATATGTTGAGGGTGTCGGTTTCCAATGGGCCGGCAAGGACGCGTTGCCCGGTATTCATCAGAATTATCCTCAACTCAAGTTCTACCAGACGGAGCAGGAGTGTGGCGATGGCAAGAACGATTGGGCAGGCGCCAGCCATTCTTGGGACTTGATGAAGCATTACCTGAAAAATGGGGTAAATGTCTATGAGTATTGGAACACTTCGCTCGACGAGGGCGGCGTCAGCCGTTGGGGCTGGTCGCAGAACTCGCTTGTCGTCGTGGCTCCCGACGGTAAATCGTTCACCTATACGCCCGAGTATTTTATCATGAAGCATGTCAGCCATTACGTCATGCCCGGCGCTCGTCGGATCGAGACTGAGGGCAGCTACGAAGACCTGTTGGCTTTCATCAACCCGGACCGTAGTGTCGTTGTGATCGCCGGTAACAATGCCGATGAGGCACGGACCGTCACTTTCCGTATCAACGGAGCGACCTATTCGCCGACATTGAAAGCTCATTCTGTCAATACGTTCCAGATAAAGTAAAAGAGATCATTTATTGTATTGAACCTTTTTAGAAGTTCCCATTTGTGAGAGGCGTGCCGATGTTGGTGCGCCTCTTTTGTTTTTTCTAAGAAATTTATAGGAAGAAAAGTCCGATTTTGTTTGCGAGTTCGATTATTTGTAGTATGTTTGTACTATATAAATATTACAATGTTCTTTTATTATAATAGGAGAGATTTATGATCAAGTTTTTGTTGGATTATTCGAGCGGTATGCCGATTTATCGGCAGATTATTGACCAAATCCGCTTTGGTATCGCATCGGGACAGTTGAAGCCAGGCGAACAATTACCAACCGTTCGGGCGTTGGCTGTTGAGTTGAAGGTGAATTTGAATACGGTATCCAAGGCTTATAAGGAATTGGAGATTAAGAATATTTTGGAAACGCAGCAAGGCTCTGGGACCTTCATCAGTAAGGTGAAGGCCGTTGTTCTCGAGAAAGAGCGAGCGGACAAGTTGAAAGAGATCTGTACGCAGTTCTCGTCCGTTGCTTTGAGTTATGGGTATAGTATTGATGAGATCGTGAATGAGTTGAAAAAAATAGAAACATCTAATAAATAATAAGATTATGACGACAAATGTTATTTCTAAGGGATGGTTCAATCCGATTTCCCTTTTCGTGTTTATCGTACTGGTACTAGTATCGGTGGGTTTGTATCTGTTGGCTGTTGTTGGCGTGGTGGGATTGATCATTTTATTGGTTTTTTCCCTGTTAGTTTCTTCCGCTATTCGTGTCGCGGACCAGTGGGAGCGAGCGGTTGTTTTACGTTTGGGAAAATATAAAGGGTTGAAAGGTCCTGGCCCGTTTATGATTATTCCGGTCATTGATTCGGTTTCGACTTATATAGATCAGAGAGTTCGGGTTAGTGTCTTTAATGCGGAGCAGACCTTGACGAAAGATACGGTACCTGTTAATGTTGACGCTGTGGTTTATTGGACGGTTTGGGATGTGGAGAAAGCTGCTCTCGAGGTTCAGGAATATCAGAAGGCCATTGAGCATATTGCGCAAACAGGGCTTCGTGATACGATCGGTAAGCATGAATTGTCGGAGCTTTTGCAAGAACGGGATAAGATTGCGGACGATTTGCAACATGTTCTCGATCAAAGTACCAGTCCGTGGGGTATTACTTGTCAAACGGTAGGTATTAAGGATATCGCTATTCCACAAGATTTGGCTGAAGCGATGAGTAAGGAGGCGCAGGCTGAGCGTGAGCGTCGGGCTCGTGTGATCTTGGGTACAGCGGAAACTGAGATTGCGGAGAAGTTTGCGCAAGCCAGCCAGAAATATACGGATAATCCAGTTGCTCTCCATCTGCGTGGTATGAATATGCTCTTCGAGGGTTTGAAGGAGAAGGGCTCGATGGTTATTGTTCCTAGCTCGGCACTTGATACGATGAACTTAGGTGCGATGGGTGGCTTGGTCTCGTTAGGGAAGAATGGCGAGGCGGTAAGTCCTACAACGGCATAGCTATTCAATAATATAAGGAAGGAGGACCACACCATGAAAGCACTGTTCCGAAATTTCCTGGATGCGTCGCGCCGTTTTCGTCTCTCGTTAGGGCTGAGTTTGTTGGGGTTGAGTGTTGCGTTTGTTGTCTTTATTTTGATCATGATCCAAGTTGGTTATGATTTAGGATTTGATGCTTGCCAGCCGGATGCTCGTTCGATCTATCGTCTGGATGTGGTTCAGCCTAAAAGTTCGCAGGCTATTGTTTGTCGTCCTTTGGCACGAACCTTTGTTGAATCATCGCCTCATGTGGTGAGTGGTTGTCTGTTGTCGGCTTGGCCAAACAGGCTTTCATTTGAGATTGGAACAGAAGATGCTCGGCGAACCTATGAGGAGGAAATTTTGAGCGTGACGCCTAGCGTCTTGAGAGTATTTCGGTTCGAGATGTTGGCGGGCGACGGACGTTCGTTCGACAAGCCAAACAGTCTCCTTATTCCTGAGAGCATGGCCCGCCGGTTGTTTGGCACGGTGGAAGCGGTTGGCCAGTCGTTGCGCTTGTCTGGTGCTTCAGGCGCGATGTTGGTAGTCGAGGGAGTCTATAAGGACTTTCCGGGTAATTCCTCCTTGCGTAATGTGATCTATACCTCGATGCATCCTCAGGAGGCTTTCGATGATTGGGAGAATTGGAGTTACTATTGTTTCGTAAGGTTTGATGATACCGCTAAAGAGGCGGATGTCTTGGTGAATTTTATGGAGAACCTTGACAGGACGAAGATAATGGCAAGTGGTTTGTTTGGCGAGGGGCCGGATGCTTTCAATATGCGCCTGACATCCTTACGAGCATTACATTTCTTGGAGCATGTGGATTTTGATACTTTTCCGAAAGCGAGTCGCCAAACGATCGCTATCTTGTTGTCGGTTGCTTTTGTGGTGCTGTTGGTGGCTGGCGTTAATTTTATGAATTATAGTTTAGCTCTTGCTCCAATGCGTTTACGGGTCATCAATATCCAAAGGGTATTAGGTTGTTCTGATCGGCTGCTGCGTGGAGTTTTGGTGCTGGAGACGGTTGTGGTCTCTTTTCTTGCGTATCTAATCTCATTGGGATTATTATATATTGTCAGCCGGACATCGTTGGTCTCGTTGGTCGATTGGACATTGCCTGTGGATAATCGATTGATGATCGTGTTAGGAGTGGGCTTGATCGCCCTTCTGTTCGGTTTGTTGGTTGGAATTTATCCCGCTTATTATGCGACAGCCTTTACGCCAGCTTTGGTGCTGAAAGGGAATTTTGGTTTGTCTCCAGCGGGTCGACGAACTCGTGACCTGTTGCTGGAATTCCAGTTTTTAGTTGCTTTCACCTTGGTGATTACTAGTTTTTTCATGTACGCTCAAAATTATTATATACGCCATGCCTCATTAGGCTATGAGCGAGATCAAACGCTTGTAGTTCGCCTCAATGAGAAGATCAATCGAGATCGGTCAGCTCTAGTCGATCGTTTGAGGCAATATCCGGAGGTGGAAGGAGTTGCCTTTTCTCAATTCCTTTTGGGAAGCCAGGATCAATACATGGGTTGGAGCCGGCCGTTGGGCGATCGCTCGATTATGTTCCAGTGCCTGCCTGTCTCATCCGATTTTCTTGACGTGATGGGGATCAAGCTTGAGGCCGGGCGTGATTTTCGTCCTGAGGATGAGCTGAAAAGTACGGGATGCTATCTTTTCAATGAAAAGGCCCGTGCTCTTTATGATCTGAAGGTGGGTGATAAGATCGAGGGAGCGGAGATAATTGGATTCGTTCCTGATGTAAAGTTTGCTTCGCTAAGGCAAGAAGTCTCACCAATGGCCTTTTACCTTTGGGGAAAATATCAATGGGGGCAAGAGGGCAATTATTATGACGTGGCTTACGTGCGGCTGCGGGCTGGAGCGGATCAAGCTGTAGCGATCGCTCATGCGCATGAGACGTTGGCAGTATTGGATGGTGAGACCTCGTTTGAGGTACTCCCGATGGTTGAGGCGATTCGTGAAGCCTATGTTCGTGAGGCGGACGAGAGCTTGTTGGTCGCCCTTTTCTGCTTGGTCGCTATTTTGCTCTCAATAGTGGGCGTTTTTGGAGCCGTGGTGTTCGAATGCGAGTGTAGGCGGCAGGCAATCGCGATTCGTCGGGTTTTTGGTGCCACGGCTGGGCAGGTTGTATTCGCTTTTAATCTGACCTATCTCAAAAGACAACTGTTTTGTTTTGCGCTGGCAGCACCTCTCGCTTGGCATTTCGTATCGGATTGGTTGTCACGATTCGCCTATCGGGTTCCGCTCTATTGGTGGATATGGCCACTTGCCTTCCTGCTGGTGGCCTCTGTAACAGTGTTGACGATCTCTTGCCGTAGTTGGCGGGCCATGCGTGAGGGTCCGCTGCGGAACCTACATTCTGAATGATACTTTTGAATGGCATTGCCATGAACGAAAAGAGGTGCTTTGCCGGTCTTTTATATCACAATAGTACGTGTAGCCCTTCACGTGCGTATGTGTGAGCTTACAGGATCGGTCGTGTGGCCTATCACAATAGTACGTGTAAGCTCACACGTACTATTGTGTATTTGCCCCTCCTTTTTTCGCATTTGAGGTGAAACCATAAAACAAAACATAACAGTGGATTTTCCATCGCACTGCAGTGTATTTCTAATTTCACTGCAGTGCGATGGAAAAAGTTCTTTCAACCACTGTCATATTTTGATTCGTTATGCCATTTGAGGATTCTATCCAAAGTTCTTCATCTGTGCATTATATTCCCAACTCCCTTTTTAGCCACACTTTCATCACCGGATCAGGAATGATAACTTGTCGTTTCTCAATCTCTATGAGTTCTTTCTTGACCAAAGCCCGTTTTACAATACTGACATTAGCGGACGAGCCGAGCTGATATTTATGCAGGACCTCCTGTGTGGTAAACTCGCTGTGAATACCATCTATAATGGCTCGCAGAAAATTCATTTGATAGGTTGTCAGGCTCTCGGTCTGCTTCTCAAATAACGGAGTATTCTGGTCTATGATATCCTGATATGCGGCCTCGAAATCTTGTTCTGTTGCAACTCTATCCGTATGAATCCATACCAGCCATGCTAACTGTTGTACATACGAAGAATGATTATCCACTTTTTGGCAAATCTTCTCAGCCAGCTCTTCAGAGATTTGTTTGCCAGTAACTTCAAACCGTCTGCAAATATATTTTATCCAATCTTGCGTACCGATCTTTGACAGATAAATTGCATCTCCAAATTTATAGAACGGGTAACTCTTTTTTTCAAACAGTTCATTCATTAGATGTTTCTTGCTCCCGAAAAGGCAATAGGATACGGATTTTTGCAATTGCCAAACCGAGCGCAAGCGCTTTTGAAAAGTTTTGGAATCCTTAAATTCTGCGATCTGTTGGAATTCGTCAATGCAAACAACAATATCGCACCCTTTCTTTTGAGCTATTTTCTCGGGAAGCTGCAGGATTTCATTTATGTCACTGCTTTTGGGATTTATTTCAAGCGATATGGAAAAATCCGTCATCGGATCTGTACTCATTGAGATTTTGGGACTGATACGAGAAAGGAACAACTTGGCATTTTCCAACCACTCATCTAATTTGGACGATGTTTGTTTGAGTACGGCAGCCGCAAACGCATCATAGAAATCCTTATCACTGCGACACGAGAAAATATCGAGATATACAACCTTCAATTTGTCGGATTGCGCCAAACGACACACTTTCTGTACTAGCGAAGTCTTACCCCAACGGCGAGGAGAAATCAGTACGGTATTGACGCCATGCCGAAAATTCAGTAATAAACGTTCCGTTTCTTTCTCTCGGTCTGTAAAATTATCACCTGACGTAGCAACGCCAAATATAAAAGGCTTATTCTCCATAATCTTCAACCTTATTCAAGTACAAAGGTACGAAATATTGTCATTACTAATACTGTTATTACTAATAAGATTATTACAACCCTATGTTTTCTTGTCTGAAACTCTGTTATCCAATTGGGCGAGTTGTTCATGCGGGCCTTCAGCCTATCCTCAAAAATATAAATCCGTGTTCATTTGTCGCGATCTGTGCTATCCGTGTGCTTTACCGCATTTCTTATGATTACAAATCCGCTCCGGCCGTTAAATATTTTGAAATCCTCTCTGTTTTTCGGTTTGTGTATTGTTTCCGCGGATTTGTGCACCGGATAAAATTGATTTTGTTCTGTCAAATTCCTACATTTGGGGGCAAGCAACTTTGTTTTGGTTTTAAATCTAAGCGATATTATGGATAAAATGAAAGTAAGAGGCGTGATTGGGATCTTGTTGGTTGGTTTGGCCGGTTGGCTGAGCGCTTGTGGCGGAAAATCCGAGCCGGAGGAGGAACAGACGGTGCAGACCTCCTTGATGCAGGAGACCAGCCAAGTGACGGTGATGACCTTGAGCGAGACCGATTTCAACCCGGTCCTGATCAGTAACGGTAAGCTTGCGGCGCAGCGGCGGGCGGAGTTGCGTTTCGAGGTGTCCGGTCGGCTGGCCCATGTGTCGGCCCATAATGGCGAGCGGGTTGCCGCCGGGCAGGAGATCGCCCGCCTCGATTCTTTCCGTCTTCATAACGCGACCGAGAAGGCCCTGGAGGCTTTCGAGAAGGCCAAGCTCGACCTGAAGGATGTCTTGATTGGCCAGGGGTACCTGCTGGAGGACTCGGCCCGGGTTCCCGCCGAGATCTGGCGCCTGGCCCGTACGCAAAGTGGCTACGAACAGGCGAGAGCCGCCTACGACCTGGCGGCCTACGAGGAACGTAACGCCGTGATCCGGGCACCATTCGCCGGGACGGTCGCCAATCTTTTTTCACGTGAGAACAATTGGGTCGGGACGGACGAGGCCTTTTGTCTCGTGATCGACCCGACGGCGATGGAGGTCGACTTTTCGGTGCTCGAGAATGAGCTGGCGTTGATCCGTGTGGGCGACGAGGTGGGCATCTCGCCATTCGCCGATCCCACGCGCGTGGCCGTCGGGGCGGTCAGCGAAGTCAATCCCTTGGTCGACGAGGATGGGCTGGTGCGTGTCAAGGCGGTGGTCCGTTCGTCGGAAGGCTTGTTTGATGGCATGAACGTCCGCGTACGGGTGCGCCGCTCGCTGGATAAACAACTGGTGGTGCCCAAGGGAGCGGTCGTGATGCGGTCGGGCAAGCAGGTGGTCTTCACGCTCGATGGCGACAAGGCCCTCTGGAACTACGTCCGCACCGGTCTGGAGAACGACTCCTGCTATACGATCGTCGAGGGCTTGAAACCCGGCGACCAGGTGATCACGAGCGGAAATATTAACCTGGCCCACGAGGCCCCTGTCAAGGTATTGCCATGATCCAGTTCCTGCTACGTCGCCCCATTGCCGTATTCATGGCCTTCACGGCCTGTTTTCTGCTGGGTCTGGTGACCTATTTCACCTTGCCCATCTCCCTGCTGCCCGATATCGCCATCCCGGAGATCACGGTCCAGGTGAACGACCAACAGGCTTCCGCCCGCGAGCTTGAGAATACGGTGGTTAAGCCGATCCGTCAGCAGTTGGCCCAGGTGGCCGGTCTCAGCGATATCCATAGCGAGACGCGCGACGGGGCGGGGTTGATCCGCTTGAGTTTCGACTTCGGGACCAATACCGATCTGGCTTTCATCGAGGTGAACGAGAAGATCGACGCCGCGATGAACAATCTGCCCCGCGAGGTGGATCGCCCGAGGGTGGTGAAGGCGAGCGCGACCGACGTGCCGGTGTTCTTCCTCAATTTGACGCTTCGCGAGGCGGGCGACGAGACGGCCTTCCTAACCCTCTGCCAATTCGCCGAGACCGTTATCAAGCGCCGCATCGAGCAGTTGCCGGAGGTGGCGATGGTCGATGTCACAGGTTTGCTGGAGCAAGAGTTACGCATCACGCCCGACATGGAGAAACTGCGGATGGCCGACCTCTCGCAGGCCGACCTGGAGGAGGCCTTGGCGACCTACAACGTGGAGCCGGGCAACCTGACGATCCGTGACGGCTATTATGAGTATAATGTCAAGATCTCGTCGTTGCTCCGTACGGCTGACGACGTCCGCAATATTTACCTGAAAAGCCACGACCGGCTCTATCAATTCAAGGATTTGGCCCAAGTTGAGGTGGTGTCTCGCCGACCGGATGGTTATGCCTTTGCGGATGGCAAGCGGGCCGTTACCCTCTCGATCATCAAGCAGTCCGACGAGAACATGGCCGACATGAAAGAGGCCTTGGCTGAGGTGACCGATTATTTCTCGGAGATCTATCCCGATATTAAGTTCACGATCACGCGCGACCAGACCGAACTGCTCGACTATACGATCTCGAACCTGAAGCAGAACCTGTCGCTTGGTTTCCTCTTCATCTTTATTGTCGCGATCCTTTTCCTGGGCGATATGCGGAGCCCGATCGTGATCGGGTTGAGCATGACGGTGAGTATCGTCACCAGTTTCCTCTTTTTCTACCTGTTTAATATGTCGCTGAATATCATCTCGCTCTCCGGCCTGATCCTGGCGTTGGGTATGATGATCGACAGTTCGATTATCGTGACGGAGAACATCGCGCAATACCGGGCGAAGGGGCAGGGCCTGGAGGAGGCTTGCGCCAGCGGCACGACCGAGGTGATCACGCCAATGCTCAGTTCGACATTGACGACCATTGCCGTGTTCGTCCCGTTGGTCTTTATGAGCGGTATCGCCGGCGCGATCTTCTACGACCAGGCCTTTGCCGTGACGGTTGGTTTGATGGTCTCTTATTTTACGGGTATCCTGTTGCTGCCGGTGCTCTATAAGCTGGTCTATCAATTACCCTCACCAAAAGGTTTCCTGGGACGGCTGAATTTACGGGAGATGGTGAACGACCGGGCGTTAGACCGTTTCTATGACGCCGGAGTTGAGTTTGTCTTCCGCCATAAGCGCATGAGTTTGCTTTCTCTCGTGGTGGCTATCCCGATTTGCGCTTGGTTATTCTATGAGATGCCTAAAAGCCGGATGCCGGAGATCGACCAGCAGGAGTTGATCGTGCATGTGGACTGGAACGAGAATATTCATCTGGATGAGAACTACGACCGGGTCAACCAACTGTTCCGGTTGCTCGATGAGGAGGGCGCTTCGCATACGGCCTATATCGGACAACAACAATTCCTGCTGAACCAGGAGGAGGAACTGTCTGTTTCGGAGGCGGAACTTTATCTGCGGACAGGAACATCCGAGGAGATTGAGCCGCTGCGCCTGACACTCGACGAGTGGCTTCGGAAACGCTATCCGAACGCGGTTTTCACCTTCTCGCCGCCGGCGACCGTGTTCGAGAAACTATTCGTCACGGGAGAGGCCGATCTGGTGGCCGAATTGCGGTCGAACAACCGAAGCGAGGCAACCGACGTGGCTTATTTACGCTCGGTGGCCGGCGAGATCGGCCGGCGGTCTGGGATGGAGCCGGTGGGCGTCGCTTTCGAGAATCAGCTGAACTTGGCGATCGATTGGGATAAACTCCTCCTTTATCGGGTGAGCTACACGGAGGTGGAGCGAGCCTTGAAAACCGCTTTCCAAGAGAACGAGATCGCTACCTTGCGCTCATTCCAGCAGTATTTGCCGATTACGGTCGCGGGCGAGTCGCGGACGATCGATGAGATCTTGCGGACAACCTTGGTCGCCACGACTCCCGACGAGGCAGAAGGCCAGGTGAATTACTTGCCGCTGGAAGCCTTTATCAAGGTCTCCACAGCCGAGGACCTGAAGACCTTGACCGCCGGGAAGGATGGCGAGTATGTCCCCTTCTCTTTCTATGGCGTTAAGGATGCCGGGCGGTTGATGGACGCCACACGGCAGGTCATTGCGGAGAAACCTAACTGGGAGGTGGATTTCTCCGGCAGCTTCTTCTCGAACCAGCGGATGCTGAATGAGCTGGTGGTAATCTTGCTTGTCTCCATCCTGTTGATGTATTTTATCCTGGCTGCCCAGTTCGAGAACTTCAGGCAACCGTTGATCGTCCTGTTGGAGATCCCGATCGACGTGGCCGCCTCATTGTTGGTCTTGTGGGTCTGCGGCCATACGTTGAACTTGATGAGCGCGATCGGTATCGTGGTAACCTGTGGTATCATTATTAACGACTCCATCCTGAAGCTGGATGCTATAAACGAGTACCGAAAGGCGGGCATGCCTTTGATGGACGCGATCCATGAAGCGGGGCGGCGGCGTTTGCGGCCGATCATTATGACCTCGCTGACGACCATCTTTGGCATGGTGCCGCTCCTTTTCTCATTTGATATCGGTAGTGAGTTGCAGAAGCCCTTGTCGATCGCCATGATCGCGGCCATGCTGATCGGCACGATGGTCAGCTTATTTATAATTCCATTAGTTTATTGGTATATTTATAGGAGAGAAGAGGCATGAGAAAACAGTTATTCTATCGCTGCCTGTTGTGGTTGGCCATCTGGGCCGGAAACATAGGAATTAACCGGGCACAGTCGGTCGTGCTCACTTTGGGGGAGACGATCGAGCTGGCAGCCGACAGTTCGTTGGAGGCGTTCCGTACGAGGAACCTCTATCTTTCCGGTTATTGGGAGTTTCGTAATTATAAGGCGGAGCGTTTGCCAAGCCTGACCCTTAACTTGACGCCGGCGCAATATTATCACGACATCACAAGGCGTTACGACTCGGAGGCGGATATAGACGTTTATCGGACGCAACAATCCTTCTATGCGGGAGGCAACTTGGAGATCAAGCAGAATTTTGATTGGTTGGGTGGTAGCTTTTATGTGGATACCGATCTGGGGTATATGCGTTATTTCGGTGATCAGACCTACAACCAGTTCACTTCGGTACCGATCCGGATCGGTTATACGCAGGACCTGATCGGCTACAACGCGTTCCGTTGGGAGAAGAAGATTGAGCCCTTGAAATACGAGAAGGTAAAGAAAGAGCTGCTTTATAATATCGAGGGGATTAGCGAGCAGGCGACCAATTATTTCTTCGAGTTGGCGATGGCTCAAGTGGAATACGATATGGCCCGTGAGAACGTGGCCAACAGCGATACGCTCTATCGTATCGGTCAGGAGCGCCATAAGATCGCGGCGATCAGTAGGGCGGACCTGTTGACTCTCCGGCTTGACGCGACTAATGCCCGCAATACTTTGCAAAACGCCGATATTGCCTTGAAGCGAGCGATGTTCAGTCTCTCCTCATTCTTGAATATGGAGAAGGGGACAAATATCCGTTTGCGGTTGCCCTCCCGCCCAAGGGTTCTGGATATCGAGGTGGATCAGGCCTTGAGCCTGGCCCGCGAGAATAACCCGGACTATCTGGCGATGCGCCAACAGGTATTGGAGGCCGAGCAAGAGGTGGATAAGACCCGGAAGGAGTCGTGGTTCAACGCCTCGTTGAACGCGAGTGTCGGTTTCAACCAAGTGGCTTCGAACTTCAGGGATGTCTATAAGGATCCTTCCCGGCAGGATTTGGTTTCCATCTCCATATCGATCCCCTTGGTGGATTGGGGCGTCCGGAAAGGGAAGCATAACATTGCCAAGAGCAATCTGAACATCGCCCAGATCTCCTCGCGGCAGCAGGAGGTGAGCCTGGAAGAGGAGGTGATCATCACCGTAAGTGATTTTCAGGTTCAGCAACAGCTGATCACAAGCGCCGAGGAGGCGTTGGATATCGCTTCCATGGCTTACGATGAGACGAAGCAGCGCTTTGTCATCGGTAAGGCGGACATCAGTAGCCTGACTCTAGCCTGGAATCGCCAGCAGGAGGCTCAGCGGAATTACGTGACCGCCTTGCAGAACTATTGGTTGAGTTATTATAAGATTCGCAAGTTGACCCTGTTCGATTTTGAGACTGGGCTTTCCTTGTCTAACGAGTTTGATTACGAGCATGGATTATAAGCCGAACATATCCGCGTTCACGATCATCGTGTCTTTCTTCTGCCTGGCTTTGGTCGGTTTGGCCTTGGTCCCGCTGTTGCCCGTGCGTCTCTCGCCCTCACGCGAGTTGCCCCAGCTTTCGGTCAGTTTCCAGATGTATGGCAATTCCGCGCGGACAATCGAGATGGAGGCGACCTCGAAACTGGAGTCCATGTTGTCGAGGATTGGTGGTATCCGCCGGATGACCTCGACATCGGGGAATGGTTATGGGGAAATCACGATGGAACTGGATCATCATGCCGATATTGACGTGATTCGCTTTGAGGCTTCGTCCATTATCCGGCAGACCTGGCCGAGCTTGCCCGAGAATATGTCCTATCCGATCATCGCGGCCAGCCGCCCCGACGAGAAGGAGGATCGGCCGTTCTTGAGCTATACCTTGAACGCGCCCGCCTCGCCTATCTTTATCCAGCGTTACGCGGAGGAGCGGGTCAAGCCGAGACTGAGCGGCATCCCCGGCATCTACAGGATTGATGTTGAGGGCGCGACGCCGATGGAATGGCAATTGGTCTATGATACCCATCAGTTGGAACAGTTGGAGATTGACTTGGATCAGGTGATCGAGGCGATCGGCCATTATTATAAGGAGGAATTCCTGGGGATCGTGAACGTCAGCCGGGGGCAATCGGCGAACGAGTGGATCCGTTTGGCCCTGATGCCCGATCGGGATCATCCGGGCTTTGAGCCCTCGAGGATCGCGGTGACCAACAAGAAAGGGAAATTGATCCGTCTGGATCAGATCTTGCGGGTTTCTCATCGGGAGGAGGAGCCGACCAGCTACTTCCGGATCAATGGACTTAACTCGGTTTATCTCTCGATACGGGCGGAGAAGACCGCCAACCAGTTAAGCCTGGCCAAGCAGGTGAAAGAGGCGATGGCCGACTTACGGGAGAGCTTGCCTGCCGGTTATGAGATGCACGTCAGTTACGACGCGACGGAATATATCCAGAAGGAGTTGGATACAATCTACTTGCGGACGGGCTTCACGATCTTGATCTTGTTGTTGTTCGTGTGGGCCATTACCCGCGAGTCCCGCTATCTGTTCCTGATCGTGATCAGCCTGACGGTGAATCTTTGTGTCGCCGTGATTTTCTATTACCTGCTGCGGCTGGAGATCCAGCTTTATTCGTTGGCGGGTATCACCATTTCGCTGAGCCTCGTGATTGATAATACGATCGTGATGACCGACCATATCCGCAACCGGCACGACCGGAAGGCCTTCCTTTCGATCCTGGCGGCGACGTTGACCACGATTGGCGCGTTGGTGATCATCTTCTTTCTCGATGAGAAGATCCGGTTGAACCTGCAGGATTTCGCGGCCGTGATTATCATTAACCTGGCGGTCTCTTTGGCGATTGCCCTTTTCCTGGTCCCGGCGTTGATCGAGCGTTTCCGGCTGGAGGAACGGAAAGGGCAAGCGGGACAGTTGCCCCGTTTCTGGCGGCGTTTCCCCGTCTGGTTCTCCCGTTATTATGGCAGGCAGATCTCTTTTATGTGTCGTTGGCGCAAGACGATTTGTTGCCTCTTGCTCCTGGCGTTTGGCGTTCCGGTCTTCCTCTTGCCCGAGAAAATAGAGTATCCGGACCCGAAAGAGAAACGGGTGTTGACGGCCAATGATACGCTTTTGATCGAGAAATACAACGAGCTCGTAAGCAAGCCGATCTGGAAAGAGACCATAAAGCCCATCGTGGATAAGGCTTTGGGGGGCACGTTGAGGCTCTTTGTCGAGAAGGTCTATGAGGGGAGTTATTTCACCCGCGATGAGGAGACCGTGCTGTCGATCAGCGCCTCGTTGCCCAGCGGGACGACGCTCGAGCAGACCAACCATCTGGTCGGGCGGATGGAGGCTTACTTGAGCGGCTTCAAGGAGATCCGCCAATTCCAGACCTCGATCTACAATCCGCAACAGGCGCTGATCAATGTCTATTTTACGAGGGAGGCCGAGCGTTCGGGGTTCCCCTATGTGCTGAAGAGCCAGGTCGTCAGCAAGGCACTCGAGCTTGGCGGCGGAAGCTGGAGCGTGTTCGGCTTGATGGATCAGGGGTTCAGTAACGACGTGCGCGAGTATGCCGGCTCTTATCGGATAGAGATGCTGGGGTATAATTATGATGAGCTGTTGGCGTGGGCGGAGCGCTTGAAGGAACAACTCCTGACCTATCGAAGGATCAAGGAGGTCCAGGTCAATGCCCGGTTCTCTTGGTGGAAGAGCGACTATCAGGAGTTTGTCTTTCGGGTCGAGCCGGAAGGGCTGGCCCGGGCCTCGGTCGATCCCTTGCGGTTGTTTGCCTCGACGAGTACTTTGATGGGGCGTGATAACCCTGCCGGATCGATCGTGGTGGACGGTGAGTCGGAGAACTTGCGCCTGACCTCGCGGCAAGCGGATGAGTATGATACCTGGAGCCTGGTGAACCTGCCGATCCAGGTTGGGACCAGAAGCGTCAAGCTGGCGGAGATCGGGAAGATGACTAAGGAGCAGATCCCTCAGGAGGTGGTGAAAGAGGACCAGCAATACCGGCTCTGCCTGCAATATGAGTATGTGGGGTCCGGCAATCAGGGACGGCGGATCCAGGAGCGGGTCTTGAATGAGTTCAATCGCCTGTTGCCGATGGGCTACACGGCGCGGCCCGATGATACGGCGTTCTATTGGGGTGGCGAGGACAGCGGGCAATATTGGCTGTTGGCCTTGATCATCGTGATCATTTTCTTCACCACCAGCATCCTGTTCAATTCCCTGTGGCAACCCTTGTCCGTGATCTTCGTGATCCCGGTCTCTTACATTGGCGTGTTCCTGACGTTCTACCTGTTCCACCTTAATTTTGATCAGGGCGGTTTCGCCTCCTTCGTCTTGTTGTGCGGCATTACGGTTAATGCCAGCATCTATATCCTGAACGAGTATAATCGCCTGCGGGAGCGGAAACCGTCCATGTCGCCCCTGACGGCCTACCTGAAGGCTTGGAACGCGAAGATTGTCCCGATTTTCCTGACGGTGGTCTCGACCATATTGGGCTTTGTTCCCTTCCTGATCGGCGTGGACAAGGAGGCTTTCTGGTTCCCGTTAGCCGCCGGGACGATCGGCGGTCTGGCCTTGTCGGTAGTGGGCATTTTCTTCTTCTTGCCTGTTTTTAGCCGGATTGGGAATCATTGAGATGGTTTTACGATGGTTCCCTTTTGAAAGGAAAAGTTTATATTCGCGTAAAGAGATCGAATTAAACAAACGAACGCTTATGTGTCCACGATTATATAAGAGATGATGATGAACCAATGGAAATATCTTTTAGGACTTTTGCTCCTGTTTCTTCTCGCCTGTAATCGGACGGGCGAGCACGAGGCGCTGTTCCGGCAGGTGGAGAGCGTCGTGAGCGACCATCCGGATAGCGCGATGGTGTTGCTCCAGCGCATAGAGGAACCCGAGCGGCTGGACTCGGCGGACTGGGTCCGTTGGGCGTTGCTGACGACACAGGCCCGCGACAAGGCTTACATCCGTCATACGACTGACTCGGTGATCAACCGGGTGGCCGATTATTACCAACGCTTTGGCGATAACCATCAGAAGGCCTTGGCCTATTATTACGTGGGGCGTGTCAATAGTGATCTGGGGCAATTGGAGCGGGCCACAGACGCGTTCCTCCGGGCTTCTGATTACTCGGCCAAGACGGATGATCACGATTTGACTTTCCGGATCTTGACGCAGATGGGCACTCGCTTTGCCCATCAGGGCTTGACGCATGAGGCGGAGAGGGCTTACCGGAAAGCACTCGAAATAGCCACGCAAGTGAACGACAGCGGCCATATGGCTTATGGAGCCGCCTACTTGGCCCGAGTCTGTGGCTTACGGGCGGACTGGGCTCAAGCGGAAAACTATTATTTGGAGTCGATCGCTATCGCCGAGAAGATAGGCCATCGTCGTGTGCTCGAATTAGGAACTCAGGAGTTGGCTTCTATTTATACGGATGAAGGCAAGTTGGATGAGGCTTTGACATTGGCTAAACGATTGCCGGAATACCAATCGATAGATTCAATAAAACGTGATAAGAGTGGCTATTTGGTTATTGGTGATATTTATCGGAAGATGGGAGAGGTAGACAGTGCTTATCTATATATCAGCCATGCGGTCGGCTCTGACAATATCTATACACGCGGCTCAGCTTATCAAGCGCTCTGTTTTATGTATCAGGATATGGGACGCCATGAGGAGGCGATAAAATATAATGATCTTTATCTGTCTTGTCGGGATTCCATTAAGAAGATGGGCAGCGCTTCGGATCTCTATCAAGTGAAGGAGGCGCATGAGGTTGTTAATCGCCAGGCGGTAGATACGCGGCGTTGGTTGTTGGCTGGTACGGTTGTATTGGCTCTGTTGGTAGCTTTGGGTTATTCCTATTATTGTTACCGGACCAATAGGAGACGGTTGGAGCGGCAAATTCTCTATTTGCGGCAAATGGAGGAGCGATTGAAAGATGAGTTGAAGGGCATCAATCAAGATCAAGATTTCAGGCGAAAGCGAAACCAAGAGATTATAGATCGATTAACTCATGATTTGGCGGCTGTTCAAAAACAATTGGAGCAGGAAACTGCCAAATGGCGGACGAAATATGCCAAGGCGCAAGAATTGGCCAAGAGCTACAAGAAGGAGTTGCGCCAGTATGCCGACGGGCCGTTGGCCGAACGCCGCCCCTTCGAGGAGGTGCTGGACCAGTTGCGCAAGGAGCCTCGGGTGTTGAGCGAACAGGAGCGGCAGGAGCTTCGGCTCTTTATGGATGCCCAAAACAACTCTTTTACGGTCCGTTTGTTGGAGGCGAATCCCGAACTGAAGGTGGGCGATCTTTTACTTTGTTGCCTTATCCGGCTGGGTTTTTCGGGAAAGAATTTGGCGACGTTGCTTGCCATCAACCTCAATTCGGTCACCAAACAGAAGCAAAGGCTGCGGGGCCGATTGGTCCAAAAGCCCGCTAACGACGCCGAATTGACCGACTATATCCGTAATTTCTGATTTCCCGGCTTATTCCTGTCACCCTGTTTTAGGGAGTGTTGTTAAATATAAATTGGTTATAATCAAAAAATAATACTTGTTTGGGAGATGACTGAAATTGTCACTATAAATATTTGACCTGTTTTTTGTAAAAACTGAACTTTGTCCCTGAGTGAATTTTAAAATGTTATGAAAAAACAAATCGCTTTATTTTTATTTTCGGCAAGTTTGATCGCGTGTACGCATGAGGATAAATCGGACGCGTTGATGGCGGTGGATTTGTCGGATCTTTCCAAGACGGAGACCATCAATATCTCCGAGTTCGTGAGTGATCTCCAGTATGTCAAATTGGAAACCTCGGACTCGTGCCTGATCGATCAGTCTCCGGTTTTTTATGTTGCGGACGATTATATATTTTCGGTAGCGGGCCGGCAGATCTATCGTTTCAGTCGGCAGGATGGTCGTTTCTTGGGGGCGTTGGCCAATCGTGGCGATGGACCGGGTGAGTATGTGCGGACATCGACAACATTACCGTTGGATTATGAATCCCGTACTTTTGCCGCTTATAACGGGCGGGGGCGGATTGATTATAAGTTTGACGGGACGGTCGCCCAACAAATACCGCGGCCCGTAGGGGTGGCTTGTCTTGATATCGTACGGGTGACTCCCGATCTTTACGCAGGTTATCTGTTTAATAGTGAGGAAAAGTTGGTCCTTTTCGACCGGGAAGGTACGGTTGTCCGGCGTTTCCAGAATCCCAATGTCGTGCCGATGACCGCTATGGTGGTGCCTTTCTGTGACTTTTTTGTTTATGGGGATCGGGTCAACTTGCTTGAGGCTCTCGACGATACGATCCGTTCGATTGATCCGGAGGCGGGCTTGCTCCCGCGTTATTGCCTGGATTGGGGTAATCATGAGATTGAGCTGGATAAGATGACTAATCCCGCTCTCTCCAGGGAGCTTTGTTTTTCCCAAAAGGCTTGCGAGTCAGACGGCGCCCTCTTTGTGCGATACATTTATCAAGGAGAACCCCGCCTGTCGGTTTACGATAAGCGAAAGGGCGTGACAAGGCACAGCGATCGGGGAGGATCCTTGACGAATGACGTGGACAACTTTGCCCCCGTGGCGCTTTCTTCCTTGGACAATGGCCTATTTGTCGGCTATATTACCGCGGAAGCTTTTGGAGAATGGGCAGAGAATCGACCCGATGATTGGGTGGGCAATCCCAGGCTCACTGATTTGATGGAAATGGAAGAGATGGATAACCCGATTGTCGTGATCGGGAAAGCGAGATAAGGAGGAACCTCTGATGAGAAAAATGGCTTTTATTATTCTGGTCGCCCTCTTGGGGGTCGATTATGGCGCGGGTACTTACGCCGCTACCCCCATCCGGTCGGGTGACGAGATCTTTATCTCCCGTCGGCACAAGGGAGACGTGCCCATCGGCGACGTGTTCAGTGAGTGGCGCTATATCCCTCTGGAAAAGACGGACAAGTCGGTGGTGATGGATGCCTCGAGAACCAAAAGGGTCTTAACCTCGAAGGAGGGTCTGATTTACGTTCTGGATCAGGATAAGGTCATGCGCTTCCGTCCGGACGGTCATTTGGATCATGTCTATAGCAAGGAGACCGTGTCGGAACCGTTTCAATACCTGTCGAACCTCACCTTGTGGGATAATGGGGATATAACGTTATTGGATGTGGGAAGCCGGTCGCTTCTCACCTATACGAAGGCTGGTCGTTTCATATCCCGCGTCTCTTTTCCGGATTGGAACGCGAGGTGCGTGATTGCCTTGGACGATAGCCTGATGCTTTTGAATATCACGAACGAGAGAATCGGCCAGTACACTTACCATATTTTCAATAAATATACGGGAAAGGAGATGAAGGCGTTTGGCCAGGTCCAGAGGGTCAATCAGATGTCGTTCTGGCTAAAGGAGTTTCTCTATCGCTATGACGGGAAAATCTTGTGGCATGGATTCCAGACCATGAATATTTACGAGGTCAAGCGCGACACGGCGGTTGTCCGCTATACGATCAACGTGGACAACCGGACGCCGCCCAGGGATTTCTGGTGGAAGGCGGAAGGGAAAGACGGTTTCCAGCTGACGATTGACTATATGGACAAGAATTACATCGGCCATATCCCGTTCTACGTGGAGTCGGACGAGTCGATCCTGCTCTATTTCGATGGGGGCAAGGACAAGAACAAGGACTACGCTTTCATTGATAAGGTCACCCGCGAGACAAAGGTGATCGAGCGTTTCGTCTTCGATGATGGCCTGGCATACGATCCGGAAGTCCTCTATTCGATCGCGGACGGCTGGTGCGCGATCCTGATCTATCCGGAGCACATGCGCCGGAACGCCGCCTTCATGAAACGTTTCCCCGGATTGGGGAAGGAGAGCAACCCGGTTTTGTTTTTGGGGAGAATAAAATAGTATATTGAAACCCCTCCGGATGAGACATACGAAAGTGTCCCGTCGACACTTACGTATGTCTCTTGCCGACACTTACGTATGTGTCATGGGGAGAGATACGTATGTGTCTGCCAATGATTGTCTAATCCATATAATTCACTAATTTATAAACAAATAAAAAGTTTTATCATGGGAACACCCTACAAACTATTGAAACGGAAAAACCCGCAAGACCGTGAGGCGGCAGCGAAGTGGTATGCGGTCCCCAAGACGGGAGGGCCAGCGGATGAGAACGTCATGTCCCGTTTGGCTACGGAAGACACCACAATGGCGGACTTTGAATTGGAGGGAGCCTCCAAGCTCATCTCAAAATGGATTTATAACCAGATCATGAATGGCAAGCGGGCGAAGATACCCGGCTTGGGAACATTCCGGATCACGTTCGGAAGCCAGGGCGTGGACGATATCCGCGACTTCCATACGGGTTTAATCCGAAATATCAAGATCAATTTCATTCCCGACTCCAATTTGCGATCGAATGTCTTGCGTGATATCACCTTTGAGGACGCGGGTGTCGAGGAGGACGATGTTTACTATGGTTCGTTGGCGAATTACAAAAAGGTGAAAGGCCTTGACGGTAGCGGTACGGAAGGAGGCGGTACGCCCGGCGGGGTTTGAACAAGATCCGGTTGGATTATTTATACTAATTAAAATGAATATGTTAAGAATTGGGGGAAACTCCAATTCTTTTATATTATAGAACGAATTCATGATAAAAAATATACGGCTTATATTCACGTGTTTATTATTGGAGGTTACTCTCGGGTTTGTCTTGGGCTGTTCCGGTAATTCTTCATGTCCAGCCCCGAATAGTAAAGAGATATTTATCTCGACCAAAGGAAAGGGCGACGTGCCCATAGAGGACATATTCTCTGAGCATCGCTACATTCCCCTGGAGACACGGGATGACGCCTTGTTGCCGGGTTTGACAGACATCATCCGATTACTTTTGAACAATGAGCGAATTTATATATCAGATGGGAAATCTGTCATGAGATTTAATTTTGATGGTCGATTAGATTGCAAATACAGCCACGAGGGCGAGGGGGCTCACGAATATATGGGATTAGCCTCTTTTAGCGTTATAGATGATGGGGACGTCGTATTTTACGGTATGCTTAATCGTTCCATATTCAATTACACGCCTGATGATCACTTTGTATCCCGTTGGCAATATAAGCAATGGTTCATACGGGAAATTATTAATCTCGATGATGATTTGTTACTGTTGCAATGTATGGATAATATCAAGGACAGTTATCGGTTTCATGTCGTTAATCGTTATACGGGTGAGGAGGTAAACGCGTATTGGAAATTAGACAATCCGGATCCTTGTTTAATGTTTATGCGTGATTTTTATTGTCGATACGATGGCAAGATCATAAAGAGTTTTTATAAATCTAACAATGTCTATGAGTTGAGCCGCGACAGTGCGATCCTGCGCTATACGATTAATATTGATAACAAGATTCCGCCAGTTGATTATTGGATGCGAGGAGGCAATGACCCGGTCGCCCATTTTGAGCGTTATCGCCTTCAGGACGATTACATCGGCCATATTCCAGTATTTTTGGAATCGGATCGTTCGATCCTTTTACGATACGACGGTGGGGCGAAGGAGCGTCAGGGCTATGCTTTTGTGGACAAGGCAACTCGGGAGTCGCGAGCGATCGTTCGATTTATTTTCGAGGATGGTTTTGTTCACCAACCGGAATATTTTTTCCCCTTGTCGGATGGTTGGTGCGCGATGTTGCTCTATCCGGAGGATATTTTTAAGAACACCGTGTTCGCCCAACGTTTTCCCGGATTGGATGAGGAGAGTAATCCAGTCTTGTTTTTAGGTAAATTGAGATGAATTTGATGCCTCCCCGGAGAAAATCCCTTTCTATTCCATATTGGTTTCGGTCTGAAAGGGAAAATATAATTATGAATTATGGAAGAAGAGTTAGAGAAATTGAACCCGGAGCGTGAGTTGACGATGGAGGATTTGAGGCGTTTTCGGGCGGAGTGTTGTCTGGAATATGTGGTCGCGCAGTTTCGCGACAAGCGGAGTTGGCGCCCCGGTCCCGAGGATTGGGTCCGTCTCTATTGGGCGATCGACCTGGTTCATGCGGATTTCACCAAGCGGCTTCAGGCATTGGTCAATTTGACGGACAAGGAGCTGAAGATCGCCTGCCTGACGAAGGTGAAGGTCCAGCCGACGGTGATCGCCTGGCTCTTCTCCTGTTCGCTAACCGATATCTCGATGACCCGCAAGCGGCTGTATGAGCGGATCACGGGCGAGCGGGGCAGCGCGCCGATGTTCGACCTATGGATGTGGAAATTTTGAGGGAGAGGCCGGATAAATCGGGATGCTGGAAATGAATAACCAGTGGAAATGTTTTATTTTTATTTCTGCCTATGGATGAGAGAGGATTTTTGATTGTAAGCGCATTCTTTCGATGGAAAATCTTTTTTATCCGTTTTATTTATCCTAACTTTGTCGGTTGGAAAAACATGGACAAATACCATGAATGAGAGACATTAACTAACACAAGTTTTATAAACAACTAATATTATGGCAGAACAAAAAGAAAAACTTTTCTCGGAGTTTGAACCCGTTTCAACCGAGGCATGGATCGCGAAGATCACGGCCGACTTGAAAGGTGTTCCATTCGAGAAAAAGTTGGTTTGGAAGACTGGAGAGGGTTTCAACGCGAATCCTTTCTATCGTTTGGAAGATTTGGAAGGTTTGAAAACAACAACTTCTCTTCCTGGTGAGTTTCCTTATGTCCGTGGGACAAAGAAAGATAACAATTGGTATGTCCGTCAGAACATCGAGGTAGAGTGCTGCAAGGCGGCTAACGAGAAAGCGCTTGATATCCTGAACAAGGGCGTTACCTCTTTGGGTTTTGTTATCAAGGGTGATGACGTTAACGCTGAGAACATCGCCACTTTGCTGAACGGGATCTGCCCGGAATGCGTAGAGTTGAACTTCAACACTTGCCTGTGCAAGGCTGAGGCATTGCTCTCTATCCTGGTTGAGTATTACAAGAGCAAGGGCGCTGACCTGAACAAGTGTGTCGGTTCTGTTAATTACGATCCGTTCAAGAAGCCGTTGATCAAGGGTCATAAGAACGAGGATTGGGTCGCTACCGCATCCGCTGTCTTGAAGGCAGGCGAGGCGTTGCCTAACTATCGTGTATTGGCTGTCAACGCGTTCCAGTTGAACAATGCCGGCGCTTACATCGCTCAGGAGTTGGGTTACGCTTTGGCTTGGGGTAACGAGTTGCTGGCTAAGTTGACAGACGCTGGTTTCTCTGTTGATGAGGTCGCTAAGAAGATCAAGTTCAACTTCGGTATCAGCTCTAACTATTTCATGGAGATCGCTAAGTTCCGTGCCGCTCGTTGGTTGTGGGCTGAGATCGTTGCCGCTTACAAGCCGGCTTGCGATTGCGCTTGCAAGATGAACGTTCACGCGCAGACTTCACAGTGGAACATGACGGTTTACGACGCTCACGTGAACCTGTTGCGTTCTCAGACGGAGGCTATGTCTGCCGCTATCGCTGGTGTTGACTCAATCACGGTTCGTCCGTTCAATGAGATGTTCGAGACTCCGGATGAGTTCTCAGAGCGTATCGCACGCAACCAGCAATTGCTGTTGAAGGAGGAGTCTCATTTCGACAAGATCGTGGATCCTGCCGCTGGTTCTTATACCGTAGAGGTCTTCACGAACTCTATCGCTGACGTCGCTTGGAAGTTGTTCCTCGAGACAGAGGAGAAGGGTGGTTTTGGTGCTTTGGCAAACGCTGGCGAGATCCAGGCCGCTGTCAACGCGTCGAACGAGGCTCGTCACAAAGCTGTCGCTACCCGTCGTGAGACATTGCTGGGTACGAACCAGTTCCCGAACTTCACCGAGGTCGCTGCCGCTAAGATCAAGAAAGAGGAAGGCGCTTGCTGCTGCAAGGGTGCCGCTCATAACCATTGCGAGAGCGAGGGCGTGACGAAGTTGAACTTCGCCCGTGGCGCTTCCGAGTTCGAGGCTTTGCGTCTGGCTACAGAGAAGAGAGGCAAGACTCCGAAGGCGTTTATGTTGACGATTGGTAACTTGGCTATGCGTCTGGCTCGTTCTCAATTCTCTTGCAACTTCTTCGCTTGCGCGGGCTACAAGACAATCGACAACTTAGGATTTGATACTGTTGAGGCTGGCGTTGAGGCAGCTGTTAACGCGGGCGCTGATATCGTCGTATTGTGCTCAAGCGACGATGAGTACGCTGAGTTCGCTCCGGCTGCGTTCAAGGCTTTGAACGGTCGTGCGCAGTTCGTCGTAGCTGGCGCTCCGGCTAGCATGGAGGACCTGAAGGCTCAGGGCATCGATCAGTTTATCAACGTAAAGAGCAATGTGCTTGAGACATTGCAGGCTTTCAACGCTAAGTTAGGCATTTAAAATCCAAAAGAAAATGAGACCAAATTTTAAAGATATCGATATTAAAAACGCTGGTTTCGCCGCTACGAACGCGGCTGAATGGGCGAAAGCCAACGGCATTGAGGCCGATTGGAAAACACCGGAGCACATCAATGTGAAGCCGGTTTATACGAAAGAAGACTTGGAAGGCATGGAGCACTTGAACTTCGTCTCTGGTTTGCCTCCTTATTTGCGTGGCCCGTACAGCGCCATGTATCCTTTGCGTCCTTGGACGATCCGTCAGTATGCCGGTTTCTCTACCGCTGAGGAGTCTAACGCATTCTACCGTCGTAACTTGGCATCCGGCCAGAAGGGTTTGTCTGTCGCGTTCGACTTGGCAACTCACCGTGGTTACGATGCCGACAACGAGCGTGTCGTAGGTGATGTCGGTAAAGCCGGCGTATCTATCTGCTCTGTTGAGAACATGAAGGTATTGTTCGATGGTATTCCCTTGAACAAGATGTCTGTCTCCATGACCATGAATGGTGCCGTTTTGCCAATCATGGCGTTCTATATCAACGCCGGTTTGGAACAGGGCGCTAAGTTGGAGGAGATGGCAGGTACGATCCAGAACGATATCCTGAAAGAGTTCATGGTGCGTAACACTTATATCTATCCGCCTGAATTCTCTATGCGTATCATCGCTGATATCTTCGAGTACACCTCACAGAAGATGCCGAAATTCAACTCGATCTCAATCTCTGGTTATCACATGCAAGAGGCGGGCGCTACAGCCGATATCGAGATGGCTTACACCTTGTGCGATGGTCTGGAGTATCTGCGTGCCGGCGTAAACGCGGGCATCGACATCGACGCTTTCGCTCCTCGTTTGTCATTCTTCTGGGCAATCGGTATGAACCACTTCATGGAGATCGCCAAGATGCGTGCCGCTCGTATGTTGTGGGCTAAGATCGTTAAGAGCTTTGGCGCTAAGAACCCGAAATCATTGGCTTTGCGTACACACTGCCAGACTTCAGGTTGGTCTTTGACAGAGCAGGATCCGTTCAACAACGTTGGCCGTACTTGTATCGAGGCAATGGCTGCCGCTTTGGGTCATACACAATCTTTGCATACGAACGCGTTGGATGAGGCAATCGCGTTGCCGACAGACTTCTCCGCTCGTATCGCTCGTAATACACAGATCTACATCCAGGAGGAGACAAAGGTCTGCAAGCAGATCGACCCATGGGGTGGTTCTTACTACGTTGAGTCATTGACGAACGAGTTGGTTCACAAAGGTTGGGCTTTGATCCAGGAGATCGAGAGCATGGGTGGTATGGCTAAGGCGATCGAGACAGGTCTTCCTAAGATGCGTATCGAGGAGGCTGCAGCTCGTACACAAGCTCGTATCGACTCAGGTATCCAGACAATCGTTGGTGTCAACAAGTATCGTTTGCCGAAAGAGGCTCCGATCGACATCCTTGAGATCGATAACACGGCCGTTCGTAATGAGCAGATCGAGTTGTTGAAGCAATTGCGTGCTAACCGTGATGAGGCTGCCGTACAGAAGGCTTTGGCTGATATCACTGAGTGCGTGAAGACTAAGAAGGGCAACTTGCTCGACTTGGCGGTTAAGGCTGCTGCTGTTCGTGCTTCTTTGGGCGAGATCTCAGACGCTTGCGAGGCTGTTGTAGGACGTTATAAAGCAATCATTAGAACTATTTCAGGCGTGTACTCATCAGAAACTAAGAAAGACGCGGACTTTGAAAGAGCTTGTCAGTTGACAGCCGAGTTCGCTAAGAAGGAAGGTCGTCAACCTCGTATCATGATCGCTAAGATGGGTCAGGACGGTCACGACCGTGGTGCTAAGGTTGTCGCTACAGGTTATGCTGACTGTGGTTTCGACGTGGATATGGGTCCGTTGTTCCAGACTCCGGCCGAGGCTGCTCGTCAGGCAGTAGAGAACGATGTCCATGTAATGGGTGTCTCTTCTTTGGCTGCTGGTCACAAGACTTTGGTTCCTCAAGTAATCGAGGAGTTGAAGAAATTGGGTCGTCCGGATATCATCGTAATCGCTGGTGGTGTCATCCCGGCTCAGGACTACGACTTCTTGTATAAGGCTGGTGTTGCCGCTATCTTCGGTCCGGGTACTTCCGTAACGAAGGCTGCTTGCCAGATCATGGAGATCTTGTTGGGCGAATAATTCGTTCTCCTAAATTATATAGAGCGCCGGGCGACAGGTTCGTCCGGCGCTTTTTTCGTATTATCTTGTATGTAAACTGTTTTGTTTCCTGATTTTCCCTATATTCGCGAGAACAAGACAAAACCATGACATATGAAAAAGGAATTCGGAAAATGGCTGATGGACATCGCCAAGTATCTGACGACAGCCGTGTTGCTGTCGTCCATGTTCGCGAACATCGAGAAATTATGGATCATTTACGTGTTTGCGCTTTCAGGTATAGTATCAACTCTTGCCGTGGGCTTGTGGCTCGTGCGCGATAATAATAGGAAAGGAGAATAATTATGGTAAGTCCGGATATGGGTGTGATCATCGTTAGCGTATTCGTGTCGGTGATCGCTATTGTTGGCCTTCTTTATTTCAATTATCAGGATAAAAAAGAGGAGAAACGAAATAAGGGAGCTTGAAATGGAAGTAACAATCTATAAAATTTGAGTTATGGGTGTTGTGATAGGAATTGATGTCGGTGGAAGTACCACGAAAATCGTGGGCATCGCGGGTGACAGGATACAGAATCCGATCTTCGTTAAGGCGGGAGATCCATTGACTTCGCTGTTTGGTGCTTTTGGAAAATATATTTACGATAATAATATTGATTTGGCGGAAGTCGAGAAGGTTGTCCTGACAGGTGTCGGGAGCGCTTATATCGATCAACCTCTTTATGGGTTGCCGACAGCCAAGATCGATGAGTTTTTGGCTAACGGTTTGGGTGCCCAATATCGACTGGGGCTTGATCGGTTATTGGTGGCAAGTATGGGAACCGGCACCTCGTTTGTTCGTGTTGAAGGCGAGCGGATTGAGCACATCGGCGGTTTGGGTATCGGCGGCGGTACCATATTGGGGCTCTCAAAGCTGATGTTGAAAACATCCGATTTCAGGCAGATTGTCGCCTTGGCGGAGGTGGGCTCGCTTGATGGGATCGACTTGCGGATTCGCGACATCACGCCTCATCCACTGCCAGGACTACCGCTTGACGTAACGGCCTCTATCTTTGGTAAGGCGGACGCTAACGCACGGGCGGAGGATATTGCCCTCGGCATACTGCACATGGTGTTGCAGACAGTGGGCCAAGGTGCGGCTTTCGCCTCGATGAACAGTGGAATACACGATATTGTCCTGATCGGAAATCTGACTCGCCTCTCACAGTGCGAGCCGGTCTTCTCACGGCTGGAGGATATCTATCAGGTACATTTTATCGTACCGAAATACGCGGAGTTCCGAACGGCGATTGGTGCCGCCCTCGGGTATATCCGAAAGCGGCCTTGCAAGGATCTCTAGGCGACGCCATGTTGTTTATGGCAAATAATCAGTTTCCTCTGTAAGTGGAATAGCCGTAGGGCGAAAGGGTGATCGGCACGTGATAGTGCTTATCGTCCTTGATCTCGAACACCACTTCGATAAAGGGATAAAAACTCTCTTGTCCCGCTTGCTCGAAGTAGGGCGCCGTGTAGTAGGTCAGTTTATAGATGCCACGATGGTTTTGTCCGTTCTCCTCCAGGAAATCCTTGATTCGGCCATTCTCGTCGGTCGTTTTCTCCTCGACGGGATGCCATTCTCCGGCTTCCATTTTTGATAGGGCGATCCTGACGCCAGCGGCGGGCATGCCCTTATTGATATCCAATATATGACTTGATAACTGATAACTGGTCTCTTGCCCCCAGCCAAGGCTCGTGGTCAGCGCAAAGGCCGACGCGAGGATAAAATGTTTCATGACTCATGGATTTTGCCGGCTTGTGAATATAACCGGGCTGTTTGACACTCTCTTTTCTACATATTTGTAACAGCGGGGATCGTCAGCTGGTTATGTCTTTATTTGTTAATGGCGTTTTAAAAGTAGTTATGGCTTCCGAAAATGAATCGGGCGATGATGAGATTGCCTTATCGCATCATCGCCCGATCATGTATTAAGAGTGACTTATTTTTTTTTATAGTTCTTGACGTATTCCATCAGCCATGCGTCTTGCTCGTAGAGTACTTGAAGAATATTCTCCCGAGCCGAGTAGCTGTGACTCTCATAAGGAAGAATAACCAATCGGCTGATACCTCCATGCCCTTTGATGGCTGCAAAGAGTCGCTCGCTTTGGATCGGGAAGGTTCCTGTATTGTTATCGGCCTCTCCATGAATAAGCAGTAACGCACCACTCAACTTGTCCGCATACATGAAGGGCGACATGGCGTTGTAGATCTCCGGGATTTCCCAATAGGTACGTGTCTCCGTTTGGAAACCGAAGGGCGTCAACGTGCGGTTATAGGCGCCGCTTCGGGCAATACCGGCCTTGAAGAGGTTGGTATGCGTCAATAGGTTCGCCGTCATGAAACCGCCGTAGGAATGGCCACCAACCGCCAGGCGTGTCGTGTCGCCGATGCCTAAATCATAGATGGCCTTGGCCGCTGCCTCTGCATTCATGGTCAGCTGGTTGATGAAGTCGTCGTTTGGTTCGGCTCCATTGACGCCTACGATCGGCATCTCCACGCTCTCCATTACGGCGAAGCCCCGTGTTACCCAATAGATCGGCGAACGGTAAGTGATCTCGGTGAATTTATATTGCGAGCCGCGAACCTGAGCCGCATCGTCTGCTGAGCGATACTCACGAGGATAAGCCCACATTAAAACGGGAAGACGACCGTCACGTGACTTGTCATATCCAACGGGTAGATAGAGTGTTGCCGTCAGGTCGAGCCCGTCGGCACGTTTGTATTTCATCTTCTCCACCTTCATGTTCTCTAATGAGGGATAAGGGTTGGGGAAATTGGTGATGGTCTCCTCTCGGTTGCGCTTGGCGTCGTGCAGGATGTAGTTCACAGGTGTGCGAACAGACTGGCGAGCGATAATGAAACGCTGCTTGGCCGGGTCGATCATGCTGACAAACTCCTCATAATAGGGCGTGGCACATCTCCACAGGATCTGGTTCTTTTTCTTGGCGATATCGTAACGGCTCAGATAAGGCATGTCTCCTTCTGGGGAACCTCCAGGAGCGATCATAAGCAACTCGTTGTGTCGCTTGTCGGTATAGAGAACCTTTTGCTTATAGGCATTGCTCGTCAGGTATGGGCGACCTGGATTTGCGTAGTTGTCATCGGTCGAGTAATCAAAGATGACACTTAGTCCCTTTGTCTCGTCACCTGGCTTGAATGAGGAATATCTCATCCGCCGTTGCGCTCTGGATGATTCCGTGACGATGGCGAATTCATCGTCGCACCAATAGATTGTCCGGCAACGCCATGGTGTCTTTACCACAAGCTGTTTGTTCCCATCAAACGGTGCGGTCCACTCATAGATGGCATCCATGAATTCGACTTTATGTGCTCGGGGATTACCCTCGTCTTGTGCCTCTGTCCAATAGAGTGTCGCGGGTTTGTCAGGGCGCCATCCGAAATTACGGGGATAGGGATTGGCGGTATCATAGCCCATAATGTCAGCTACCATCGGCTGCTGGTTAATCTGTTTGATATTGCTGTTCGCCAGGTTGATAACTTCCGTCTTTTTAGGATAGGAGCGCATCGGAACTATATAGGAATAAGGACGCTCGACTTTAGTAGTCAATAACAGTGACTTGTCGGGTGACAGCTCCGTCTGAAGGAAAATGCCCGGCTTGCCGATGTTCTTTTCTTCATTGGGAGATATCCGTGTTAACTGTGCCGTGAAGAGATAATCAAACAGTTGCTCGTCATAAGGATCTTTCAGAAGGTCCTGATATGTACGGGCAGGCGCGGCTTTACCGTCACTGATCTGAACGATCGGTCCGGTTGGCGCTTTTGGCGCTTTAGGCATTTCACCCCAGCCTTCGGGTACTGTGGCGATGATCATTGTAGAGTCGTTCAGCCAGTTGGCATTGATCGATGGTTTCGCTCCACGCAACGGGCCGGGTTGGCTCATCGTGCGGTTCAGCCGTCGTTTACTCATTTGACGGGCCGTTTGGTCGGCCAGGTTTACCATCCAGAGATAAAGCCCGTCCGCCTCACGGAGAGTAAGTGCGACACGTGTTGATCCCGGTGCCCATTCCGCCTCGAGGATATCGGCTCCGGCGGGCAATCCTTTGATGTCATAAGTTTTCTTGGTCTCGATCTCGAGTAATCGGGCGCTTGAATAACCCTCACGACGACTCGGACCAAAAATTCCGGTCACTCGTGTTCCTCCCAGTTTGTATTCCGGTTTCGCCAGTTCCTCGACCGTCAGGAAAGGGATATTCTCCAGTTGTAACATCCATTTGTTGTCTCCACTGATGAGTGTTGTTGGTGGCATTTTGGCCAAGGCGATCTCCTGGATCTCTTTGGGTGGAAGTTGATAATTCATTTCCTGAGCGGAGAGGGGAAGCGACGGGAGCGAGAAAATCCCGAAGCAAGTGGCGATGGCCACGGAGAGAAGTCGATACTTTTTCATTTCACGGTATATTAAGTTATATGCGATATCTCTTTCTGAAATAAAGAGATGCTTTTCTCTTTCTGTTTGTTACAAATTTAGGGATTTTACTCTAAAAAGAGAAAGAAATGGATCGTAAAATTAGTCGGTGTTAGCTGATGAAAAAAATGCGGATGAACGTGGGATCATAAGATCGCATCCATCCGCATTCGATAGGATTCCGGTTCCTAATATGAAGAATTAATCTTCATCCGCGAACATCGGGTCCCACGCCGGCAGGCGAGTCGGTTTCTGTTTCAAAACCTCTTTTACCTTGTCGGTGATGTATTTCTTGTTGACCACGAGGCGGAACATATACTCATTGAACCATTGATCGGTCATGATCAGGTGTCCGGCATTAGCGCCCGGTCCCCAGCTGTTCTCCACCATCCATTTCTTAGGCTTCCCATTCTGGTCGAGGTCGACTGCCATCAGGGTCATGGCGTGCGACGAGCCGCTGGCGAAGGTCTGTATCCGCTGCTTCTTGTCCATACCGAAGGTCGTGCCCATCAGTGAGCCATAGTCGTAATAATTCACGTCGAGGAAGCCACGCTCACGGTCGAAGAACTTGCCCACGTCGCAGGAGAAGTAAAGCATCGTGCTGTCCTTAATGGACGCGATGGCCATCTGCTTGATATCCTCGATCGGCAGGTTGACGTAAGTCCAGTTGGCGCCATCATACACGTGGCGATCATAATCGATCTCATACAGTTTATAGAACTCGCGGCTCGGGTCGTTCATCAACATGACGTAGTTGTTCTTCAGGTCCTCGCCGACAAACTCCTGGTAGAAGGATTGTGGCGTGTATTCCTTAGTCTCGACCGGATTGCCTTTAGCGTCACGGCGTGTCCAGGTGAAACGCGTTGGCGGCTCGCCAAGGTTGAGGACGAGCATCCGATAGACAGTCCCCAGCATCTCAGTCTTACGGCTTTCCAGGTCAGCCGACTTCTTCCCTTGCGCCGAGAGATCGCGCAGCTCAAGCCCAAACTCCTTCAACTTAAGCCCGATGAGATTGCTCATGCGCGAGGTGTTGTCGCTGCTGTAGGTCTCGACCATCACCTCCGCCGGGACCACGCCATATTTCATCAGCAGGTCGGATACACCCGTGAACTGGCCACCGTCGCCGATCGGGTTCTTAAAGAGCCACTCGACCATCTTGTCATTGATCGGCTTCTCGCGGGTATCAATAATGCCCTGAAGGAAGAGATTGGCCTTTTCCAACTGATCCCAGAAGAATGAGTAGTTCTGCGAGAACTGGAACTCACCCATATCGTATTTCGCGATGGCTTTCGCCCGGAGGACATTAAGCCCGGTAAAGAGCCAGCATCGTCCCGAGGACTTTTGGTTGGTGATTCCCTTGCTGTTAACCTTATTGGAGAAATAGGTATCGTAGTTGTTGAGGCTCTCACTATTCACCGCCAGCTTATTGATGTTGTTCGCGCTGATCGCGTTACGGATCGCCTTATCCGACGGGGTACCCTCGTAGGATTTCTGGATCTGTTCCAGCATCTCGGGCGAGATGCCACCATTCGCTTGTTGCCCATAGGCGGCCAGCGAGACACCCGCCGCGAGGGCCATAAGAAGTAAATTGTTCCTGATCATGATTTTAAACTGTATTTGATTGTGATAATGAATTTTTTATTCGTACCACGAGGAGTACATGTGATAATTTTTCGCGATTTTCTGGTTGATCTCCTTCGCCTGCTCCGGATCGACCTTCTTGACGAACTTTGCCGGTACGCCCGCATAGATACTGCCTGGCTCGACGACGGTCTTACTCAGGACGACAGAGCCCGCGGCGACGATGGCACCCTCCCCAATGACCGCGTGATCGAGTATCACGGAGCCCATACCGATAAGCGCGCCATGGCAGATCTTGGCGCCATGGATCGTTACGTTATGACCGATCGACACATCGTCGCCAATCTCGATGGTCGATTTCTCATACAGGGTATGAAGAACGGAACCATCCTGGATATTGACCCCATTGCCGATGCGGATGGAATTGACGTCGCCGCGAAGGATGGCGCCAAACCAGATACTGCATCCCTCGCCAATCTCGACATCACCGATGATGGTCGCGTTATCCGCGAGAAACGTATCCTTGCCGATTTTAGGCGTAAAGCCTCTTACTGATTTAATTAATGCCATATTGCCTTGTTGTTTATAGTTTGTTATTTGAATAGTTTTTGATAAATCTCCAATGTCAATAATTGTCCCATTTTCTCGGCGACCGACTGGATACGAGCGCAACACTCGTAGCCGTGCCGCCTGAAGAGCCGGATGCTGGCGTCATTCGCCGAGTCGATCAAGGCGACAGCGTTGGTGAATCCCTCCGCCCGAATATAAGATTCGAGGAGACGGAGCGCCTCGCTACCGAAACCTTTGCCCGTCTGGTCGGGATGGAGGTAGATCGTTACCTCCACCGATACGCGGAAGGCTGGCCTCTCCTTAAAGCGGTTGAAGTAGCAAAAACCGACCGCCTCGTCGTTCTTGTCGCGGATGAGAAACGACCGATAGAGCTGGTTGCCTATAGGGACGATGGCCCGTACTTCCTCGAGCGTGATCGGCTCGATGAAATAGACCGCCGTCGAGTGGAGCGTATAATAATTGTAGAGCTCCAGAACGAAAGACAGGTCCTTCTCTGTCAGCCTGGTGAGTCGTATGGAATGTTCGTTACTCATCTCGTGATTCTTAAATTTCGGTAGTCTTCACTTTCAACCAGGCTTTTTCCTCGTCGTTGAGGTGAGGCGCCAATTTCTCGTAGACCATCTGATGATATTTGTTCAACCATGCCCGCTCGCGAACCGATAGCATTGGGACAATGACAAGGCTTGTATCGATGTAGCAAAGTGTCAATGTCTCAAAACTGAGGAACGCGCCGAATTCGGTTTTGCTGTCCTCACGTGTCAGGATCATATTCTCGATCCGGATCCCATATTCGCCGGCACGATAAAGGCCCGGCTCGTCGCTCGTCACCATGCCTGGTTTCAGGACGGTCGGGTTCTCTTCCATGCGGATGCTTTGTGGCCCCTCGTGAACATTCAGGCAGTGGCCTATGCCATGTCCCGTGCCATGCAGGTAGTTCTGGCCACAATCCCAAAGGGCTTTACGGGCCAGTATGTCCAGTTGCGAGCCGCGTGTGCCCGCTGGAAATTTGCATTTTGCCAAGCTGATTGTCCCTTTCAATACGCGGGTGAAGTCCTTGCGCATTTGCTCGGTTGGTTCACCTAGCGCGACGGTACGGGTGATATCGGTCGTACCGTCCAGGTATTGCGCGCCCGAGTCGATCAGGAGAAGTCCTTCCGGACGTAAGGTCGCGTCACTCTCTGGTGTCGCGGAGTAGTGAACGATCGCCCCATGCTCGGCATAACCGCAGATGGTTGCGAAGCTATCCATAATATATAAGGATTGCTCGGCCCTGAGGGCGGTGAGCTTTTGAGCCGCGCTGATCTCAGTGACGGTAGCCGTCGGGTCGGCGATCTGTTCCTCGAGCCATTTATGGAAACGGGTCAGGGCGACGCCATCACGAACGACAGCCTCACGGAACCCTTTGATCTCCGTCTCGTTCTTGATCGCCTTTAATCGGCAGACGGGTGTCGTGCCATCGATGATCTGGCATGTCTTCGGGATCGCGTGGAAAAGGTTTGAGTTGGTCTTCCGCTTATCAACGAAGATGGTTCGGCCAGATGGCAACTTCGACAGATAGACCTCGATCCGACCATAATCGGCGATGATGACACCCGCTTTTCGCAGGTGATCGGTCACCTCCTCAGTCAGTTTCTCCGGTAGGGTAAATAGGACGGATTCCTCTTCCGAGATGTAGGCATAAGCGATCCCGACGGGATTATAACTCACGTCGGTCCCCCGTAAATTGAACATCCAGGCGACCTCATCGAGAGCTGTTAACACCAATCCGTCAGCGCCCTCTTGGTGCAAGAGGTTATTAACCTGGTTAAGTTTTTCCTCAACCATACTGCCACTAAGCTCGTCAGGCAGCACGAAGAAGGGCTGTGCCGGAATCGGTGGACGGTCTGTCCAGAGTGGCCCGATCAGGTCTGGAGTCGCCAAGAGCTCAATGCCCCGTTTCTCCAACTGGCAGGCCAGAGTTCTCGCGTCGGCTACGCTATAGGTCGCCCCGTCAAATCCAACCTTTTCTCCGTTCTCCAGTTCCTTGATAAGAAACTCGATGATTGTAGGGGTTCCCTCGATACCCATCTTGTAGAGCTCGATACCCGATTCCTCCAATTGCTGTGCCGCCTGAAGGAAGTAACGGGAGTCGGTCCATAATCCCGCCTTATGGGTGGTGATGACAACAGTTCCAGCCGATCCAGTGAAGCCGGAGATCCAGGCTCTGGATTTCCAATGGTCTGCCGGGTATTCACTCAGGTGCGGATCAGAACTGGGGATGATATATGCGTTGATCTTGTGTTGGCTCATGGCCTCGCGCAACGATTTGATACGCTCAGGAATATTCATTTTCATGGGTAAACAGATTTTGTTGACAAACAAAGGTAATAATTTCAGGCGAAATATGATTATTCTCTTGATAGATGTCTGTGTTCGTCGTGTCATGAATGTTATTTCATACGGATCTCTTTTTATAGGGATGCGGATGGAAAGGCAATTCCAACCAAAAGACTTCCTTATCTCAAGCCTTGGGATAGTTAAATCAAGGCTTGAAACAACTATGTCAGGCTTTGAGATAATTATCCCAAAGCTTGAGATAAGGATCTCATGCGCATACGAATCCTTATTTCTTCGGACGCATTGGGTATTTCTTTGTCTGTTATGAAAGTTTTATTGCTGTATGTTGATTTTCATGTCCTTATGAATATGCTGTTTGGTAGGGAAGAAAATGTTTGAGAAGAAATGAAATTGATTTAGCCCCAAAAAGGATTGGCATTTCGAGAAAATTAGTTAGTTTTGCGGAAGATTTAGAAATCGGGCTAACGCTTAGCCTGATGTAAGGGAATCCGGTGAGAGACCGGAGCTGTACCTGCAGCTGTAATCCCCATTTTGTTGACTGGATCGTCAATGCCACTGTTCCTTAGGGAATGGGAAGGTTTCCAGTCAGGGGAGAGCCAGAATACCTGCTAAATCATAAATAACGAACACCAAGCTTCCAGGATTAGGAGTTAGTGTCTATCATTAGTTTCAGAACTAGACATACTTACGGCAGGGACTTGATGTTTTATTTTACGAACTAAAATAAAACACGCATATGAGGTTATTGTACCCTTTTACCTTATTATTGTTGGCGTCCGTCGCGGATGCCCAGACTTTATTATCGCCATCAGGGCAGGAACTATCGGTCGAGTTGAAGGAGATCGTGGTTACGGGTACCGGAACGGAGCATTACCTGAAGGAAACACCCGTGCAAACGGAGGTGATTTCCGGTAAGGCCTTGGATCAGTATCAAGGCCGTGACCTTGCGGATATCCTCGAGGGGCTGAGCGCCTCGATCACTTTTAATCCCAGTGATATGGGTAGTGGTATCCAGATGAATGGCCTGGGAAACGATTACATACTGATATTGATCAATGGTAAGCGAATGAATGGCGACGTGGGTGGGCAGAATGACCTGAACATGATTGATCCGTCAACGATTGAGCGTATCGAGATCGTAAAGGGCGCGGCTTCCTCTCTTTATGGGTCCGATGCGATCGCTGGTGTGATCAATATCATCACCAAGAAGAATCGCGACAAGTTGAGCGTGACGAATAACAGCCGGGTGGGTTATTATGGCGACGTGCGGCAGAGTAACGTGATCGGCTTCTCTCATGGTCGCCTGAATACGACCACCTCATTTAACCTTCGGCATACGGATGGCTGGCGTAATACGACGGAAGAATGGGATCATCATGAAGTGGTCGATGGCTCGGTTACGAAGACCGTCAACCGTTCCACCAATTATACGTTCACGGAGAATTTAAGCTATAAGGTTACCGATCGCTTGACGCTAACTGCTGACGCCTCGTATTATCAGCGTTCTGCCTATCGCCTGATGGGGCCTTACAAATATTATTCTTACGACCAGTTTTACAGGAATATTGATGCCGCTATTGGCGGGAAACTCAAGTTACGGGAAAAGGATTACCTTACACTCGACCTCTCATACGGAAAGTATGGTTTCTATTATGATTATAACGCGATGACCACCACCAATTATTTTGATGAGGAGACGGGTTATCGTATCATCCGTTATCCTGGAGAGCGTGTTTTGCAGACTGCCCAGAAACGATTTTTGGGCCATTTGAAAGGCGTTTTCCATTTGGGAGAAGCGCATGTGTTAAGTGTCGGGTTGGAGCATCAGGCTGATTATTTGCGTGCCCCACATCGGATGGAGATGGAACATGCGTCGGTTTATACTACCTCACAATATCTTCAGGATGAGTGGAACGTTACGGAGCGCTTGAACCTGACGGCAGGTGTTCGCTGGGTCTTTCATAAGACTTTTGGCGAACGGTTGACACCGAAACTTTCAGCGCTTTATAAACTGGGCGAGGCATGGAACCTGCGGGCTTCCTATTCTTATGGTTTCAAGGCGCCGACACTGAAGGAACTTTATGATGATTACGTTGCCCAAATTGGTGGAGGTCCGCTGAAGCATTACCTTGGCAATACCGACTTGAAACCACAAACGTCCAACTATGTTTCTGCCGGGTTCGAGTATCAAGATGGTCCTTGGCGGATCTCGGTCTCGGGCTATTATAACTGGCTTCGCGACATGATTGCCCTGACAGAGGTAACAACCAGCGCGGAGGATCGGCTGGATGAGATCGAAGCGACCATGCGTTACGCGAACCTGGCGAAGGCCCGCTCGTTTGGAGCGGAGCTGTCGATCGCTTATCAACCGTTTGATTGGTTGTCTTTCTCTGGCGGCTATAGTTATACCAACGCTAAAGCCCAATACACGGATGATCCGGACGACCCGAACTATATGCTTTATACGCCGATCAACGGCACTTCGTTTCATAACGCCAATTGGAAGGTCGCTTGGCATCGGGATTGGAAACGTTATCGTTTGGATGTTTCCCTCTTCGGCCGGTATTCCTCTACCCGCTATTACATCACTGACGGGAACGCGAGCCCTTTCCAGTTGTGGCGTTTGGATACGTCACACCAACTTCTGAGGAACGATAAATGGCGTTTAGTCGCTCATGTGGGGATCGACAATTTGTTTGATTATGTTGACCGGACACCTTTCGGCAGGCATCGGGCGACCACCTCGCCCGGTCGGACGGTGTATGCCTCTCTGATCTTGAAATTCCAAAATAACGCGAAATAAAGCGGATTGTTTAATAACTAATTTTTAATCAGTATGAGAAATTTGAAGTATTGGTTGGCGATGACCGCATTCGGCATCTCCAGCCTGGCAGTGGTTTCCTGTGGAGACGATGATGATCCCAACACGACGACTAATCCGGCGGAAACAGAGGTCGCGGTCAAGAAGACGAGCGACACGGCGATTCTGTTATGTACCTTTGGCAGTACGTTCGAGGAGTCGGTGAAGACTTACGACGCTACGATCCAGGATTTCGAGAAAGCTTTTCCAAATGCGGACATTTACTTGTCGTTTACCTCTTATACCTGTGTTAACCGGGTGGAGAACGCGACAGGTATCAAGCGTTATCAGCCGGATTTGTGGTTGCGGGCGATTGGTGAGGCTGGTTATAAACGGGTTGCGGTGCAGTCGCTCCACATTATTCCTGGCGAGGAGTATCTGAACTTGATGAATTCAGCCGTGAAGAAGGATTTTATGATCGGGGGTTATCCTTCAGTCGAGGTGGCTAAAGGCGCCTGCCTGATTTATGATGAGAACGATAGTCGGGCGGTTGCCTCCGTTTTATATGACGCCTATAAGGATAAACTGGCGGATAAAAAGAACATCCTGCTGTTGATGGGGCATGGTAATCCCGATGTTAATTACAACGCAAACTCAAAGTACTCGGAAACGGAGGGTTACTTGCAGGACTTGGCGACGAACAAGAATGTTTTCATCGGTACGGTTGATTATGGTCCTATGCTCTTTTGGCCGGAGAGTGGAGAACCAAATCCGGAATGTGTCTATAGCAAACTGATGGCCTATTGTGAGAGCAATAACCTGAAACCGGAAGAGATTACGGTGACATTAGCCCCTTTCATGTCGGTTGCCGGCGATCATGCGCATAACGATTTGTGGGGAATAGAGGAGGGCGATGATTATAGTCAAGCGACTCCGCAGTCTGATGCTTGTTGGCGCCTGAAATTGTTGAATATGGGATTTCAAGTGGATTTGGGAGAGAGCCATAATGGTGGTATAGATCATTGTGCGATCAAAGGATTGGGTGATTATGATACCGTCCGTCAGATTTGGATTGATCACTTAAAGGCGGTTTATGATGATCCGGACGCTTGGGAGACAGGCGAGAGCTATCAATAAATGAAGGTCGCCAGGCAAGCCCATGTTCAAAAATGGGCTTGCCTGCCTGTTTTTGGCGAGGCTACGTTTCTGTTATCGGTCAATTTACCTATCTTTGCGTCATAAACAAAGGAGTTAAACGATTTAACATATACTACGTCTTGAAGAATTTTATTGTACGAACGATAACGGGAATAGTTTTTGTGTTGGTGCTGATGAGTGCCATTTATTTCCATTCCTATTATTTCCTGATTTTGTTTACCTTGATCACGGGCTTGACGCTGTGGGAGTTTTATGGTCTCACGAGACATTATGAGAACGCGAATATTAAGCGGTTGGTCTGTTCCCTGGGAGGCGCTTACCTGTTTGCCGCTACCTTCGCCTACACGAATGAGCTGATGGGTGACAAGGTCTTCTTGCCCTATTTGGCTTTCTTGATTTATGTCTTTGTCGCCGGGCTTTATCATAAGGAGAATAATCCAATCAACAATTGGGCGATCACGTTATTCGCCCAGGTTTATTGTGCCGGCTCTTTCTCTATGTTGAACCTGATTACGGCCGTGCCCGATACGCCAGGCGTGATAGTTCATTTCCCCTATTTTGCCATGGCCATATTTATCTTTGTCTGGTTCAATGATACGGGCGCCTATTTGGTGGGCTCGATGCTTGGGCGTCACCGCCTGTTCGAGCGTATCTCGCCCAAGAAATCTTGGGAAGGCTTTTTCGGTGGATTGCTGTTCTCTGCCGCCATTTCTTCCTTTTTCGCCTGGCTCGTGCCGTCGATCGCCTGGTATATTTGGCTTGGTTTGGCGGTAACGGTCGTGATTACCGGAACATGGGGCGACTTGGTGGAGTCGTTGATCAAGCGGACACTGGGCGTGAAGGACTCCGGTTCGATCTTGCCCGGTCATGGCGGTATGCTTGATCGTTTTGACAGTGTTATGCTGGCGATTCCGTCGGCCTACATCTACATTCGCTTGTTTATTCAAAATTGAAGGTGAGGATGACCATTCTCGAGGTCGCCTTAGACAACGAGTTGGTGTATTTCATCATGTCCAGGTCTGAAAGATCTGGACGATCTTTTTCCAGCAGGTCGACTAGGCCGAAGCAGAATTTCAGTTCCGGGCAAAGCTTGAAGTAGGGGAGATAGATATCGCAACCGATACCGAACTCAATTCCGAAATCCTTATTCTTCAGTAATATTGGATTACCCTTTTTGCGGCCAATATCGAATGCGCTATAAACACCTCCAATCAAGTACGGACGATAATTGTTAAGCCGTACGGCCGTATATTTAAGGTCGAGCGGGAAATTCAGGTAATTGGAACGGACATTCGTCTTGAATTCCTCTCCGGTACTTTGTTCCTTGAAGATAAATTCCTTGTCGCCAAAATGGATACCCGGCGAGAAGCGCAGGTTAAGATAGGGATTGAGATAGAGATCTCCTATGACACCTACGCTGAAGCCTGGTGAATAGCTGGGAATCTCCGCAAACCAAATCTCCCCGTTTTGTGTGACCCCATTGTTCGTTAACAAAAGGTCTTGGGAATGAAGGCCTACGTAGAATCCGAGATGTATCCATTTCAAATCTACATAAGGCAGGTTTTTCTCCACCTCTTTCTGGGCCAGCAACTGTGAGAGCGCCAGTCCAATCATGCTCACTAATAATATTATTCGTCTCAAAATCCTATTACGCTTTATTTATTATCTAACGGTGAACGGCCAAAGATATTGCAAAAAAGAAGATTTTTGAAAAAAAAGTCAGGAGAAATTTTTATAATGAGAAGAAAGATATAATTTTGCAACAACTAAAAGAACCAATTTAATTAAAGAAAGAACGAATATGGCTTACGTAATTAGCGATGATTGTGTAGCTTGCGGAACTTGTATCGATGAGTGTCCGGTAGGCGCGATTTCAGAGGGTGATAAGTATTCAATCAACCCTGACATGTGTACAGAGTGCGGAACTTGCGCTGACGCATGCCCGGCTGAGGCTATTCATCCGGCAGAGTAATCGCTCCGCGAGCGTTTCTTCCTTTGGGAAGAGGAAAAGCGGGTATCAGTTTTGATATCCGCTTTTTTTGGTGTATGCTCGGCATGAGTATTAGCTAACGGGTGCAAGTCCCTAAT
>CHCFR05602__coassemble_180_pt1 | contig 51311 bp, 45 predicted proteins | sample CHCFR05602__metabat2_low_PE_046 | metagenome-assembled genome bin CHCFR05602 | reverse complement strand
TATAAATATTTATATATATATTATATAGATTCTATATCTATATCTTTTCTATGACGCTCTATCTCCCCCCAACGATTATTGTCATTTGTAAGAATTGTAAGCGTAAGGCGATGGGCATCCCCTGGCATGAAAACCATATCCGGAACAGGGAAACGGCATCTTCAAGAAAAAGGAAGGGCACGTTCACAAATTTTTACAGCTTAGCGCCCTCCCTTTTTTGGTGGTCCCGGCATTCCCTCGTATATTCGCGGATGTCGGGGATAAAACACTAGAATTGATTGCTATACACACACGGCTCCTGGATCTAGTCCTGCCAGTCGCCGTTCTCCTTGATGAGGCGGACCAACCGCTCGACCGCCTCCTCCTCAGGGATATTCCGCAGGACGCAGGTCTTGCCCTTGTAGAGGCTGATCTGCCCTCGGCCGGCGCCCACATAACCGTAGTCGGCGTCCGCCATCTCGCCAGGGCCATTGACGATGCAGCCCATGATGCCGATCTTGAGCCCTCTCAGGTGGGCGGTGGCCCGCTTGATCTTGGCGATCGCCGATTGCAGGTCGTAGAGCGTACGGCCACAGCTCGGGCATGAGATGTATTCCGTCTTGCTCACCCTCAGGCGAGCGGCTTGCAGGATCGAGAACATGCACTGGTCGATCGCTTGGGGCTCCTCCAGCCGGTCGTCGCCCAGCAGGATGCCGTCGCCGAAGCCATCGAGCAACAAGGCCCCGAAATCGGCCGCCGACTTGATTTGCAGGGATTCCAAGTCGGCCTCCTGATACTCGCGGCAAAGGATAACCGGCACCTCGCATCCGGCCAGCAAGAGGCGATGCATGGCCGCCCGCATCTCGCCGACACCATTGCGATGGTGGGTCTCGAGGATCACCACGGCGCTCGTCTCCTCGCGCAATCTCCCGATCATCGTCTCCGTCAGGTCGGCATAGGAGAGGCGAACGAACTTGACCGGGCTCTCGTATTGCCCCATGATCTCCGCCTCCGAGGCGATAAAACAGGGATAGACGTTGGGCCTGTCTTTCCAGAAATGCGCGTCGACGATCAACCGGAACTCGTCAGGGAAGTTATCCGGATCCTCCTTCCCGATGTAGATATAGTCGGGCATGGCCAAACGATCGAACGAGAAATCGCCCCGACGGCGGTCGGCGATGACGACAGGCAAGGCGTCGCCCCCGATATTCAGGACCTCACGTGTCGGACGCCGCTCCGTGAAACAGGGATCGAAAGCCGGATCGGCCTCCGCCTGGATCGGCTCATGCCCCACCCGCTCGAGGATATAATCCACCAGCTTACGGGCGACGGGGAGCTCCGCCTCGGGATCCTCCGTCAGGGAGACCCGGATCGTGTCGCCCAGCCCGTCGGCCAGGAGCGTGCCGATACCCAGGGCGCTCTTCACGCGGCCATCCTCGCCATCACCAGCTTCTGTAACGCCCAGGTGCAACGGATAGGCCATCCCCTCGCTCTCCATCACACGGACCAGCAGGCGGACGGTCTTGACCATCACGACGGTATTGGAGGCCTTGATCGAGAGGACGATGTCGTGAAAATCAGCCTCCTCGCAAATTCTCAGGAACTCCATGCAACTCTCGACCATGCCCCTTGGCGTATCGCCATAGCGGCTCATGATCCGGTCGGACAGGGAGCCGTGATTGACACCGATACGGATCGCCGTATGATGGCGCTTACAGATCTCGAGGAAAGGAATGAGGCGCTCCCGGATCTTCTGGATCTCGGCGGCATACTCCTCGTCCGTATATTCCAGCTTGCTGAAGGTCTTGACCTTATCCACGTAGTTACCGGGGTTGATCCTCACCTTCTCCACCTCCTCCGCCGCGGCGTCGGCTGCCCGGGGATTGAAATGGATATCGGCGACCAACGGGGTCGTGAAGCCCTTCTCGTTCAACAACCGGCGAATGACACCCAGGTTGCGTGCCTCCCGCTCGCCTTGCGCCGTGAAACGCACGTACTCGGCTCCCGCCTCGATCATGCGGATAGCCTGGGCGACCGAAGCCTCGGTATCCATCGTGGAGACGTTGGCCATCGACTGGATCCGGATCGGATAATCGCCTCCCAACGGCGTGTTCCCGATATGGGCGACCGACGAGCGGCGACGGGCATAATTGAAATAATCCATAACGTTGCTATTTTAAACGAGCGGAGACGTGACACCAGGCGCCACGTCTCCGACAACTATTTTTTGAATCTCATTAATTCGTCTTATACTTGAAGGTGACCTTGGCGAGATCCTCGTTCGCCTTCACGATCTTCTTCTTCAGGTCCTCCTTGTAGGCGGCAAGCTTAACCTGCAACGCCTCATCGCCAACCGACAACATCTGTACGGCCAGGATACCCGCATTGAGGGCACCATTGATACCTACCGTAGCGACAGGGATGCCCGGAGGCATCTGGACGATCGCCAGAAGGGCGTCCATTCCGTCGAGGGTAGAGTTGATCGGCACGCCGATCACCGGAACCGTCGTCATCGAGGCGATCACGCCACACAGGTGGGCAGCCATGCCTGCCGCCGCGATAATCACCTTAATGCCCCGCTCCTTGGCTCCCTTAGCGAATGCCTCTACCTCGGCCGGCGTACGATGCGCCGAGAGGGCGTGCATCTCGAAGGGAACCTCCATTTCATCGAGGAACTTCGCGGCCTTCTCCATCACGGGCAGGTCGGAAGTGCTTCCCATTATAATGCTTACTACCGGCTTCATCGTCGTCATCTTATTTCGCGATTAATTTCTGGTATTCCTCGGCAGAAAGCAAGCTATCCAACTCCGACGGATCAGAAACGCTGACCTTGATCAACCAGCCCTTGCCATAAGCGTCCTCGTTCACCAACTGGGGCGCGTCCTCCAACTCGGCGTTCACCTCGAGCACCTCGCCACCAACCGGCATGAACAGGTCTGAAACGGTCTTTACCGCCTCGATCGTACCGAATACCTCCTCCTTGGCAACGGTCTCGCCCTCGGTCGTGATATCGACATAGACAATCTCGCCCAACTCGCTCTGGGCATAATCGGTAATACCAACATAAGCGACATCACCATCTACACGGATCCACTCATGATCCTTCGTGTACTTTACATCTGCAGGAAAATTCATAATTTCAATATTTTATTAGATAAACAAATAGATATAACTCCATAACGACGACAAGAAGGTGCAGGCGAATCCCAGCGTGAAACCGGCATAAACCTGCATCGGCGTGTGCTTGCCGAGGAAAATCCGCGACGTCCCCAACAGGCCGGCCACGAGAAAGAGAATCATAAAGGCCCACGAGAAATTCAGGTGATGGATCTCCGCGTAGCCCATCAGGCCACCCAACAACCCTCCAGCCCCGATCTCGTGCGCGCTGATCTTCCAGAAGAAATTGACACACATGGCGATCAACAAGGCCACGCAAGTACCCGCCAACACGGCCAAAAGCCAATAGGGCATCATCATCCGGTTCATGAAATAGAGGCTCGAGAGAATCGAGACGACAAAGATCAGGTAGGGCAACAGACGCTCCCTCCGATCGGTCAGCTCCAGATCGCCAGCCGCCCCGTTGCGCACCAGCAAATAGATGAAAAGCCCCGGCAGAAGAGCCGTCGAGGCGAACACGCCACCAACGATATAAAGCTTCGCCATGGGCGGCAAGATCACCAGACCCGTAAACGACAAGGCCAGGATGACCCCATACGTCAGCATCAGCAACGGATGGAAAACAATCGATATGATATTCGCTAATAACCTCATGGTACCTCTCATATTTCCTTGCGAAGACGAGCGACAGGAATGCCCAATTGCTCACGATACTTGGCCACCGTCCGGCGAGCGATGACATATCCCCGCTCCTTCAGGATCGCGGCCAGCTCCTCGTCGTTCAAGGGCTTGCGCTTGTCTTCCGATTCAATACACTCTTTCACTATCTTCTTGACCTCCCTTGTCGAGATCTCCTCGCCGCTATCGTTCTGCATCGACTCCGAGAAGAAATATTTCAAGGGATAGATCCCGAAATTGGTCTGTACGTACTTGCTATTGCTCACCCTCGAGATGGTCGAGATATCGTAGCCCGCCCGCTCGGCGACATCCTTCAGGATCATGGGGCGCAGGGTGGCCTCGTCACCCGTCAGGAAAAAGTCCCGCTGGAGGAGCATGATCGCCTCCATCGTACGGGTCAGGGTCTCGTTCCGTTGCTTCACGGCGTCGATAAACCATTGCGCCGAGTCCAGCTTCTGCTTGACGAACTGGAGGGCTTCCCGTTTCTCGGGCGTCTGGTTGGCCTTATGCGCCATATAGTCCTGGAACATACCGGCATACTCACGGCTGACTCGCATCTCCGGAATGCCCCTCTGGTTCATGCTCAAGGTCAACTCGCCATTATTGGCGTCGACAATAAAGTCGGGAACCACCTGGCTCATCGCCGTCTCCATCGAGCCGCCCCAGTTGTTTCCCGGCTTCGGGTTGAGGGTCGTGATCTCACGGATCGCCTTCTTCAAGGTCTCCTCGTCAATATCCAATCCCTTCAGGACCCGCTCATAGCGCTTATGGGTAAAATCCTCGAAGTAATCGGTCAGCACCCGGATCGCCAGGGTCGTATCGGGAGTCGCTTGCCGTTTCCTCAACTGGATCAGCAGGCACTCGCGCAAGTCGCGCGCGCCAACACCGGCCGGCTCAAAGTCCTGGATGACCTCCAGCACCTTCTGGATCTCGGCCTCATCAACCTCCAGCCCCGCCTGGAAGATCAGGTCGTCGGCGATCGCCGACAGGTCTCGCCTCAAGTATCCGTCGTCATCAATGTTACCGATGATATACTCGGCGATTTTCACCTGTTTCTCCGGCAAGCTCCTCAAGCCCAGTTGCTCGAGCAGCACCTCGTTCAACGATTGGCCCACCGAGAAGGGGACATCCTCCTTCCGCTCGCTCCGCTCGGCCAACTCCCTCAGTTTATAGTCGGGAATATCGTCCTCCGTCAGGTAATCACCAAGCGACAGGTCCGTATCGTCACCCTTGTCGACCTCCCCGCCATCGCCGGTATCTTCCATTTCCGGCTCCGTCCGGTCCATTTCATCCACGGGCTCTTTCCCCTCCTCCAATGCCGGATTCTCCTCCAGCTCATGCTTCACACGCTCCTCCAACTCGATCGCGGGCAACTCAAGGAGCCGGATGAGCTGGATTTGCTGGGGCGATAACTTCTGCTGTAATTTTTGTTGTAATTGTTGCTTTAGCATAAATATTCCCTATAAGACAAGAGGCCGACCCTCCAAATCTGGTGACAACCACTCTTACTATATCGCGAATATAGTTTTTTGTTTCAACGAATCCCCCATTCACGCCGATAAAATTTATGGGAGACAGGGAAACACACGCGCGGTTCCGGGCCTCATCTTCCCCTTACAGGAAAATACTCTTCTGGCTGATATACTTCATGAACTCCTCCTTGTAACTATCCCCGATCGGGATATAGGTCTTCTTGTCAAAGATGATCCGTTGCCTGGAGACCTCCAGGACCTTTTTCAGGTTCACGATATAGGACTTGTGGACCCGCTTGAAATGGTCGGGCAGGCGCTCCTGCAACTTTTGCAAGCGGACAAAGGTGATGACCGGCTTCTCCTCGCCCTGGACATAAATCCGCACGTACTCGCTCATGCCCTCCACGTATTTTATCTCCTCCACGTTAATGCCCACGATCTTATGCTCGCTTTTCACGAAAGGATCCTGGAATCATGAAAATAGATCATTGTCAAAGGCAAGATAAAGACAAACAACCAAATAATCCCGTAAATGAAATACTCCAACAAATGTTGCCTATACGAAAGTCTCATCACTCCTAAGAAGATTTTGTTTTACAAAATAAGCCGTAAAGTCTAATACAATCCTTATAAAATCAGCTAATAACGCCATTTTATCGACCAATGGCCCCTATTTGTCGCCCGAAAAAGATCACGCCATTTCGCTTCGTTCGATAAACAAACCGATATTTTTAAGCGAGTCTGATAATGATTTATTACTTTTGTGCCCAAAATTAAGATGAATGAGTCAGGAATGGAAATCTAGGACCACCTTATTGCTCGGAGAGGATCGCATGAATTACCTCTCGGGATGCCACGTGCTCGTCGTCGGGCTGGGCGGCGTCGGCGCCTATGCCGCCGAGCAACTCTGCCGGGCGGGCATCGGGAAAATGACGATCGTCGACGCCGATACCGTCAACGAGAGTAACCTCAACCGACAGCTCCCCGCCTTGCGCTCCACGATCGGACGCCCCAAGGCCGAAGTAGTCGCCCAACGGTTGCTCGACATCAATCCGGAGCTCGAGCTGACGGTCCATAACGAGTTTATCCGCGACGAGCGGACGGAGGCGATCCTCGACGAGGCCAACTACCAGTTCGTGGTCGACGCGATCGACTCGCTCAGTCCCAAGGTCTTTCTCCTCTATCACGCGTTGAGGCGCCAGATACCGGTCGTCTCATCCATGGGCGCCGGAGCGAAGACGGACCCGTCGCAGGTGCGGATAGCCGACATCTCGAAAACCCAGAATTGCGCCCTGGCGAAAGCGGTTCGCAAACGGCTCCGAACGCTGGGTGTCAACAAAGGAATCGATGCGGTATTCTCGACCGAGATGGCCAATCCCGACGCGGTCATCGAGGTGGACGACGAGCAATGCAAACGGACCACGACCGGCACGATTTCCTATATGCCGGCCCTGTTCGGCTGCTTCCTGAGCGCCCACGTCTTACGTAATATTTGATTTGATTATGAGTGACATGATACAGACACAAGGAATCACGAAAAGCTTCGGACCGCTCCAGGTGCTCAAGGGCATCGACCTGACGATCGCCCAAGGCGAGATCGTCTCGATCGTCGGACCGAGCGGAGCGGGCAAGACAACCCTGCTCCAGATCATCGGGACGCTCGACAAGCCCGACGCGGGCTCGCTCACCATCAACGGGACCGACGTCAGCCGGCTGAACGAGAAGGCGCTCTCCGCCTTCCGCAACCAGAACATCGGCTTTGTCTTCCAGTTCCACCAACTGCTTCCCGAGTTCACGGCACTCGAGAACGTCATGATCCCCGCCCTGATCGGGGGCGCCAAGGCGCCAACCGCCCGGGAGAAGGCCCAAAGGATCCTTAACGACCTGGGACTGGCCGACCGCATGGAGCACAAGCCCGCCGAGCTGTCGGGTGGCGAGAAACAACGGGTCGCCGTCGCCCGGGCACTGATCAACGATCCGGCGGTCATCCTGGCCGACGAGCCGTCGGGAAGCCTCGACAGCCACAACAAGGAGGGGCTGCACGCCCTCTTCTTCGACCTGCGCGACCGCCTCGGCCAGACATTCGTCATCGTGACACACGACGAGACACTCGCAGAAAAATCAGACCGTGTCATCCACATCAAGGATGGCATTGTATTCAATGGATAATCCCTAATCTTCAAGAATAAAAATGACACATACGAAAAGAGCAACATTCGGTAGTAAAATCGGCGTTATCCTGGCCACGGTCGGATGCGCCGTCGGACTGGGAAACATATGGCGTTTCCCTTATATGCTGGGCGAAAATGGTGGCGCCGCCTTCTTGCTGGTTTATATCTCTTGCATCCTGTTCTTGGGCATACCGGTCATGATAACCGAGTTTTTCATCGGCCGCTACTCGCGCAAGAACGCCGCCGGAGCCTTCAAGGTGATGGCTCCCGGCACGAAATGGAGCGTCATCGGCTATAACGGCGTCACCGCCGCCTTCCTGATCCTCGGCTACTATGCCGTCGTCTCGGGCTGGACACTCGAATACATCGTCCAAGCCTTCAGCGGCTCACTGGAAGGCAAGAACGCGACCGATTTCGCGGACGAGTTCACCGCCTTCTCGACCGGCGTGTTCCGTCCGATCCTCTGGACGGTCGTCTTCATCGCGCTCACGCATATCATCATCATCTCGGGCGTGAAAGAGGGCATCGAGCGAGCGTCAAAGGTAATGATGCCGGTGCTCTTCCTGATCCTGATCGCCCTGTGCGTCCGCTCGGCCACCCTGCCGGGCGCTTCCGAGGGATTGTCGTTCCTCTTCAACCCCGACTTCTCGAAGATCAACTCGTCGGTCGTCCTGAGCGCGATGGGACAGGCCTTCTTCTCGCTGAGTATCGGCATGGGCTGCCTCATCACCTACGCCTCCTACTTCGGAAAACAGACGAACTTGCAAACCACCGCCCTTCAGGTGACAATACTCGATACGCTGGTGGCCGTACTGGCGGGTGTCATGATCTTCCCCGCCGTTTTCAGTTTTGGCATCGAGCCGACCACTGGCCCCGAGCTGGTCTTCATCACCTTGCCCAACGTCTTCGAGCAATTGCCGTTTGGCAACATCTGGTCGTTCGTCTTCTTCGTGCTTTTGGCTTTGGCGGCATTGACCTCAACGATCTCGTTGCACGAGGTATCGACCGCCTACGTACACGAGGAATATCACGTCTCGCGCAAGAAGGCAGCAATCATCGTCTCGGTCGGTGTCACGATTGTCGGCATACTCAGCTCGCTCTCGATGGGCCTCCTGAAATCCTATACGCTTTTCGGACTTAACTTTTTCAACCTGCTCGACTTCGTCACGGCGAAGATTATGCTTCCGCTGGGCGGCATGATGATCTGTATCTTCACGGCCAAACGGGTCGATAAGCTGTTGCTGAAAGAGGAGGTGACGAACCACGGGACGATCCGTTTCTATTTCTTCAACACTTACGCCTTCTTCGTGAAGTATATCGCGCCGATCGCGATCGGCCTGATCTTCCTCAACGAACTGGGCCTTCTCAACTGGCTCACGAAGTAAAATGGGCTGGCGCGACTTGCTCTATTTCTCGCGGGGCGAACGGCGGGCGCTCTGCCTCCTGCTGGCGATCGTCGCCGGAGGCTGGGGCTTGATGGTCTGGATGGATCACCATCAGGCAGCTAACCAACCGCCCTCGGAAACCGAGCCCCAACAGGTTGCGCCAAGCGGGCCTCCCGCAGCGACGGCGACAAACGCCGACACAACAGCGCTCATCCCGCCCCCGACGGACCGGCAGCCAACCACGCCGCTCCGTGCCGAGCGCGCCCCGATCGACCGCCGGATCCGGGAATACCGCTATCCGCCCCGCGAGTCGAATAAGTTTCCCGAGGGCACGATCGTCGACCTCAACAGGGCCGATAGCCTGACACTCCAACGCGTGCCGGGCATCGGCCCCACTTTCGCCCGCCGCATCGTCAAGTACCGCAAGCTGCTGGGCGGCTTTCGCGAGGTCGGACAGCTGCGTGAGGTCTATGGCATCACGCCCGAGCGTTATGCCGCGCTCAGCCCCTGGTTTCGAGCCGACACGTCGCTCCTGGTCCGCCGCGATCTCAACCAGCTCTCGTTTAAGGAGATGCTCCGCCATCCCTACATCGACTTCGATCAGGCCCGTGCCCTCACTAACCTGATCCGCCGCAAAGGGCGTATCAGCGGCTGGGACGAGGTGCGCCTGCTCGACGAGTTCCCCGAGACGGCCATACAAAAATTGGACGCGTATTTCGGGTTCTCAGCCCATTAAAATACACGTCCAACCGATCAGTTCCGTCTCTCTTCGCGCTATTCCACGACAATCGCCTCCCGCGAGACGGACAAGGAGTCCATCGCCAATGAGGCCGATCCGGGCGTCGAGGGATCGCCATAGCCGCCCTCACCATATTCTCCCTCATAATAAGACGGCTCGTCGTCTTTCGAGCAAGAGCTCATGATCCCCAAAGCGATCATGCCCAAGAATCCCATTACAATTATCTTCTTCATATCACCTAATTATTTTAAATCCACTATCTTCTATTTCTGATCTCTCAACCCCTCTGAAAAAACCAGCCGCAATTTAGTACAATTTTAATATTTACCCCCCCCGAAATCATAAATAAGGTTAATATTTCTACTCACTATTCATATATCAAGCACGAGAGGGCGGCGGGATCGAACACCTCGTTGGCGGCGGCCAGCACGTCGTCGGCCGTCAGGCGATCGATCTGGGCGAAAACCTCCGGCAGCGTATCGTAGCGGTTGTAATGCAGGAAGCTCTTGCCCAAGCCGAGGAACAGGCTCTCGCGGTTGTCGCTCGCGACGCCCAGCTGCCCCATCAGCTGCTTCTTGGCGGCGGCGAGGCGTGTCGTCGTCAATCGCCGCTCGCGCAACAGGGCCAGCTCCCTACGCGTCAGGCGCAACGCCTTGTCGAGCTTCTTCGGGTCGGTACCGAAATAGATCGTCGCCACGCCCGTATCGGTATAAGAGGTGATGTTCGACTCGACCGTATAGACCAGCCCCTCGCGCTCGCGCAGGGCGACGTTGAGGCGGCTGTTCATGCCGGGCCCGCCCAGCAGGTTGTTGAGCAGGAACAGGGCGACACGCCGGTCGTCGTGCAGGCTGTAGGCCCGGCCGCCCAGCAGGACGTGTGCCTGGTGCGTCTCCTTCGCCACCCGCTCGCTGACGGCGGCCACGGGCGGCGGGGCGATCCGTTCGCGCGGCGCCATCGACCGGTCCGCGGCGCCCAGCCATTCCATCGCCATCCGGCGGATCCGCCGGAAATCGGTCCGCCCCATCGAGAAGAGCAGCATATTGGCGGGCACGTAATAGCGGTCCATGAAGCCGCGGCCCGAGGCGGTGTTGAAGGTCAGGAGCGACCGCTCGTCGCCCAGGATCGCGTGGCCCAGCGCGTGCCCCTTGAAAAGCAGGTTCTCGAACTCGTCGAAGATCAGCTCCGAGGGGCTGTCCTCATACGAGTTGATCTCGTCGAGGATCACCTCCACCTCCTTCTCGATCTCGCGGGCCGGGAAACGGGCGTTGAGCGCCAGGTCGGCCATCAGCTCGAGCGCCCGCCCGAAATGCTCCTCCATGAAGATCGAGTAGATGAAGGTCTCCTCCTTCGTCGTATAGGCGTTCAGCTCGCCGCCGACGTTCTCCATGCGGTTCAGGATGTGCCACGAGCGCCGCTTGTCCGTCCCCTTGAAAAGCATATGCTCCACGAAATGGGCCAGTCCCATCTCGTCGGGGCGCTCGTCGCGGGTGCCGGCGTTCACCGCGAGGCCGCAATAGGCCACCGGCGAGTCGACCGGCAGGTGCACCAGCCGCAGGCCGTTCGGCAACGTATCTGCTATGTAATCCAGGTTGCTCATCTTTTCTCAAATAAAATCCGGCGCGAAGGTAATGATAATTCGCCGAATCCCTTCCGGCAGGGCCAAACAGAAATCCCGCGACAAGCGCGCCGGCCTGCCGCGGGACAACCACTCCCTATACTTCAGAAACTACGTTCAATATCCAGGATTTCGCGTCAGAACTCCCTTTTTGGCCAAATCCATGACAGGTTGTGGTATGGGGTAAATAGGTGTTGATCACATCATGACAAAGGAAACGGGTTCATGTTTCATAAATGTTAAAGGGGCGTGAATAATCCATGATCCCGAAAACGTCAAAATAAAAGATTGGACAACATTTTCGCGAAAATTAAATATAACTCTAATACAGAAAAATAAAAGACAGGAGTTGTTATCCAGGAAAAATGCTTACCTTTCCCCTCGCTTCCGGCATGCGAGGGGGAAAGATCTTCCAGAAAGGAGCTTCGTCAGCCGACGAAACGGCAAAAAACAGTTTTCCGGGCCTTCGTCAGCCGACGAAACGGCAAAAAACAGTTTTCCGGGCCTTCGTCAACCGACGAAACGACAAAAAACAGTTTTCCGGGCCTTCGTCAGCCGACGAAACGACAAAAAACAGTTTTCCGGGCCTTCGTCGATCGACGAAATGGCAAAAAACTCTTTTCTGGACCTTCGTCAACCGACGAAACGGCAAAAAACAGTTTTCCGGGCCTTCGTCGATCGACGAAACAGGTCGGAAGGATAAGAATTGAATTTATTAACACTAAATAATAATATTATGAGAAGCATAACAATCCTTTTGAGCATCGCGCTAGGCAGATTGAACAACGCCGAGTACCTTAACCTGATGAGCCGCCTGCAGAAGCTCGTGGAGACGGCCACGCCGACGGCCGTGGGGCTGACAGCGGATGAGTTTGACGAGTTCAAGGATCTCGTGGAGCAATTGCAGGACCGCATCAACTACACCACCGCGAGCGACCGCACCGCCCTGCTCACCACGCTCGACAGCCAGCGCGACAGCGTGCTCACCTTCCTCTTCTCCACCATCAACAACAGCGCGAAGATGCCGATCGAGGCGCAAAGCGCCGCCGGCAGTGCCCTGGCCCGGATCACCCACCCCTATACGAGCATCCAAAGCGACCAGGACCAGCAGGAGACGGTCAAAATCAAGGGCCTGCTGAAAGACCTCGACACGGAGGAGGCAAAGGCCCATCTGGCGACACTGAACCTGACCGACGCCGTCGCCAAACTGCAAGAGATCAACGACGAGTACGAGACGCAAAGTGCCGCCCGCGCCCGCGACAGGGAGGCGGCCCGGATGAGCACCGAGTCGGGCACGAACCTCCGCAAGCGCCTCGACCCCATCTTCGAGGCCATCCGGCAGATCACGCTGGCGGAGAGCATCGCCAAGCCAACCGACGTGACGGCGGAATTCATCCTCGGTTTCAACTCGGCCATCCGCGAGGTGAACACGCTCTATAACCAGCGCACCGGAAAGACCCAGTCGGGCGACGGCGAGACCGTCCTGCCCGGCACAGACCCGGAAACGCCCGAGGAGCCCCAAGAGCCAGGCGGCGATGGTGGCACGCCGGGCGAGGTTTAAACGCATTAGGCCATTTTTAGGAGAATTTTTCCTGAAAATATAATCCAGACATAGAATTAAAGACCTATGGCAAACAGAAATACTTTTCTCTTTTTAATGCTTTTAGTGCTTTGCGCCTGCGGTGGCGAATCGCCTGTCGACAAGGCGGCGCGGATCGCCTCCACCGAACGGCTGCGGCAGCACACCGAGGCCATCGCCCACGACTCGTGCCAGGGGCGCAAGCCCTTCACGCCGGGTGCCGACAGGGCGGTCGGCTACATCGCCGGCCAGATGCGCGCGCTCGGCCTGACGCCCTTCGACGGCGACTCCTACCTGCAGTCGGTCAAGCTGATCGCGGCCCGCACGGAGGCCTCGCCCGAGATGACGCTCAAGACCCCGAAAGGGACGACGCGCCTCCGCAAGCTGGAGGACTTCACCGCCTTCTCCGCCCGCATCGAGCCGACGATCGAGATCGACGACGCCCAACTGGTGTTCGCCGGCTATGGCATCGTCGCCCCGGAATATGGGAAGAACGACTACGCGGGCATCGAGAACCCCGGCGACAAGGTGGCGGTGGTCCTCGTCAACGACCCGGGCCTCGACGGGGGCGACCCGGACTATTTCAGCGGCGACATCATGACCTACTACGGCCGCTGGCGCTATAAGTTCGAGGAGGCGGCCCGCCAGGGGCTGAAAGGGGCGCTCATCATCCACGACACGCGGGGCGCCGGCTATCCCTGGTCGGTCGTGCAGGCCTCCGCCAAGTCGAAGATGTATGTCGACGACGGCAACGACGACTACCATTGCCCGCTCAACGGCTGGATCCAGCAGGAGGCGGCCCGCCAGCTGCTGGCCGACAACGGTTATGACCTCGACCAGCTGCGCGCCATCGCCCGGCGGGCCGACTTCAGGCCCCTTGAGCTGGCCTCGACCGTGAGCGTCTCGATGGAGAACCGCTTCGAGCGCGACGAGAGCCCCAACCTGATCGGCTACATCCCCGGCAGCGAGCCGACCGACGAGAGCGTCGTCTACCTCGGCCACTGGGACCACCTCGGCCATGGCGCGCCCATCGACGGCGACTCGATCATCAACGGGGCGACCGACAACGCCGTGGCCGTCGCCTGGATGCTCGAGATCGCCCGCTGCTTCCAGTCGCTCGACGTGAAGCCGAGAAGGAACATCGTCTTCCTGTCGCCCACCTGCGAGGAGAGCGGCCTGCTCGGCACCCAATACTACGTGGCCCACCCGCTCTTCCCGATCGAGAAGGTGGCCGCCGTGATCAACATGGACGTGGTGCCGCTCTGGGGCGAGAACAACGACGTGACGATCACCGGCTACGGGCAGTCGAACCTCGACTCGCTCGTCGCCGTCATCGCCCGAAAGCAGGGCCGCTACATCATGCCCGACCCCGACGCGTCGAACGGCATGTTCTACCGCTCCGACCACCTGCCCTTCATGCGGCGCGGCGTCCCCGCCATGTTCGCCAAGGGATGGAACGACAACCGGCAGCACGGGAAGGCCTGGTCGGCCGAGCGCGTCAAGGACTATTGGGCCAACACCTACCATAAGCCGACCGACCAGACCCATCCGGAGAGCGACGACTACGGCGGCCTGCTCCAGGAGGTGCGCCTCTTCTTCGAGCTGGGCTACCGGCTGGCCGAGGGGCACGACTACCCGCGCTGGAACCCCAAGTCGGAGTTCGGCCAGATCCTGGAGCGATAAAAAAAGCGCGTCATAGCGCAAGTCTTGGCAAATATCCATACTTTCGCGACAGAACACATAAAAGAACATATCATGACCAACGAGAACATCGTTTCCATACTGGAGCACGAGGCGGACGCCGTCCGCCACATTCCGGTGACTCCCGCTTTCGACGAGGCCATCACGCTGATCGTCGAGCATGTCCATCACCGGCGCGGCAGGCTGATCACGAGCGGCATGGGCAAGGCCGGACAGATCGCCATGAACATCGCCACCACCTTCAGCTCGACCGGGACGCCGGCCTTCTTCCTGCATCCCAGCGAGGCGCAGCACGGCGACCTGGGCATCATCCGCGACGAGGACCTGCTGCTGCTCATCTCCAACTCGGGCAAGACCCGCGAGCTGGTGGAGCTGATCTCGCTGGCCCGCGGCCTGGTGCCCCACATGCGTTTCATCGTGATCACCGGCAACCCCGACAGCCCGCTGGCGCATGAGGCCGACATTTGCCTCTTCACCGGCAACCCGAAAGAGGTCTGCCCGCTGGGGCTGACACCGACCACCTCGACGACGGTGATGACCGTCATCGGCGACATCCTGGTCGTCGGCACCATGCGACGCATCCAATTCAGCAACGCGGAGTACGCCAAGCGGCACCACGGCGGTTACCTTGGCTCGAAAAGCCGCGAGCAATCCCAGAACGAACAACAGTAAGCGACCAACAAAAACAGCAAACGTATGAGAAAAGTCATCGGCATCGGCGAGACCATCCTCGACATCATCTTCCGCGACAACCAGCCCTATGCCGCCGTCCCGGGCGGCTCGGTGTTCAACGGCCTCACCTCGCTGGGGCGCATGGGCCTGCCGGTCCTGTTCATCAGCGAGCTGGGCGACGACCACGTGGGCGGCCTCATCCGCGCCTTCATGGAGGAGAACAACATCTCGACCGACTACGTCGACCGCTATATGGACGGCAAGAGCCCCATCTCGCTCGCCTTCCTCGACAAGGACAACAACGCGAACTACGCGTTCTACAAGAACTATCCCGCCCAGCGGCTCGACGTGCCGTTGCCCCCGATCGAGAAAGACGACATCTTCATCTACGGCTCCTACTACGCGCTCAACCCGGCGCTCCGCGAGCGCATGGTCGAGTTCCTGAGATACGCCCAGGAGCGGGGCGCGATCCTCTACTACGACCCCAACTTCAGGAAAGCCCACGCGCACGAGGCGATCCAGCTCAAGCCGACGATCCTCGAGAACCTCGAGTTCGCGGACATCGTCAGGGGATCGGACGAGGATTTCGTCAACATCTTCGGGGAAAAGGAGCCGAGAGCGGTCTACAAGGAGCACGTCGAGTTCTATTGCGACAATTTCATCACCACCCGCGGCCGGGATGGCGTCGACCTCTTCACCCGCCGTTTCGAGGCGCATTACCCCTCGAAGGCGATCGAGACCAGGAGCACCATCGGCGCCGGCGACAATTTCAACGCGGGCATCCTCTTCGGGCTCTTGCGGGAAGGCATCGGCAAGGCGGACCTGCCCAACCTCAGCCAGGCGGACTGGGCCAAAATCATCCAATGCGGCATCGACCTCTCGAGCGAGGTGTGCCAAAGTTACGATAATTACGTCTCGAGGGAGTTCGCCAAGAGATATGTTAGCCAGTCTTAAATATGCTTAACCCGAGACGCGGTTATCGCTGTTTTTACTATCTTTGGCAACAGTTGAACCGTTTATGATGTAAAGACTATGCTGAACAAGTACCTTCTTCTCCCGTTCCTTTTGGCCCTGCTGGGCTCATGCTCATCCAACGAGCCCACCATTCATACCAATTGCCAACGGGACGAGATCGGGAATTATATCCTGAAATGGGAAATCACTCCCAGTATGGAGGGAACGGTCAGCATCACGGTCTCCGACGATCCTGCCCGTTTCGACGGGCCTGCCACCAAATATGTCAATATCCAGGATGGCGTAACGACCTACGTCACGAACGACAATTTCGACCGGAAATACTTCTGCCTCAACTTCAACGGGCAATACCGGCATGTCGTGGGCTCGCGCTCCGTCGTGATGGACAGCGTACAGAATGTCCGCGACCTGGGCGGTTACACGAACCCGAAAGGCAAGACCACCAAATGGGGAAAGGTCTTCCGTGCCGGCCAGATCGGCCACCTGAGCGAATGGGATTCCATCCGGCTGAACAACCTGAGAATAAAGACGATCATCGACCTGCGCCCCCAATGGGAACAGGACACGTTGCCCTGCGACTACAAACGGGCGGAGGTGATCTCCATCCCGATCGAGAGCCAGAACTCGCGGGAGGTCGTCCAGCGCATCCAGAACGGCGAGATCCGGAAAGGCGACGCGTTCCTCGCCATGCAAGACGAGTACATCCAGTTCGTCAGCCGCAACTCGGACGCCTTCGCCAAGGCCCTGAGACTGTTCCAGGAGCCGCAACGCTATCCGATCCTGATCTCCTGCTCGTTCGGGAAAGACCAGAGCGGTTTCCTCTCGATGTTGCTCCTCAACCTCCTGGATATGGATCCCGAGACCATCCAGAAAGATTACATGAGCTCTAACGACTACATCAACACCGGCCTGTTCGCCCAATGGGCCAGCCAGTTGAGCAGCGACTCGCAAGAGAGCGTCACCGTCCTGCTCATGGCCCACGAGGAGCTGATCGACATCCTGAAACACCAGGTCGAGAAGGAGTACGGCTCGCTCGACAACTACATCACACAAAGATTGCGCCTCAGCGAAAAGGAGCAAAATAAAATAAAAGAGATCCTGCTTTATTGACATGCGGTATCGCCTTTTTTCGTATCTTCGCGGCGTCTATTATTTTCACCATACATATTTTATCACATTTTGAAAACATTTGAAGAATTAGGGGTTGCCGCTCCGATCTTGAAGGCAATCCAGGAGTTGGGATACGAGTCCCCTATGCCGGTACAGGAGGAAGTGATTCCTTTTTTGCTGGGAGAAGACAACGACGTAATCGCTTTGGCGCAAACCGGAACCGGCAAGACAGCCGCCTTTGGTCTGCCCATCCTACAGAAAATCGATATCAACCAAGTATATCCCCAGGCGCTCGTTCTCTGTCCGACCAGGGAGCTTTGCCTGCAGATCGCGGATGACTTGAACGATTACTCCAAATATCTGGACAAGCTGAAGGTACTGCCCGTCTATGGCGGCTCCAGCATCGAGAGCCAGATCAAGACCCTGAAACGGGGCGTCCACGTCGTCGTGGCCACGCCGGGCCGCCTGCTGGACCTGATGAACCGGAAAACCGTCGACCTGAACGGCATCCGCAACGTCATCATGGACGAGGCCGACGAGATGCTCAACATGGGTTTCACGGAGAGCATCAACGAGATCCTGGCCGCCGTGCCGCCCACCCGCAACATGCTCCTCTTCTCGGCCACCATGCCGCAGGGCATCGCCAACATCACCAAGCAATACATGAAGAACCCTCGCGAGATCGTCATCGGCAACAAGAACGAGGGAAACAAGAATATCCGCGACATCTATTTCATGGTGCGCGCCCAAGACAAATACTCGGCGCTCAAGCGCATCGCGGACTATTATCCGAACATCTACGGCATCATCTTCTGCCGCACCCGCAAGGAGACACAGGAGATCGCGGACAAGCTGATCCAGGACGGCTATAACGCCGACTCGTTGCACGGCGAGCTGAGCCAGGCACAACGCGACTACGTGATGCAGAAATTCCGCATCAAGAACCTGCAGTTGCTGGTCGCTACCGACGTGGCCGCCCGCGGTCTCGACGTCGACGACCTGACGCACGTCATCAACTACGGCCTGCCCGATGATGTCGAGTCGTACACCCACCGCCGTGGCCGTACGGGCCGCGCGGGCAAGACGGGTATCTCCATCTCGATCTGCCACATCAAGGAAAAGGGCAAGATCAAACAGATTGAGCGGGTGATCAACAAGCAGTTCGAGAAGGGCGAGATGCCAACCGGCAAGCAAATCTGCGAGAAGCAACTATTCAACCTGGTCGACCAGATCGAGAAGGTCAAGGTCAACGAGGAGGAGATCGCACCCTTGATGCCCTCCATCTTCCGCAAGCTGGAATGGCTCGACAAGGAGGACATCATCAAGCGAATGGTTTCGCTCGAGTTCAACCGCATGATCGACTACTACAAGGAGGCGGGCGACATCGAGACCGTCGACGACAGCCCCAAACGCAAGGAAAAAGGCAACCGGAAAGGTCATCAGGCGGAAGAGGGTTATACACGCCTCTTCATCAATTTCGGGAAAAGCGACAAGCTGCGCCCCAACGACCTGATCGAGATGATCAACAAATGCGTGCCGGGCAAGGTACAGATCGGCAAGATCGACCTGCACGACAACTTCTCATTCTTCGAGGTCGATTCGGAAAACGCGCAACGCACCCTGAAACGCATGAACAGCTTTGAGGTGAACGGCCGACGCATCTCCGTCGAGATCGCGCAAGAGAAGGGCGAAGGCAAGAAAAAAGGCAGCGGCAAGGAGCGAAAAGACAAGGATAAAGGCTCAAACAAGAAGAGAGCGGAGAAACCCTGGTGGCAAGGCGCTCCCAAGAAAGGCAGCAAGAAGAAAAGATAAACCTCCTCACGGAACAAAAGGCACAAACCGTGCCTGAAAGCATAAAAGTATTCCAGGAGCAATGGCATACGAGCGACGCAAACGAGCGTCAATCGTGTGCCATTGCCGCATTATGACCTCTCATTTTCACACCTCAGGAAGAAAAAACCGCCTGTTTTATCAGCAAACGCTCTCCCACATTCTCCCCGAGATAATCTTTTTGTCAAATCCACAACATATAGACACGATTCACCTAAATTCTCATCCGGATTCAACGAACCGGACTATTTCTTAAACGAAAATAGACAAATAGACCTACAAAATTAACTTGATTTAATATTCTTCAGCTGCAAAATGGTCATTCAAGCAAGATCATTATGACGCTTTTAGTAGTGCATAAATAACATTATGATATTTGAAAAATAAATATTAAACAAAAAGATGTTTTTATTTGGATATATAAAACAAAAACACATATATTCGCGCCATAGGTTATTTATGAGTGATTTATTTATTTTAATAAACAAGCGTGATTAAAAACGCTACAAACAGGTTGTATTATGAAAAAGGTATTTCCCTTTGGTATTAGTTTGGCATTATGCTCAACTTTGGCCATGGCACAGACCCCTTTCAAAGGAACGGTCGTCGATGAGAATGGCGAACCAGTGATCGGAGCGTCGATCATCATTGTAGGAACCACTACGGGAACAGTTACGGACTTTGACGGCGGCTTCTCGTTGACAGCCCCAGAAGGATCCAGGCAGATCAAAGTATCGTACGTCGGCATGATCCCACAGACACTAGAGATCAAGCCGGATCTAAAGATCACCCTCAAGGCGGACAGTCAGGACCTGGACGAGGTGATCGTCATCGCCTATGGTACGACATCGGCTCGAAATCTGACCGGAGCGGTCTCATCCGTCAAGGGCGAGGCCATCAAGAACCTGCCCGGTCCATCGGTCGACGAGATGTTGCAAGGACGGGCTTCCGGTGTCATGATCTCCTCTCCTTCAGGCTCAGTCGGCGTGACACCTGTTATCAACATCCGTGGTGTCTCCTCGATCTCTAACAGTACAACCCCATTGTACGTAGTTGATGGTATGATCATCTCTATGGACGGGACGTCAAACACCCGGCAAAACCCATTGTCTGATATCAACTCGGCGGATATCAAGTCCATTGAGATCCTGAAAGATGCCGCGGCGACGGCCCTCTACGGATCACGCGCCGCGAACGGTGTCATCATGATCACGACCAACTCCGGACAGAAAGGGAAGGCTAAAATCTCCTACAACGGCAGCTACACGATCAGCACGCCGACAAACATGATCGAGGCGATGGATGCCGAACAATATGTCGACCTGAAGAACCTCGCGGTTTCCAATACGGCTTCCCGACAGGAAGACAAGGGATTCTACGACCAATACGCGTATGGCTTGATGTACGACAGCAATGGGAACGTGATCGACACCGATTGGAGCGACCTGCTTTTCCAGACCGGCAACATCATGAATCATGACCTGAGCGTATCGGGCGGCAACGACGACGCAAACTATTACATCAGCACCGGCATCATGGACCAGGATGGCATCACCGTCGGCGATGAGTTCAAGCGCTACTCATTCAAGGCCAATACCAATTTCAATCCGACCGAATGGCTGAGCGGCGGATTTAACGGAAGCTACTCAAATACGCAACAGAAAAACGTAGACTCCGGTTATGGTACGGGCGCCTACTCAATCAATGGTTTCTCGCGCATGGCGGCGATCCTTCCCTCCAACATCCCGGCCTATAACGAGGATGGTACGCCTTATATGGACAACGGAAATTACCTGGGCTACGGAAACAACAAAATCGGTTGCACCTACTACAACCCGATGTCCTACATCGACGATCAGGCCAGCCGGATGGAGAACAACCGTATCATCGCCAGCGGCTTCCTCGACCTGCACCCGATCAAAGGCTTGAATATCCGATCACAATACGGTATCGACTGGTTCATCACCAACTCGACAACGATGTACTCGCCAAATGGCGGTGATGGTTACGCGTCGGGCGGTAATCTCTACGCTTACGCGACCACCCGTAAGACCTGGACATGGACCAACACGGCCAACTATCAATTCGATCTTGCCGAAGACCATCATTTCGCGGCCACGATCGGTATGGAGGCACAGGAGATGCAATACAAACGTCGCTATTACGAGGCCTCAACCCTTGCCGACAAGGAGATGGTCTTCGAGGAGGCGCCTTACTTGACCTACTCAAGCGACGCCTCAACCAACAGGCGTGAGGAGCGCTCGATGATCTCTTATCTCGGCCGACTCACCTACAACTGGAACTATCGTTACTATCTGGAGGGCAGCTTCCGTCGGGACGGTCTCTCCGCTCTAGGAAATAAATGGGGTAACTTCTGGGGCGCTTCCGCCTCTTGGCGTGTCTCCGACGAGGCTTTCTTCGAGCCATTGAAAAGCGCGGTCTCAGACTTGCGTGTCAAGGCCAGCTACGGTATTGTCGGTAATACGAACGTCGACGCTTATGCCTCACTGTCGACTTATGGATCAACCTATTACAACGGAACAGGCGCCTACTATCCCAACGCCATCGCGGACTCTAACCTCGGTTGGGAGCAGACCGCCAAGACCGATATCGGTATCACCGGACAGATCGCCAGTCGTTTCAACTTCGAGTTAACCTACTTTAAGTCGAAATCAAAGAACCTGATCCTGAACTCGAGCCAGTCATACTCGACCGGTATTCCCGATTTCTCTATCACGACCAACTTGGGCAAGGCACAAAACCAAGGTCTCGAGTTCTCGTTCGGCGGCAATATCCTGCGTATCGGCGATTTCACCTGGGACTCGAACGTCAACTTCACCTTCGTGAAAAACAAGGTCCTCGAATTGGAGAGCGATATCATTGAGGACGGTACGGGAGCCAACAACATCACGACCGAAGGATTGTCAATGGCACAGCTTTATGTTTATCCGACTGCCGGCGTTGATCCTGAGACCGGACGGCGTGTGGTCTTGCTCGACGACGAGAATGGCAACGCGACCCGTGAGGCCCTCTTGGTTTATACGTATGGCTCTGGCGCGGCTGTTTACGACCGCACGACTGGCGAGGAACTGGATATCGACGACTGGAACCCGCACATCATGGGTAACACCAAGCCAACCTACTACGGCGGCTGGACCAACAACTTCAGCTGGAAAGGTTGGGACGCGACGCTCTTCTTCCAGTTCTCAGGAGGCAACAAGATCTACAACGGTATGAAGGCGACGATGTCGGATATGCGTTTCTGGAATAACTCGAAGGGTGTCTATGAGACGATCTGGCGTAACCCGGGCGATATCTCCGACTACGCGAAGCCTGAGCTGAACGATAACTACTCGAACGGCTCGGCCAACCCGATCAGCGACTTTATCGAAAATGGCGATTATCTCCGTTTGAAAAACCTCGTCATCGGTTATACCTTCGATACGAAGAAATGGCCGAAGAAGGTCGGTATCTCACAACTCCGGCTCTATGTCTCGGCAACGAACCTCTTCTGCATCACCGGTTACAGCGGTATGGACCCGGAGATCAACTCTCGAGGCGACAGCTCGAACACGATATCGGGAATCGACAAGAATACGGCCCCGTTGACGAAGACCTATTCTTTTGGTGTTAACTTATCATTCTAAATCAATGACTTTTTAAATATCCAGACAAGATGAAAAAATACATTTATTATATGGCGGCCGTGATCATGATCGGGATGGGAACCGCCTGCAGTGAAGATTTTATCGACAAGACGCCAGACCTGAAAGTCACGGAAACCTCCATCTTTGAGAGCGCTACACGCCTCGAGGCGGCTGTCGAGGGCGTCTATACCGCCTTAAAAGGCAGCGACGACGTGAGCGACGGTTATTTCCTGGGTGGTTTCGCCACCCTGGCGGGCGACAACCGTACGGACGACATGATCAACTATGGCAATAACGGTTACACGATGCGCGACACCTACAGCCATGCGGTCAACGCGTCGAGCATCGAGAACGATGCCCTGTTCCGCAACGCCTATCTGGCGATCAACTACGCGAATACCATCATCGATGGGATAGAGGAGACCTATGCGGACAACTTGCCCTGCGACACGGAAACCGCCCGTCGCTACGTGCAGGAGTGCAAGTTCGTACGGGCGATCGCCTATTATTACCTGAGCCAGCTCTATGGCCTGCCCTACAAGACCGACCCGAACGCGTCGAACGTGCCCCTGCGGATCGAGGCCGTCACCGGCGCCGGTTACAACGATTGTCCTGCCTCGACCATCTCGGAGGTCTTCAGCCAGATCCTCGCGGATACGGAAGAGATCGACGCGTTGCCCGAGAACTATGAGTCGGCTGACTTCTCATCGACCAAGGCCTCGCAAGCGGCGGCGCACGCTCTCCGGATGCGGATTTATATGTGCATGGAAGACTGGGACAGCGCCATCGCCGAGGGCAACGCCATCAGCGGCTTCTCGCTCATCACGTCGATCGCCACGATGTTCGACTCGCCTTATGCCCTGACCGCCGAGAATATCTTCTCGATCCCGATGAGCGAGAGCGACAAGTCGAACAGCCAAACCCATCCGGTCGGCTATTTCTATCATGAGGCAGGACAGATCACGGTCGTGAACAACATCAACGGCATCGCGACGACCTATGGTATCGAGGGCGACGACCGCACGAACTTTCTCTACACCGACGAGCGTGGCTATATGTACTGCGAGAAATACAACGAGCGCTCGACCCGTTATGAATGGATTCCCGTCTTCCGCTACGCCGAGATCCTGCTGAACCTGGCGGAATGTTATTACAATATAGGCAATGAGAGCCAGGCGATCGAATGCCTGAAGCAGGTTCGTACCCGGTCGATCGCGGAAGATAAGGACCCGTTGGTCACCTATAAGGAGACAGGCGACGCCCTTTGGACCGTTATCGACAACGAGCGCCGCTGGGAATTCATGGCCGAAGGTATCCGTGGTTATGACATCTCACGCCGGGCAGAAGACTATCACCATCCACTGACCGACGGCAGCTGGACCGTAGTCGCGACACCGTCCGACAAGACCACCTATTGCTGGTCGTTCCCGCTCTACGAAACAACTGTCAACACGGCGTTGAGTGAATAACAACAGCAAACAATATGACAAGAGGATGTGTCGCGATGACGCATCCTCTTTTTACTATATGCTCTTCCTTATTCCTGCGTGGTACGACTTCGATCACGGATGAAGCACATTCTTCTTTTTGATCGTCCTACAAGCCACAACTGCCCTCTCCCAGATAGTCCGCACTCGGCTCTCCATGATACTCCGGATGCCTTTTCAGCCAGACAACTGCATAAGAGCATGTCGCCAAAGGTTTCAAGCCTTGCTCCAGCGCGTAATCATACGCGGCCTTGACCAAGGCTCCGGCAATTCCATTCCCTTTAATGACTTCCGGTACGACCGTATGACGGATATCCAAGGCTCCATCATGTACGGTATAAGCGGTATAAGCCAAGCAACCGTCCTTATTCACAATAAAACGTCTACGCGTCGTGTCATGAAAAATTTCCATATTTGCCTCCTCCCTATATTTTAAAGAATATTCCAATTCTATTTCTTACGAATACGGTTCCGGGCTAAGTTAACACTCGTGCGCGATATTTCCAAGAAAAGAGCGATTTCACTGGAGAAACCAAAGAGAAGAACCGGTCTCATCAAGCGGGACCAGCACTTCTCCTCCTCAAAAAAGCGTACATGGATTGCGAGACCACGGAGAAAATGATCAGGAACAGGCCCATGTAAAAGCTCTGGTCCAGATAACGCCCCTCGTCGAACAGGATCATGGCAAGGATGATGCTGTAGATCGGCTCCAGGTTATAACTCAGGTTGACCGTAAAGGCCGAGATCACCTTCAAGACCTGAATCTGCAAGATATACAGGCAGACGGTGCAGACGGAAGCCAGGCACAACAGATAACAGAAGTCGGTCTGGCCCGGCAAGACAAAATCCACGCCAAAGGCATAATCATACAAGGGGAAAAGACAGGTCAAGCCCACGAACCCGCCGATCATCTCATACAACAACATCGTGCCCGACGAATAATTGACCGACACCCGCTTGTTCGTGATCGTAAACAGGGAAGCCAAGGCCGACGACACGATTCCCATCAGGACACCCACCCGATAACGGACATCAAAATGGAAGATCAAGGCGATGCCGCCAACAGCGATCAGGCTGAACGCGATCTCTTTCATGGAGACCCGCTTATGATTGATCAACGGCTCGAACAGGGCGGTAAAAAAACTCATCAGGGAAAGGCAGACCACACCGATCGAGACGTTCGACATCTTGATACTGCCATAGAAAAAGACCCAGTGCAAGGCCAGCAAGATCCCGACCGCACCGATCTTCACAACATCGTGACGCGTCACCCGACGCAAGCTGCCCGAAACCTTCAGGACCAGGAGGAACAGGATGGCGGCGAACAACATCCGATACCAGACAAGCATGAACTCGCTCAAGGAGATCAGCTTCCCGAAAATTCCGGTTCCTCCCGCCAGCAAAATAGAGAGATGAAGTTTTATAAATGCCTCTTTCATAATTCAATCACTGTTTTACACGAATACATATCCAAAAAAGCGGCCAAAATTAGAGATTTTGCCGAACATTCCCATCTTTCCCTAAAAGAAAAACAGCCGCTCCCTCTTATCCCATTCCCAGTCCCGTACGGAAAGTACTCCAGTACTTTGCGGGAAGTACTGGAGTACTTTCAGCATCGGACTGCAGTACTTTCCGCAGGGGACTGGAAACAGATCCTAAAGCACCGGCCATTTACACGAAAAGTATTTCATAAAAAACTAGTCAAAAAGACCTTCATTACCCTATAGTTTTCCTACCTTTGAGGAACATCTTTCGCGACATAACTAATTTAAACTATAGATATCATGAGCAAAGACTACAAGACAACATTGATGGCCATCTGCCTGGCAGTCCTGACGACTACAGCGGCGGGACAAGGCCCTCGTCAGCCACTAAGCGAGGAGCAGAAACAACTCAACACGATGCACCAAGTGATCACCTCGGACAAGCTGTTCCATTATGTCGAGCAACTGTCCGATCCCGCCCTTGAGGGACGGCTCGCCGGATCGCCCGGCATGGCCAAGGCAGTCGCGATCGTCGAGGATTATTACAAGAGCTGGGGACTGAGTCCGGCAGGCGATAAAGGCGGTTATATCCAGGAATATCCGCATCCTTGCGTCGAGATCCAACCCGGCAGTACGATGGAGATCCTCTTCCCCATCCAGGCCAAGGAGAAAAACTGCTGGATCGCCAAGTCATACCCATGGGCCGAAGGCTGGTTCGCCGGCGGCATGAGCGGCAACGGCGACATCACGGCCGAAGTCGTCTATGCCGGTTTTGGCGTGACCGCTCCCGAACTGGGCTACGACGATTACAAGGGCATCGACGTGCGGGGCAAGATCGTACTCATCGAGGGTGAGACACCCAACCGAAGCCGAGAGCCCGAGGATATCGCCAAATGGTATAACCATACGCTCCACCAGACCAAACTGAACAACGCCGTCGCCCATGGCGCTATCGGACTGCTATACAAATGGGTACCTGGCCCGAACGCACCCTATAACGAAGGATTCGTCTATTGCCACGTGACCGATACCGTTGTCGATGACCTGTTCCGCGGCACGGGCCGGACCTACAAGGAGACGATCGAGAAAATCTACGAGACCATGAAGCCCCAATCGTTCGAGATGGGCAAGCGGGCCCGGATCAAGATGAACGCGACCTACAATCCCAACGCCACGGGCAAGAACATTGTCGGTGTCGTGGAGGGCAGCGATCCGGTCCTGAAGAATGAGTATATCATCGTCGCCGCGCACCTCGATCACCTGGGCATGATCCCTTATCACATCGAGGGCGCTAACGACAACAACGCTTCCACCGCCGCCCTGCTCGGCGCAGCCGAGGCCATCGCCAAGCTGGAGAGCAAGCCCAAACGGAGCGTTGTCTTCCTGAGTCTTGATGGTGAGGAGGCGGGCCTGACCGGCAGTACCTATTACACGAACCACCCGATCTTCCCGAAAGAGAAGGTAAAGGCGGTACTCAACCTCGAACAGGTTGGCGCTGGCGAGATCCTGGTTTCCAACTACGCCTACGATCATCCCGACCTGGCCAAGGCGACAGAGGCGGCCAATGGGAAATATATCCACCGTCAACTGATCCAACGGGAAAACCATTACCTGACCCGCCCACGGACCGATGGCGCCGTCTTCATGAAGGCCGGTTATCCTTGTGTTGACCTGCGGGCCGCCGGTGGTGGTTATTATCATCACCCCAAAGACAACACCGCGTCGATCAACCCGGAGATCCTGGAGTCGACCGGCCAATGGCTGTTCTGGACCGTGCTCGGTTTAGCCAACGAGTGACAGGAGAGGCCACTTGCCGCTATTTTTGTCCTTAGCCGAACAGAAATCCTAAAGAAAGGCGTATCTTTGCAAACCTATGGAATTTGAAGATATGGACGAGAATTTTGACATACGAGACGCACGAAAACCGGAGAGCGAGCGTGAGTACGAGAACGTGCTTCGCCCACTCTCTTTCCGCGATTTCAGCGGGCAGGCGAAGGTGGTCGAGAACCTGCGGATATTCGTCATGGCAGCCCGTATGCGCCAGGAGGCACTCGACCACGTGCTGCTGCACGGCCCTCCAGGACTGGGTAAGACAACACTTTCCAACATTATCGCGAACGAGCTGGGCGTCGGATTCAAGGTCACTTCAGGCCCAGTGCTCGACAAACCCGGCGACCTGGCGGGCGTACTGACCTCACTCGAGAAGAACGACGTGTTGTTCATCGACGAGATCCACCGCCTCAGTCCCGTCGTAGAGGAATATCTCTACTCGGCAATGGAGGATTACCGCATCGATATCATGATCGACAAGGGACCAAGCGCCCGTTCGATCCAGATCGACCTGGCACCCTTCACGCTGATCGGAGCGACTACACGCAGCGGCTTGTTGACCAGTCCTTTGCGTGCCCGTTTTGGTATCAATATGCACTTGGAATATTACGACGCCGATACGTTGGCCAAGATCGTCCTCCGGAGCGCCGACATCCTGGGTGTCCGTTGCAAGGCGAACGCGGCCGAGGAGATCGCCTCACGCAGCCGGGGTACGCCACGTATCGCCAACGCGTTGTTGCGACGCGTGCGCGACTTCGCCCAAGTAAAAGGCTCGGGCGAGATTGATAAGGCGATCGCCTGTTATGCCCTGGAAGCGCTCAATATCGACCGTTATGGCCTGGACCAAATCGACAACAAGCTCTTAACTACGATCATCGACAAGTTTAAGGGCGGACCCGTCGGACTGACAACCATAGCGACCGCGCTGGGCGAGGATCCAGGTACGGTCGAGGAGGTTTATGAGCCTTTCCTTATCAAGGAAGGTTTCCTGAAACGGACGCCAAGAGGACGTGAAGTGACCGACCTGGCCTATTCCCATTTGGGCAGGGACAGATTCAAACAGCAAGGATTCTTATTTTAAAAAGAGAGTACAGAAAAAGAATGGCAGGAGGAATGAAACGGCTGGCCAAAGAGACCGCCGTCTATGGATTAAGCAGCATCATCGGGCGTTTCCTCAACTGGATGCTGGTACCGATGTATACGCGTGTCTTGACAGACACGAGCGATTACGGAATCGTCACCAATCTATATGGATGGACAGCGTTGCTGCTCATCCTCTTGACTTACGGCATGGAGACCGGCTTCTTCCGATTCATCAACAAGAAGGAGGAGACGGAACCGATGCGAGTCTACGCGTCGGTCCTTTATTGCCTGATGGCCAGCTCGACCCTTTTCGTCCTGCTGGTCTTCCTGTTCCTGCCCCAGATCAGCGGAGGTTTGGGTTACGCCGAACATCCGGAATATGTGGGAATGATGGCGGGTATTGTCGCGGTCGACGCCTTCTGTTGCGTGCCCTTCGCCTACTTGCGCTATTTGGGCAAGGCCTGGCGTTTCGCGGGGATCAAGCTCTTGAGCATCTTCTTGAATATCGCGCTCAACATCCTGTTCCTGGTCGTCTGCCCCTGGTTGCATACTCACGCGCCCGCTTCGGTCGACTGGTTCTATCATGAGGGTTATGGTGTTGGTTATATCTTCGTGGCCAACGTCTTCACGACGTTATTGACCCTGGTCCTGCTCTTCCCCGATATCTTGCCCGGCCTGCGAGCCAAAGTGAACCTGCCGACGTTGCGCCAGATCCTGGCCTACTCCTTCCCCATCCTGTTGTTAGGAATCGCCGGCATCTTCAACCAGACAGCGGACAAGATCCTGTTCCCGTTCCTGTTCGACGACAAGGATTACGCCAACGAGCAGCTCGGCATCTACGGCGCCTGCTTCAAGATCGCCGTGGTGATGGTGATGTTCACCCAGGCGTTCCGTTACGCCTACGAGCCCTTCATCTTTGCCCGCAACAAGAGCGACGACAACAAGAAGGCCTATTCGGAAGCGATGAAATACTTCATCATCTTCGCTTTATTGATCTTCCTGGGCGTGATGTTCTACATCGACATCCTGAAATATTTCGTCGGACCGGCCTATTATCCCGGTTTACGGGTCGTACCGATCGTGATGCTGGGCGAGCTGTTCTTCGGGATCTATTTCAACCTCTCCTTGTGGTACAAGCTCACGGACCAGACCTATTGGGGCGCTTATTTCTCAGCGATCGGATGCGTGGCGACTGTCGCCATCATCCTGTTGTTCGGACCGCGTTACGGCTACATGGCTTGCGCCTGGGCCTCTTTCGCCTGCAACCTCATCATGATGCTGCTCTCCTATTTCATTGGGCAGAAAAAATATCCGATCCAATACGACCTGAAATCGGCATTGGCCTATACGGCATTGGCCGCCGTACTTTATGCCGCCAGCACATTAAAGCTTGAGCCAAGCTGGCTGCAATATCCCTATCGGACCATGCTGCTTGCCATCTATATCATTGTGATGGTCAAGCGCGACCTGCCTCTTCAGGAGATCCCCTATATTGGTAAATACTTTAACAAAAAATCCAAATGAGCGATGCGAAACAAAACAACAAAGTGAGAACATTAAATATTAATTTAAATAGAATAAATAACAAATGATGAACTGGAAAAAGAGAGTAGGCACGGCGTTATGTCTTTGTGCTGTCGCCTTATCCACTTATGCCGACGAGGGTATGTGGATCCTGAAAGAACTGAACAAGCAGAACCTGGCCCGGATGGCCGAGCTGGGTTTCAAGCCTTCGGTCGATAAATTGTATAATGAAAACGAGCCTTGCGTAGCGAATGCCGTCGTCATCTTTGGTGGTGGTTGCACAGGTATCACAGTGTCCAACGAGGGATTGATCTTCACGAACCACCATTGCGGTTTCGGTTCGATCCAAAAACTCAGTAGTGTCGAGCACGATTACCTGAAAAATGGTTTCGTATCACAAAACCAAAGCGAGGAACTTCCCGTACCGGGCTTGTCGGTACGTTATCTTCGGGAAACAATCGACGTGAGCGACCGTATCAACAGCCAAATCGACAAATACCAAGACGAGTACCAACGCCTGATGGCCGCCGACTCGATCGGTAACGCCATTTGCGACTCAATTGGCCAAAACCAATTTCTGGCAGCCGAGGTGGTTCCGTTCTACAATAACAACAAATATTACTTGGTGACTTACGATGTCTATCGCGACGTGCGTATGGTCTTCGCGCCACCTTCGTCAATCGGTAAGTTCGGTGGCGATACCGACAACTGGATGTGGCCGCGCCAAACCGGTGACTTCTCGATCTTCCGGGTTTACGCCAACGCGGAGAACAAGCCGGCCGAGTATGACGCTGCCAATAAGCCTTACCATCCTAAATATGTCGCGGAGGTTTCCATGCAAGGCTATCAAGACAAGGACTATGCCATGACGATCGGTTTCCCGGGCAGCACGGACCGTTACCTTTGCTCTTGGGGTGTTAAGCAACGGATCGAGGACAGCAACAAGCCTCGTATCGAAGTTCGCGGCATCAAGCAGGCTCTTTGGAGCGAGGCGATGCAGGCGAGCGATGCCGTACGCATCAAGTATGCCTCCAAATATGCTGGCAGCTCCAACTACTGGAAGAACTCGATCGGCATGAACCGTGGCCTCGCCAACCTCGACGTGATCGCCCGGAAGCAGGCTGAGGAAAAAGCGTTCGCCGACTGGGTAGCGCAGAGCCAGGATCGGGTAGCCAAATATGGCGAGGTCTTAAGTCTGCTGGAGAAAGGTTATACCTCCACAAGTGCGAGTCGCAACGCTTTGACTTATCTGAGCGAGGCCTTCGCCAACGGTGCGGAGATCATTCGTCTGGCCCGCATGGTGCAGAGCTTCGACGCGGAAAAATCAACCGCCGAGGAAAAACAGGTTTTCCTCGAGGACCGTATCAAGGCCTTCTTCAAGGATTACGAGCCGACACTCGACCAAAAGGTATTGGCCGCTATGCTTAAGATCGTACGTGAGCGTGTCGATGAGGATCGCTTGCCCGATATCTACACGAAGATCGATAAGAAATATAAAGGCGATTACGAGAAATACGCCGCTTACCTGTTCAAGAAGACGGGCCTTCTGTCTGAAGAGAAAATCGCCAAGATCATCAACGATCCCAAAGAGTACGCCAAGATCTCCAAAGATCCGGCAGTCGAGTTGAGCTTGTCAGCCATGATGGCTCTCTACAGCCTCGAACAGGAGATGAGCGACGCCGAGTTTGACATCTATCGTGGCGAGCGCCTCTATTTCGCCGGCCTCAAAGAGATGAATCCGGACAAGGCTTTACCTTCCGACGCGAACTTCACGATGCGTATGAGCTACGGTTCGATCGGCGGTTATCGCCCTTACGACGCGGCATGGTATAATTATTACTCAACAGACCGTGGTGTCCTGGAGAAAGAGGATCCGACGAGCGATGAGTTCTATGTGCAGCCGGAGATTCTCGACCTCTTCAAGAAACGTGACTTCGGTCCTTATGCGAATGAGAAGGGCGAGTTGCAACTCTGCTTCCTCTCCAACAACGACATCACCGGCGGTAACTCAGGTAGCCCGATCTTCGACAAGAACGCACGCCTGATCGGTCTTGCCTTCGATGGTAACTGGGAGGCGATGAGTGGCGATATCGCTTTTGAGCCGGAATTGCAACGTTGTATCGGTGTCGATATCCGTTATGTCCTCTTCATGATCGACAAGTGGGGCAAATGTCCGCGACTGATCGATGAGTTGAAGCTAGTCCGCTAAAGACGACACCTTTTCATCCACAATAAGCAGGGCGTGTACCTAAAAGCCCAAAGGTACACGCCCTGTTCAAATCATACTCAATAATCCAAAAGGACATGGGAATCCTCTATCTATCCATCGAGATCGCGTTCGACCTGCTCACTTTACTGATCGGCTGCCTGCTGGTTTTCCGGGCCAAAGACAACCATCTGAAACGTTATTGGGGATTAATTGCCGCTGGCATCGGCCTCGTATTCCTTTGGGAAAATATCGGATGGCTAACGATCGTCACGGAAACACCAACCTACCGTTTCACCGATCTGCTCTCGATCGAGAAAATGCTTAAATGGTATCTTCCTGCCAGTCTCATCAGCCTTTTCCCGACTGCCTCGTTGCGACCGGGTTATCTGACACCTTTTAAGGTGCTCCTGAGCCTGCTCATTCCCATCGTCATTACCACCATCGGGATCTGTTACATCTTCTTCAACGGGCAAATCACCACCATCGCCTCGTTAACGGAAATCCTGACACAACTCGACAAGACCGACATCCAGATCCGGAGTATCATCTTCGTCGCCTCGATCGCGACACCGCTTTTCTCGGCGATCTATCCGCTGCTTCGTCAGAATACGTGGCGAGAATCCAATCGCGAGATGTATCTCTTCGCCGGCTTCATGCTCCTGTTCCTGGTAATCTACATCCTATTTACGCTAAGCATAAACGAATTTATCTTTAACCTGTTTGGAGCGACAGCTGTCGTCTTCTCTCTCCTTTTCTCGATCGAGTACTTGCGACACGAGAATCCCTTCTCTCTTCGCCGGTCAGAACCTTTGGCGCTAGAGGAAGACCCAATTGAGGAGACACTCCATCCGCTGTTTCCCGAAATTGAGAGAGCGATAAGAAAAGACGCATTCTTCACCGATAAGGACTGCACGCTCGAGAGCGTCGCCCAGGCTATTGGCGAGAGAAAAGAGGCGGTTGCCGAAGCGATCAAGAGCGCGGGATTTACCAGCTTTCGGGAATATGTCAGCCATCTCCGGCTCGAGCATTTCAAGGCACTGGCGGAGGCAAACCCGGAGATGAACATCAAGGAACTGATGTACGCGTGCGGCTTCACCTCTCGCTCCACCTTCTACCGCAACTTCACCCGCCACTACGGGGAATCTCCATTAAAATATATCGGACGCAAGGCCGAGGAATAATCAGATCAAGAAATCCCATCCAAAAGAGTCCCATTCCGTCAAATGGGACTCTTTTATCTTTGTCTCAACCGGTCTCTTCCCTCGATATCCACTAATTTTGACTCACCAGGAAGTCTAACGACAACATGATACCCTAAACAACATATACATACGGAAAGCTCTTCTCTCCATTCGGTGAGTTCGGCTTTCCGTCAAGTTTTGGAATAAATGACAGGAAACATATATAAGAATCTTATGATAAAATCACTCCTAAACAAGAAAGAGATGAGACACACGAAATGTTTTTTAGGCTGTTTAGGCCTGCTACTCTCCGCCAATGTCGCCTTTGCCCAAGACAAGGCAGCCTATTTCAATCGCAATTTGCACGTCGCGAACCAGCTGAATCCCGCCATCTTGCCGGAACGTGGTTATTTGGCCCTTCCTTTCATTGGCGGTTTTCGCATTGATGGCGCTACTGATTTTACCAATCTCTCTGATCTCATTTATGCGATCTCGGCAGATGAGAAGGTCCTCAACGACGATTCATTCTACGACCAGATGAAGCCGGATAACCGAATGAACCTCGATATGAATGTCAATGTCCTCTCGGTCGGCTGGTGGCGAGGAGCGAACTTCTGGAGCGTTAATGTCGGGCTGAAATTCTCGTTTGGCGCCTCCGTTCCCAAATCCCTGTTCGAATATATGCGTGACCTCAATTTATATGAGGACTCAGATCTTCACATGCAAAATGTCGATATCCGGAACTTCCAGCTTAACACAAGAGCCTATTCAGATATTGGAGTCGGTTATGCCCGCCAACTCACCGAGCGCCTGTCGATCGGCGCCCGGGCAAAACTACTGTTGGGTTTCGCCGATATTGATTTCAAGGTTGATGAGATGGTCCTCGACATGAATCTGCCCGATTATCCGGATAGTCCTGAAAGCTGGACGACGGGCGCCAACTATGGCGGTTATTCCGCTGCGAAAGGCCATCTCCGTACCGCTTATAATGGAGGCGGACTGACCTTCGACGAGCAAGGACAGGTCGATGAATTCGCCCTCGATGGCTTCGGTATCGCCGGCTATGGACTGGGCGTTGATCTGGGTGTCGCTTACTCGCCCATCGATCACCTGAATCTTTCCGCCTCGGTGACTGATCTCGGCTTCCTGAAATGGCGCGAGGAGGCTATCTCGATCGCATCGGTCGACAACAGCGAACAGGTCGAGATCACCTACGAGAACTATGACCGTTATTTAGGTGACGACATCTTCAACCCAAGCCGATATAACCTGACAGAAGACGAGCCTGAGAGCTATAAGACGGGCCTGCGGACAACACTTTCGGTCGGTGCCGAATACAGATTGGGCGCCCAAGAGCAATTCAGCGTGGGTTCTCTTTACAACATTCGTTTTTCCGAGCCGTTCAACCGTTCGACCATCAGCCTCGTGGGCGGCTATGTACCGAAAGGCTCGTCGTTCAACGCCTCGTTGGCCTACAGTTATATCCAATCCACCGGCAACGCCCTCGAGGCCTTGATCAAGTTCGGCAACAGCTTTATCGGCGCCAACTATGTTCTCGCCGGCGAGCAGGCCTCATTCGGTGTCTATCTGGGCATGTCAATCCCATTAGGGGCGATAAGGGAATAACTCGACAAACGGGTATTGGCCACCACGGCCCAAACCGACGAGAGGGAATTCCCTGACCGCTAAATCGCCGCGAAACGGCGCAACGACTTATCCCAAAGCGGTTGGGTATAGATAAGGCGAACCGCCTCTTCTGGCGTGTGGGCGACAGCCCACATGCCGGCATGCTGATCGCGCATGAAATTCTCCCTCACTGCCCGCTCAAAGAGAGCCAAGAGGGCGTCATAATAACCGTCGGTATTAAGGATCACGATCGGGTTGGTGAACAGACCGAGCTGTTTCCAGGTGATGATCTCGAGCAACTCCTCGAAGGTGCCGCAACCACCGGGCAGAGCGATAACGGCGTCGGCCAAGTCTGCCATCCGTTGCTTGCGCTCGTGCATCGTCTCGGTGACGATTAATTCCGTCAATCCCTTGTGATACCAATCCTGCTCCACCATGAAACGGGGAATCACGCCCGTCACGGTTCCTCCGGCAGCCAGTGTCGCGTCAGAAACCGCCCGCATCAAGCCGATATTACCGGCGCCATTGACTACCCGAAGGCCTCGCTCGCCCAACAAACGCCCCAACTCATCGGCGGCTTGGAAATAGATTTCCGGGATCTTCGTGCTCGACGCGCTATATACACATACTGTCTTTATATCGTTCATCTCTCTTTTTCTTGTTTTCTTGTCTTGTCCATATCATAACCAAAAAGGGCGAAATCACCCAGGCAAGGATCGCCTGGGAAAACCTCTCTCAAAGCATCCGTAATCTCGGCGGCGGCTCTCCACGAAGTCTCTTTCCGGCGAGTCAACCCCAATTCAAGGGCCACCTGCCGCACATGCGTATCCAACGGGACCAACAGCTCATCCGGATCGAGGCTCTCATGCCAAAGGCCAAAATCGACTATACCGTCCCGGCGTCCCATCCAGCGCAGGAACATCGCCAGCCGTTTGCAGGCACAATCGCTCGTGACCGACGGGATCCCGACAATATCGGGGAACAACCGACGCAACCGGCGAGTCGGACACTCTCCTGCGGGTATCGAGGCAAAGGCTGCCTCCAAACTGCCATAGCGACGATAGATCTCCCGCAAGCGCCGGCATAAACGGCGAAGGTCGGCAAAGGTATAAAAACGATAGAAAGTATCTCGCCTTCCCTCGCTCGCCTCGCCTCTTAAAACGGCGAATTCATCGTCGGCCTCCATGATAAAAGCGTACGGGCTCTCACCCATCCAATCGTGCAGCAAACCCGCTTTCGCCAAGATATGCTCTCGCCGGCCATAGGCGATCCAGGCTGTCAGGAACGCGGAAACCTCGATATCCAGCCGGTCGTTGAATCGATGAGGAAAACTGACCGGATCGTCGGGAATGAAAGCCGGCGTGTTATATTGGGCTGCCCAGACACGCAGTCGCTCAGCCACTGCCTTATCCATTCCTCCGGTATTTCATATCCATAAAATAGCGTCGTTCCTCCTCCGGATAATGCTCGATCGCATAACGCAAGGCGGTACGGGGCATATCGGCCGCGTGCTTCTCAAGGAAGGCGGTCAAGGTTGCCCGGTCACGCTTCCCCACCTCACGAAGCATCCAGCCGACCGCCTTTCGCATCAGGTCGTGCGGATCGCCCAGCAACTGTTCGGCCAAGGCGAGCGTATCGGTAAAATCGTCACGATGGATGAAGGCCCAGGTCGAGACAATGGCGATCCGTCGTTCCCAAAGGCAATCGCTTCCGGCCAGCCGATAGAGAATCGAGCGGTCCCGATTCACCAGATACTCGCCCAAAATATCCCGACAGGTCAAATCCACCAAATCCCAGTTATCGCAATGCCGGGCATTACGCAGATAGAAACGGACGATCTCCTCACGTTCGCTGTCGGTCATCTTCCGTCGCTTGTAACGATAGCAAAGGATCAACAGGCCACAGAGCCGAGCCTCGTGCCACTCACTCTCCACCAAACGCTGGATCTCGTCGATCGGCGTCTCGATATGGGTCTTGGCGATTGCCCTGTTGACCGGCACGGTGACACCCAGGAAACAGTCGCCCTCGCCATACTCGCCCGGCCCGGTCTTGAAGAAACGGCTCAGGTGCGCCGCCTTCTCCGATGATCCGGCGGCACGCAGCTCATCCAGGATCGCAAGCGCCGTCATGGCTTCAGCACTCTGGCGACCGGCCGATCTCCCTCGAGGAAGCCGATCACGTTATCACTTACCGCACGGGCCATCGCCACCCGAACCTCCATTGTCTGCGTGCCGATGTGCGGCGTCAAGACCACATTTTCCAGCTCAAGCAGCTCGGGCAACGGATGGTCGCCAAACTCGAACACGTCGAGACCGGCGCCCAGGATCTCGCCCGCACGCAAAGCCTCGACCAGCGCATGCTCATCGACCAACGGACCACGAGCCGTGTTGACCAGGATCGCCGTCGGCTTCATCAGGCACAATTCCGCCTCACCGATGATATGACGTGTCTCCGGCGTGTAGGGCGCGTTCAACGAGACAAAATCAGCAGTCCGAAGCAACTCCTCTTTCGTTAGGCAGAAGGTCGCGCCCAAGGCTTGCTCCGTCGCTTCATCGAGACGATGGCGATTATGATAGATCACCGTCATGCCGCACGCCACGGCCCGGCGGGCCAATGCCTGCCCGATGCGCCCCATACCGATAACACCAAGTGTCTTGCCCTCGATGTTCACGCCCAGGTTCTCGAGCACGCCCACCTTCATCGCCTTGCCAAGCGTCCGCAGCTTACGGTCGCACTCGGTGACGCGCCGTGCCGTGTCGAGCATCAAGGCCAAGGCCAGGTTGGCGGTCGGCGCCGTCACCTGGTCGGGCGTATTGGCTACCGTGATTCCTTTCGAGAGGCAATAGGCTACGTCAATATTATTATAGCCGACGGCATAGTTGGCCACCAACCGGAGTTTTGGGGCGTGATCGATCAACTCCTGACACACCGGGAAATCGAACATCGAGCAGAGCACGTCGTAGTCGGGAATCATCTCATAGACCTCCTCGTACGTGAAATCACGTCCCTCAGGAAAGGTTACGTCGTAACGTTCCTCCAGCTCCGTGAAGCCCTCACGGAACATATCGTAAGTCACCAATATCTTCATATCGTCCTTCTTTTATTTGATTAATCCTTTTGGTTGGCAAAGTTAATCACTATTTTTGCCCGACAAACAAGCTAACATTCGGAAAACATGATATTGAACTACATCTGGATCGCCTTCTTCCTGGTCGCTTTCGTGGTGGCCGCCGGCCGTTTGGTTATCGGGGGCGATACACAAGTCTTCACGGATATTATCAACGCCTCGTTCGACTCGGCCAAGACCGGATTCGAGATCTCCATAGGCCTGACCGGCATCCTGTCGCTCTGGCTCGGCATCATGAAGATCGGCGAGCGAGGCGGTGTCGTGCAGGCCTTCGCCCGAGTCGCCTCGCCTGTCTTCAGCAAGCTGTTTCCCGGCATCCCGAAAGATCATCCGGCCACCGGTTCCATCTTCATGAACCTTTCGGCCAACCTGCTCGGGCTCGACAACGCCGCCACCCCGATGGGACTGAAGGCGATGCAGCAGCTCCAGGAATTGAACAGCAAGAAGGAGGCGGCCAGCGACGCCATGATCATGTTCCTTTGCGTGAATGCCTCGGGATTGACGCTGATCCCGGTCACGATCATGATGTACAGGGCACAGATGGGCGCCGCCAATCCATCGGACGTTTTCCTGCCGATCATGCTGGCTACCTTCACCTCGACGCTGGTAGCGATCCTGGCGGTTTGTGTCAAGCAACGGATCAATATCCTCCAACGAAACCTGCTGCTCTTTTTCGGCGGACTGATCGCCTTTATCGTCGGACTGGTCCTGTTGTTCCGCTCAATGCCGCAAGAGGAGGTCTCACTCTATTCGACCCTCTTCGCGAATACGCTCCTCTTCACGATCATCTGCGGATTCATCGTGAGTGGACTGCGCAAACGGATCAACGTCTACGACGCCTTCATCGAGGGCGCCAAGGAGGGATTCCAGACAGCGATCACCATCATTCCCTACCTGGTAGCGATCCTGGTGGGCGTCGGTGTCTTCAGGGCATCAGGCGCCATGGACTTCCTGATCGACGGTGTACGGATGGGCGTAGCCGCGATCGGTCTGAATACCGATTTCGTGGAGGCGCTGCCGACGATCCTGATGAAGCCGCTTAGCGGAAGCGGCGCACGGGGCATGATGCTCGACGCGATGAACACCTACGGAGCCGACTCGTTTGTCGGACGACTCTCGGCCATCGTGCAGGGCTCGTGCGATACGACCTTCTATGTCGTGGCGCTCTATTACGGCAGCGTCGGTATCCGAGACACCCGTTATACCGTGCCGTGCGCCCTGCTGGCCGACCTGGCCGGAGCGATCGCCGCCATCGCGATGGCATATGTTTTCTTTAGTTGATACATCAAAACAATATAGACAATATGGCAATTTCATTCTATTCGGAGGAGATCGAGCTTCCCGCCATCAACCAGGAGGCGGTCAGGGAATGGGTCCGTGCCGTGGCCAAGACATACGGTAAAAAGGCTGGCGAGATCAGCTACATTTTCTGTTCGGACGAAAAGATCCTTGAGGTCAACCGGCAGTATCTCCAACACGATTATTATACCGACATCATCACGTTCGACTATACGAGCGGCGACAAGATCTCGGGCGACCTGTTTATCAGTCTCGACACCGTGCGTACCAACTCGGAGGCGTTCCATACGGACTACAACGAGGAGTTGCACCGCACCATTATCCACGGCATCCTGCACCTCTGCGGCATCAACGACAAAGGCCCCGGCGAGCGGGAGATCATGGAGGCGTGCGAGAACAAGGCTCTGGCGATCCTGCCCGACACATGCCGTTCCTGACAATGAATCAACCATAAAACCAAATAATAACATGAACATCGAAGAAATCCCAAGTGGTTACGCCCATTGCTACGCCACTGACGAGCAATGCTCGCAAGCGGCTCATTGCCTACGTGCCCAGGCCGCCCGTCTGAACGAAACACAACCGACACCCCGAGAACACCTTCACTGCGTCACGCCCGCTTACGTAGCCCGTGTGGCCTCCGGCATGGTCTGCGCCTATTTCCGGTCCGACACGCCACTGCGTTATGCCCGGGGCATGCGCCACCTGTTCGATGCGATCCCCCGTTCCTCGTACTCCAAGATCCGAGGCCAAGTGATCAAGGTTTTCAGTAGTGAACGCATCTTCTATTATGCCCGAAAAGGTGAATACTTGATCACGCCCGCACAGCAAGAACGTATTCTCACGATCTTTGCCAAAGCCAACCTTCCGGTACCCCAATTCGACGCTTACGAAACCGGCCTCGGCTGGTAGCCATAAACGGCCTGGCACCGCGGCTATTGGCGCGGCAAAACCGCGGCTTCTGTCGCAGTAGGACCGCGGCTATTGTTGCAGCGACACTGCACTTGGGCCGCGGTCTCACTGCACCGCAGTCGCGGTCACACTGCACTGCGGCCGCAGTTTTACTGCACAACGGCCGCGGTTCATTTAACGATTAAGGTTGACTTAAAATATCCTTAATGATAAAAGCGGTTGACTCCGGTTAAACTTATCCATATTCTGGGTTGACCCATTCCCGAAGTCGCCATCAGACAGCCCAACACTTTCTAGACCCGATAAGGACTCTTTCGTTCGGAAACTTCCCCGATCCTCATTATCTTCGCGAAAAATAAAGAGGACAAAATCATGACTTTTAATTATGACGTAATTGTAGTCGGCGCCGGGCACGCGGGCTGTGAAGCCGCATCCGCCGCCGCTAACTTGGGATCGAGTACCCTGCTCATCACGATGGACATGAACAAGATCGCGCAGATGAGTTGCAACCCGGCTGTCGGCGGTATCGCGAAAGGGCAGATCGTCCGCGAGATCGACGCCCTCGGCGGGCAGATGGGTATCGTCACCGACCGGACCGCTATCCAGTTCCGCATGCTCAACCGAAGCAAGGGACCGGCGATGTGGAGTCCACGCGCACAAAGCGACAGGGCCCGTTTCATCGAATGTTGGCGGGGAATCCTCGAGAATACGCCCAACCTTTACATGTGGCAGGACATGGTCCACGAGCTGATCATCGAGCAGGGCCGGGTCTGTGGCGTACGGACCGGACTGGGCGTCGAGTTCCGTGCCGGAGCGGTTGTCCTGACCAACGGCACCTTCCTGAACGGACTTATGCACATCGGGCGGACCCAAATCCGTGGTGGCCGTATCTCAGAGCCGGCGGCAACCGGACTCACCGAGCAATTGATCAGCCTGGGCATTCGTTCGGACCGGATGAAGACCGGAACGCCCGTCCGTATCGACGCCCGCAGCGTTCACTTCGACGAAATGACGGAACAACCGGGCGAGAACGATTTCCATAAGTTCTCCTATCTGGACACGGTCGGCCGTGAACTGCGCCAACTGAGCTGCTGGACAACCTTCACCAACGAGGCGTGTCACGCCATCCTGCGGGAAGGATTGCCGGATTCACCGCTTTATAACGGACAAATCAAGAGTATCGGTCCCCGATATTGTCCCAGCATCGAGACCAAGATCGTCACCTTCGCCGATAAACCCCAGCATCAATTATTCCTGGAGCCGGAAGGCGAGACAACCCAAGAATACTATCTGAACGGCTTCTCCTCTTCCCTGCCCCTCGACATCCAGCTGCAGGCACTCCAGGCGATCCCCGCTTTTCGCGACGTGCGGATCTATCGGCCAGGCTACGCGATCGAATACGATTTCTTCGACCCGACACAGCTCAACCATACGCTGGAGACAAAAGCGATCAAGAATCTATTCTTCGCCGGACAGATCAACGGAACGACCGGTTATGAGGAGGCGGCCGGACAAGGCCTCGTCGCCGGCATCAACGCGCACATCAATTGCCATGGTGGCGAACCGTTCGTTTTGGGGCGCGACGAGGCCTATATTGGCGTCTTGATCGACGACCTCGTGACGAAAGGCGTAGATGAGCCCTATCGCATGTTTACCTCCAGAGCCGAGTATCGCATCCTGCTCCGGCAAGACGACGCGGACATGCGCCTGACCGAAAAAGCCTATCAATTGGGATTGGCCAAGGCGGATCGTCACCAACTGCTCGTAGAGAAACGGGAAAGTCGTGACGCCATCATCCGCTTTGCCGAGAATTACTCCATCAAGCCGCAATACATCAACGAAGGCCTGGAACGCCTCGGCACCGCGCCGCTCTCACACGGTTGCAAGCTCATCGACCTGGTACCTCGCCCACAGCTTACGCTCGAGAACCTGTCGGAGCTGGTACCAGCCCTCAAGCAGGAGTTGGACAAGGTTCCCCAATCACGCAAGGAGGAGATCATCGAGGCAGCCGAGATCCTGATTAAATACAGCGGCTACATCAAGCGCGAGCGAATCATCGCCGACAAGATCAACCGGCTCGAGAATATCCGGATCAAGGGCAAGTTCGATTACAACTCGATCCAATCTCTCTCAACGGAGGCCCGACAGAAGCTGACCCGGATCGATCCCGAAACGATCGCCCAGGCCAGCCGGATTCCCGGCATCTCGCCCAGCGACATCAACATTCTCTTGGTCCTGCTCGGCCGATAGCCGTTTGTTCCACGTGAAACAGTTTCTAAAGGAGATATTCAAATGAAAGAAGATAAATCACTGGTTATACGAGGCAATTTAGTAGATATCCTCAAGAGAAGAACCTATGGAGCCGAGATCCACATAGGAAATGGGCGCATCCAACAGGTTATTGAGACCGGGCAAGAGGAGAAAGGCTACCTCCTGCCGGGCTTCATCGACGCGCATGTCCACATCGAGAGCAGCATGACGACCCCAGCCGCGTTCATCCGGGCGGCGGTGCGGCATGGGAATATAGGCGCCGTAGCCGATCCGCACGAGATCGCGAACGTCCTGGGCACGGAAGGAATCGATTACATGATCGACAACGCCAAGGAGCTTCCTTTCTATACCTGGTTCGGCGCCCCATCGTGCGTCCCGGCCACGACAATGGAAACTTCAGGCACGACAATCGACGCCGAGGAGACCGCTCGTCTCCTGGATCGGGAAGAGATCCATTTCCTCGCAGAAATGATGAACTATCCCGGTGTCCTGAACAACGACCCGGAAGTCGCCCGCAAAATCGAGGCCGCCCAAAAACGGGGCAAACGCGTCGACGGCCATTATCCCCAAGCCGCGGGAGAAAGGCTGAAAGCCTACATCGCCGCGGGCATCTCGACCGACCATGAGACCATCACCTTGGAAGAGGGACGGGAGAAATGCGCCCTGGGTATGCGTGTCCTGATCCGTGAAGGCAGCGCCGCCCGGAATTTCGAGGCGCTCCATCCTTTGCTGAAAGAATACCCCGAACAGGTCATGTTCTGTACGGACGACGCGCATCCCTGCCTCCTGGACGAGGGCTACATCAACGAAAGCGTCAAGAGAGCGCTCGCCCTGGGCTACGACCTGTACGACGTCTTGCGGGCGGCCTCCTACAACCCCGCCCAACATTATGGGATCCCGGTCGGATTCCTTCGGGAGAACGATCCCGCCGACCTTATCCTGGTAAACGATTTAAGCGAGCTGAGAATCCTGGCGACCTACATACAGGGAACGTGTGTCTATGACGGGGAGGAATGTCTCCTCCCATTCCCCACGCCCCGTCTCATCAATAGATTCGGGGCAAAGCCCATCACCCCCGAGAAACTAACCGTTAAAGTTAAAGGGAAACGGCAAATGCGTGTCATCGTCTGCGAGGGAGGCGGATTGATCACCCAAGAACAGATCTGCCCCATACATACGCCCGATGGGATCGTGGAAAGCGATCCTTCTCGCGACATCCTCAAGCTGGTTATCGTCAACCGTTACCGGAAGACACCACCGGCCGTCGCCTTCTTGAAAGGAACAGGCATCAAGCTGGGCGCCGTCGCGCAAAGCATCACCCACGACAGCCACAACATCATCGCCGTCGGGGCAACCGACTTTGAGCTGACACAAGCGATCAACGCGGTCATCCGGTCCAAAGGCGGCATCGCCGTCAGCCTCCTCGACGAGGTCTCGCTACTCCCCTTGCCCATCGCCGGACTGATGAGCGACCGGACACTGGAAGAGACCAGCCGTCTTTATCGAGAGATCGAACAAAAGATCAAACGCCTGGGCACGTCGCTCGAATCGTTGCAAATGACGTTATCATTCATGGGACTGCTCGTGATCCCCGCGCTCAAGCTGAGCGACCAGGGGCTGTTTGACAGTAACCAATTCCAATTTACGCCTCTCTTCGTATGACCAGTGAGAAAGATGAAAAAATAAAGGCCATTCTCGCCGCGATCCCGGAGAAGCCGGGATCGTACCAATATTACGACGAGAAGGGAACGATCATCTACGTCGGCAAGGCGAAGAACCTGAAGCGACGGGTCTCCTCCTATTTCAACAAGGAGCACGACAACAATAAGACCCGGGTTCTCGTCAAGCAGATCCGCGACATCAAATACATCGTCGTGGACACCGAGGAGGACGCGCTCCTGCTCGAGAACAACCTGATCAAGCAATACCGTCCGCGTTACAACGTCTTGCTGAAAGACGACAAGACCTATCCCTCGATCGTCGTCAAGAACGAGTATTTCCCGCGTGTCTTCCAAACCCGGAATATTGTCCGCGACGGTTCCCAATATTATGGTCCCTACCCTTCCGTCTTTACGGCAAAGGTGATGCTTCAAATGCTCAAGGAGCTTTATCCGATCCGGACCTGTAAATATCCGCTGACGCCCGAGAGCATCGCGCAAGGCCGCTACAAGGTCTGCCTCGAATATCACATCAAGCGTTGCAAAGGACCATGCGAGGGTTTGCAAAGCCTGGAGGAATACCAGAAGAATATCGCGGAGGTAAAAGAGATCCTGAAGGGAAACATCTCGCAAATCAGCAAGCACCTTTACGAGGAGATGCAACAGCTGGCCGCCGAGTGGCGCTTCGAGGAGGCGCAAGCGGTGAAAGAGAAATATGAGGTGATCGAGAATTACCGCTCGAAATCGACCGTCGTGACACCCATGCTTCACAACATCGATGTCTTCTCGATCATTGAGGATGGCAATTCCGCCTACATTAATTTCATGCACATCGGCAACGGAGCGATCGTGCAGGCCTACACCTTCGAGTACAAGAAACGGCTGGACGAATCGAAAGAGGAGCTGCTCAGCCTGGGCATCGTCGAGATGCGCAAGCGTTTCCAGAGCACGGCCCGCGAGATCATCGTTCCTTTCGAGCTGGACATAGACCTGGGCAACGTCAGCTTCACCATCCCACAACGGGGCGACAAGCGGAAATTGCTCGAATTGTCGGAAATGAACGTGAAGCAATATAAGGTGGACAAACTCAAGCAGGCGGAAAAGCTCAATCCGGAGCAACGAAATACCCGAATCCTGAAAGAGATCCAGGAGGCGTTGCACCTGCCCAAATTGCCCGCCCAGATCGAATGTTTCGATAATTCCAATATTCAGGGTAGCGACGCCGTTGCGGCTTGTGTCGTTTTCAAGATGGGCAAGCCCTCGAAACAGGATTATCGCAAGTTCAACATCAAGACGGTGGTCGGTCCCGACGATTACGCCTCGATGCGCGAGGTGGTCTATCGCCGTTACAAACGGGCAATCGAGGAGAACGCTCCCCTACCCGACCTGATCATTACCGACGGTGGAAAGGGCCAAATGGAGGTTGTCCGCGAAGTGGTCGAGGATGAACTGGGGCTTTCCATTCCCATCGCCGGATTGGCAAAAGACAATCGCCACCGTACGTCCGAATTGCTGTTTGGCTTCCCGCCCGAGACGATCGGCATGCGACTGGACAGTCCGCTTTTCCATCTGCTCACCCGCATCCAGGATGAGGTACACCGTTTCGCCATCCGGTTCCACAAGGATAAGCGAAGCAAGAGCCAGGTAAAATCGGAATTGGACAACATCAAGGGCATTGGCGAGAAGACGAAGACGCTTCTCCTGCGCCATTTCAAGAGCGTGAAACGGATCAAGGAGGCCAGCCTCGACGATCTCAAGGCCGTCGTAGGCGAAGCCAAGGCCAAGGCATTACGCGATGGATTCGACAAAAAACAAGCGGTGTGAACAAAATGTGAACAAAAAGTGAATTAAAAGTGAACAAATTTAGAATGACAATATGAGAACATTAATTCAACGTGTACGACACGCGTCCGTCACGATCGACGGCACGGTCAAATCGAAGATCGGAACTGGCCTGCTGGTATTGGTAGGCATCGAGGACCGCGACACCCAGGAGGACATCGACTGGCTGACGAAAAAGATCGTCAACCTTCGTATTTTCGACGATGAGAACGGCGTTATGAACCGTTCCGTATTGGAAACAGGCGGCGAGATTCTCGTCGTAAGCCAATTCACCCTTCACGCCTCGACGAAGAAAGGCAACCGCCCCTCCTACATCCATGCCTCAAAGCCCGATTTCGCCATTCCGATGTATGAGAAGTTCTGCGATGAGATGGCGATCCAACTGGGGAAAACGATCGGCACCGGCACTTTTGGCGCCGACATGAAGGTGGAACTGTTGAACGATGGCCCCGTGACGATCTGGATCGACTCACAAAACAAGGAATAAGATGGAAAAGCAAGAGATCACCATCCGGGAGGCACAAGCCTTGGTAGACCATTGGATCAAGACCTATGGCGTCCGCTATTTCAACGAGCTGACCAATACGGCCATCCTCATGGAGGAAGTTGGCGAGGTGGCCCGCGTCATGGCCCGTACTTATGGCGAGCAATCGTTCAAGGAGAGCGACAAGAGCCGCGACCTGGCCGATGAGATGGCCGACGTGCTTTGGGTGCTCATCTGCCTGGCCAACCAGACAGGCGTCGACCTGACCGCCGCCCTCCAAAAGAACATCGAGAAAAAGACCAGCCGCGACAAGGAGCGGCATATTCACAACGAGAAGTTAAACGAATCAAAAGCATAAGGAATATGGAAGAACTGATCCATGAGTTTGAGGCCGTGCGGACCGACCGGTTCCACGAGGCCTTCGGGAAATTTGAGTTGCCGCTCACCAACGAGAAGACAACCCTCGCCGCCCAGGCGATCCTCGATAAGCATTATGAGGCGAACTTCAACGCCGAGACCTTGAAGAAAATTCACGGTTTCATCGACCTCACCTCCCTCACCGCGCTCGACACGAAAGAGAGCGTCTGGAAGATGGTCGACCGGGTGAACGACTTCGAGGGCACACGGCCCGACGTCGCCAACGTCGCCGCGATCTGCGTCTATCCCAACTTCGTCGAGACGGTCCGCCAGGCGTTGACCGCCGATGGGGTGCGCGTCGCGGCGGTCGCCGGTGGTTTCCCGGCGGCGCAAACCTTCACGGAGGTGAAGATCGCCGAGGTCGCCATGACCATCATGCAGGGCGCCGACGAGATCGACATCGTGATGAATCTGGGTAATTTCATGGAGGGGGCCTACGAGGAGATCGCCGACGAGATCGCCGAGATCAAGGACGCTTGCCGCGAGGCGAAACTGAAGGTGATCCTCGAGACGGGCGCGCTCGCCACGACCGACCTGATCCAGCGGGCAGCCATCCTGGCCCTCTATTCCGGCGCCGATTTCATCAAGACATCGACCGGCAAAGGTTATCCTGGCGCCTCCATAGAGGCCGTCTACACGCTTTGCGAGGTCATCAGGCAATACGCGTCCATCACGGGCAATAAAGTGGGCTTAAAAGTCTCCGGAGGCGTTCGTACGGCCGAGGATGCCGTCCGCTATTACACGCTCGTGAAAGAGATCCTGGGCGAGGAATGGCTCAACAAGGAGCTGTTCCGCATCGGGGCCAGCGGCCTCGTCGGGGATATCGAGAAGCGGCTTGGGGAATAAAAACAACAAGGGACGTCCCCGAAAGAGACGTCCCTCGTTTCATATCTCATCTCATGAGCGTCTCAGAACAACGAATAGGTCAGCGTCAACGTCAGGTTACCCAACCAACGGGTGTAATTACTGTTCGCCCTGTCCTCATAATAATGGACTAACAGCCCATTAACTGCCAAGCGAAACTGCGGCGAGAAATAATAGTAAAGATCCAAGGCGAGCGACGTATTCACGCTCAGGAATGACCCATCATCCGCCAAATAATCATATTTATCCCAGCCTAACGTCTCCTCAATGCCCAAGTTGATATTCGTACGCGAGTTCGGATAGTAGCCAAACGCGTAACGACCCGCCAGACGCGCCTGGTAATTCTTCTCCTTCCGATCCGACCTGATGTCGCCCTGATCCTTTTCCCAATACTTCTCAAGCAGATATTTGCCGGACAAGCTCACCCACGCCGAGTTCTGCCAATAGAGGTTGAGCGGACGCTCAAAATCGAAGCGCACATCCGCGCTGATCGACGGCATCCGCCGGCGCGACTCGTATAAATCCACGATTCCACTATCAAAAAGAATCGGACTTTCATATCTGGAGTAGCCGAAACCCGGTGTCACGCCGCCGCTGATCTCCGTGCCCGACTTCCGCTCGAACAGGTCGCCATACATCCAATAATCGTAGAGCGTCGTGAAATAGGCCGCCCCGCCCGAGGCCAGCGCGCCACTCGCCACGAGGAACGAATCCACCGCCGTCACCTCGTCGATCATTTGCAAACGGGCATCGAAGAAACGCTTGTTCTTCATGGTCGAGATCAAACGGGCGAACGCGTCGATCTCCTCTCCCGTCAGCTCGCGGCTCAACACCTTCCGCTTCGCCAGGTTCTCGAGGATATAGATCGCCTGCCGGGCGTCCTCCACCCGCTCGATACGGCCTTTACCCATCCGCAAGGGAAGCGCCAATACAATATCTCCCGATTTCGTTTTTGTCTGATGATACGCCGCCGTGCCGGAATATTTATATCTGTAATATGAGAAAAGGGCCCGGCCACCTGTCTCGAAGAACAGCCCCTCGTAATCGTCGCCATAAAAACGGCTGCTGTTACTATAGGACAGACCCACGGTGTAAGAGCCCGTCTTCACCCCGTCGTTATTCTTATCATGCGAGCCCGAGAAGTTAAAACTAGCCACCTGCGTGCCGCGGAACGTGCGGGCATTGCGGTAGCGGTCGAACGTCACGCCGAAATTACCATCGATCGAGTTGATACTCGAACTTTGGGTGTAATCGTGAAACTCACCATTCGATTTCAACGAGAAGTCCAGCTTATTTCGTGTGATGTCGGGCAACCGATAGCGCCCGATGTCGTAATTCTTGTACGCCTCTTGCCCCCAGGCCGGAGCCGCCGCGCACAGGGCGAGACAACAAGATAAACCTAAAATAAAAGTCTTTTTCATAACCGATCTCTTTACTTGATTAAACAGACAGTACTAAATATTTATCGCGGACACTTTGGTCGCGACCGCCGTGCCCACGAATATAATAAATTCTCTAAATTATCAACAACACCTATTACTTTCTTAATATGAACTTATAAGGCTTCATATTTTTCGCGTCAGCTTGAATATAGAGCATATATATCCCCTCACGCAATGCGCTCACATCGATTGCCGTATCGAAGTCCTTATTCACATAACCAGATCCTACCATTGTTCCTGTTGTCAGGTCGCAAAGTGTATATTGGACTTGATTAACGGCTTTCGTCATCTCCTTATCTGCAGGTGTCACTCGCAGTATACTATTCTCTAAATTAACTTTAAACAATTCATCATCTACTCGCATTATACCAGAATCATCAGAAACGGTTATAGACAAAGAGGCTGGAGTACCAACAACTCCTGTTCTTTTATCTTTAGCGACACACTTCAAAACATAAGAACCCGCTTTCAAGAAAACAATCGTAATCGACGAACCTGAAGATGATAAGATATCAATATTCCTATTGGGCCAAATACTCCATGAATATTCAACATCATCAGCTGAATATTTATTGCTAATAAAAAAATTCATTTGGCTACCTATACCTAGGTTCGGTTTTCCTGATATATCAATTCTTTCTTTTTCACATACACCAGCTCGATCATCACCTCCGCTCCGGGCGGAGGGAAACCGTTGATCCGGTCATCAGGCCCGCTCCGTCCGGAGGGAAGCTGTTGATCCGATCATCAGGCCCGCTCCGTCCGGAGGGAAACCGTTGATCCGATCATCAGGCCCGCTCCGGGCGGAGGGAAGCCGTTGATCCGATCATCAGGCCCGCTCCGGGCGGAGGGAAACCGTTGATCGCCCTAAAAGCGGGAGAAACGCGTTATTCGCGCCCAAGATTTGGAAAATCGGGATTTTATCCTTAAACTCGCAGCATAACCATTAAAATGAATAGATTATGAACGAGTATTTTACCCTTTGCAACACCCGTAGGGCACATGTCAACGAGTTTTTCACGCTTGCCCAACAAATCCTTCAGGCCGCTAAAGAGATGCTGGCGGAAACCGAGGCACAACCTAGAATCGCGACTTACGAGAGCGCTGTAACCGCGTTCGACGAGTCCCTGAAACAGAGTACCAAGAACAGTTACACCGCGTCGGTCGAGCTGGCCGACGAGGCGGTCGACGAGACGTGGAGCGCCCTTTGGGGCATGACGAAAATCATGGTGAAACACCCGAATCTTGACCGGCGGGCGGCGGCGGCACTGGTCTACGACATCATGTACAAATATGGCAACGTGACCAAGCTCTCCTATAAGGAGGAATATGGCCGCCTGCACAACCTGACGCAGGATCTCGACAACCTGGGCGAGGAAAAGCTGAAGCTGGCTTACGTGGACGAATGGTTCGCGGAACTGAAGAAACGGATCGCCACCTACAAGACCGCGGAGGAGGGTCGGCTCGCCGAGGAGGACGCCCGTCTGGTAGGCGCCGTCAAAGCGGCACGCGAGGCGACCGAGAACGCGTTGCGCCAGTTCCTCCGCCAGGTAGAGGCCTTGATCCTCCTCAACGGCGAGAGCGATTATCAGGCGTTTGTCGCGCGCGCCAACACGCTCTTCTCAGAAATGCGAACAGTGCTCAAATCGCGCCAGACACGAGCCGCCAACAAGACGGAAGAGGATGGGAAAGCGGATCCCAGCCTGCCACCCCGCGATCCGGATCCTGAGATTGCCCCGGGCCTGAACGACGATGACGAGGAGGACGGCGGCACGCCGGGCGATATCTGACAATGCTAATAAGTCCTTTCTGAATAGTTACAAATCGCGACTATGAAACATAAAATGAGGCTGTCTCAAAATGAGACGGCCTTTTTTGTGTTTGCAAAAAAATCGGGCAAG
>CHCFR05602__coassemble_175_pt1 | contig 53023 bp, 41 predicted proteins | sample CHCFR05602__metabat2_low_PE_046 | metagenome-assembled genome bin CHCFR05602 | reverse complement strand
CATTATCTTGATCAAAATCGACCACGCCTATTTCTTCATATAAATCTGGAAATTTCTCAGGTGCCCTCTTATTAGGAATGCCACCTTCTTCCAATTTAAAACCGGAATCAGAAATTGGATTAAAAGTATATTGAGCTAAAATGGGACGACCCTCTCCACCATTTATAGCCCGCACCGAAACGACTTGTTTCGATTGTCCATCTAACCCGCTTAATTTTACTACTTGTAGCTGTTTTAATAGTTGAGCATATGCGTCATTTGTTTGATTTGGTTTTTTCTCTGAAAATGGCACATAACTGCCATCATTACCTATCCGATACTCAAAGCCTTCGGCAGAAATCATATTTCCAGGATTGCCACTCTCATACCAGAAATAATTTCCTGGTAAAGACAACATCGTCAAATTTATACTACTCTTACTTTCCGCCGGATAATCTATCTCGTACTTTTCTAACGGTCCCTTCTTTAACGCATTCGCACATTCCAAGGCCGGACGGATAATATATTTATAACGTTTTAACAACGTGGGTTCCGTAAACGTTCCGCTACCATCATTCAATTCGTCTTCGTTAAAATTTGTATAGCTACTAACATCACAAAACAATGTATCTGCTTTTGATAAACTTTCAGGCGCAGTATAGACAATCGTTGAGGCACATGATGATAAATGTGCCCATTGATTTTTATCATTTTTACCAGTTCCATAAAACCCATCGTACCACCACAAACCATCTGTCGCGTCACGCAAATCAGAAGCATAATATCCTCCATTAATATCCCCACCTCTACTCTTAGCAGCATCTGCATCTAAGTAAATCGCTTCTGGTTTTTTTATCGTTCCTTTAGACGGAGAATCCTTAGAAATATACCAATGCACATACCATTGATAACTAGCATCCGCAACCCCATCATTAATCCTCAACTCCGGAAGATACAATTCCCGGGAAGCATTTTCTTCCACATAAATAATCTCCGTTCTCGTATGTACCGTATCCCTATTGCCAGCCGCTATAATTTTCGTCTGCCCCCAAGCATTCCCCACCATCAGCGAGGCGATCAGTGAGAGCAGAGCTTTTATTAGCTTAGTTCGTATCATCGTTTGTTTCCTCCTTCGCTTTTCCGTTGTTTTTAATGATTAATGTATAAGGCAATACGATCGTCTGACCCGAAGTGTTCTTTGCCACTAAAGTAAGTTTGATCGTAGCCTCGGCCGCATAGAAACGTTCATCTAACGTAATCGTGAAAGAACCAGAACGATCTTCCTTCGTATCGAAGATAAAGCCGTATTCTCCATCATTCTTATCCAACCAAGGGATAATATTCTCACCTGTTGTTCCACCAAGTTCTAGCGTCGTCTCTGGTTTCTGAAGGAGACCATCCCTATTATTCACCAAGACCGCGCTGCAATATCGATCTCCGGATGTCCAATTTCCGCCCCCATAATAACTCAACGCCCATTCCTCCCCAAGCTCTTCCAATTCATAAGGTATCGTTACCTCACCTGCATGATCTGTCACGAAAGTACGTTCTGGAATCTCTATACCTGGATCAAAGGTGTATTTTGTGGGAACTCCACCAATCGGCATGTGCTTCTGCTCGAACGCAACGGTTGTCCTCGCGTTCGAGACCAAGATCGGGAAGCGCAACAAGTCGTTCCGGCGGACAAAGAAGAAGTTCGTTTCCTTAGGCTCCTCGTCGGTATCGACCTCTTCGACTTCGACCAATAAGGTCATGTCGCCAATACCATCCTCTTGGTTCTCCTGCGCAGTCTCATTGACATAGAATGAGAACGTCTTCTTATTTTCTGCCCCTTGCGCATAAGGGATTTTACCCTTATCACCTGTCAGTTCAACGTTATAATCCTCTCCTACATTTTCCTTCTCAGTTCCAGGGAAACTTGGATTCAAAAGCCCAGTTTCCGTATCCCGTACCAGCAAATTCCATTTATCCTCATCCGCTGTCACATCATAGGGCAAGAGAAAAATATTCCCTGTTTTACGGAACTTACCCATTTGTAATTTCGAGATCGTAACGTCTTTTCCGGAGGCGTTCGTCACCACGATCTCCACCTTGCCCAACAAACGGATCAAAGGAATCTCCAGCAAGTTCGCCGTGGTGTTCTCGGTAATGGTCTTCGTATAGCCATAACTACTCATCGGGATATACGCGGTGGGGGTTGTCCCCCCATTATAAGCGCTCATCTTCCTCAACGAGACCGCATATTCCTGTATTTCCTTCTCGGGTGTATCCGCATCTATACCTTCCAGCCAAGCGATCACCGAAGCGCCATCCTCCAATCCATCCAAGTTAGCGTAAGCATAGAATTTATAGGTCGCTCCCACTTCCAGCTCTACCCTTATGTCGGTTCGAGAATCCTCATCCTCATTATTCGCCAAAGGAGTGTTCGAAATCAATTGATCAAATTTAAACGCCTTCTCCTCGTCTTGCTTTAAGATCAAGATCCACCACTTGGCGATCCGGTGCTCATAATCCGAATCGGCAGAATCCGGATCAAGGACAATGTCATTAAAGTCGGCAGGAACCGCTCTCGTCATCGGCGAACGGTCAAAGCTGCCAAGAGAGATGAGCAACTCGGCGTAGCGTTTCTCAGGCACCTCAAGGCCACTCCCGCTATCGTCCGAGCAAGCGGGAGCCCACAGGAGCGTCATCAGGAGCGCGCAGACAACTACCCAAAACAACTTATTATTAGTACCTCTCATAAACACGTTTCCTTTCTGCCTCAAAGTTCTTGTTCGTTAAAACGGATCACCCAATTCTTGACTTGCACTTTATAGCAAGCGTAGCTGACGATCGGTCCGGGTTCGTCCGGATCATCCGGATCATCGGGCATATCCGGATCGTCAGGCGTATCTGGATCATCGGGTTCGTCCGGATCGTCGGGTGTATCCGGATCATCGGGTTCGTCGGGACAATCCGGGCAATAGGTCGGGGTCAGGAAAAAGATGATCGAATATTCGTCTTGTCGATCCAAATATTCTTGGGCGGAGATGGCGTGACCCTCCATTTTCGTCAGCAGCAAATAGTTGCAAAGGTTCACGTTAAGCACGTCGTCTTCCCAACCCTTATGACGGACGATCAGCCGGTAGTTCACGTTGTCCATTAAACGCATGGTGTTCAGTTCGGCCACGGCGACCATCTGGTTCGTGGGTCGCCCCATCAGGCTGTCGCCCTCGGCGATATCGACGTTGTCCGTATAATAAGGCAAATAGGTGATCACCGGATCATCGAGCAAATGGTTATCGTAATCCATATAACCATTATCGGCCGTGATGGCGAAAGTAAAGTCGTCGACATCCATGCTGTTGCCGTCGGTATCCTGGAGGACAAGGCGCAACTTATTGGTATTCTTGGCTAGCGAGATTTCTTTATCCTCATGCCGCTCGCCAGAGATAACCAGCGTATCGAGGGCGTGCCACAGCGGCTCCAGCTCGCGGGGCTGCGTCCCGTCGGCACCACGCAGGGTACGGACACGGATATCTTCGAGGGTCGAAGCGCCGGGCGTCAGGTCGGGCCATTCATAAGACTCCTCGTCGAGGCCAGCCCAAGTGAGGGCATAGTAGGTGCCCGGCGCGAGATCAAGCACGATATTATTGGCCTTCAACTCTTCGCCAACAATGTCGCGTCGTGAGATGAAATTACCTTTGTCGTCGCAAATAAACAACGCGGCCTTGGTCACCTCGCTCTGGAACGCGTCGGCAAACTTCATATTATAATCGTACACGAAATGCAAACGGTACTCGCACAAGGGGAGTGAGTCGTCGTGAATATAATCACAAGCGACCATTCCGGCCAACACGCACGTGCCGATCGATTTAATTAGTCTGTCAGAAAATCCTCTCATCTCTTATTTTGTTTTGTTTGTGATGCGCTGATAAAAGTAAATCGCCTTTCCACTCCTGGCCTTTTTCTTTCCCCGAAGGAAGCTCCCCCGCCCTTAGGCGGGAGGAGCGTGGCGCTCCTCAAGACGCCTTCTTTATAAACTATAATCTGATTTATAAAACGATACCCGTATTCGAACGAACTACCCAGTTCTTGACCAGGATCCGGACGTTGAAGTAGTATTCCTCGTTCTCGTCGTCCTTGTTCGGCTCCGGCTTGTCAATTCCTGAGAGGCCCAACGTGTTGATCTCCGAGACGCTCATATCATAAATGTTGTTACGGACAATACCGAACTCCATGATACCCATATTCGGTGTCTTCTCGTTGTTCGCGTGGCGGATCCAATAGGGATAATAGCAAACAAAATCCGCGTAGTAGTTGATTTTATTGCTTGTTTGCCCTTTCTGCTCTTTCATATAATTATCGATATAAGTCTCGATAGCGTCTGTCGAAGCGAACATAGCATCAGCCTCCGCACCCTCGCATTGTCCTTTCAGATACTCGATATAGCCAAACGGGTCGTCTCCATTCGCCAACAAGTGAGCCTTGAAGTTCGCTTTTTTAATGCTCTCAATTTTTTGGGCTGTAAAGTCGGCATAACTGTAAATCGTCACGTCTGCTTTGCCATCCAATTCCTTCTGCCATCCCCAAACCGCTTCATTGAAGATCGCCTCACAGTTCTTATAGATCACGTTGTTGTAGACGTAGAAGCCTCCGTCCGTTGAAGTTTTTGTGGTAGATGTAATGTTTTCATAATCAACTTTTGTTCCTTCTTCATCTGTATACACATCAACATCAACAGGCTCCACACCCTTGCCGTCCATTTTCGTCACTACCCATTTCTCCGGGAAATAGGTCGCCTTAAACAACGCGCCGGTCGAATAACCATTCTTCGACATGGCCGCGCTGGTCGTATTCTCTTGGGTATAGCAAAGGTCTACTGTTGTTTGGGTAGAAGTAAATTCGGTCGTATTGCTTGACAAGGATTTACCACCTGTTAGACCCTTCCACAAGCCCGCGTAATCCGCGGTCGTACCCGCACTCTCTTCCGCTGTAGGAGGATAAAAGTCGTTGTCGTATGACAAGGTGTAAGCTCCATCTCCATACTCCGTAGCCAACGCGTCTCTCGCTGTCAAATTATCCGCGGTCGGCGCGAGATTCTCTTTCACTCTTGTCCATGGGTCGATCACGTAGTTCAAGCCCGCGCCCGCGATTGTCGCGATCTCATTGCCTAAAAAGAGATCATATTTCTTACGATAAGGTCCATCTACGCTTGTCACGGGAAGCGCTTTATCATCCTCAGAATCTGCCTCCGGACTGGTCACCCGCTTCAACAGGTAAGTACCGCTGGTCAGCTGGTTGACAATCCTTACCTCATCCAGACGAACTTTCGCGGCTCCCAAATTGTCGGATTCCGCTTTCGTATAGATAAAATCATCGACTTCATCCGCTTCCGAGATCCGGATCTTAGCGGCCAAACGCTCTACGTGCACATCCGCATCGGGCGCGTCGGTCGGCGTAGCGTTCGCCCTCAGGGTCACTTTATCCATGATAGTCACAGCATTATCACCCGATCCATAAGTATCGTTATGGGTAGACATGATAAAGCCATCAGTCTCATCCCAAACTTTCTTATAAATAAGATTGGCCAACTGGGCGCCAGTTGTCAAATCAGCTGAATGAACCCGATTCTTAAGGCTTTTGTCCCCTATGTTCGTCACCGCGATAATTCCATACGTCTTGCCATCGAAGCCTTCCGCTTGGTCGTCGGTCATGGTGACGGTAACTGTCGCTTGACGGTCGTGCCAAGTCTCATCCGATACGGCCATGTCCAAACCATCCGCATAACCAGAACCTACCAAGACGCTATTCGGGCCAAAAGACTTCGGATTCGTCCCATCACTCTCATCTGTCGCCGCATCCCGATAGAGAATGATCGTCACGTCGTTCACCTTATATTCGCTCGGTAAACCTACTTCACCCTCATCAGGAGTGTCACCTTCCTCGCCTCCATTTGGCACATCGGCCTTTGTCTGGATACTTGGATTGATCGAAACTTGCATATAAGTGGTTGGTCCTTCCAACCCCGTAGCGCCTTTCTCGTTATTGCCACCTCCTTGTTCCAAATCATCCGAGCAAGACACGGCCGCGCAGGCGAAGGCCAGTGCCCATAAAGTACTTTTTAGTTTCATGTTCTTTTTCTTGTTTTATTGTTAATATTCATTTCGTTTCTTCTTCAAAAACCCTTTTCGCGGGCCTCTTCCGAGGTTTGCCGCGGACCTCCGCGAAGGGTCGCGCGGGGCGTCAGACCGTGCCCGGGCTTCCCCCGTCGTCCGGATCTTCCGGCTCGGTCGTGGCCTGCCCGTTTTCGTCTTTCGGCTTTACCCGTATGTAAGTCGCGTCCTCGCGGGCGTCTTGGAGAACCCGCCCCGGCGTAAACACCAGGCTCGGGACCTTCATCATGGTCGCCGCCACGAACTCCTCTTCCGTCTTCGCACCCTTGCTGCTCAAGGCGAAACGAAAACTACCCAGTTCACCCACTTTCACGTTGCGTCCCCCCGCCAGGTGACGCGCGATCACTCTCGGCAGACGGTCGAGACAGCTCTTCACGTCGGCGCTCGTCAGGGCCGTTTCCTCGGAGATGCTCTCGCAGAGTTCCTCGAACTCGACCGAGCCACTCGTGACTAACGTGGCGTAATAGAGTTTAGAGCCCTCCTCGGCATCCCGCGAGAAATCCCTCCTCTGAACTAATTTGTACCTGATTGGCATTGCTTTCTTCTTTTTTAAGGTTAAACATCTATTTAATTTTCTATCGCAATTGTTCCAAGTTGGCTTTCGCCTGCTCGCTCACCATCGGATCATTCGCCAAGGATTCAAAGATGGCTTTTGCCCGTTCAAAATCCTCTTCCAACCAATAAGCGACCCCTTCGGCCAGACGCTTCTGCGCGGTGTCGGGCGCTTTCGCCAAGTAACGACGAGCGTCGGCGGGATTGCCGTTAAGCAAAGCCGTATTGGCGGCGTTTAGGTTCGAGACAGGATCATCCGGATACATCCGGACCGCGATCTCGAAAACTTCTTTAAACTCGGGGCTCCCCGTCTCGTAGGTCTGTGCCACCTGAAACATCTCTTCCAAGCTCAATTGTTTAGGATCCTTATAGATCAACTCCTTGGCCTCTTCGACGCTAAAAGGGCGGATCGTATAGCTCACCTCATAGTCGGAATGGCGCAAGGCAGGATAAATCTCGTTTAGAATGTAGCGATAGGTCTCACCACCATTCAGACGCTTGAGGGCATTGTCGCGAGCATCGGGATCGGTGATCGAGGCATCCCGGATCACGGCCAAGATAGCCTCCTTGCTGTCGAGATCCAATCGCTCAACCCGACTTTCCAACCCGGCCCAATCCTCAGGCTCATAGTCAACACTCGTCTCGACTCCAGTCAAGTCATACAAACCTTTCACGTATTCCAAAAGCGCCTCGGAGCGGCCTTTAGCCAAGCGCTCATTATTGGCATAAGAGCCTTCAGGCGAAGCATATCCCTTGATGGAAATCCTCGTGATGGTGGCAAACTGATCGTCGCGTACCGACTCAATGGTCTCGCGGATCTTGGCTAGCTCAGTGGTGTTGCGCCGATAGTCGGGGCGAATCACGGTCTGGTTGACCGGAAAGTCCAAATAAGCGCTTCCACTCAGCGAACGAGTCTTCACCTCTGCCATGGGGGCAATGTAGACCATTAGGGGGTTTGGCTCCCGGACAAGATTAATCGGATAAGGAACGCTCCGGTCACTATTTTCCGATTCCCAACCGCATCCGCAATCATCTTCCACCAGAACCAACTCGGAGCGGTCCATCCAGCGACCGTAGGGAACGCGAGCATGATAATCAAAACTTTGCGCCTCACCATTTTTCCTACGGATAGCAAATTCCTCGTGCTCGATCGGGTTACGCTCCGTCCGTTCATAAAGAATCTGCCGGTCGCGCCCATTGACGAGCAACGGCGGCAATACACGCACGCTATCGCCTCGTTGAATCAGTGGTGTATAAATAAGGGAGCGACTCGAAGCGACTTTCAGCTCACTCAAGTCGAAAGTTAAGTCCACTAACAATACATCCCCCGAACGCTCGATCATCCGCTTCTCCAAACGAATGGTATCGGCAGGGATTCGCGCTTGGGCCACCAATCCCAAACCGGCTAATCCAAAAAACATGAATGCATATCTAAATTTCATGACCATACATCTTTAGAATAAATAAATGAGACTGACAGCCGCCTGAGTAGGCCCGAAATAGTGTTTCTTATTATCTGTCGTTTTATTCCCGCAATTCGTACAAGGATAACGATCGTAATTAAGATAAAGATAACCAACGCCGAGGGAGGCCTCGAGATTCCAATGTTTAGAAAGTAACCATTGATAACCATAGCTAACCCCCACGCCCGTTCCCCAACCCTCGCGTCGCTCGTCTTCAAGCCCAAGGATCTTCAAATCAGCAAAATTGTAAATGATGAATGGAACATGTAAACCGAGAAAATGGCCATAGAAACTCTCACAAAACCAATAGCGCACCTCCGGATGCAGCCGAAAATGCTTAAAGGTCTTACCGTAACTCCCATCCTCGTTCTTTCCGGAGAATGGATTCAGGCCCACCTCGGCCTCTAATGTCCATTGGGGGGCGAGCCGGAACTCGATGCCGAGGTTCGGAGTCGTTGTCGCCCAATAGAGCGCATTGGTTTTCAAAGCCACAACAGGTGCCTTGCCACCCTCATAAACAGGCTTCTGAGCCCACGTGAGAGCAGTTCCAAACGTGCTCGCGATTAACCAGATTAAAAGCAAATTTCTCATGATATGATCACATTGTTGTTTTTCATAAGTGATTTCTTCATTGGTCCACAACCTATCCCAAAATAAAACAAACAACACACTGTCTTTTTGGCGACTTTCTCATACCTTATTTACGGAATAAGGGTGTTTCCCATTGAAATTGGCTGTAAAGGTATGAGTTGTCAATAGATTAAACAAATTTTTTTAAGAATAAATATCCATATCGTATCAATTTTTATCAAAGAGGGCATAATAAGTTAAGGAGTCATAGTATGTTCTATTTTTCACCCCCTGACAGTTGTATCTTAAGGATCAGATTTCCAATAAGATGGGTTCAAAATAAATAAACATTCCAAATATTCCTGATTTTCAAGACATCTTGATTATTCTCTTATTCCGTAAATAAGCCGTTTCTCAAAAAATTCCATATTCCATTTTTACGCAAAAGCAACCCGGTTAACGCATTTTCCCTATATCACGCAAGCGACAAAGCTACAATGATTTCCGAACGACCAGGTCGTCGATACGGCCAATCACTTTCCGGTTCGCCCGCCCCAACGTGGAAACATCCAGCAGCCTCAAATAACATCGGGTCACTTTCTCGGAAGCGTGCCCCATCGCCTGGCTGATCAACGCTACTGGAATATCTTGCCGCAAAGCCTCCGATGCCCAGGTATGCCGGATCACATAAGAACTGATGCGCAAATTGAGCTTGATCCGGTCGCCAACCGCCCGAAGCGCCTGGTTATGGCGCGTGAGGAAAGATTTATAATCCTGATAATTCCGTTCCTCCTTCAGGAAAGGAAAAATAAAATTACTGTCACTTTGATATTTCCTCATCAAACGCCGCATACCAGAAGAGACCAACATCCGGATCTGCGTTCCTGTCTTCCGGCGACAATAGACCAACTCATTGCCCTGAATATTCTCCTTGCGGAGCGACATCAAGTCGACCAGGGGCATACCTTGAGCCAGGAAACTGAACAAGGACAAATCGACCGCCCGTTCCAACATCGGTGAGTCGCTCCAATCCTCCTCGGCCATACGCTCAAGTACCTGAACCGGAACAGCCCTCTTGGCGGTCGCTTCCCGCTTCAGCCGTAGATGCGCGAACGGATGCTTGAGTGGCGAGACCAAACTCTCGCGACAAGCCGCGTTATAAACCGCCCGCAAACTGCTCAGGTAACTGTTAATCGTATTGGAACGCAACCCCTTGCCTTTTAAATAACTCTTAAAATCATCAACCATTATCGACGTGATTTTCGCCAACGAGCAGTCCTTGCCCAAATAGGCCCGGAAATGCCTTCCGGCCGCCCGGTACAAATCCACAGAACTATATCGCCCCGTCGAACGCTTAGCCTCGACACGGCATCTCAAATAATTGAAAAAACTAACACTTCTTCCCATAATCAAATACAATATAATATCAGTCCATTCAAGTTTTCTTCACAAGTTTATTCTATTCCCCTCAGGATAAGTTCCAGTCCTTTCCGAAACAAACTCCAGTCCTCTCCGGAACAAACTCCAGTCCCCTCCGAAAGAAACTCCAGTCCTCTCCGAAGAAAACTCATCATGGCCTCAAACAAAATAATGACAAATCCGGGTCCTTTTATCATTCCATCGCAGTGAAATTTCCAATACACTGCAGTGAAATTCCAAACGCACTGCAGTGAAATTTTCAACCACACTGTTGCGTACCACTACACGCTATAGTAAAAACAACTTAATTTTATCAACTAAACAACCTGTTATATCTTCATTTTCGCTATCTTCGCAGTATATTAAATTAAAAACAAAGAAAAAAATGGCCAGACCTATTAGAGAAACCCCCATATTACATGGCAAAGATGCGATCCGCTTCGACAAGGAGATGAAACAAACCGAACGGATGAGTCCTGAGGAACGAGAAAAAAATCGCAAAAGGGCAAAAAAAGCGTTCATGGATTTATTCTCAGAAAACCATACCTAAAATTCAAAACAACCATGAAACTAATTAAATTGACAAGCGATTACGAACTAAAACCTTTCAATTGCGACGATACGGATTTAAACAATTTCTTAGCAGAAGATGCTAAGAACTTTATAAATAAACGTATTGGTAATACATTTCTATTAATGGACAACGATCACATCGCAGCCTATTTCTGTTATTCAACGATAAAATCTCACGCATAGAAGCATCCAATGCCGCTTGGAGGAAAGTCAAAAAACAATTTCCTCACAAGAAACACTTTAATAGTTATCCGGCCATTAAAATCGGCCGTTTTGCTGTTTCCGTAAAATATCATCATTCAGGTCTTGGATCCAAATTAATGTGGGCACTTAAACATATTCTAAATACGGAAGAGACCTACTCTACATTCCGTTTCCTTACTGTAGACGCTTATCTCTCTGCCATCCCATTTTACGAAAGAAATGGCTTCAAAATGCTAGTTTCCGAAGATAACGACAAACATACCAGACTCATGTATTTTGACATGATGGAAATGTAACCAAACAACCCTGCCATTCTGCTATTTTTTTTGTAAATTCGCGTTTTAAAATCTTGACGGAATAACGGGCACTCACAATAAAAGAGTTGGCCAGACGTTATTCTGAAGAACAAACAAACGTACGGATGGTACAGCAATTTGTCAATAAATATTTCTATTATCTCTTTTTCTTTACCTACCTATTCTCGATAGTCCTTCACGATATTATCGGGTTTGGAGGTATTGATGAGATATGTGGCTTTATCCTTTTGCTGCTTTTCTTCTATAACATGTTCAACTACAAGGAATGGCCCATCAACAAGGCCTTCATGCTGACCCTGTTCCTGTTCATGTTGTATGTTGGCTATTCCATTTGGATCGGCAGCAATACGAAAAAGGCGATCGCGACCGACCTCATCATCCAGATGAAGCCCTATCTGGCCTTTTTCTGCACCTACCAGTTGCTGCCCCAACTCGACAAGAACCAAAAGAACCTCCTGAAAGAGACCGCCGTGGCCATTTGGGTACTGCTGGTTCCCTTGGGTATAGCGGGATTTGTCAACGACAATATCTTGTGGACCGTGATGGGACATCCCTCCTGTTTCGCGGCAGCGATCGTGGCCTCCTCTTTAGTTTACCTCTATTGCAGTGACTATACGCCCCGCGACCGGATCATCTTCCTGATCATGCTGGCATTAGGTATCGCCTCCGGACGGTCAAAATTCTACGGGTTCTTCGCCCTGGCGGGATTCATGATCCTTTACGCCAGCAACGCCAAACATATCAAGTTGAATTTCAAGAACCTCATGGCTCTCCTATTGCTGTTCGCGGTCGTCATAGCGGTAGCCTACCAAAAAATCGAGATCTACTTTATCGAAGGAATAACCGCCCAGGCTGAAGGTGGCAACAACGAACAGGACTTCCTGGCCCGTTTCGTGCTTTATTCCACCTCCATCGATATCCTGAAGGATTATTTCCCCTTCGGCAGCGGCCTGGCCAGTTTCGCGACGCATGCCTCCGGCGAATATTATTCCGGTATCTACGAGGAATACGGGATCGACACGGTCTGGGGCCTTTCCAGGACCTATCATAAGTTCATAGCGGACACTTATTACCCCTCATTGGCCCAGTTTGGCATGGCGGGTGTACTCTTGTTCATCATCTTCTGGATCTACATCTTCAGGAAAGCGGCCCTTTTCTTCATGAGGACCCAGCAAACCCGTACATTGGTGATCGTAACATTAATAATCGGATATATACTAATCGAGAATATCGCCGACGCGACTTTCACGAGTAACCGCGGCTTCTTCATGATGGTCTTCCTTGGCCTGCTTTGCGCGGATCAGAAAAGAGAACTTGCAGCGATTTCAAGAGAAGACGCGTCTAGCAAAATAACAATGAAAAAATAAAAGATATGCAAGCAATCATCCTAGCGGCAGGAATGGGTAAGCGCCTTGGTGAGCTGACCCGCGAGAACACGAAGTGCATGGTGAAAGTACATGGACAGACCTTGATCGAACGCATGATCGGGCAGATAGAACGGCTGTCCTTGAAACGGATCATCATTGTGATTGGCTATAAAGGCGAGAAAGTGAGAGATTTGCTGGGTAACAAGATCAACAATACGCCCATCATCTACATCTCGAACCCAATCTACGACAAGACAAACAACATCTACTCGCTTTACCTGGCGAAAGAATTCCTCGTGGAGGATGAGACGATCCTGCTCGAGTCGGACCTGATCTTCGCCGACAGTATCCTGCCGCGACTGGTGAACGACCCGGCGCCCAACCTGGCGGTGGTCGCCAAATATGAGAGCTGGATGGACGGTACCGTTGTCACGCTCGACGAGGAGAACCGCATTTCCAATTTCATCGCCAAGAAAGCGTTCCAGTTCGACCGTAAGGATTCTTATTACAAGACGGTTAACATCTATAAGTTCAGCAAGGAATTCTCGCGCAACAAATATGTCCCGTTCCTTGTGGCTTACTGCAAGGCCCTGGGCAATAATGAATATTATGAGCAGGTTCTGAAGGTGATCTCGCTCTTGAACAAACCGGACCTGAAAGCCCTGGTTATCGGGACTGAGAAATGGTACGAGATCGACGACCAGCAAGACCTGAACAACGCCGAGGCGCTCTTCGCGGAGAGCGATCAGGCGCTCTCGCTTTACAGCCGCCGTTTCGGGGGTTACTGGCGTTTCCCGATGTTGCTGGATTTCTGTTATCTGGTGAACCCCTATTTCCCGAACAAACGACTGAAAGAGGAGATCAAGTCCAATTTCGACACGTTGCTGACAGAATACCCTTCCGGCATGCGGGTCAACGCCCAACTGGCGGCACGCTATGCCGACATACATCCGGAACAGATTATCGTGGGCAATGGCGCGGCGGAGTTGATCAACACCTACACCCGTGTGTTCCCCTCCTGCCCGACCGGTATCACGCTGCCGACGTTCGAGGAGTATCCCAACCGGCTGGAACCGGAGCACCGGATCCCATACCTGCCCGACAACGGTGATTTCAGTTACACCAGCTCCGACCTTATCGCCTTTTTCCGCGACAAGGGTATCCGCCAGCTGATCGTGATCAACCCCGACAACCCATCGGGAAACCTGTTGTCGAAAGCCGAGTTGCTCTCGCTCATCGACTGGACCCGCCAGGAGGGCATCCGATTGATCATAGACGAGTCGTTCCTCGACTTCGCGCACCCAGAGAACCGGCTGTCGCTTCTCAATACGGAACTGCTCGACGAGAATCCGCACCTGGTCGTCATCAAGAGCATCTCGAAATCATACGGCGTACCCGGATTACGACTCGGGTTCCTCGCATCGGGCGACCGTTCACTGATCGAGGCCATGAAACGGGAGATCTCGATCTGGAATATCAACTCGTTCGCCGAGTTCTATATGCAGATATTCATAAAATACAAGGAAGACTATAACCGGGCGTGCGAGCGGTTCCTGGCTGAGCGCGAGCGGTTCCAGAATAATTTGAGGAAGATCCCATTCTTGCGGGTGATCCCATCAGAAGCCAATTATTTCCTGTGCGAGGTCTTACCACCTTTCACGTCGGAAAAACTATGCGCGGCCTTGCTTGAGAAGGATATCCTGATCAAGAACTGCGCGACTAAGGCCGGTTTCAATGGCCGGCAATACATCCGGATCGCTATCCGCGACCAGCGCGACAACGATCGGTTGACAGAGGCATTGTCCTGTTTTTAAGGTTTAAACATTGAGTGTATGTGTAATTTTCAGACGATCTGCATTTGCGGAGGCGGAAGCCTCGGCCATACCATAGCGGCCAGCGCCAGCAACCGGGGTTACCGGGTCAACTTGCTGACCGGTCATCCCGAGAAGTGGTCCAACCACCTGGATGTCACGGACTGTCGGGGGCAGGTGATCCATGGGACGATTCACCAGGCCTCCAACCGCCCCGAGGAGGTTATCCCCTCTTCAGACGTGATCCTTTTATGCGTTCCCGGCTACATGATCGAGCCGGTCCTGAGGCAAATAGCCCCATTCGTCGGGCCACAACAGGAGATCGGCTCCGTCGTGAGCAGCAGCGGTTTCTTCTGGATGGCCCGTCACCTGTTGGGCGAAGGCAAACGCTTGTTCGGTTTCCAACGGGTCCCGTTCATCAGCCGGGTAACCCGCTACGGGCAAACGGCCGACCTGAAAGGCTATAAGTCCTCATTAAAAATAGGGGGCAATCGTCATAGCGACCTGCGAGGGCTCGCCGGGTTCTTCACCGACGCCTTGTCGACCCCGACCCATCCTTTGGGCCATTACTTGGAAGCGACCTTGACCAACAGCAATCCGCTCTTGCATCCGTCGCGTATTTATGGTATGCTCTCGCCTATTGAGGGCGATTTGTATGACCATGAGATCCTGTTCTACGAGGAGTGGGACGATTTCAGCTCGAAGGTGCTGATCGAGTGCGATGAGGAATTCCAGGCCATGTTGCGTGCCTTGCCTATCCGCCAGGAGGAAATCCCCTCTCTGCTGTCCTATTACGAATCAACAGACGAGGTTTCGTTGACACGCAAAATTCGCTCCATTGTCGCCTTCAAGGGCATCAAGATGTGCATGACGCCACAAGAGAAAGGCTATGCGGTTGACTATTCGAACCGTTATTTCACGGAAGATATCCCATACGGGCTATTGATCATCAAGTCGCTTGGAGCATTGTTAGGCCAACCGACCCCTATGATCGACCAGGTGATCCGCTGGACACAGCGACGCATGGGACGGGAATACCTGACAGACACCGGGCTGAATGGGCGGGATATTGCCCAATCGGCGGTTTTAGCGAACTACAACATTCGGACCATCGATGACTTACGTGATCTAGGATAAGGAGGATAGCATGGCGATCAAACAGAAGCTTAAAAGCCCGATGGCGGTCAATTTCATCTCGCTGGTATTGTTGCAAGGGGTCAATTACCTCCTGCCCCTGATCTCATTCCCTTTCCTGTTCCGGGTATTGGGTGTGGAGCGCTGGGGATTGGTCACCTTCGGCTATTCGTTGATGCAATATTTCGTGATGTTCACCGACTTCGGGTTCAACCTGTCGGCCACCAAATACATCTCGCAGCACCGGAGCGACCCGAAAGCGATCAACGATTACCTCAACAGCGCCATGACGGGGCGTTTCCTGCTTTGCCTGGTCAGCCTGTTGATCCTGCTCATCCTGATCGGAGGATTCGATAAATTCCGGACAGATGCCCTTTTCTATCTGCTCTATTTCGGCATCATCATCGGCAACGTCATGTTCCCGATGTGGTTTTTCCAGGGCATGGAAAACATGAAATACATCACGGTATTCAACATTATCGCCAAATCACTGAGCTTCATACCTTTCTTCATATTCATCCGGAAACCGGAAGACTATATGCTGGTTCCGGTATGCTACAGCTTCGGATTTGTGCTGGCCGGCCTGGTCAGCCTGTATATTGTCTATGCCAAGATGAATATGCGTTGGTACTGGCCTACGTTAAAAGGCATAAAAGAGGCTTTACGGGAAAGTTCGATGTATTTTCTGTCGAGAGCATCCACCTCACTCTTCACGACCAGCAACTCATTCCTGATCGGATTGGTTTGCGGTAACACGGCTGTCGGTTACTATTCCGCGGCAGAGAAGCTCTATCAGGCCTATAACCAATTACTGACACCTTTCACCGGCGTCCTCTTCCCGCATATCGCGAAGAGCCGCGACGTCGGTTTCTTCAAAAAGATATTCTACAGGATCTCTTTCGCGAATATATTCTGTGTCACGGCAGCTTTAGCGTTGTCCTCTATCGTGCTACAGATCGTCTATGGCACGGCAGACCCGAATATAGAATCGGTCTATCTGGTCCTGGTTAGCGGATGTTTCGTCACAATTCCATCAATGTTAATGGGTTATCCATTCCTGGCGGCCATGGGACATCCTCATTACACGAACTGGACCATCGTTATTACGTCGATCGTACATATAACCGGTCTATTTATTTTGTATCTTTGCTCAGCCCTCGACACGACGACTGTCGCGATGATGGTGGTCTTCTCTGAGTCTTTGTTAATCTGCTTCAGGGCCGCGGGCATACGACGATTTCATCTATTTAAAACAAAGTGAATTCTATGATAGATTTCGATCAATTGTTCCCGGACAATCGTAAATCGGGCGAGACCATCCTACGCCAGGCGCAGTTGGTCATGACCAGGATGTTTAAGATCATAGACTACATCTGCCGCGAGCACCACTTGCGGTACTGGATGTGTTCTGGCACCCTGCTGGGAGCGGTCAGGCATCAAGGTTTTATTCCTTGGGACGACGACCTGGACATTTGCATGATCCGTGAAGATTATGATCGTTTTATCCAAATTGCCCAACAAGAACTACCATCAGACCTGTTCTTGCAAACCCGCGAGACCGATCCGAATTACGACTATCTCGCCCTTCCTTGCAAGATACGGGACAAGAAAAGCCTGATCATCTCCACCGGAATAGAGAAAAAGAAATATCAGATGGGACTCTTCATCGACATCTTTCCGGCAGACCGTTACCATCGCCAACCGGAGATATTGCGGAAAGAGCAAAAAGCGAAGACCTATTTTTACCTGCTTTGCAAAGGATTGGACGCGGAACTGGACAAACAGCACTCGTTCGCTAAACGGGTGGTATCCTATTCCAAACCTTTACTCAGGATCCTGGCAAAACGCTACCTGCGCCAAGCCGTCAAACAGGCTAAAGCGAACTTACAATTAGACAAGGATTGCTTGATCGGGCATGGATTCGATACCCCCTGGCGCCGTTACTTCGCTTACGAGGAGATTTTCCCCTTACGTGAGTACACATTCGAGGGCCATTCATTTTATGGTCCCAATAACGCGGATGCCTATCTTTCCCAATTATATGGGAAGAACTACATGACACCTCCGCCACCAGAAAAACGGATATCGACCCACGCGGCCTATTTACGTCCGGTTCTGGAAGATGTCGGCCCCAATAAATAACGCACACCATCAGCGACATAGCCACGTGCCCAATCATCGGCTTTCAGCACCTGGCCATTCCAGCACAACAAGTCGATATCGATCGGAATACGTCCGACCGCCTTATCCGAGGCGGTCCGGCCCAACTCTGCCTCTATCGACTTGATCAATCGCCGGCATTCCTCAATGGAACATGAAGTATAGGCTATGACAACCTGATTAAGGAATGGGATCGTGGAAGCGCACCCAACCGGAGTCGTATAAACCGCCGGAGCGAAACGTGCGGAAACAAAAGAAGCGCACAGCCGTTCCGCCGCACGCCCTATATTCCATTCCCGTTCCCGGTTCGATCCAAGACAGAGGATCAACTCGTTCGTTTCCTCAATATTTTCCATTACTCATCGACCGGATGATCCACACAAAACTGATTGATGAATTTCACCAACTTAATGTAGCCTTGCGGGAACTTCTCATTCATCATATCACGGATGGAGATGTATTTTTCCTTACCTTCCGATTTCAGGTAAACTTGTGTCAGGACCTCACCCATATCCTTACTGCTCACCTCTTTCTCAAACCCATACGAGTCTTTCATATCAAAAATACGGGCTTCCCCTAAAACGGCACGAACCTGTTCGAATTCCCCGTCGGTCAATGTGCCTTCCAGGATTTTCGGATCCCTTTTACGGGCAAAGTTGTCCATGAAATAATTATAACGCTCAACCTTATAGTTCTTCTGGTCATCAAAAGAAACCTGGATCTTATAGTTTCCCGGACTTTCCAACGAATAAGTAAAGACAAAATCATCCAATTTCGTTTGGCATGAGAAACAGCAGCACAACATCATCACCACAAAAAACGACCAAAGAGCGACACGCTTATTCATTATTTTCCTCCTATTTTTAATTGTTCTTACTTTCCTTATGGCGCGAACATACACAAAATCCCTGAGATTCGTATCGGAGAAACGGAGCGTTTTCATCATCAGTCACGCCTAGTGTCTTTTTAGGATCAGAGATTATCAAGAAATACCTACATCTGAGTATTGCCCGTGATTCAATTATGCGGTAAATTCGCGACGTATTACATGAGCAAATGAGACTATCAGAACTAAACACAGGCGATAAGGGCGTTATCGTAAAAGTCATGGGTCGCGGAGCTTTCCGCAAACGTATTATCGAAATGGGATTTATCAAAGGAAAAGAGGTCTTGGTAATCCAAAACGCCCCATTGAAAGATCCAATCCACTATCGGGTAATGGGCTACGACGTATCACTTCGTCGCAAGGACGCAAACATGATCGAGGTGGTCAGTCAAGCTGAATTCGAGAAAGAATACCAATCCAAGATTAATGAAAAAGAGCGAGACGCCGGCTCGTATATCTCCCCCTCTGATAATGACTGGCGAGAAATCGCCCTCCATAAAGGAAAAACAATCAATGTCGCCTTGGTCGGCAACCCCAATTGTGGCAAAACCTCCCTGTTTAATTTTGCATCGGGAGCACACGAGCACGTCGGGAACTACAGTGGCGTAACCGTAGATGCCAAAGAGGGTATCTTCCATCAAGACGGTTATACGTTTCGCATTGTCGACCTACCGGGAACCTATTCCCTTTCCGCCTACACACCAGAAGAACTCTATGTGCGCAAACATCTGAACGAGGCGCAACCTGATGTCGTAATCAATGTAGTCGACGCGTCGAATCTGGAGCGTAACCTTTACCTGACCACCCAACTGATCGATATGGACGTTCGGATGGTGATCGCGCTCAACATGTTCGACGAGCTCAAGAATCAAGGCAACAAGTTCGACTATGAGTCACTGGCCAAGATGATCGGAACACCCATTATCCCCACGATCAGCAAGAGTGGTTTCGGAGTCAAGGAATTGTTCCAAAGAGTTATCCAGGTTTATGAAGAACAAGACCCGGTCATCCGACATATCCATATAAATTATGGGGATTCACTGGAAAGAGGGATCCAGAATATCGCTCATGCCTTGAGAAAGAATGCCGATATACCAACCAGCATTTCCAAGCGTTATCTCTCCATCAAGTTGCTTGAGGGCGACAGAGAGATTGAGCGTCACATTAAGGAGTATCCCAATGGCGCGGACCTCCTGAAAGAACGGGACCGGAATGCCGCACAAATCAGCGAACTGCTCTCTACCGATTGTGAGACCGCATTGACCGATGCCCGTTACGGTTTTATCCAAGGCGCCTTACGTGAGACATTTGAACAAAACAAGATAAAGGAGGCGACCAGCACACAAATCATCGACCTGATCGTCACCCACAAGGTATTAGGCTTCCCGATCTTCCTGCTCTTCATGTGGATCATGTTCGAGGCAACGTTCCGCATAGGCGATTATCCGATGGGCTGGATCGAATCGTTGGTAGAGCTAATCGGTAACCTTGTCCAATCACACATGCCGGAAGGCCCACTCAAGGATCTGCTGGTTGATGGTATTATCGGTGGTGTTGGAGGCGTCATCGTCTTTCTTCCCAACATTCTTATCCTCTACTTCTTCATCTCATTCATGGAGGACTCCGGCTATATGGCCCGGGCCGCCTTCATCATGGACAAGATCATGCACAAGATGGGATTACACGGTAAATCATTTATACCCCTTGTCATGGGCTTTGGCTGCAACGTGCCCGCCATCATGGCCTCACGAACGATCGAAAGCCGCAACAGCCGGATGATCACGATGCTGGTCAACCCCTTAATGAGCTGTAGCGCACGACTTCCTGTCTATGTTTTGCTGACCAGCGCCTTTTTCCCAAAGAATGGAGGAGCGATCCTGTTGACAATCTATGTAACAGGCATTCTTCTGGCGGTCTTGATGGCCCGCCTATTCCGCCGTTACCTGTTTAACGACGAGGATGTTCCTTTCGTAATGGAACTTCCGCCCTATCGTATGCCAACCGGCAAATCAATCTTGATCCATATGTGGGAAAAGGCCAAGCAATACCTGCATAAGATGGGAGGTATTATCCTCGTAGCCTCTATCATCATCTGGTTCCTGGGATATTTCCCTCGCCATACGGAAAAGAGTGCGTTATTCGACCGACAAATCGCGGAGACAGAGCAATCCGCCACATTAAGCGCAGAAGAGAAGGCGAATGAATTGGCCAGAATCGAGCACTTGCGCACGATGGATCATCAGGAGAATTCCTACATCGGCCATATTGGAAAAGCGATAGAGCCCATATTAAGACCTCTCGGTTTCGACTGGAAAATCAGTGTCAGCCTGCTCTCAGGTATGGCGGCAAAAGAGATTGTTGTCAGCACATTAAGCGTCCTTTATACAGGTGACGCCGACGACGAGCAGGGCTTATCCGAGCGATTGGCCAACGACCGTGACGCGGAAGGGAATCTCGTATTCACGCCACTTATCGCATTAAGCCTGATGTTCTTCGTCTTAATCTATTTCCCATGTATCGCGACCGTTACGGCGATTGTCAAGGAATCTAATTCCTGGAAATGGGGCTTGTTCGTGATTGGCTATACCTGCGCACTAGCGTGGATCGTCTCATTCGCCGTCTTCCAGATCGGCAGCTTATTTGTTTAATCAACCAGAAATTGACATGTTCCAAGAAATAGCGATCATTATCATCGGAATCCTAGTGGTGGCCTATCTCATGCGCCGGATTTATCTTCTTTTCTTCACGAAAGGCAAGGTTACGGACGGATGTTGTTGCGGTTGTAGCAACTGCCCCAAAGGGCAATGTGGAATCCCCAATCAACAGGATCAGAGCAAGGCATCATGACAAATGTCGCCCAATGGATCAAACAGAAGGCGGAGGAGCTGGGCTTCTCCGCATGCGGCATCGCTTCCATCAACGAGCCCTTAGACGACGAATGCCAACACCTTGATGACTGGCTGGGAAAAGGCTATCACGCGGGGATGACCTATATGGCCAAACACCGAGAAATCCGGCGAGACCCAAGAGGACTGGTTGAGAACGCATGCTCTATCATTAGCGTAGCGATTAATTACTACCCGTCTTCCAGACGAAATCCCGCATTACCCCACATCGCTTATTATGCTTACGGCAAAGATTATCATGATGTTGTCCGAGAAAAACTCCGGCAACTCTGGACAATGATCCAGACAGAAGCGATTCCCCTATTCCAGCTGCCACAGGCTGAAGCCCGGGTATTTACCGACTCCGCTCCACTGTTTGAGCGTTATTGGGCCTGGCGATGCGGCTTAGGCTGGATCGGGAAAAACAGTTGCCTGATCCTTCCGGGAAAAGGTTCTTTCTTTTTCTTAGGCGAAATCGTAACAACCTTGTCAATAGAAAGCGAAGACCGTCCGATGCCAGATCGTTGCGGCACATGCGATCGTTGCCTGCGAGCCTGCCCAACAGGCGCTCTTGAGGCTCCACGACGCCTTAACGCCAACCATTGCCTCTCCTATCTAACAATTGAGCATAAAGGCGAAATTCCTCATCAGGAGGCGACCTTGCTGGGCAATCGTCTTTATGGCTGCGACAGCTGTCAATTGGCTTGCCCTTGGAATCGTTTTGCCTCCCCGACAAACATTCCAGAATTCCATCCATCCTCCGAACTCCTGTCTCTTGACGAAGAAACACTACATCATCTCACCCTCGAGGATTACAGAAGAATCTTCAAAGGCTCAGCAATCAAAAGGGCAAAATATGAGGGACTTATTCGCAACTTCAAGGCGATGGTGAATAATATATAAACTCACCTCACAAACCGGGCTGTCAATTTCCAGGAAGACATGAGAGCCACTACAATAGCCGATAAGGCAAAAGAGGTTAATGCCGTGCAGATAATGCGGATCAAATAGGGCAAACCGTCCACATCATAAAGATCGAAACACATAAAGACAAAGATGAAATGACAAAGATAAATGCCAAATGTATAGGAGGCCAGCCTTGAGAGCCATAGACGGTTCCTCGCGTTCAGTTTCTGGACAATAACAAAGACCGGGAAAGTCATCATAAAGACATTGATGCCCGCAAAATACCACACGATCTCCAAATAAGCATAGTTGCCCGGGAAATAATTTTGGGTCATCACATATCCATAAGCGGTTATCACATAACCGACCAAGAACATCGGGACCGTAATCATCAACATCTTCCTCCAGCTCCAATCCAACGGATAACGTCGCAGGTAATAAGCCAGAATCAAGTAACCCACAAAGCCAGAGAAATAATAAAACGTTCCATAATCATTCCAATCACAGACTCCCAAAATGTTCATATTTCCCCAGTTGCCCGTATAACCCGCCAAAGGAGCAAACATTTTCACGTAGGGCAAAACCAACGATACGCCCCAAATCTTCAAGACCAACTCCAAGTCTCCTTTTGAGGCCTTAGCCAACCAAGGACTCAGCACCGGCATCAATAAGTAAAGCCCTATCAACATATAAAGATACCAAAAAGGCACCGTATCGAAATTGAAATTGAAAATAAAGGTATAGAGCTTCCGGATCAGCGTAAGCGGGGTATAATCGGCAACGGACAATTGCGGATTACGCGTATCCGGACTGACATAATTGAAATAGAGAAAAAACAGGATCGGCAAAAGAAGCGACCAAAAAAGCATGGGCACCACAATCCGACCAATCCGCTTACGATAGAATGCGCCCATTGGCTGGCTCGTTGGCAAAAGGAGCACACCCGTCATCATGACGAAAAGTGGCACGCAAGAACGTACCATACTGCCAGAGAAGACCCCTGTCAAGAAAGCCTCCCTATTCATATCAAAATGGGCTACCATCCCATCACAACTATGCGAGAATACGACCAAAAAACAGGCCAAGATCCGCAAGGCATCGACCCAACCAATATTCTCCCTAGACAATACACTCATAAATAAACATCAAATGGTATTAGTAATTAGCGAATTAAACCAGAAGGACTCTCACCTTCACCTCTACAGGCATTATAGTTCCTCAAGAACAGGCATCGTAAATAGATTACACTCCCAATTCTTCACCTCATACGACAGGCGTCATAATTTATTTCCAATCCCGTTTTTCCAGATCATGCCAACAAAGAGAATCATCAAGCTAAATCCATATCTCCCCAAACGGACCTATCTTTTTTATTTCTTATGATGGCCCGGCGCATAATACTTAGCGGACTTCTCTCCATGTGCCTTTTTCGCATGACCTGGAGGCATCTTATGATGATGAGGCGGCGGTGGAGGCGGCTTATGACCATGCTTGGTTACGACACACGATGTCGTGCTCAAGCAAAAACAAAAGATAACAAAATAGGGCCAAAATGATTTTACTTTCATAATCTCTTAATTATATATTCGCAAATATAAAACTTATTAATTAAAAAATAACCCTAAAGGATCACTTCCTTTAAGTCCAAAGCTAACAAAGCATCCCAATTTCCATACCACGAAATACAATTAACAGGAAGCGATTCTTTTTAGGAAAACCGTACCTTTGCCACACGTTTTGATTCGTTGATTTGAAGAGATAGATATGGAAAAATTTTGTTGGAAAGGACATGCCTCAATGTTAGGGGCTAACGTGATGTGGGGCTTGATGTCGCCGCTGGCGAAACTGGTGATGGTCGGTGGTGCGGTCACTCCTTTGGTGGTAACTGACTTAAGGATCTTCGGAGCGATGGTATTGTTCTGGATCACCTCTTTCTTCAGGAAACCTGAGCATGTCGGACATAAAGATATGGCAAAATTATTGGTTGCCTCACTACTGGCCATCGTCTTCAACCAAGGTTGCTTTATTTTTGGAGTAGGGCTGACCTCACCGGGCGACGCGTCCATCATCACGACCAGCATGCCTCTTTGGGCCATGGCGCTGGCCGCCATTTTCCTGAAAGAGCCGATCACTGGAAAAAAGGTATTAGGTATCGCGGCAGGCACAGGTGGCGCTTTGTTACTGATCATGGGAAGTCATCAAGCACAAGCGCAAACACCAGGAGATAATCCGATTTTAGGAGATCTATTAGTCCTTCTAGCCCAATTGAGCTACGCTTCCTACATCGTATTGTTCAAGAATTTTGTGGGAAAATACTCACTGGTAACCATCATGAAATGGATGTTCACCTATGCGTTTATCTTCACGCTCCCCTTCTCTTCTGGCGACTTAATGGCAACCGATTGGCTGGCTTTAGGCCCTCAGGAAATAGGAGCGCTAACATTCGTCGTAATAGGCGGCACCTTCTTTAGCTACATGCTGGTATTGGTAGGACAAAAAATGTTGAGACCGACGGTCGCTGGAATGTATAACTACGTACAACCGGTCGTATCATGCGCTGTAGCGGTCGCCTGGGGATTGGATGTTTTCAACATGACAAAAGTCTTTGCGGTACTTATGATCTTTTGTGGTGTCTACCTCGTAACCGCCAGTCGTAGCCGGGAAGAGATGGTCGCTCACGAAAATGAGGGAAGGAGCTGAATATCATGGCATGGAAAGACCGTATCAAAGCGTTGTTGAGACGAGTAAAAAAACGTTGGATAGTAGCGGCCTGTCTACTTGCGCTCATCCGGATATTAATGCTTGAGCCAATTTGGTGTGAATGGTACGCCAGACATATTTATCCGATCTTGATGAACACTTTCACCGCTCTTTCCAGTCGTGTTCCATTCTCCGTGGGCGATTGCCTCATTTATGGAAGCATATTATTCCTAATAACGTATTCGGTGAGAGCGATCATACGGCGAAAACCTTTTTGGTCATCATTAGCCTTTGTGGGTGAGTATTTGATCTGGACCTATATTTGGTTTTACCTGGCATGGGGACTAAACTACTTCAGGATGGATTTCTATTCACGGACAGGCATCCGGCCAACCCATTTCTCGTCGGAGGCATTCAACGCATTCCTGCACGATTACACTGAAGGGTTGAATGCCTCTTATTTGGCAACCGGATCCAAGCCACAAACAATAGCTCCGGACCTTATGGCAACAATAGCGGCCAAGGCTTTCAACCAGGACACGACAGCCAATCTAGGCCTGGCCGCCTTACCATCCCGTCTCCAGGCGAAACCAATGCTTTTCCCCAGGCTCATGAGTGGTGTAGGAGTCACGGGATACATGGGTCCCTTTTTAGCGGAGTTCCACATAAGCCAACAACTGCTTCCATCACAATATCCTTTCACCTACCTCCACGAATTATCGCATCTGCTGGGCGTATCAAATGAGGCGGAAGCCAATTTCCATGCCTATCTCGGATGCGTGGCGAGCGACGAGGCCGCCATCCGCTTCTCCGGCTACTTTTCGTTATTACCTTACGTTGCGAACAATGCCCGACAAGTTCTCGAGGAAAATGAGTATCGGGCCTGGTTAGAGCAGATACGTCCGGAAATCCTGACACTCTACGACAAGAAAGCGGCATATTGGCAAGCCTTATACTATCCAATAGTAGGCGCGGCTCAAGAGTGGATTTACGACCTTTTCCTCCGGGGAAACCGGATATCCTCAGGCACCGCCAACTATTCAGAGGTGGTCGCGATGCTGATTGCCACTCGGGAAAACATAAAAGAAAAAGCTTAAAGAAAGATTATCCTTGCTTTGGAGAATAGTGCCGAACTGAATTAATTACGTCAGGACAGGGTATTTCCGAATAAAATCCCTAAATTTGCGGCAATTTTTTGAGATTTAGAATAAACACACAAGATATGAGTAAGAAATTTGCCGAATATTCCAAGTTCGACTTGTCGGACATCAATAAGGAGGTGCTGAAACGGTGGCAAGATGGCGATATCTTCCACAAGAGTTTGGAAACACGTAAGGGACATCCGTCATTCGTCTTTTTCGAGGGACCGCCCTCGGCTAACGGTATGCCCGGAATTCATCATGTGATCGCCCGCTCCATTAAGGATATTTTCTGCCGCTACAAAACTATGAAAGGCTTTTTGGTGAACCGGAAAGCGGGATGGGACACGCACGGCCTGCCGGTCGAGCTGGGTGTCGAGAAATCATTGGGCATCACGAAAGAGGATATCGGCAAGAAGATCTCTGTCGCGGAGTATAACAAGGCTTGCCGCCGCGACGTGATGAAATTCACCCGCGAATGGGAGGACCTGACCCAAAAGATGGGTTATTGGGTGGATATGGAGAACCCCTATATCACTTACGATAACCGTTACATCGAGACCTTGTGGTTCCTGCTGAAGGAGCTGTACAAGAAAGGACTTTTATATAAGGGATATACGATACAGCCCTACTCTCCAGCCGCAGGAACAGGCTTGAGTACCCACGAGCTGAACCAGCCGGGTTGTTATCGTGACGTCAAGGATACAACTTGTACGGCACAATTCCATATCCTTGATCCGAAACCGGAGATGGCACAGTTTGGTGATCCATTCTTCCTGGCTTGGACCACAACGCCTTGGACATTGCCTTCCAATACGGCGCTTTGCGTAGGCCCCAACATCACCTATGTAGCCGTACAAACATACAATCCATACACGGGCATTCCTATGACCGCCGTTATGGGTAAAGACCGTCTTTCGGCCTATTTCAACCCCAAAGCGGCTGAAATCCCCTTGTCGGACTATAAGCCCGGCGATAAACTGATTCCTTTCAGTGTCGTTGGCGAATGGAAAGGTTCCGAGTTGGCCGATATGCATTATGAGCAACTGACGCCTTGGGTTAATCCGGGCGAGGGCGCTTTCCGGGTAATCACAGGAGACTATGTAACGACCGAGGATGGTACAGGTATTGTCCACATCGCACCTACTTTCGGTGCTGATGACGACCGGGTAGCTAAAGCGGCTGGCATTCCACCGTTGATGCTGAAGGATAAAGAGGGCAATATGCGTCCGATGGTGGATATGACGGGTAAGTTCTTTAAGTTGGAAGACTTGGATCCTGAATTCGTGCAAACTCGCATGAACGCTGCCGACTATGATCCATTCCAAGGCAAATTCGTAAAGAACGCCTATGATCCAACCAAGACAGATAAGGATGAGACTCTGGATATCGAGATCTGCATGATGCTGAAAGCGCAAAACCGGGTGTTCAAGATCGAGAAGCACGTGCACAATTATCCGCATTGCTGGCGAACCGACAAGCCGGTGTTGTATTATCCGTTGGATAGCTGGTTCATCCGGACGACCGCTTGCCGCGATCGCATGATCGAGTTGAACAACACGATCAACTGGAAACCGCAAAGTACTGGTACGGGCCGCTTCGGTAAATGGTTGGAGAACTTGCAAGACTGGAACCTGAGCCGCAGCCGTTATTGGGGTACTCCGCTGCCGATCTGGCGTACGGAGGATGGTAAGGAAGAGAAATGTATCGGATCCGTTGAGGAACTCTATCAAGAGATCGACAAGGCTGTTAAGGCTGGACTCATGGAATCCAATCCTTATCGTGAAATGGGCTTCAAGCCAGGTGAATATACAAAAGAGAATTACGACAAGATCGATCTGCATCGTCCGTATGTAGATGACGTGATCCTCGTATCCGATAGCGGTCTGCCGATGAAGCGCGAGTCTGACCTGATCGATGTTTGGTTCGACTCTGGCGCTATGCCTTACGCTCAGATCCACTATCCGTTCGAGAACAAGGAGGCGTTCGATAACCGTCAAGTTTATCCGGCAGACTTTATCGCCGAGGGTGTTGACCAGACTCGTGGTTGGTTCTTTACGTTGCATGCTTTAGGCACCATGATCTTCGATAGCGTAGCTTATAAAGCTGTTGTCTCCAACGGACTTGTCCTGGACAAGAACGGTAACAAGATGTCCAAACGTTTGGGCAACGCCGTTGATCCGTTTGCGACCATCGAGAAGTATGGCTCTGACCCATTGCGTTGGTATATGATCACGAATGCGTCTCCGTGGGATAACATCAAATTTGACGTTGATGGCGTAGAAGAGGTTCGCCGGAAATTCTTTGGTACTTTATATAATACCTATTCTTTCTTTGCCCTTTACGCGAACGTTGACGGCTTCAACTATTCAGAGCCGGATGTTGAATGGAACAAACGCCCTGAAATCGACCGTTGGATCCTCTCTTTGCTGAACAGCTTAGTTAAGGATGTCGACAGCTATCTGGAGGCTTACGAGCCGACTCGTGCTGGCCGTGCGATCTCGGATTTCGTTAACGACAATTTGAGTAACTGGTATGTACGCTTGAATCGCCGTCGTTTCTGGGGTGGTGGCATGACAGAGGATAAGTTATCGGCTTACCAGACATTGTATACTTGTTTGGAGACCGTAGCTAAACTGATGGCTCCGATCGCGCCATTCTATGCGGACAAGTTGTTCTGCGACTTGATCGCCGTTACTGGCCGTGAGGATGTCTCCTCAGTCCATCTCTCTAATTTCCCGACTTGTGATGAGAGCAAGATCGACGCTCGTTTGGAGGAGCGAATGGGCATGGCTCAAGAAATCTCATCAATGGTATTGGCGCTGCGTCGTAAGGTAAACATCAAGGTTCGCCAGCCGCTTCATACATTGATGATCCCCGTAATGGACATGAACCAGGAGGAAAATATCGAGGCTGTAAAAGGCTTAATCCTGAATGAGGTCAACGTAAAAGAGCTGAAGTTTGTCGACAATGCCGCTGGAGTCCTTGTTAAACGTATCAAGCCAGACTTCAAGAAACTGGGCCCGCGTTACGGCAAGATCATGAAGAAATTGGCAGCCGCTATTCAGGAGATGAGCCAAGAGGATATCTGCGCATTCGAGAAAGCCGGCAGTTTCACATTAACCGTAGATGGTCAAGAGGCTGTTGTCGAGCGTGCGGATGTAGAGATTATCTCAGAGGATATTCCGGGCTGGTTGGTCGCTAACGAGGGTAAACTGACAGTAGCGCTCGATATCACCGTAACCGATGACCTGAAGAAAGAGGGATTGGCCCGTGAGTTGGTGAACCGTGTACAAAATATCCGGAAAAGCAGTGGCTTCGACATTACGGACAAAGTCCGGATCTCAGTCCTGTCCTGCCCGGAGATGGATGATACCGTTAAGGAATACAACGATTACATCGCAAAACAGGTTTTGGCAGAATCCATCGAGGTCGTTGATGTCGTAAGTGATGCTACGATCCTTGATTTTGAGGATTTCCAGCTTTCAGTAAAGGTCGAGAAAATCTAATCTGGAAAAAGATCTAAATAAATTTAAGGAGGAATCGGAAAAGTTGCTAGAGAACTGATGATTTATGTTATCTTTGCAAACGAAGGACAGGATCAAGCAACAATAATTCCGGTTCTTCCTTATATTTTTTAATGAATAATTGTTGAACCACAAATATGTAGGGAGTATGGCAGAGAAGACGAGATATTCAGACGCGGAATTAGAGGAGTTTCGTGCCATTATATTAGAGAAATTGGAGATCGCTAAAAGAGATTATGACCTTCTGCGGTCAGGCGTAACAAACTCTGACGGTAATGATGTTGCCGATACATCGCCAACATTCAAAGTTCTGGAAGAGGGAGCGGCGACACTGTCTAAAGAAGAGGCTGGGCGTTTGGCGCAAAGACAAATGCGGTTTATCCAGAATTTACAGGCAGCCCTGATCCGGATCGAGAACAAGACATATGGAATTTGCCGGGAGACGGGAAAATTGATCCCGAAAGAGCGCTTGCGTGCGGTTCCTCACGCGACATTAAGTATAGAGGCAAAACAGGGAGGCGCAAAATAAATGAAATGTTCTAAAGGTAAGGGAGCGGTGTTTATCATAATGCTGCTCCTTATTCTTGATCAGGCCTTGAAGATTTGGATCAAGACCCATCTGCAACTTCATGAGAGTATTGAGATCACTCCTTGGTTTTACCTTTACTTCACGGAAAACCCGGGAATGGCCTTTGGTCTGGAATTAGGCGGGAAATTATTCCTTACCCTGTTCCGTATCGTGGCGGTCTCATTTATTGGGTATTATCTTTATCAAATTATCAAAAAAGGCTATAAGTTCGGTTTTATCGCTTGCGTTTCCTTAATTTTCGCCGGAGCGATAGGCAACATCATAGACTCTATTTTCTATGGAGTCATTTTCGATCACAGCTATGGGCAATTAGCGACCTTGTTTCCTGAAGGTGGCGGTTATGCCTCATGGTTGCATGGTAAGGTAGTAGACATGTTTTATTTCCCGTTGATCCAAACGGTATTGCCCGATTGGTTGCCTATCTGGGGAGGCAAGGAATTCGTTTTCTTCCGCCCGATATTCAACCTGGCCGATTCCGCTATTTGCGTCGGGGTTTTCTTAATGTTACTGTTTTACCGAAACACTTTTTCATCCAGTCTTTCCAAATAACGCGATTTATGGTTGGGGGTTCACGCATACATATCTGGCTTATAACGTTAGTGCTTCTCATGTCGTGCAGCAAAGTTCCTGATGAGATTTTATCCGAGAAGGAAATGCAACGGGTCATGACCGATATGTTGATGGCGGAATCCCTGATTGGCATCGATTACAACACCTATAAGAACGATACGATAAAGGCTGCCTTATATGCGTCGGTATTCAAGAAGCATGGCATCGATAAGGCTATGTATGACAGTTCATTGGTTTGGTACGGCAAGAACCTGGATATTTATATGAAGGTTTACGAGCGGGTCCTAGCGGACGTAAACAAGCAGATCGTCGCCTTAGGAGACGTGCAAGTGGATGCCACGCCCGCCTCAAACCGAGATTCGGTAAACATCTGGCCACGCCGGGCATTCCTGACCTTTTCTCCCAAAGCGGCATTCAATGGACAAACCTTCGATATCCATCCGTCCATCAACTTCCCTTCTGGAAGCCGTTTCGTGTTTGGAATGCGTTTTTGGGGATTAACAAAAGGACAGAAAACATTAGTCCGGCTTGCGGCGGAGCAAGGAGATACGACTATCGTAATAGACCGGACCTTCGAGAAAGATGGTTATCATGAGATCGCGCTATCTTCAGTCTCAACCAAACGGGTCAAACGGGTCTATGGCTATATCCGGCTTAATAGTGCCGACTCCGCTTATTACAAGGTTTATGTGGACAGCCTGAGTCTCATGAGATATAATTATGGCCGCAACGAGAACGCTAAAGCGGCAACCAAATAATCCGCATCATCACACATGAGACGTTTCGCAGCACATTTCATTTGGCTTGGACGACAGGTTTACCCGATGCACTACTTGGAATTGGATGATTCAGGTCGCTTTGTTGGTGTCCATCCCCTTTCGGAAGAGATCGCCCACACCTCATTTTTTAATGGTGTATTGATTCCCTTGCCAGAATCCCTGGCGAACGAGGCAGACCATTGGATCCGTCAATGGCAACAAATCCCCGAAAAACTTATTAAGGAAGAGCCTCTCCGGCTCTACAACTTAGAGAATGTTGACCTGCCTGCGGCGAAACTCGGCACAGACAATAGCGGTCGCTATCGCTACATTCAAAGATTCTGAAGTACTTTCCCCTTGTGGATAATTAGGGATAAACAACCGCTCGTTCACGAGTTTTCCTATAGTGGGACGAATACCGTTTCCCTCATTCCCCATGACGATGATTCCATTATTCCTCAATGGCTTGCCATAAATATTCTCACCGTCCAAAAAAGTTCCATATAAAGGGAAAGCCGGATTCTGGGGAGCGGTAAGAAAATGCTCCAGATCCATATAATGCACCTTTACCCGAGCCAACGCTCCCATCGTCGCTTGCACTACTTTAGGAGAGAAAGCGTCTACCGTATCAAGACTACAAACAATATGACGGATACCAAACCAATCGGCGAGACGAATGATCGTTCCCAGATTTCCGGGATCCTGGATACCATCCGACGCTAAAACCAAATCCTTCTCAGGACATACCTCCTTGAGATCGTAATGTGGCTTCCTGAAAAGCGCCAATACCTCTTGAGGTGTCTTAAGCAGGCTGGCCTTATGAAGATCCTCCTCTTCGGCAATGATCACCTCTTTTGCCTCGATATTTCCTTGCGCCTTGAGCCAGGCAGATTTAGCGACCAGCAGCTCGCACTCGAAATAAGGGAGCATATCCCCCACCAACTTGTTACCTTCCGCGACAAACAACTGAAGTTCATTACGGTATTTTTTCAACTCCAGGGATTTAATAAGTTTTATCTTATTCTTACTGATCATCTTTTTCCGAATTTTTGGTAACGCAAAAGTACGGGATATTCTTTAAATTCATCTATTTTTGCACCAATATTGGGTATCACGATGAGATTTTCTTTGTCATATATCTGTTTGTCGGCCGTATTTGTTTTCCTGATGCTCTCTTGTAGCTCGACCAAATTCGTACGTGAAGGCGAGTATCTGTTAGACAAGGTTACGATCCGTTCGTCAGAACCATTAAATAAACAATACGATTTACATTCCTACTTGCGCCAACAACCGAACTTCAAGGTCTTTGGCCTTGTTAAATGGCAATTGTATGTTTATGGATGGTCCGGGCATAACGAAAAGAAATGGATCAACCGACAACTCCGTAAGTTGGGTGAGCCCCCAGTCATTATGGACACGCTCCTTGTGAGCCAATCCGCGGAAGAGCTCCAGCGCTTTCTCGTGAACAAAGGATATATGAACGCTCAAGTCTCCTATTCGATTGATACCTCCAAATACAAAAAGGCCAAAGTCTATTACGATATCACCCCCAACGAGCCTTACCGGATCAGGGATTATAAAATGGCGCTGGAAGATCCGTCGATCGACAGTCTGGCTCACATGAAACCGCCTGTACGTTCCCGGTTCAAGTCCGCCTTTTACCCCTCATCGGAAGAATATGAGTCGCTGGTCAAACCTGGCTTGTTATTCGACCGCGACCTGCTCGACGAGGAGCGGGAAAGAGTCTCTAAACTATTGAGACAACATGGCTATTACGCGTTCAACAGGAACTACCTGACCTATATGGCCGACAGCTCATTCAACGAAAACGCGGTCGACCTGGAGATGTCCCTAAGTCCTTTCCGGCAAGTGACCCGAAGTGGCGAGGTCATGGAATCAGATCATCGTCGCTATTACATCAATAGCGTTAAGATCTATACGGATTATGACGCCTTAAGCCAGGCGAACGGAATTCCTTATGAGGTAACAGATTCCGTCCAATGGAGAAACATGAGGATCAATTATGGCGCCGAGGGAAGATCGCTTCGCCCCAGCGTCCTGATCCGAAGTTCCTACATTCGTCCCGGCCAACTCTATAACGAACGAAACGTGGAGCAGACCTATTCCGCTTTCGCTTCATTACGTGCCCTGAAAAACGTGAACATCCGCTTCAATGAATTTGAGGAGAACGACACGATGAAACTGGATTGCGAGATCCTCACCGCACCATCAAAAGTGCATACTGTCGGTGTCGACCTGGAGGGAACCAACTCGGCCGGTGATTTGGGATTCGCCTCAAGCGTCAGTTACCAGCACCGGAACCTTTTCAAAGGATCCGAAGTCTTTACAGCCAAGGTCCGCGGAGCATACGAGTCCCTGTCTGGTGGACGTGAGTATGGACTGACTGACAATTACTGGGAACTGGGTGCCGAGGGATCGATGTTGTTCCCGCAATTCCTCTTCCCTTTCCTGAGCTCCGATTTCCGAAGGAAAAGCCGTGCCTCAACAGAAGTCAAGGTAAGCTATAACCTGCAAACAAGACCGGAATATACGAGAGCTATCCTCTCAGGCGGATGGAGCTACCTTTGGCAAGACCGACAAAACTCGCAGGCAAAACATACGTTCCGGTTATTAGACCTGAATTATGTCTACCTGCCCAAAATACGGGAGGATTTTATTGCCGATCTACCGGATTACATGCTGTTGTATAACTACACGGATCACTTTATCATGGCTTCCGGTTATACCTATTCCTTCAGCAACAGCTCGCCCCAACAAAGACTTCGTAATACCCATTCGATACGAGCCTCCGTTGAGATCGCCGGTAACTTGCTGAACGCCTTCTCGCACCTGACTAAAGCGGCCAAAAACGAGAATGGGGTCTATGAGCTTTTCGGAACAGAATATGCCCAATATGCCAAGTTCGATTTCGATTATAGCCGAGGCATCATTCTAGACAACCGAAATAAACTGGCTTTCCATGTCGGAGTTGGCGTAGGCCTTCCCTATGGAAATTCCGATTACCTGCCTTTCGAGCGTGTTTACTTCTCCGGAGGAGCGAACAGCGTACGTGGCTGGTCCGTACGTGAGTTAGGCCCGGGAAGCATGCAGGTAACCGACAGCACCTCATTTGCCCTGCAATCGGGTGATATCCGTTTGGACCTCAGCATAGAGTATCGGACCAAGCTGTTTTGGAAATTCGAGCTGGCGGCCTATATCGACGCCGGAAACGTTTGGACAGCGAAGAAATTGGAAGACCAAAAAGATGGCAATTTTGATTTTTCACGTTTTTATAAGGAGATTGCCGTATCGTACGGTTTAGGGCTTCGCCTGGATTTCGACTTTTTCTTATTGCGTTTCGATACGGGTATGAAAGCTTACAATCCGCAGGAACGGGGCTCAAGACGTTGGGCAATAACCCGTCCGAACCTCAAGGATAATTTCGCCTGGCACTTTGCCGTGGGTTATCCATTCTAGCCGGGTCCGCAGACGTCTCAAGCTTAACACCCATTTATCTTAAAAACAGGCAATCTTTCATTGATTGACAAACCGATACGGATGTCGCTAAACCTTTCCCTACAGGCTCATCCCTACCGCTATTGGTAAAGCCAAAATTTTGTCCGAAAGAAACCCATGTTTTGTCCGAAGAAAAATCAAATTCCCTTCGGACAAAAATACATTTTCCTTCAGACTAAAATTTGGCTTCTCAAGCCCCTTTTTCAATACACTGCAGTGAATTTTGGAATACACTGCAGTGAAATCCGAAACGCACTGTTATGCGACCCTTAAAACACAATAGTACGTGTCGCCCGACACATACGTACTTAGCAGCCCACACGAGCGATCGTAAAAGCCAACACATACGTACGTGCACGTCTACACATACTATTGTATGCCTTTCTCAAAAAATATCTTTCAAAAATTTGCGAACAAAAAAAAATTATATACCTTTGCAGCGCAATTAAGGCTGGTTCCGTAGCTCAGCTGGATAGAGCAACGCCCTTCTAAGGCGTGGGTCGAGCGTTCGAATCGCTCCGGAATCACTGGAAAGGAAGCTTATGAGAATAGGCTTCCTTTCTTTTTATATTCCCTCTCCAAATAAGGATGTCTATATTTATGGATATTTTTCGTTTATTTGCTAGAAATAGTCCCGTTTTTGTTACGAAACGATAAAAAAGATTACTTTTCATCAACCGTTTTAAACCTTCATTATAAAAAAAGATCATTAGTTATGCGAGCGGGTCAATAACGTCCTAACGCGATAAACACTAATTAAGCAATCCGGTCTTCGCTAACGAGGCCCATAAGAATGATGAAAAAAAACAGATGTATGAAAAGAGAATTTAGTCTGCTCCTCTCCGGAACAATATTATGCGCAATGCCGGCCCTAGCCGGAGATATCAAGGGTAAAATTATGGATGGTGCCCTTGGAGGACCTATGGAATTCGTGAACGTCAGCGTAGTTAAAGCTGGCTCAACACAACTTTCAGGTGGAGCGGTCACCGCTAGCGACGGCTCGTTCCAAATCTCCGGCTTACGAAAAGGTGATTATGTCCTGTCCATATCCTATATTGGTTATAAAGAGATAAAAAAAACTTTCTCAATCGTTGGAAATAGCCAGGTGCTTGATATCGGGCAATTGACATTAAACGAGGATGGACAGGTACTGGACGAGGTAGAAATTGTCGGACAAAAGCCTGCCATGCGTTTCGAGATCGACCGGAAAGTATTTGACCCAAGCCAGGACATCTCATCAGAAGGTGGTACGGCAAGCGACGTATTGTCAAATATTCCCTCCGTCGAGGTTGATAATGAAGGACAAGTCTCCTTACGGGGTAACTCAAGCGTGACCATCTGGATTAACGGTAAAGCCTCAGGTTTGACTGCCGACAACCAAGCGGATATTCTTCAACTAATGCCGGCCGAGACCATCAAGGAGGTAGAGGTTATCACCAATCCTTCGGCAAAATACAGCCCTGAAGGAACAGCGGGTATCATCAATATCGTCCTCAAGGAAGACCGTAAGGCGGGTTACTATGGCAGTGTTAAAGCGGGAGCCGACACCTATGGAGGTTACAACGCAAGCGCTAACATCAACTACAGCAGCAGTAAAGTAGACGCTTATGCCAGCCTCAACTACAGGAACAGCCAAATGAAAGGTGGCGGCATAACGGAACGAACCAATACTGGCGACAACAGCTTCCTGAACCAAACAAACAGTTCCAACAGAGATAACTCCAACTGGTTCGGGCGGGCAGGCGCTACCTGGCATATCACCAACAACGACGACCTGCGAGTTGGCCTCATGGGCATGATGGGTAACGGTAACAGCGACGAGACAATCCATTACCTATCAGGTAGCGCTTTGGGCGATACGATCTACACCAGCGACCGTCTTAATGACGGCAACAACAAAATGCGTATGTATAACATTGAGCTGGGTTACATTCATAAGTTCTCGGAAAACAGCAACCTGGATTTCACGTTGACTCATAACCAGTTCAATATGAACAACGATAATATCTACAGCCAGTCGACGCTCTATACGGATCCTACCATCAGGTTACAGCAAACCTACCAATTCCAGAACTCCGACATGAAGGACAAAGGTTGGGAGGCACAACTGGACTACACCAACAAGCTGACAGAAAACCTCCGTATCGAAGCTGGTTATAAAGGGACCTTCAGCCGCAACGAAAGCCCGGTTGATACCTACAGTGGCACCACCGAAGCCGATGCGACACAAGACAAAGACCTTTTCAACCGCTTCTACTATAATCAGGACGTGCATGCCCTTTATATGACTTTAGGGGGTAAATGGGGCAACCTGAGTTATCAAGCCGGCCTGCGGGGTGAATATTGGACCGTGAACACCCGGTCGCTCAGTTATGCCCAGGCTTTCGAGGGCGAACCGGCTGATGAGTTCAACAAGGATTTCTTCAAGCTCTTCCCAAGTGCGTTTCTCTCTTATGCCCTACCTAAGAACAATGAGATCCAGCTGAATTATACCCGACGGTTACGCCGGCCATGGGGCGGACAGCTCAACTCGTTCCGCAACATCTCCGACGCGTCGAACATCTCGTATGGTAACCCGGAATTGACACCGGAATACTCACACTCGTTTGAGTTGAATTATATCAAGACGTGGGATGCCCATACGCTTTCCGTCTCCGGTTACTATCGGGCAACAGATGACGTAATCCAGCGTATCCGCTTCTTGAATACGGAAGATAACGTGATGTACACCACCAGCGAGAACGTCGCCAAGATGCAGGCCTCCGGACTGGAGTTGGTCGGCAAGAACCGGCTGTTCAATAACGTTCTCGATCTGACGACAACGGTCAACCTCTACTACTCGAAACTGGATGGCTTCAGTTATCTGCCTGAGGGAGCGCAAGATCCCGTCACTGGCGACGAGGAGACCAGCTTCTCTTGGAACGCACGCATGATCGCCAATGTGAAATTGCCTTACGATATTTCACTTCAGTTGACGGGCAGCTACAACGCCAAACGGTTGATGGCGCAAGGACACCGTGAGCCAAACTACTCATTCGACGCCGGCCTGCGTAAGTCCTTCCTCAACCGAAAGATTACGCTGAGCATCAACGCCCGCGACCTGCTAGACTCGCGTAAGTTCCGCACCATCACCTCAGGCGACAGCTTCTACCAAGACGCTGAAAACTGGCGGGGCGGACGCCGCATCGGCTTCACCATCACTTATAACTTCGGCAGCATGGGCAGCAAGAAATCGGCCCGTCCTGAAGGCTTTGGCGGACCGGAAGAACCGCCGTTCTAACCAGGTCTCTCACGCTTATCCGGCCGTTTCCCCTTTTTCGTCGAAAGAGGAACGGCCGTTCGTCGAAAAAAGCTAGGCAACCCTCGCCTCCCGATGTAGTTTTGTGCCAGAAAGGAAACAAAGCATAAAACGACATCGATATGGAAAAGATCATTAAACGAACCATTAGCGCTTTATCGTTAAGCGCGTTCATCTCCACAAGTCTCATCGCTCAGGACATCAAGATTCAGGGCGTTGTCGTCGACTCCCTCACCCACGAGGGCGAACCCTTCGCCACGATCCGGGTCTATAAAGCCCACGACGACAAGGAGCCGGTCGCCATGGGGACGACCGATCTGGAGGGCCGTTTTGAGCAAGCGGTCAAACGGACGGGCGACTATCGGGTACTCTTCACCTCCGTAGGCCGCAAGAACGTCAACATCCCTTTCTCCATCCAGAAAGGACAAACCTCGCTTAGCCTCGATACGATTTATGTGACTGACGACGTAACCCGCCTCTCGGGTGTTGAGATCGTCGCCCAAAAGCCCCTGGTCAAGATGGAGGTCGATAAGCTGAGCTACAGTGTCGAGAACGATATTGACGCCAAGTCTAATTCCGTCCTCGACATGCTGCGCAAGGTGCCTATGGTGACCGTCGACGGCAACGATAACATCACGGTCAACGGCAGCTCCAGCTTCAAGGTCTATGTCGACGGCAAGCCCAACGTCATGATGAGCAGCAACCCATCCGAGATCTTCAAGAACATGCCCGCCAGCAGCATCAAAGACATCGAGGTCGTGACCAATCCCGGCGCACGTTACGACGCTGAGGGTGTCGGTGGCGTGCTCAACCTGATCACCGACCGGACGAGCGAGAGCCGCAAGCAGCTCCTCAACAACTACAGCGCGACGATCCGCGGCATGGCGGCCAACCGGGGCGCGGGCGGTGGTGCCTTCTTCAGCATGCAGAAAAACAAGTTCAGCATGTCTATCAATGCCAACGTCATGGAATCTTTCCCCATGGAGAGCGAGACGGAGGTGAACCGCACGCAATTCACCAGCGAGGGAGAGAGCCAACTCCGCTCCTCAAGCGTGATGGATAACAGCTTCCACATCCAAATGGGCAACTTGAACTTAAGTTATGAGATCGACTCGCTGAACCTCCTCTCCGCCTCTGCTGGTGTCATGGGGTTCGGTATGGATATCGACGGGCAATCACGGACCGATCTCGGTGGACTGGCTTATACCACCCGCAACGACAACAAAAGTAAACGGCTTTCTGTCAATGGAAGTGTTGACTATCAACATACGTTTGCCAGCAATAAGGAACGGATGCTTACCCTCTCTTACTTAATCACGACAGCGCCACAACGAACTAACAACTACAGTTGGTTTGAGACCGACCAGACAAACAGTTTTCTCGATCTGACCGACCGTTACTCACACGCAAAGGACAACACCATCGAACATACCTGGCAGGCAGACTTCAGCACGCCGATCGCCGCCGGGCACAAGCTCGACCTGGGCGCCAAGTATATCCTGCGCGACAACACCTCGCGCTCAGACTATTACGACCTGATGGGACAAGAACAACTTTGGGACGAGTCGAGCAGCCTCGACTACAGCCATAAGAACCGCATCCTGGCGGGCTATGCCGAATACCGGGGAAACATCCAGCGCCTGTCGCTCACCGCCGGCCTGCGCTATGAGCACACGTGGCAGAACGTCGTCGCCCGGCTGGGACAGACCGACAACTTCAAGCTGAACTACGGCAACCTCGTCCCGTCGGCCAACCTCTCCTACAAGATCAACGACTCGCAGAATATCGGAGCGGCCTACAACCTGCGCATCAGCCGACCGGGCATCACGTTGCTCAACCCTTATGTCAACAAATCGGACCCAACCTCGATCAGTTATGGTAATACCAACCTCGACGCCGAGGAGGTACACAACATCAGCCTTGTCTACAATCTCTTCAACCCTAAATGGGTGGTCAACCTGACGCTCCGCCAGAGCATCTGCGACAACGGCATCGAGCAATACAGCTTCTACGAGGGCAACGTGCTGAACAGCACCTACGGCAACATCACCCGCAACAAGCAGACCGGCCTCAACGCCTTCGTCAACTGGAACGCCACAGGCAAGACCCGCTTCACGCTGAACGGGAGCGTCGCCTACGTCGACGTGCGCAGCGAGCAGCTCGACCTCAAGAACCACGGCTGGCAGGGCAACATCATGTTCGGCTACCAGCAGACCCTCCCGTGGGACATCCGGATGAGCGCCAACATCATGGCCTCGACCAAGAGCTACAACCTGCAAGGGTGGAACAGCGGCTTCCAGGCCGGGATGCTCAGCCTCTCCAAGTCGTTCCTCAAGGACAAGCTGAACGTTACCCTCACCGGCATGAGCCCGCTCAACTTCGGCCGCCTGAAGTTCGAGGGTGAGTCGGCCGGACACGACTACGTGAGCCACACGGTCAGCCGGATCTCGATGGCCAACTTCGGCGTGAGCGTCAGCTACACCTTCGGCGGGAAGGTAAACGTGAAGAAGACAGCGACCACCATCCAGAACAGCGACCTGAAGAACCAGCGCCAAGAGGCCGAGGGCATCGGCACGATGATCTTCCATTAATAATCAAACGGCGGGCAAGCCCCCGGATCCCTCCGGTCGGCTTGCCCATTTTATTCACATCCATTATATTTGTCCACATGAATACACTGAAACGTAGCAACAAGGCCATCGAGATCGCCCAGATCCTGCTCTGGGTCATGATCTGTACATTGCCACCCATGTTCACGTTCCTATCTGAACATAACTGGGAACATACCTTGGAGGCTTTGCTGGTCGGTTTTAAGTTGCAATTCCCAATAGCCGCCATCTATTTTATCAACTTTTATTTGATCGTCCCCTATTTCCTTTTCAAGCGGAGATGTTTCAGGCAATATGTCATAGCCAATTTGTCGCTCTTAACAGCGGTTAACCTTTGGTTCTATTTTCCACCTTCGAAGCTCTCACCCGAATGGCAATCAGTCCTCTGGACCATCATCATCGCCTCATTCCTCTTCCAACTCTTTGTCGTTGCCTTCGCCACCGGCATGCGCTACATCATCCGCTGGAATGAGATGGAGCTGAAGCGCCAGGCGGAATCACAAAAGAGCGCCGAGGCGGAACTGGTCTGGCTCAGGAACCAGCTGAACCCCCACTTCCTCTTCAATACGCTCAACAACATCAGCAGCCTCATCCAGGTGGATGCCGACACGGCGCAAGAGAGCATCGGCCAGCTGAGCGACCTGCTGCGCTACGCCCTCTACGAGTCGAGCCAGAAGGAGGTACCGCTGGCCAGCGAGGTGGCCTTCATGCGCGACTACATCGCCCTGATGCGCCTGCGCTGCAACGAGACGGCGGAGATCGAGGTGGAGCTGCCCGAGCAGGCGCCCAACGTCATGGTCATCCCGCTGCTCTTCATCTCGCCCATCGAGAACGCCTTCAAGCACGGCGTCAACAACCGGCGCCCCTCGTTCGTCCACGTCCGCCTCGCCTGGGAGGAGGGGCAGATCCTCTTCCAAATCGAGAACAGCCGCCACCCGAAGGCCGAGACCGACCGCGTCGGCTCCGGCATCGGCATCGAGAACCTGTGCCGCCGGCTCGAGCTGGCCTATCCCGGCCGCCATACCTATAAGCAATCACAAACAGATACAACTTATCAAGTCACGATAACCATAAAGCCATGAATACATTGAAATGCATGATTGTAGACGACGAGCCCCTGGCCGTCAAGATGCTGGAGAACTTCGTCGCACGTACCGAGGGGCTTGAACTGGCCGCCTCGTTCAACGACCCCGTGGAAGCGCTCGAGGCACTCGACCATCTGGAAGTCGATCTCCTTTTCCTCGATATCCAGATGCCCGACCTCGACGGGCTCAACCTTTCGCGGCAAGTGCCTCCCGCCACGCGGATCATTTTCACGACCGCCTTCAAACAATACGCCTACGAGAGTTACGAGGTGAACGCCCTCGATTTCCTTCTCAAGCCCATCCGCTACCAGAAGTTCCTGGCTGCCATAGAGAAGGCCCGGCAATGGTTCGACCGCGACACCGCTCCTGCCGACGGCGCACCCCGCCAAACGAGTATGTTCATTCGTGTAGATAATATGCTGCGCCAGGTGGATTTCGACAAGATCCTATACGTCAGCGGCCTGAAGGACTATGTGAACATCTATCTCGAGGGTGAGCGACGTCCCGTCATCACTCATCTCACGATGAAATCAGTCGAGGAGATGTTGCCCACCGACCGCTTTATGCGAGTGCATCGATCCTATATCATCGCGCTCGACAAGATCCGGGCCGTCGACCGCAATAACTGCGTCTACATCGGCGAGGAGGTGATCCGCGTTACCGACGCCTACCGCGACGCCTTCGCCGCCTTCCTCGACCGCAAGATGCCTCGCTAAATTGAGGGTGTATCAAAATTCAGGTACACCCTCTTTTCATATCCAACCGAAAAGCAAAGATAGAAAAGGGACAAAGCCCCGACTTTCACAAGCCAGGGCTTTGCATTGTCACAAAAATTTTGTATCTTTATGACATAAAATCATATATATATGTCAGCAAAGATACACTTTCGGGATTACAATCCCAAGCAAACGATTCTTTTTCCCCAGCGTCTTGACAAGGACATTGCGGAAAATGACCCCGTGCGTGTGGTTGACACGGTAATTGACAACCTCAATCTGGAAAACTTCCGCAAACTTTACAAAGAGCGCGGCCGCAGTCCGTACCATCCGAAGATGATGCTCAAGGCGGTGATATATGGCTACATGAACAACCTTTATTCCTGCCGCAAGATAGAATCGGCCCTCAAGCGGGATATCCATTTCATCTGGCTGGCCGGTTACGAGCAGCCGGACTTCAATACCATCAACCGCTTCCGCAACCGGGTGAAAGAAGAGATCAACCGTGTGTTCACCCAGCTGGTGATTATACTGGCGGAAAAAGGGTTCATCACTCTTGATGTGGAATATATCGACGGCACAAAAATCGAATCGAAGGCCAACAAATACACTTTCGTTTGGCGCAAGACCACCGAGAAGAACCGGGCCAGGCTGATGGCCAAGATCAAGGCCCTTCTCGAACAGGTCGACGAAGCCATAGCGCAAGAAAACGCCCGGGATGATAACGGTCAGGATTTCACGCCGGCAGACCTCATGGGTATTGCCGACGAACTCAACCGGTCTTTGCGGGAAGAGCCGGAGCCCGCGACGAAAGAGGAAAAGCAACATCGAAAAGAAAAGGAAAAACAGATAAAGCAGCTCAAGGAGCACGCCGGCAAACTGGATGAATATGACAGGAAACTGCGCATCCTTGGCGAGCGGAACTCCTATTCCAAAACCGACCCTGACGCCACGTTCACGCGCATGAAGGAGGACGCGATGAATGACGGGCAGACCAAGCCGGGCTATAACCTGCAGATAGGTACGGAAAACCAGTTCATCCTTGACTTCGGCCTGTTCCAATCCCCCGGGGATACATTGACCATGATCCCGTTCCTCAACTCGTTTGCCGGACGTTACCATAAACTGCCGGGCAAGGCGGTTGCCGATTCCGGTTACGGTTCGGAAGAGAACTACCGGTTCATGGAGGATGCCGGCATTGCCGCCTATGTGAAATACAACTGGTTCCACCGTGAGCAGCACAAGCGCTATGAGCCCGGTCCGTTCAGCCCGCAATCCTTATATTACAATGCCGAAGGTGACTATTACGTCTGCCCGATGGGGCAACACATGGAACGTGTCGGTACAACGCGGTCAAAGACGGAAAGCGGATATGTCACCGAAAGCGCACGCTACAAGGCACGGCGCTGTGAGGGATGCCCGCTCCGGGGAAGCTGTTTCAAGGCCAAGGGGGACCGGACAATCGAAGTCAACCACCGTCTGAACGAATACCGGCGGAAAGCCAGGGAGAGGCTCACGTCAGAAGAGGGAATCAGGCACCGGGGATGGCGGTGCATCGAACCGGAAGCCGTCTTCAGGCAGATGAAATACGACATGGCGTACAAACGCTTCCGCCATTTTGGTATTGACAAGGTTAAAATGGACTTTGCCTTCTTTGCCATTGCCTTCAATCTAAAGAAAATGTGCTCAACAATGGCAAAAAGGGCCATTAATGGAGGATTTTGTCCAGAACAAAACCCAATTACGGGCATTGCCATGATTCTGTATGTGAAAAAACAAAGATTTGAGGGAAACTCTCAAAATTTGGCTGCTTGAAGAATTTCCATACCCCTCATAATGAAAAAGAGGGCGTGTCAAATATTTCTCAATTTGATACACCCTCCTTAAAAGGGGGGGCTAAAAGGGGGGGCTAAGACCTCCGGAACACCTAAGGCCACTGCCGCTATCCAACGTTGGATAACCTAAAATCCAACGCCGGATATTCATTTATCCAAGACTGGATATTGCGTTATCCAAAATTAGATCGTAACTTCGTGTCGGGGTAGTTGAAAGGTATCGCTCCCCCAGGCAAGACATTACGGACAAGAAAGGAGGCAAACCATGAGAAAGAAAAGACCGGAGTGGCCCGTGAGGCTCTATCCCTACCATTTCAAGAAGGATCATCACATGATCCCGCGCGTTTGGGTGCCGCGCACCTACGACTTGGAGGCGCTGATCGACGCCCTGGTCGCCGACCGCAGCGAGCTCAGCCGCGAGGCCCTGCGGAGCGCCGCCTACCAGCTGGTCAACAAAGCCATCGAGCAGCTGGTCGAGGGCTATGCCGTCAGCACGCCATTGGGGACGCTCACCCCCACCGTCACCGGCCTGTGGAACTTCAACCGGCTAAGCCCCGACGCCCGGGCGCAAAACAAGGCCTCCGTCAGCTTCTCGATGGGCAAGGAGCTGAAGAAGGCGTTGGAAAACCCGCTCTTCCGGGTGGAGGACCGACCGAAGACGGGGCCGTGCGTCACGAGCTTCCGCGACATGGAGAGCGGCAAGACCGACGAGGTGCTGACACCCGGCAAGCCGGTGATCATCGAGGGGAAACTGCTGTTGATGAACGGCGACTCGCCCGAGCGGGGCCTCTACCTGCTCGACGAGGAGACGCGCGAGACGCGGGCCTTCATCCCCGGCGACCGGTTCGACCTGCCGGGGCGCTCGCGGATCATCGTCACCATGCCCGCCGACCTGGCGCCGGGGCGCTATCTCCTGGCGGTGGCTTCGCAATGCACCACCAACCCGCGCCCGCTCAAACAGGTGGCGTGGGGCATCTGCCCGAAAGTGGCGGTCGTCCCCGAGCCTAGCGAGTCTTGACACAAGCCCGCGCCCGCTCCAACGAGAGGCCACGCCGGGTAGCGTAATCGGCCAACTGTTCCTCATCAATCCTGCCGATCATGAAGTACTGACTGGACGGATGGGCGATATAAAGGCCACTAACCGCTGCCGTAGGCGACATCGCCCCGTTCTCGGTCAACGTGATGCCGACCCTCGACATCCCCAAAAGTCGCTCCAGCTCATGGTTCAGCAACTGGTCTGGAATGGAGGGATAACCGATCGCCGGACGGATACCCTGGTATTTAACCCGGAACAGATCCTCGACCGCCAGCCGCTCGTCGGCCGCATAACCCCAAAACTCACGACGTACCCGCTCGTGCAGGTACTCAGCCGTCGCCTCTGCCAGACGATCTGTCAGGGTCTGGAGCAACATCGCCGAGTAGCTATCGCCTTCCGCCTCATATTTCTTCCGGAGATATTCCGACCCAGCGCCGCCCGTCACGGCAAAAGCGCCCACATAGTCCGTCCGTCCCTCACGACGAGGCATTACATAGTCGACCAACGATTTATAGATTCCATCCTCACGCTCAGCCTGCTGACGAAGCATCGGGAAACGCGTACCACCAATCAGCAGGTCATCGCCTTCACTGTTCGCCTCGAACAGGCCATAAGCCGCCCGGCAATACTCCGCTTTCAGGGCCACGAGATGGTTGAGCATCTTGACAGCGTCCTTGTAAAGCTGCATTGCCTCCGCCGCTTTCGAGCGTTCCGCCTCCGGCATATCGGCCAACCAAGCAGCCCGACAAGCGTCGCATCCATGGATTCGTGTAATCGACTCATAACGCCCGTCCAGCTTCCAGGCCAGGAAAAAGAAGCGCCAATGGATATAAGGAATGATCGTCTCGATCGGAATGTTAGGTATCAGGTGAACACCCATCTGGGCCGGAACAACCGGCTCATAAGCCGCCCAATCGACCGGCACCGGATGCCGACGTGCTTCTTCGAGCGAGACTAACGGCAACTTATCTTGGGCGACCGACGCCCGCAGGGCCGCCTGCTCGTCCCTCAAGCCGGCGATGTACGCCTCGCGGGTGGCGGGGTTCAGGAGCTTGGCGGCGATCAGCGGGTTCTGCGAGGCGTCCTTCACGTGGATCACCGGCCCGTCGTAGCAAGGAGCGATCTTCACCGCCGTATGCAGGGCCGAGGTCGTCGCGCCCCCCACCATGATGGGGATCGAGAGCCCCGCCTCACGCATCGCTCGGGCCACGTGCGCCATCTCCTCGAGCGAGGGGGTGATCAGGCCGGAGAGGCAGACAACATCGGGACGCTCCTCGATGGCCCGGCGCACGATCTCGGCGGCAGGCACCATCACGCCCAGGTCGACCACCTCATAATTATTGCAAGCGAGCACGATCGAGACGATGTTCTTCCCGATGTCGTGCACGTCGCCCTTCACCGTGGCGAAAAGCACCTTGCCCGCCTTGGCCGCGCCCGCCGCCCGCTTCTCCGCCTCGATGGCGGGGCGCAGGATAGCGACCGCCTTCCTCATCGTGCGGGCCGTCTTCACCACCTGTGGCAAGAACATCTTTCCCGCCCCGAAGAGCTCGCCCACCCGGTTCATGCCGGCCATCAACGGCCCGTCGATGATCGACACCGCCCGTGGATAAACCGAGAGCGCCTCCTGGAGATCCGCCTCCAGATAATCGCCAACGCCCTTCACCAAAGCATACTCCAACCGCGCCTCCAACGCCCCCTCGCGCCAGGCCTCCTGATGCCCGGCCGACGGGCCGACCGCCTGCTCATGCCGTTCCTGGGCATAGGCGATCAGCTCCTCGGCCGCCTCGGGCCGCCGATAAAGGATCGCGTCCTCGAGCAACGCACGGAAGGCCGGCTCGATCTCCTCATAAAGCACCGAGGTCGATGGGTTTACAATACCCATATCCATTCCCTTGCTGATCGCATGATAGAGGAAAACAGCGTGCATCGCCTCACGTACCTGGTTATTTCCCCGGAAAGAGAAGGAGAGGTTGCTGACACCACCGCTCACCTTCGCTCCCGGCAGATGCTTCTTGATCCATTCCACCGCCCGGATGAAGGCCAACGCATAACCGTCGTGTTCCTCGATGCCCGTAGCGATCGCCAGGACATTGGGGTCAAAAATAATATCTTGTGGATCGAAGCCCACCCGCTCGGTCAAGAGCCGGTAAGCCCGCTCACAGATCTCGATCTTGCGCTCGAAGGTATCCGCCTGCCCTTGCTCGTCGAAAGCCATCACCACCGTAGCGGCCCCCAGCCGCTTGATCCGCCGGGCATGCTCGAGGAACACTGCCTCACCCTCCTTCAGCGAGATGGAATTGACAATGCTCTTGCCCTGCACGCACTTGAGGGCCGCCTCGATCACCTCCCACTTCGATGAGTCGATCATGACCGGCACACGGGCGATATCCGGCTCGGCAGCGATCAGGTTGAGGAAGTTACGCATCTCCTTGACGGCGTCCAGCATACCATCGTCCATATTGATGTCGATCACCTGGGCGCCATCCTCCACCTGCTTGCGGGCAATGCCCAAGGCCTCCTCATAATTGCCCTCCTTGATCAGGCGCAAGAACTTACGCGACCCGGCGACGTTACACCGCTCGCCGATATTGATGAAGTTGTTCTCCGGCTTTACCTCCAGTAACTCCAAGCCAGAGAGCCACAAGGCATTGGGTCTCGGTGCCGGCACATGCGGCCTGGCCCCCCTCGCCAATTCCGGGAAGCGGGCGATGTGAGCGGGAGTCGTACCACAACAGCCTCCCAGTACGTTCACCAACCCCTCCTCGAGGAAGGGACGCACATGCTCCGCCATCCGCTCGGGCGTCTCATCATATTCTCCGAAGCTGTTAGGCAATCCCGCATTCGGATAAGCGCTGATGAAGTAAGGTGCCCGACGGGCCAATTCTTCCAGATAGGGTTTCATATCCGCCGCCCCGAAAGAGCAGTTCAACCCGACCGAAACGATCGGCGCATGACTCACCGAGGCCAGGAAAGCCATCAACGTCTGCCCTGAGAAGGTCCGTCCTCCCTGTGCCGAGAGGGTTAACGACAACATCACCGGCAGGTCGCGGCCCGTCTCCTCGAGCAGCGCCGTCACCGCCTCGAGCCCCGCCTTGACGTTAAGCGTATCGAAGGTCGTCTCGAACAGAAGCAGATCCACGCCGCCCGCCACCAGGCTCTTCGCCTGCTCGTAATAGGCCGCATAAAGATCATCATAAGTAACCGCCCGGAAAGCAGGGTCACTCACGTCTGGACTCATCGAGGCGGTCTTGTTGGTCGGGCCCATCGAACCAGCCACCAAAACCGTCCGCTCCGGATGCTCCGTCATATAACTATCGGCCAGCTCACGGGCCAGACGGGCCGCCGCCACGTTGATCTCACCCACATAATCGGACATGCCATAATCGGCCATCGAGATGGCGTTCGCGTTAAACGTGTTTGTGGTGAAAATATCGGCTCCCGCATCAAGATACTGGTGATGAATCTCGCGGATCACCTCCGGACGGGTCACGCACAACAGGTCGTTGTTGCCCTTCAGGGGCTGAGGAAACTGGGCGAACCGCTCACCACGATAATCCGCCTCCGTCAAGTTATAACGCTGGATCATGGTCCCCATGCCACCATCCAAAATCAAGACGCGCTCGCTCAGGAGTCGCGCGAAACTCTGTCTATCCATAAATATCTGTTATCTTATCTTTCTAGTGTAAATACGCAAATAACCCCGATAGGCCCAAACCACGAGGATAGCGAAGCAAAGGCGGGTCGGCACCAGCCAAAGGAAAGGAATACCGATCGAAACAAAAATGATCGTATCTTCCAACAGGGAATGGCAAACCGCCAAATGACAATTCAACCGGTTGCCCTCGCCATATGAGACCTTACCTCGCTGGATCTGCTCGACCATGATCGCGCCACCATAGGCCAATCCAACCAGATTACCAACCAGCCAAAGGAAGGCGCAGTTCCTGCTCAACCCGAACAGGCGCATCAAAGGGGCGAAAAAGCCGGAAAGGCCATCCATCAGATGGAACTCTTCCAATATATAATGGAGGATCATCAGGGCAGTAACCACCACCAGAATCGTCACGACCACCTGGATCGAGCTGGTAAACCACAAGACAAGCACCTCCACCAAACTATCGCAAGCCGCAGCGCTTTGGGTCATGCCCATCTCGCTCCAGCCCTCGGTCGGCATCAAAAGGTTCAGGGTAAAGGCAATGACGAAACTCATTATGATCCGCAAACTGGTCACGCCCCAAAAGGAAGAACCGGTCTTCGCCTGCACGGATGATTCCACGACCAGATTGTGGGAAGTCAGGCACATCAAGGCCAGGATGGTCGCCTCACGGGTGGTCAGCGACATGGAGGTAATCAAGGCGATCGGCGCATAAAGCGGCGAGAAGATGCTGGTCAGGAAAACGATCGCCGTCTCGCCCGGCAAGCCAAGCAACTTGAAGAGAGGCGACAACGCCCCCGATATCCGCTCGAGGATACCACAATATTGCAATACACGAACCGCCAACGAGATGGGCAGGATAATCTTCAGCAACCAAAGGCAGGTATTCATCGCCTTGGGCATCGCCTGAAGTATGCAGTCCCAAATCCGTCTCAATACACGCTCATCCCCTGCCATCGTCACCGATTACCTTTTAAACGCCCGATCCATTTCCCGACGATCGTCACGCTCACGGATCGAATCACGCTTATCGTATTCCTTCTTTCCCTTGGCGATGGCGATCACCAGCTTGGCCAATCCCTTCTCGTTGATGAACAACCGTGTCGGAACAACCGTGAAACCGCTCGTCCGGATCGCGTCGAAGATCTTACGGATCTCCTTCTTGTTGAGCAACAACTTTCGGTCGCGACGAGCGACGTGGTTATTATAGGTTCCGTAGAAATACTCGGCCACATACATGTTCTTGACCCAAACCTCGCCTTTCTCCACGATGCAGAAGGTATCGACCAGGCTTGCCTTGCCCTGACGGATGGACTTGATCTCCGTTCCGGTCAGGACAATACCGGCCGTAAAGGTCTCGAGCAACTCATAATCAAAGGTCGCCCGCTTATTCTTGATCAATACGTCATTCTTTATTTTCTCTTTCATGATTATCCCCTTTCATCAAAAGCTCAGTCCCGGCATCAACAGGGAAAGCAGCAACTCAATCGCGATCGGCGTCAATAGCACGACCGCTGTAGTGATACTGGTGAATTTCAGCCGTAGAGCGTCCTCTACCTTCAGGTAAGGCTCGGCTCCCTCCCAGATAATATAAAAAGTATAAAGGACAAATATCCTCAGGAAGAAAAACTCGGGTAACAAGGTCAACAGGACATTCAGGGCAAACATCAACGCCGACGAGTAACCGACGAAGCGTTGCCACAACGGCATATCACTCTCTCGCTTGAAGAACCCTTTCCACACCTCGTTCATGATATAAGCGGAAAGGTAGAATCCACCAAAAGTCGACACCAACGTCCGGATCGACGACTTCAGCGCCAACTCCAGGCTAAACTCCTTTTGAGTGAACAAGACCCCGAGGAAAGCGGTGATCGTCACCAACCCAACTAAAGGATAGAGGAATTGCTCCAGGAAATCCGCCGTTTTCTCCTCCTTCTTCGACAGTGTCTCCCATGCTTTTCCCGGTTGGGAAATGATCAAGATCACCCAATTGAATATATTCTTAAACATGTCTTTCCTGATTGATTATTATCCGCAAAATTATATAAATAACACTATTCACGCAAGAGAAAAAACAAACGCGCCTCTTCTCGGTTCCCACAAGAGATCAAAAGCCCAACGAGAAAAGGTCTGTCCGGCTCCAAATCACGCCTGTCGTATCGGCATTAAACCGACCCGGATAATTGATCCTGAAATGGATAGAATCCAACCCCAAGGCCGATTCCCGTTGCCTGGCCTCACTCAAGAAAGGCTCAATGACAAACGCGTTTGTCGTGGTCCAAGTGGAGGAATCACCTGTTCCACCCTCCTGGGCGACACGCAAATAAAACTCATAGATCCGTCGCCCCGTTGAATCGGTCACCGCGTCGCTTGAAGCGTCATACGAAAGATCGAACAGGTCCACCTGATCCACCTGATGGTTCGTATGCTTGGCTTGCATGAAGAAACGGCCCTCCAGATAGATACCGTTACTCAAGTCGACCGAGACAATCCGTTCCGCTCCCCAAAGCTTCGACGTATCGGTCAAGGTCTCCGCTATCGGCCAAACCGGCACTGAGTCGTAACGGGAAATCTCCGCGTTATAAACGCCATCCCCCAATTGCTCACTAAAATTGGTCCGGAACCAAACCGCGCAGCAATCACCATCCTTCACGTCCGTCCGCGCCTCGAAGTCCGGCGAGGCGATCCTGAAGATCTGCCCCGACTCATTCGCCGTATAGATACATTTGGAAGGCGTTTCCCTTACGACTCCCACCCGATAATAATTGATCATTCCGCTTCCGTCGCCCATACATGAGGTCAAACCACACCAAAGCGCCAGCCCGCCAATCACCGTTGTCCACTTCATTGTCTTGCCATAATATTTCATGACGCGAAAATACAAGATTTACCCGTTGAAGAAAACGGGATACCCTAAAATAAAAGCCTTTATATAAAATTAGTAGTTTTATGATAATGCTTTGCAAGTTCCATTTAAACGTCATCATCTACTTTATCGCTCTTTCTTTCAATTCAAGTATTTTTGTCTTCTGTTAATTTTCAGCAATTTACTTTCACAAGCAGTATCCAACAAGGCAAGATGACCCAAATTACATCTAAACCATCATTAGTGTTTCTCATGATATTATTAATATCTCCAGATTAAATATTTATCTTAAGGTACTTGCCGTTCTTTAAACAGTCACAAAAAATTATTCTGTTATCATCAAAATACATTAGTTTCTTTATATCATTAACACTATTATGTCCAACGACTTGAGTAAATCCATGTAATGGATCTGTTAATTCAGAACGGTCAGCCCAGAATATTCCGCCTATACAACCACTGTCCCCTCCCCTTTTAGCTCCTATGCGATATAGGGCTTCAACCTGTCCATCACTTGGGTTGTTTAACTGCTCTGCTATATTATAGTTAATATTACCCTTAAAGTCATAATCAAACCATTTCTGTGATACTCCGGCATGCGTAAAGATAATCTTATTTATCTGATATGCATTTTGAAATAAATCATTATTGTCATTGAACAAAAATCTAGCTCTTTTAGCAAGTCGAGAATCATATCTCGTACTAATATTTACAGTTTCTATAAAATAATGTAAATCATGATT
>CHCFR05602__coassemble_172_pt1 | contig 54376 bp, 36 predicted proteins | sample CHCFR05602__metabat2_low_PE_046 | metagenome-assembled genome bin CHCFR05602 | reverse complement strand
CAAAAGATTACCAGATAGGGGTTATTTTATATGTTTATGTTATCAATAAAAATCAGGAGTCAACCGAGATTAAATTTGATCTTGAGGTTGACTCCTGACTGTTCATTTCCTTTTATCCAGTTAATATCGACGTTCTATGGCCGCATTTGGAAAATAATGGGTAAGGATGGCTTGGTAGTCATAACCTTTCGCACCCATGACTGCCGCGCCGATTTGGCAGAGGCCGACACCGTGTCCCCATCCGGCACCTTTTAAGGTGAAACGATCGGGGAGCTTGGGATCACCCTCTTTCTCAACGATAAAAGCGGAGCTGTAGAGATGGCTCTCCGACAGGGCACGTCGGATTTCCAGTTCTTTTCCAATGGTCATCGAGCGCTTGGTACCGACAATGCGCAGGCGGACCAAACGACCTGAGGTGCCACGTTCGACAGGGACCAGGTCTATGATCTCGCCAAAGTCGATACGGGTCTTGCGGGCGATCAGTTCAGAAAGCTCATCTTGCGTGTAGCTTACTTCCCAGCGGTAGAAATCGGCGGTTTCCTGGTCATAATTATTCAACACTTGCGATAGGATTGCCTGATCGTTGGTATTGCAGAATGCGGTGGGCGAGGAGGTAATCCAAGCTCGTGCGTTCTCTTCTTGTGTCAGGTCGGGAAAATCATGCCGTTCATCATCACGCAGGGCCACAAGGTAATCGTGGTGGACTGGTTCCCAGCAGTTCTCGAATGTCTCGGTAACGCCTCCGCAACACTTAGAGAAGCGAGCGTCGCAGATTTGGTCGGCGTAGGTAAGGATCTCACCCCGTGTCTCGTTGATTGCCTCCACGACCGTTGGGTTCGAGGCCCGAGAGATGCCTTGGTAGCGCTGGCAATGGTCGTCGGCGCAGACATCGAACAGCGTATGGTCCTCGCGGTCATACCAGCGGATGAGACTGTCCTTATCTTGTTGAAGACTTGCCGGGCGGCTCGCTTCGGCCTGTCCCAAATGATATTTTTTCTCGATCTGGGCCAGTAGCCAGCTACGCGAGATCACGGCGTGTGCCTTCAGCAGCTCTTTCGAGGCATTGGCGCTCATCTCCGACGAGATGACGCTGGTCAGGTACTCCTCGAGATCGATCTGGTTGATGGCGACGATTCCGTCATGCGTTGCCAAGAGTTTTAATGCGCCTTTGAAGCGTTGGTCTTCCTGGCGTTGCCAATGGAAATCAACACCGATCGTGACGCCTTTCAATTCGAAGAAGGCCTCAGGTGAGGTCGGTTCGAAATAAAGCTCATCGTAGAGTTTCCCGTTGAAGACAATCTTGTCGTTCACGAGAAGCGCTCTTTGTTCGCCCTTCAGGAATTGATCGCTCTCTGTCTGCACGTATTCGGGGCAGAAATCAAATGAGAGCGCTTTTTGGGTTAATATGCCAACATTGATGATAGGTGCTTCCATGGGATTATTTTTCTTTTTCGGTTTTTATTGAACTGTATCCAAGATAGAAGATCAAGAGTAGGTAGACCACGATAGCGACACATTCAGCGCCTTTGCTTCCGGCCCATGCCTCATTCATCAGGTCGACACCACCGAAGCGTAATGCCGCGCTGACAACACCCATCAAGGCGCCGCCGGCGATGAATCCGGAAGCCAGGAGGGTTCCTTTTTCCAGGCGGGCGTTGTTCAGGGCCTGATCCTTGCTCCGACTGCCGACGTACCAGCTGATGGCACCACCGATCAACAGGGGCGTGTTCAGTTCGATAGGAATAAACATTCCCAAGGCGAAGGCCAGGGCCGGTACCTTAAAAAAGTTAAGCAGGACAGCCAGGATGGCACCTATCGCGTAAAGTACCCAAGGCGCGCCCGATCCGCTCATCAACGGCTCGATAACCGCCGCCATGGCGTTGGCTTGCGGGGCCGCCAGTTGGCCACTGGTGAAACCGTAAGTCTGATTCAGGATCAGGATGACACCTCCGACAGTCGCTGCCGAGACAAGTGTCCCGAGGAATTTCCATCCCTGCTGTTTGGCCGGTGTGCTGCCCAGCCAATAGCCGATCTTGAGGTCGGTAATGAATCCGCCTGCCATCGAAAGCGCCGTACAGACTACGCCGCCAATGATCAGGGCAGAGACCATGCCAGCCGGGCCGTTGAGGCCGACAGCGACCAGGATGATTGAGGCCAGGATCAATGTCATCAGGGTCATACCCGAGACGGGGTTAGTTCCGACGATCGCGATGGCATTGGCTGCCACGGTCGTGAACAGGAACGCGATCACGCCAACCAAAAGAAGGCCGATGATGGCATGGAACCAATTGTGAAGCACACCAAACTGGAAGAAGAGGAAGGTGACGATGAGGGTCGCCGCGATGCCGATCATGATGATCTTCATAGACAGGTCTCTCTGGGTGCGAACAGCGGTTGTCGCGCTGGAACCTTCCTTGCCCTTGAGCTCTTTGGCGGCCAGACCAACTGCACCACGAATGATATCCCACGACTTGATAATACCGATGATACCGGCCGTAGCGATGCCACCAATACCGATATGGCGGGCGTAAGTCGTAAAGATCTCCTCGGGACTCATGCTACCAACGGTCGTAGTGATGGCGGCGTTGCCCAACGTAAGTACTTCCGATCCGAACAGAAGCGACAAGGCCGGAATAATGATCAGCCAGACCAGGAATGAGCCGGCACAGATGATCAATGAGTACTTGAGTCCGATGATGTAACCCAAACCCAGTACGGCAGCGCCGGTATTGACTTTCAGGACAACCTTCGCCTTTTCGGCCAACAGTTCGCCGGCGCCGACCAGCCGTGTGCTGATTGTCTCGCTCCACCAGCCCAACGAGGCGACGATGAAGTCGTAAAGGCCACCGATAAGGCCCGCCAGGATCAAGGGTTTCGCCTGGTTGCCGCCCTTCTCGCCCGATACCAGCACTTGTGTCGTGGCGGTTGCCTCGGGGAAAGGATACTTGCCGTGCATGTCCGACACAAAATATTTACGGAAGGGAATGAGCAGAAGGATGCCCAGGATGCCACCCAGAAGAGAGCTCATGAACACCTCGAAGAAGTTGATCGTAATTTCCGGATATTTATCTTGGAGGATATAAAGTGCCGGCAGGGTGAAGATCGCGCCGGCGACAATGACGCCGCTGCTGGCGCCAATCGACTGGATGATAACGTTCTCGCCCAAGGCGTTCTTGCGCCTGAAAGCGTTCGACAGGCCGACCGCGATGATCGCGATGGGGATGGCCGCCTCGAACACTTGCCCCACCTTCAGCCCAAGATAGGCCGCGGCGGCGCTGAAGACAACCGCCATGACCAATCCCCAGAAGACGGACCAGGCGGAGACCTCAGGATATTGCCGGTTGGGCGACATGATCGGGTGATATTGCTCACCCGCTTTTAACTCCCGATACGCGTTCTCGGGCAAGCTGCTTATTTTTTCCTCTTTCTCTTTTTCCATGATATTAATCTCGTTTTTTTAGTTCTTCTTTTCTTTGATGAAGCCCTGCCGGAAATCGGCGATCGTGCCCCAAGACTTTTAGAAGCGCCGCCGCCGATCGGAAACAGTGCTCCAAAACTTTTAGAGGCGCCGTCGCCGATCGGAAACAGTGCTTCAAAACTTTTAGAGGCACCGTCGCCGATCGGAAACAGTGCTCCAAAACTTTTAGAGGCATCGTCGCCGGTCGGAAACAGCGCTCCGAAATTTTTAGAGGCATCGTCGCCGTTCGGGGAGGGGGCTCTTGGGGCCCGTGTCGCGACGTGGGCTCAGGTCTCGATCCTTCCTTGATCGTACCAAGCGTCAAAATCCTGGATTGTCAACCCTTCGAAGTCGGGAATGACCGCGATCGTGAGCGGCCTCAGGACCTCGGGCGGATTGCTCGTGCTCAGGCCGACGACCCGCGCTCCCGCCCCGGTCGCCGAGCGGATACCGTTGAGGGAATCCTCGAAGACCAGGCAATCCGCGGGGCACTCGCCCAGGTCTTGCGCCGCCAGGCGGTAGCACATTGGGTCGGGTTTACCGCGGGTGATACGATCGGCGGTGACGGCCGTATCGAACAGGTCGCGCAGGCCCAGCAGGCGGAAAGCCCTTTCCATCTTCCGGTTGTCGGAGCTGGTCACGAGACCGGTTTTGGTCCCGTTGGCTCTCAGCAGGCGGATGAAATCGATCACGCCTGGCACGAGCGGGAAGGCCATTCGCTCCTCGAAGGCAAGGCATTCCTCGACGACCGTCTGGCGGAAAGCCTCCGTGCGGTCGGCGAAATAGGTCGCCAGCAGGTCGGGAAGGGTCGTTCCCTTGATCTGGTCGGCGAAATTGGGGATGCCGAGGCCGTAACGTTCGGCGGCCTCGTTCCAATAGCGGTCGTAAATCGGCTCGGTGTCGGCGATCACGCCGTCGAAATCAAATAACGCGGTTCTCATATGCGGGGTCAATTCTTGATCGTTAATGGGATGGACTTTAATTGCCGGTCGTCCGACGAGCCGCCGTAAAGGAGCTCATATCGTCCGGGGCGCACCTCCATGGTCTGCGTCTTGTCGTCGAACGACTGGAACGCCTTGGCCGGCAGATGGATCTCGACAACCTGTTTCTCTCCGGATTTGACATGGACCCGTTTGAATGCCTTCAATGCCTTAATCGGACCTTCCGGATCGTTGGGGTTCTTCACGTAGACTTGAGCGACCTCGTCGCCGTCACGTTGGCCCTTGTTCGCGATCTCGAGTGTCAGGGTTACCTCCTCGTCGGGCTTGATCTCGTTTTTAGACAATCGTGCGTCGCTGTATTCAAATGTCGTGTAGCTCAAACCATAACCAAAAGGATAAAGCGGTTTCTCCGTCATGAAACGATAGGTACGTCCCTTCATGCTGTAATCCTCGAAATCGGGGATCTGCGTTATGGACTTATAGAAGGTGATAGGCAGGCGTCCCGACGGGTTGTAGTCGCCGAAGAGCACATCCGCCACGGCCGTGCCACCCTCTTGGCCACCATACCAGGCGTTGACAATGGCGCCCACATGATCGTTCTCCCAGTTCAAAGCCAGCGCACTACCCGTGCAGACTACGTAAACGACAGGTTTGCTTGTCGCCACTAAAGCCTTGATCATCTCTTTCTGAACCTTAGGCAACTCGATGTTGGTGCGGTCACCTTTGCGGAAGCCCTCGACATTGACCGGCATCTCCTCACCCTCCAAGCGAGGTGAGATACCACCGACGAAGACGATCACATCCGCCTCTTTCGCCTTTTGGGCGGTTGCCGCATAATCGACAGGCGTCCTGACGCCGATCGAGAAGTTCAGGTCGGCGCTGCCAATGTGCTGCATGTACTCGATCTTGATAGGATATTTCTCGCCCTTCTTGGCCTTCAATAGATAAGTCTTTGAGGCACCATACTCATTGCCCCAAACGTCGATCACCTTCTCGTCGGCCACGTAGAGGCGGATACCATCGTTGCCAGAAAGCTCCAGTTCGATAGTTCCGTCAACAGGCGAGGTGAATTCGCCCGTGAACCGGGCAGTAAAGTCGGTCAGGTTGACGTTGGGCGCGAATTGGGTATTGCCGCCCGTGGTGTAATGTAATTCACGAGCCAATCCTTTATAAGCAGGTTCGCCCTTGAACTCGGTGTTATTGAAGAATTCGGAGGCGAAGCCCTCACCGGCTGCGGATGTGATGTGGCCGCCCAGATCAGTCATGACATAATCGGCCGCATGGTTACAACCCAGCTCATAGATGACCTCCGCATTGGGCACCTTCTCACGGATACCTTCCAAGATGGTAGTCGTGTGCGTTGGGAAACCGTTATAATTGGCCCACAGCATGGTCGAGTCGGCTGCGTTAGGACCAACTACCGCGATCTTCTTGATCTCTTTGCTTAAGGGCAAGAGATTGTTCTGGTTCTTCAGCAAGACGATACTCTTGCGAGCCATGTTAAGCGCCTGATCGACATGTTCGGGACTTTCGACTACGCTGTATGGAATCTTCGAGAAAGGCACTCGCTCGTCCGGATCAAACATTCCCAATTCGAATCGTCCTTTCAAGAGGCGGCGCAACGATTTGTCGAGCTGCTCCTCCTGGATTTTCCCGGCTTTTAAAGCCTCGATCAAGGCATTATAACTGTTGCCACACTCCAAGTCCGTTCCGCTCAAGACAGCGTCGACCGAGGCTGAAGCCGCATCAGGGTGCGTCTCGTGCCGTGGCGTGTTGGGATCACGTTCCCAGAAGTCGTTGATCGCTCCACAATCGGAGAGAATGATATGCTGATATCCCCAGCTGTTACGGAGAATGTCGATTAGCAATTTATCGCTACTGCAACAGGGCTTGCCCTCGTAACGGTTGTAGGCGCACATGACCTCCTGCACATTGGCCTCCTTGACCAGAGCCTCGAATGCGGGCAGATAGGTCTCGTAAAGATCGCGCGGAGTTACTGTCACGTCGAACTCATGGCGATTCCATTCCGGACCGCTGTGCACGGCATAATGCTTGGCGCAGGCATGCGTCTTGAAATATTGGGGATCATCACCTTGAAGTCCTTTTGTAACGGCCACGCCCATGCGTTCCGTCAAATAAGGATCCTCGCCATAAGTCTCCATGCCGCGGCCCCAACGGGGATCGCGGAATATATTGATGTTGGGCGTCCAGAAGGTCAAGCCCTTATAGCGATCGTATTCCTTGTCTTTTTGATATTGATGATATTTGGCGCGAGCCTCATCGCTGACCATCGTAAAGGTGCGGAGCACCTCTTGGTCATCGAATGTGGCGGCCAGGGCGATCGCTTGCGGAAAAACGGTCGCACGTCCGGCACGGGCTACGCCATGCAGGGCCTCATTCCACCAATCGTAAGGTGGAATACCAAGTCGCTCGATCGCGGGCGTGGTATTCATCATTTGCCCGACCTTCTCTTCAGGTGTCAAGAGCGAGAGCAGGTTATCTACCCGTTGCTCGACAGGCAGGTCTGGATCCTGAAAAGGGTATTTGGGCTTATCGCTACCGCAAGCGGACAGGAGTAGCAAGGCTAGTGCTGCCGCTGTCAGATGTTGTTTCTTCTTCATTTGATGATATTACTATAATATTATTCTTTTACGATTTCATGGAGACGTGTTTCTCCATCAGCTTGAATTTCAATCTTGTCACATCCCTTCGGGCTGATCCGGATATAACCATTGTTGCCCTTATAAAGGGTCGGACGTTCCTTCTTTCCCTGGATGCCTGTTACGGTTATTTGCCCTTTGCCAGAAGTGAAGAGTTTGATCTCGTTGATGCCTTGGCAATCAATCTTGATAATTTGTCCGGTAGCTAACTCACCGTAAGTATCAAGGTTGGAATCATGTGTCAAGGCTTTCCGATCAACTACATTCTCCTTTTTCATGGCAGCGTAGAAGGCACGGAAATTGAGATCCAACGGTTGGTTGCTTTGGTTAACCATTCGGATGAAGCGAGCTTTAGGATCGATATTGCGAATGGTATCGCGAACGCTCTCGGTGGAAACCTTTATCTTTTTCCAGTCGACGCCATCAGCCGACCACTCAAATTGACGGCCTTCCCGATTGCTTTGAGGTAAATTGAAATGGAAGTATTCCGCCTCCTTTTGAGCTTCCCAATTAAAGCCGATGTATTGTCCTGGATTCAGACGAATAGTCTCGAACATAGGAGGATAACCGACGATCTCGCCATCTTCCATATAGTGCTGGCTTGCCAGCTGCTCAACGTCCGTCAAAAGAGTTGGGATATTCATTTTTACTTTATCGGCGGTCACTTGTGGTGTCGCCAACAGGTTACGGCCTGTTTGATGGTGCAACTCAATCAGGAACGGATTCAGTACACGAGATCCTACCTTTACACCCTTAGGCTGTGCCTTTTGGTTCATGGTCGTGTTGATGAATCTCATACTGTCCAACATGTTGGCGGTGCGTAAGTAATTCTCCCAGGTAGCGGATAGATCCTTATTCGCCCAAGCGTTGGCCGTTTCGATAGCGGCGGTTCCGGCTTGTCCTAAATAACCGAATTGAATTACCCATGGGCGGATTTCGTCAAGCAGGTTCTTGTTGCTGCACTTGTCCAACAGTTCACTTGAGGATTCCGTGATCTTGGCGAACAGCGCACCCAATTGGCGGCCAGCCTCGGCATCATAATTGGCCTTGGCGTAAGCGGCTTTATAACGTTCTATGGCATCAATATAGGCTTTCGATTCGTCACGGCGATAGATGTGCCAGTTTGGACCCGGGTCCGCGTTATGCTCGCAGAAGGTCTGGAACGCTTCTGAAGCTTCTGGCATGATGAATGCGCATGCCTCTTTCCAAGAGCGGATCGGATCGTAGCTGTCGATGTTCCAGGTATACATACCCACACCAAAGATGGCGACTTTAGAGGCTTCCGCATATTCCATCGGATTGGAGACGAAACCGGACATGCTTCCCGCCGCACGGGTATCGAGTCCATAAGAGGCGCCCATCAGCAGGTGATCCTGGCAATAATCGCTTACGGGGAAGTTCCACCAGATGTAAGCGGGCCGTTTGATCCGTTGGTTAACCCAATCCAATCCCGGCTTATCGATGTCTGCTACGACACGATCGCCTGTCCACATGACCTGGATCGCGGGATTCAACTGCTCACCGATGATGTCGAGATAGTCCGTCTTTGCCCATCCTTTATTATATTCTGTTGGACACATGATGAGCGGCTGTACATCTTTCTTTTTGGTGATGAACTCGTTGTGTATGTAATTCAATAAATTGGCTTGATTCTGAGGTTTGGCACCCTCGCCGGAGATATCGTCGAAGAAGACGGCGAACGAACGGACACCTAAATCATACATCTTCTCAAACTTGGAGAGGATATTCAAGCTGTCTGTCTTATTCCATTGGATATCTTTTCCCGGATGGATGGCCCACACGAAATTGACCTTGTTACGGGCCGCCTCTTGAGCCAGCTCGGTGATGTGACGAGCCTGATCTTCCGGATAAGGTTCACGCCAGTTCGGAGAGCTGTGATAAGGATCGTCTTTCGGTCCGTAGATATAGGTATTGAGTTTGGTCTTCCCATAAAAACGAAGCTGCTCAATGCGATCCTCATGGCTCCAAGGTTGGCCATAAAAGCCCTCTACTGTTCCTCTGAATAACACGTCGGGATAATCCTTAATGGTGCATTCCGGCAAGCGGTACTTTCCGTTATCCTCTTTTAAGGCCAATTGACGGATGGTTTGTGCGGCATAGAAAAGTGAAGCGCCATCTACGATTTCAATCCGGATTCCCTCAGGACGAATATCGATAGTATAAGCGCCGGAACGCCGCATCAACTCGTCATCAGATTTGAGAGCGCTGATCTCAATGGGTAATCCACTGCTGGAGAAGGGAAGAGCCTCTCTTAATACCCGGACACCGTCAGCGTCCGGATTTTCCATGCCTGTTATTTGATATCCCTTGGTGGGAGTAAACCATTTGTTGGTGATTGTCAACTCTTGAGGTTCGGGAAGGATGCTGGGGATCCTGTCCTGGCCATAGGCGAAAGCACAACTGCTAATCAACGCCGCGGTAGCCAATATTTTTCTAGCGTTTTGCATATTTTTGGAGATTTTCGATTAACACTTTTCTCTATACGGACAAAGGTAGGTAAAAAATTCGACAAGATCCCATCTTACTTCCGTTTGAACACTAAGCTTCGACCTGCTTTATCTTCCCATTCCGTCATCAATTGATGGAAATCCGGATAGTTCTTGGGCGTGATGAGCCTTTGATGGATGGTCAATTGGCGTTCCACAATTACCCGATCCTTTTCCTGATTGATCCGGATGATCAGTTTACCCACCTTGTTCTCGATTTGTTTTTCACAAGGAGGTGTTTGTGGTTCCAGACCATTTTGGGAAATGATAGTTGTCGTGTAATGTTCGTCTATGATTCGTGGCAGGAGCAGGTTCGTTTCTCTCCGGCTGTTAAGATGCCCATAGCCTAAGGTTGCCACACCTTGTGGCGCTTCCGGCAGGGTTAAAATATAGAACTTATCGGCAACCTGCTCAATTGAGGCATGTTCCTCTTGTATCGTGTTGTCTGAGAAATAGGGCAGGAGATCGTTGCCTATTTGATATTGGCCGGTCACTTTCGGTTCGCCGTTTTGCAGGTTGATGGTAATATCTCCCTCAATGCGGCTTTCTTGGAACGCTTGGATTTTAATGGGTTGTCCGGTAGTCAACGAGAGAAGTGTTTGGTGCTCAGGATCGACATTGGGACGTTTGTAACTGTCGGGGCTAAGGAGCAGGCTTTTGTCTCCCCATTGGCAATGGATCGCGGTTTGCTCGATCGCCGGGCGACAGAGGCCCTGTTCCGCTTTTGTCCGAAAGACAATGATGGGCTCGGCATTGAATCCGGCCCCGTTAAGCAGGGCGGAAAGCAGGAAGCATTTCTCAAGACTTGTCCCATACGCGCCGCTGATGATCTGGTCGATCGGCCGGCAGCGATAATGGCTCATGGGCATGGTGACCGCCACCTGATCAAGACCGTATACGTAGTCGAGGATGGCCCGGATCTCGCCGGTTTCGTTCTCTTGTTCTTCGATCAGGCTCTCCGAGATGGAGGCGATGATCGGATTGCCCTCTCCGTAGAGTCGTTTGTATTGCTCTTGGAGTGGTTGGAGTGTCGTGGATATGGATGAATCCGTGGTTCCTATGAAATAGGGTTGGTCGCCATTCCGGACGGATACGCCTGGCTCACGCGAGACTGCGGGCAAGTCGTGCCAAGTCCAGGTTATGATTTGATTGTTGCCCGTTTGTGCCTGATGGTTGTCTGCCTCATTCGCTATCGAATAGAGAAATGGGACATCTTTGGGATGGTTGACGGTTAGGGTGAATTCCTTTACGGGTGACGATTGCAGGAGCGGCTCGTAGATCTCTAAAGGTGTCTTTATCTCGCTTGGTTGGGTGAGGATGGAATAATCCAACACGATCGTGGCGCCCAGCTCGAGTCCGGTGTGGACGATTACCATCTCTTTCAGGTGGTTGAAGGCGGGAGCGTCGACAGCGGCACTGGGAAGGACCTCGACGAGGGCATTGTCGGGCAGGCGAACGATCTTGCCATCCTTTTGCCGGGTATAGGCCTCATTGATCTTGAGCTCCTGAATTTTGGGATCATAGACGATAAAAGTCTCGCCATAGGTGCTGTTCATGGCGGTGTGTGTGAGGAGTGTCAATTCCATGGCGTAGCGGAATTCCTGGCTATTGTCCGCATGAAGCGTGTAGCTTTTGGAAAGTTTCTTGTATTCCGCCTCAGGCGCGGCCCAGACGAGCGTCGGGATGAGCAGGCAAAGGCAGAGTAGCCGGAAGATCCATCTGTTTTGAGTGTTTATCTTGTTCATGTCTTTTTACTTTTTGTGGATGAATAAATAGTTGCCGAAATCCTTATGCGCGTTGACCGCCGAGCGGAAATTTTCCCAGTCGTCGGCCTCATAGACCCGTTTCTTGAGGGCGAGGCGTTGGGTCAGGCGCAGTTGGTTGCCTTTGAGATGGACATCTCCTTCCCAGCTGGCGGCGGGACCGTCGATCGAGCGTGAGCGCTCCTTGATATCGCAGGCGTAACCGGCGGGCAAGCGGAGGGTCTCGTCAATCTCTACCAGGCGCGAGCAGGCGTCCTTGAAGCCATACTTCCGTTCCTCCAGGCTCGTGTCTATGCGGAGATAACTCTTTACCTGGTTGTAGAGATTGTTGGTCGCGAATGGTTTCATCAGGAAGCCCTCCTGGCAAGGCAACGCGTAGTCTGGGATCTCGTAGTGGAAGGTGATGCGGATAGGGGCCGCCTGGTAATCTTTTGGGTTCTTTCCATAGTCCACCTTCGTGAGGCGGGCCTTGGGCGAGACGGCCAGCAATTGGCTCTCCAGATGGTTTTGCCATTGCGACTGCCAGCCTGTGGTGAAGATCCGTCGGATATTGCTGTCCGATTGTCCCTCGGCCTCGATGGTGAATTGTCCGGTTAGGGTGCCGTCAGCCTTCAGTCGATTGTCCGCCTGGATACGGACGTAGTGGTTCTCGGGAGCGGAGATGGGGGTAACTCGCAGGTCGGAGCCCTCAGGCAGGCCCGGCAGGTAGTTCTGTTGTTGTTCGGCGCTGCTCCACAACTCGCGGCAGAAGGGAACCCAGGTCGGGTCGAGCGGCATGTAGGTGCCGTCGGCTAATTTGACAACGGCGACGCAATGGTTGAAATGGTCGGCGGGAATCGATTCGACGCGGCTGCCTGCCATGGTCATGGCGGGATAGGCTTCGAAGCCGGCCATACGAAGGAACGCGACCAGTGTGCCGGCGATGTCTTTGCAGACGCCGCAACGGTCGGTGTAGTTCATCTGGAGGTTATGGAGCGTGTAGCCCTCGCCCTTGCCCATCGAGATGCCGGCGTAGCGGATGTTGTCGGCTACCCAGTGGGTGAGCGCGGCGATCTTCTCCATCTCTGTCTTCTTGCCCCGGATCAGTTCATTGACCTTCGCTTGTGCCTCGGGGATCGGCTCGAAGCTGCCGTAGTCCTCGTTGACCTTGTTGAACCAAAGGGATTTCTCTTTCCAGCTTGGGGTTGACGACATCATCAGTTTCGGGGCGGCATCGAACAGGTCTACCATGTTGGGCTCTTTGGGGAAAGGCATGAGATCGGAGCAGGCGAAGGTATAGGCCTTGTTGCCCCGCTCGTCGTAGCGCATGGAAGAGGCGCACTCGCCCTGGTAGAACTGGAATTGCAGCTCCTTGCTGGCGGGGACGGTCACCCGGTAGACTTTCCGGAGGGTCGGCTCGGTGGCCCAGAAGGGGACGATGTCGTAGAATTGGCCTCGCATGGGCGGAATGAAGCGCGACTCATCATCGGCGCCGTCGGCCAGCAGGGCATAGGTGAAGCCCTTCTTGTTGATTTGGTAATCGAGGATGTCGCCCGGATCCAGGTGACCGACCTCCATCATGATCTGGCGGGCGCCCCAGTAGATCATGCGTGCCGGGGCCGCGTAGTCGAGTTGGAGGTTGATGTCGAGATTATGCACGTCACCATTGGCCTTGTAGATGGTCACCCGATAGAACTCTGCATCGGCGGTCAGCGGGTCGTAGTCGTATTTGAGGACGCGATAATCTTGGGCGCCTTGCCGGTTCATGATTTTGACAACCCGATGGATGACGAACGATCCGGAGCCGTTCTCCTGGACGGTGACATCGGTACTGTCGAGCAGGCTCACGCTGTTGAAGCCCGCGTATTTTTCTGGTGCCGACAAGGTCAGGTCGGGCGCTATGGTGGCGCTTTCCCGGATCTGTTGGGCTTGAATAAATGTAGCCGTCGCACAAACAAGCGCGAGGCCGATCAGTTTCCTTCTTTTCATCTTTTAGATTTTGAGGTTTGACATTCGTTTGTCTCAATCGCCAGTCGGCGACAAGCGGCCCGGTCGATCTTGCCGCTGCCTGTCATAGGAATCGCTTCGACTCGCAGGATCTGTTTCGGGCGTTCGTAGCGGTCGAGCGCCTCAGGTGGAAAGGCAGTCGCCGCCGCTGTCGTGAGCAGGACGATCGCCTCGCCGAATTTGGGATCGGGGAGTGCAGTGATGGCGAACGGGGCCGTCAGGAAGGGGCGTAGTTTCGCCTCGACGGTCTCGATCTGGATCTTGACGCCGCCGCTGTTGATGATGTTGTCCTTGCGACCGATCACCCGGAAGTGGCCGTCGGGCTGGAGATCGACCACGTCGTTGGTGACCAAAGGGCCGTCGCAAACGAGCGGGGCGTCGATCACCAGGGTCTGATCGGGCGAGAGGCTCAGCTGTACCGAGGGGAAAGGCTCGTAATATTCGGAGGCCTCGGGGCCGTTCAGTCGCCGCATGGCGACGTGCGAGAGGGTCTCCGTCATCCCGTAGGTCGAATAGATGCGGTTCGGGAACGGTCGAAGGGCCGCCTCCAACTCCCGGTCGATGGCGCCGCCCCCGATGATCAGGTGGCGGATCTGCGTGAGCCGTTCCCGTTCGGCCGGCACCTGGAGCGAGTTGTAGACCTGGAGCGGGATCATGGCCGCGAAGTCCGGTGCCTCGTCGAATGGCTCGGCGAGTGGATGGCCGGAGGGCTCGCGGACCAGCAGCTTGAGTCCCCACTCGAGCGCCCGGACGACGACCATCTTGCCCGCTATGTAGCGTAGCGGCATGCAGAGCAGGGCCGTGTCGCCTTTCTTCAGGCCCAGGAATTGGCAGGTGAGGCGGGCACTGGCGCGCATCCGTTCCTTGAGGACACGCATTTGCTTGGGCGTGCCGGTCGAGCCCGAGGTTTGTACGGTCATGTAGGGCGACGGATCGTCCCATTCCGCCCGGAAAAGCGCCAGGTCATTCTCTATTTGTACTCGTTCGCTCATCGCTTCAGGGATTTGGGATTGAACCAAAGGCAATCGCCCCGCACCTCGAGCGGCAGGTCGATGTTGTCGGTGAAGAGGGCACCCGTGCCGAGGCCCTGCGGGAGGGGGTTGCCGAGTGTCGCGCACCATTGGGCGATGCTGTTCAGCCCGATGTTCGACTCGAGAGCGGAGGTGATCCACCAGCCGATCCCCTCGCGGCCCGCGATCTCGATCCACTCCTCGCAGCCGTGGATGCCGCCGTGCAGGGAGGGCTTCAGGATGATGTAGCGCGGGTGGATGGCCTGCAGGAGGCGCTTTTTCGCCTCGTAGGTGTCGTGGCCGATCAGCTCCTCGTCGAGGGCGATGGGCAGGGGCGAGGTGGCCGCCAGCCGGGCCATCTCCTCCCATTGGCCCGCCCGGATGGGCTGCTCGATGGAGTGGATCTCCAGCTCGGCCAGCCGTTGGAGCTTCTCCATCGCCTCGGCCGGGGAGAAGGCGCCGTTGGCGTCGACTCGCAGCTCGACCTTCCCGGCGGGCAATTTCGCCCGGATGTGGCGGAGCAGGGCCAGCTCCTCGTCGAAGCGGATCGCCCCGATCTTCAGCTTCACGCAGCGGTAGCCGGCCGCTATTTTCCGCTCGATCTGCTCGAGCATCATCTGGTAGTCGCCCATCCAGATCAGGCCATTGATCGGGATGCCCGCCTCGCCCCGCGAGAAGGGGGTGTCGTGGAAGGCGAGGCTCCCGGCATGGAAATGGGCGAGGGCCGTCTCCAACCCGAACAGGATGGAGGGATAGGGGCGCAGCGCCTCCACGTCGAGCTCGCCGCTCTCAGCGAGACGGGCGCAAGCCTCCGCCAGGCGTTCCTCGTAATCTGGCAGGTCGTCGCGGCTCAGCTGGGGCAGGGGGGCGCACTCGCCGATGCCCACGCGGCCCGGCTCATGGGGGTCGCTGAGGCGGACAAGGTGTACGCGGCGTGTCGTATAGACGCCTCGCGACGTCCCGGCCGGTCGTTTGAAATGGAGCGTCCGGGGCTCAATGTCGATTTGGTATCGCTTCATGGTCAGGGGAATTTGGGATAGTCCTCGAAACGGGGGCGCCGCTTCTCGAGGAAGGCCTTGCCGCCCTCTTGCGCCTCGTCGGTCATGTAATAGAGCATCGTCGCGTCGCCCGCCAGCTCCTGGATGCCGGCCTGCCCGTCGAGCTCGGCGTTGAGGCCCGCCTTGATCATGCGCAGGGCGAGGGGGCTGAGCAGCATCATCTCCTCGGCCCACTGGACGTATTCGTCCTCCAGCCGGTCGAGTGGGACAACCTTGTTGACCAGTCCCATGGTGAGCGCCTCCTGGGCGTTGTATTTGCGGCAGAGGAACCAGATCTCGCGGGCCTTTTTCTGGCCGACGACGCGGGCCAGGTAGGAGGCGCCAAACCCGGCGTCGAAGCTGCCCACGCGCGGGCCGGTCTGCCCGAAGATGGCGTTCTCGGAGGCGATGGTCAGGTCGCAGACGACGTGCAGCACGTGCCCGCCTCCGATGGCGAAGCCGTTGACGGCGGCGATCACCGGCTTGGGCAGCGAGCGGATCTGCTTCTGGACGTCGAGCACGTTGAGCCGCGCCACGCCATCCTTGCCGATGTAGCCGCCGTGTCCCTTCACGTGCATGTCGCCCCCCGAGCAGAAGGCCACGTCGCCCGCGCCGGTCAGCACGACGACGTAGATGTCTTGCCGCTCGCGGCAGATGTAAAGCGCGTCGCTCATCTCGGTGGTCGTTGTCGGCGTGAACGCGTTGCGATAACGCTCGCGGTTGATCGTGATCCGGGCGATGCCATTATGGAAATCAAACAGGATATCCTCGTATGTCTTGATGGGAATCCATTCTCTTTTTGTGCTCATGATGTTTTTCTTTTGATTGTTGTTGTTTATGATTGACGCGAAAGTACGAATTAATCCCCAAACCGTCCCTTTTCCGCCGGGAAAGTGGCTGGGCGGCCCGCCGAAGCGGTTCGGGATGTAGAAAAAGATCTTTTTCTGCCTCTTGAAGCGGTTCGGGATATGGAAAAAGATCTTTTTCCGCCCCCTGAAGTGGTTCGGGATATGGAAAAAGATCTTTTTCCGCCCCTTGAAGCGGTTCGGTATATGGAAAAAGATCTTTTTCTGCCCCCTGAAGTGGTTCGGGATATGGAAAAAGATCTTTTTCCGCCCCCTGAAGTGGTTCAGGATATGGAAAAAGATCTTTTTCTGCCCGCCGAAGCGGTTTGGCGGTCCGCCCGCCTATTTGAGCGAATGGTAATAGTCCTTGAGCAACGCCACGTCGGTCGCCTTGTCGGTGAAGACCTCGATCAGCATGGGGCGCTCGCTCGCTCGCTCGGTCTGGGTGAACTCGGGCAAGGCGGCCTCCAGCCCGGCCTCGTCGCGGACGGCGGTGTAGATGAAGCCCCTCGCCTCGGCCCAGGCTTGGGCGTTGGCCTCGTGGGTGGCGGTGACGAATGGCCGCGCGGCGCCGTCCATGTCGAGGCCCGGCAACGCGTGGAAGATCTCGCCCCCGCCGTTGTTCAGCAACAGGACGCGGACGTTGGGGCGGCAGTTGGCGTGCCAGAGGGCGTTCATGTCGTAGAAGAAGCTGAGGTCGCCGATGACGATGAAGTTCAGCCGCGCGGAGCCGATGGCGTAGCCCAGCGCCGTCGAGAGCGATCCCTCGATGCCGTTGACGCCCCGGTTGCAGCAGACCTCCGTGCTCTCGGGGATTGCGAACAGCTGGGCGTAGCGCACGGCGGAGCTGTTGGCCAGGTGAAGGGCCGACTCGGGCGGCAAGGCCTCGAGCAGCCGTCCGATGGCGCCCATCTCCGAGTAGGCGAACCGGGGCTCGGGGATCTGCTTCGAGCGTTGTTCCCACATGCGGGGAAATTCCACGGGGCGGTTCTCCATCAGCGGGGCGATCTTCTCGAGGAACTCGAAGGGATCCATCTCGATCACGGTCGTCAGGCAGCCGAAGGTGTCGGCCACCTCGCCGTTGGCGGCCACGTGCCAATGTTCCTTGGGCGGGTTTTGGCGCAACAGCGCCTTGAGCCGTTTCGAGACGACGTGCCCGCCGTAGGTGATCACCAGGTCGGGCGAGAGCGCCGCCCGCTCCTCCCTCGGGGTCGCGTAGATCACGGCGTCGAAGTTCTTGATGGGCAGGCCCGGCACGACGCGGTTGCCGATGTGCTCGCTGAGCCAGGCGAAATGCTTGTAGAGCTGCTTGCAGGTCTTTTTCTCGAAGAGGTAGATCAGGCTCATCTGGCCGGCGATCATCATGCGGCGGCCGTATTTGTTCAGGCGCTCGATCAGCCCGTCGTATGCCCGGTCGTAGATGTTCAAGCCCTGATAGCGTGTGATGACGCGGACCTGGGGCAGCTCGCTGGCCGTGAACTGGAAGAGCGGCTCGGAGATGGGCACGTTGATGTGCACCGGTCCTTTCCCGTGGTGGTTCAGCTCCAGCAGGGCCTCATTGACCAGGCGGTTGCAATACCACTCCTCCTCGGCGGTGTGAATCTCGGGCAGCTGGACCGACTTTTTCACCAACGAGCCGAAAACGCCCGGCTGCGGCAATGTCTGCCCATCCATCTGGCCGATCCAAGCCTCGGGCCTGTCCGCCGAGATGACGACCAGCGGCACCTGCTGGTAATAGGCCTCGGCCACGGCGGGATGAATGTTCAGCAGGGCCGATCCCGACGTGCAGCAGACGGCCGCCGGCTTTCCGCCATGCAGGGCCAGGCCGAGGGCGAAGAAGGCGGCGCCGCGCTCGTCGGTGATGGCGCGACACTTGAAGAAGGGATGGCTCGCGATGCTCTGGATGAGCGGCGTGTTGCGGCTGCCCGGGCATAAGACGATGTCGCTCACGCCGTGCTCGATCAGGAGGGCGACCAGTTGAAGTATATTTCTCTTGTCGGAATACATATTATTATAGGATTGTATGATCAGTCTGTTCTCGTGATGGTTTGTCTTGTCCCTGCCCGTTGCCGGCCAATAGGCGACGCATGGTCTCCATCTTGTCCTTGGTCTCCTGCCACTCCTCATCGGGTATGGAGTCGGGCAATATCCCGCCGCCGGCGAAAAGGACCAACGCGTGGGGCTGGATGTTCATGCAGCGCAGGTTGACGTAGAGATCGGTCTTCCCGGCCGGATCAAGCCAGCCGACAAAACCGGAGTAGTAGCTCCGGTCGTAGCCCTCTTCGCGCGAGATGAAACGATGGGCCTCCTCCTTTGGCAGGCCGCAGACGGCGGGCGTCGGGTGGAGCCGCGCCAGCAGGTCGCCCAAGAGGTCGGTCCTGTCGAGCGTGAAGGAAAAGAGGCTTTTGAGGTGCGCCATCTCGCCCGCCTGCACGGTAAAGGGCCCCTCCTCGTCCGGGTGGATGCCCAGCGCTGTCAGTTGCTGACGGATGTAATAGGCGACGAACTGCTGCTCCCGCCAGTTCTTGTTGCTCCACGCCTCGGGCAGGTGGCCGTCGACGAGCGGTTGCGTGCCCGCCAGGGCGACCGTTTGCCAGCGGTTCCGCTCGCCGGCCAGCAGGATCTCGGGCGTGCCGCCCATCCAGGTCCCGATCTCCGGGAGATGACAAAGATAGACGTAAGAGCGGATATAGCGTTTCTCGGCCGCGACGAAGGCCTTGCCGGGCGAGAATCCCGCCTGTCGGGGAATGGCCCGACACCGCGAGAGGACCAGCTTGCTGAGCTCGCCCCGTCTCAAGGGCTCCAGGAAACGGCTCAATCGCATGATGTATTCCGCTTTGGCCTCATGCTCCGGGATCTCGGCAGGGCCTGTCGCCCCGTCGTGCGGGCTTGCCTTCGCCGTGAAGGCGGCGACCGGATTTTCCGGGATCCCGAACCGGTCCGGATGGATTAGGAAGATCGGTTTCCGCTGGGATACTTGAAAAGGGGCGATCACGAAGCCGTGTCGCCCGTTCAGCGCTTTGATGTCGTATAAGACTTGCGGCTGGCCGGTGGTCTGGGCGATGAACCGTAGCTCCGTCTCGCCGGGGATACGCCAGATCGCGAACGGCCACCGGGCCGCGATAAGAGAGTCGATCGTTTCTTGTAAGTTCTCTGGAGTCATTATTTCTTTTTCAGGATACTGTTAATCACTCGTACGGTCGAGACGAGCTTGTCGGTCGACGTGAAGACATCCACGTTCCAGACGTGCGATGAGCGTCCCTTGTGGATGATGGTACCGACGGCCCGGACCGTGTCGCCCTCGTGCGCGGAGGAGACATGGCTACCGCTCACCTGCATACCGACCACGATCTCGTCGGGCTTGGCCAGGATCATCGATCCCAATCCGGCGACGGTCTCCGCCAAGGCCAATGTCGCTCCGCCGTGCAGGATGCCGAAAGGCTGGCGTGTCCGCTCGTCGACCGGCATGGTCGCCTCCACACGTGTCTCCGACGCGTAGGTGTATTGGATACCCAAGTTGCCCATCAAGGCATGTCTCGCCCGGGCGTTCAACTGATCCAACGGGATCTCCGAGGGCTTGATGGCGGCGAGGATGGCTTTCTCGACCGCGACGGCGACGCCATCCATCGTGTTGGGCAGTGTCGTGAAATCGGCACAGACCTTGACGGAATCGCGGGCATTGCCCATCGCGACGCCCGTCCCCGCCAGCTGGATCATGGAGACGTCCGCCACGCCATCACCGATCGCGACCACCTCTTCGGTCGAGACTTTCAACAGCTCCATCAAGACGCCCAACGTGTTGCCCTTATTGATGAAATAGGGCGCGACCTCGAGGAAGTAGTCTTCCGTCCGGTAGGCCTCGAGCACGCCGCTGAGCCGTTTCGTCCAATGGTTCTCCAAGCCGGTGAGCGCCTCCTCGTCGTCGCTCGTGAGGACGCATTTGCAGGGCGCGAAATCGATCGCGTCTGAGAATTTCTTGACACCGACGATCTTGAGCCCGTTCAGCTCCGCCTCCTCGATCACGTGGCGGTTGTGCGGGTCGTTCGTGATCAGCGTGTCTTGCCGATAAGTGAATATCGCGAAATTGTTCTTGATCGCCTTTTGCTCCAGGTAGGGGATCATCTCGGGCGCGATCCTTTTCTCGAAGAGCAGTTCGCCCGTTTGCACGTTGATGATTTGCCCGCCATTGTAGGAGAGGATAAATCCGCCGTAATTATTCAATTCGAGGGCATGGGCCAACGGGAGGAGACCCGCGGTCGGCCTTCCCGAGGCGAGCACGACATGAACCCCCATTTGCTGCGCTTTGAGTAAAGCCGCTTGGGTTCGTTGGGTAATCTCTTTATTCTCGTTCAATAATGTTCCGTCAACATCCAGAACTAATAATTTGTACTTCATGGCGCTTCAAATTTTAAATGGTTGGAAAACAAAAATACGGAAAATCCGATTTATAATAAAACTCTTTTTCTCGCTATTTTGTTTTCCGTGCGATGATTAAATCCGCTCTTTTTCTGTTTCTGGTTGGATTCGAGTGATTTTACCCCATTGCTGGATGTAATCGTAGAGCGCCGCGTAGAACGGATGCCGGGCGATGGTCGCCGAGTCGCCCAGGATGAGCAGCTTCATGCGGGCCCGGGTGATCGCTACGTTCATGCGTCGCAAGTCGTTGAGGAAGCCGATCCGTCCCCGCTCGTTCGCCCGTACCAGGCTGATGAGGATGACGTCGCGCTCTTGCCCCTGAAAACCGTCGACCGTATGGATCGTGATCAATCCGCGCAGCGGGCGAAAAAAGGCATCCCGGCGTATGAGCTGCCGGAGATATTGGACCTGGGCCTTATAGGGCGAGATCACCCCGAAGTCGATCCGCTCGTCCAGGATACGTTCCTTGCCGATCTTCTCGATATAATCGCGCAGCTGGCTGATGGCGAGGTGTGCCTCCGCCTGGTTGATCCGGCTTCCGTTCTCTGTCTGTTCTTCCTCCGGGATATCGAGCAGGGCGGTATCGATCCATTCCAAAGGAGAGTCTATCCGGAGGATTCCGCGATGGCTCACCTCGGGTGCCGCTTTCAGCTGGCCTTGATAGAACCAGTTGGAGGAGAATCCCATGATCTCCTCACGCATACGGTATTGGGTTGTCAGCAAAGAGACAACGGCGGGATTTTTAGTCGCGATCTTTCGCATCAGCGTATCGCCCAGTCCACCACGTTCCGCTTCGGGACACTTGATGGTTGGAGGAAGTTGCCAATGGTCGCCAGCCAACAGCACACGGTCCGCCTTGCGGATCGCTATCCAGCAGGCCGCCTCGAGCGCTTGGGCCGCCTCGTCGATGAAGAGCGAGGTGAAGTGGTGGTTCTCGAGGGTCCGGTTGGCCGATCCCACCAGAGTGCAGGCGATCACCCTGGCCTGGTCGAACAGCTCGGCGTCGATCTTGACCTCCAGCTCGGTGGCCCGGTAGCGGAGGCGCGACAGCCGGTTGCGGATCGTCTCGTGCGAGTCGTGGCCCCGGGCGCGCAAGCCGGAGAGGGTCTCACGGATCGCCTTGCGAACGCTCCAGAGCTCCGGGTAGTCCGGATGCGACTCGAAACGACGCTCGTAGGTGAACGAGAGCATCTTGTCGTTCACACGTGTCGGGTTGCCGATCCGGAGTACCTGGATTCCCCGATCTACCAGTTTTTCGGCGATCCAATCGACAGCCATATTGCTTTGTGCGCAAACCAGGACCTGGTTCTCGCGGTGCAGTGTCTCATAGATGGCCTCGACGAGCGTGGTTGTCTTTCCCGTGCCTGGAGGGCCGTGGACGATGGCGACATCTTTCGCCCGTAAGACTTTATTGACTGCCATCTCTTGCGAGCGGTTCAACCATGGGAAACGGATGGGGAAAAGGTCTCTTTCCCGTGGGGTCATGCCGGTTCCGAGAAACAGCTCCCTCAGCTCCGCCAGGCGGTTGGCTTTCGCCCCGGCCACCTCTTTCAGGGCCATGAACATGGTCTTGTAGCTGGTCTCGTCGAAATAGAGCTGGATGCCCAGCTCATTGACGCTACCGATCTCGCGGAGGGCTGCCTCGGAGGGCAGGACGACGATCATGCGGTTTTCCTCCGCGTAGCTGACGTGGCAGGTATGGTTGAGGAATTGGCATTTCCCGTTCAGGTCCATCCTGAAGAAACGGACAGGACGGCCATACTCAAAGTTGTGTTCCGTTTCCCGGTCTTCCCGGCGTTCTATCTCAATCGTAAGCTGATTCAGTGAATTATAGCGCGAGCGCCCAATGATAATGGGATACCAGCAAAGTCCTTTGTTGATCTTTTTCCGGAGGCCAATACGTTCGGTCTGTTGTTGGTAGATCTCCTTCTCATACTCGTATTCTTTCTTGAGCAGTTCCTGCTGCCTTGACAGCTCCTTGATTGAAGAGGATGGGGTATTTGTCGTCATGTGCTCTAAAATTGATGCGCGAAGGTAGGAAAAAAGATTCTTATGCGGACGGCTCCCGACGGTTGGTTTGGGCCGCCCGCGGCGTGCGGATCGCTTCCCGACGCGGTTTTGGGCCGCCCGCGGCGTGCGGATCGCTTCCCGACGAAATTTTGGGCCGCCCGCAGTGTGCGGATCGCTTCCCGACGAAATTTTGGGCCGTCCGCAGTGTGCGGATCGCTTCCCGACGAAATTTTGGGCCGCCCGCAGTGTGCGGATCGCTTCCCGACGAAATTTTGGGCCGTCCGCAGTGTGCGGATCGCTTCCCGACGAAATTTTGGGCCGTCCGCAGTGTGCGGATCGCTTCCCGACGAAATTTTGAGCCGCCCGCACAGTGCGGATGGCTTCCCGACGCGGTTTTGGGCTTCCCGCGCAGCGCGGGCGGGCTGAAAAAAATTTCGCCATGTCCGGGGCAGGCCGGGCATGGCGAAACAAATGTTACGGGAAGGGATTATAAACCTTGTCCGTGGCAGTTCTTGTATTTCTTGCCGCTTCCGCAAGGGCACAAGTCGTTTCTACCGACCCGTTTCTCCGAGCGGATAGGCGCCTGCTTCGGTTGGGCGCCTTGCGTGGTGTTCTCGCCGTTGACATCGCTCTTGGTCGCCTGGTAGCGGCTCATGTCCTCATGCCTCTCGGGCTCGGCCTCCCTGATCTGGACCCGTTGGCGTGCGGCTTCCAGTTGCGCCTTGCGGGCGGCGGCGGCCTCCGCGATCGCGGCCTGGCGCTCGGCGATCAGCTTTTTCTGTTCCTCTGTCGGCTCCTCGCGCACGGGGATCTGTCCGCGCATCAGGATCGCCGTCGTCTTGCGGTTCATCGTATCGACCATGTTCTTGAACAGGTTATAGGATTCCAGCTTGTAGATCAGCAACGGATCCTTATGCTCGTAGCTCGCGTTCTGCACGGAATGGCGCAACTCGTCCATCTCGCGCAAGTGCTCTTTCCAGGCATCGTCGATCATGTGCAAAACGATCGACTTCTGGAACGCCTTGACGACCGCCTTGCATTCAGTCTCGTAAGCCTCTTTCAGGTTGCAAGAGATGTTATACATCCGTTTGCCATCCGTAATAGGAATCATGATGTTCTCATACATGGCACCCTGATGCTCGAAGACCTGCTTGATGACCGGATAAGCGATCTGCGTCATACGCTCCATGCGGCGTTTGTAGTTCTGCAAAGTCTCATTGAACAGTTTCTCTTGCATCTGCTCCGCTTTCATGTTCTTGAACTCCTCCTCGCTGAATGGGCTTTCCATAGCGAATGTCTTGAACAATTCCAGCTTGAAGTTTTCGAAATCGCCGTCGACGTGCTGGTCGACGATCGCGTTCGCCGTATCGTAGATCGTATTCAAGACATCCATGCCGATACGCTCTCCCATCAAGGCGTGGCGGCGGCGGGTGTAGATCACGTTACGTTGCGAGTTCATGACATCGTCGTACTCCAGGAGGCGCTTGCGGATACCGAAGTTATTCTCCTCAACCTTCTTCTGCGCACGCTCAACCGATTTGCTCAACATGCTGTGCTCGAGAACTTCGCCCTCTTTGAAGCCTAACTTATCCATCAGGTTGGCGATCTTCTCGGAAGCGAACAGACGCATCAAGTCATCCTCGAGAGAGACGAAGAAGACGGACGAGCCCGGGTCGCCTTGACGACCGGCACGACCACGCAACTGACGGTCGACACGACGGCTCTCGTGGCGCTCCGTACCGATGATGGCCAAACCTCCAGCCGCTTTTACCTCGGGCGACAACTTGATATCGGTACCACGACCTGCCATGTTGGTGGCGATGGTTACCGTACTGCTCTGTCCGGCCAGGGCGACGATCTCGGCCTCCTTCTGGTGCAACTTCGCGTTCAATACGTTATGCTTGATCTTACGCAAGGTCAACATACGGCTCAACAACTCAGAGATCTCGACAGAGGTCGTACCGACCAATACGGGGCGTCCGGCCTCAGTCAGTTTGACGATCTCCTCGATAACCGCGGCGTATTTCTCACGTTTTGTCTTATAGATACGATCGTTCATATCGATACGGGCGATCGGCCGGTTCGTCGGGATGACGACCACATCCAGCTTATAGATGTCCCAGAACTCGCCCGCCTCCGTCTCGGCCGTACCGGTCATACCGGCCAGCTTGTGATACATACGGAAATAGTTCTGCAAGGTGATTGTCGCGAATGTCTGTGTCGCTGCCTCAACCTTGACACGCTCTTTTGCCTCGATGGCCTGGTGCAAGCCATCAGAGTAACGACGGCCATCCATGATACGGCCCGTCTGCTCGTCGACGATCATGACCTTATTATCGATGACGACATACTCGTCGTCTTTCTCAAATAATGTATAAGCCTTCAATAATTGGTTGATCGTATGGACACGCTCGCTCTTTACGGAATAGTTGGCGAGCAGCTCGTCTTTCTTGGCTTGCTTTTCCGTCTCGTCCTTGATGTGCTCCAGCTCCGAAAGCTGGGTCGTGATATCTGGCATGACGAAGAATTCGGGATCGTCCGATTTGCCTGTCAACAAGTCGATACCCTTATCCGTCAGCTCTACGCTATTGTTCTTCTCGTCGATCACGAAATACAACTCATCAGTTGCCTCGTGCATGTGGCGCATGTTCTCAGACATGAAGTATTCTTCAGTCTTCAACATTTGTGCCTTGATCCCTGGTTCGCTCAGGTATTTAATCAATGCCTTGTTCTTGGGTAATCCCTTGAACGAACGGTAGAGTTGTACGGTTCCTTCCTCGACAACTTTCGGGTCGTCGCTTGCCATTTTCTTCTTCGCCTCGATAAGGAGCTTGTTGCAAAGCTCTTTCTGGGCGTTGTAGACGATCTCCACGTTCGGGCGGAACTGTTCGAACAGTTGCTCCTCGCCGCGAGGAATTGGACCAGAGATGATCAATGGCGTACGGGCATCATCGATCAAGACAGAGTCCACCTCATCGACGATGGCGTAATTATGTTTACGTTGTACCAGGTCTTTCGGGCTGATGGCCATGTTGTCGCGCAGATAGTCGAAACCAAACTCGTTGTTGGTACCAAACGTGATATCGGCGTTATAAGCTCGACGACGTGCGTCAGAGTTGGGCTGGTGCTTGTCGATACAATCGACTGACAATCCATGGAACATGTAAAGCGGGCCCATCCACTCGGAGTCACGTTTAGAAAGGTAGTCGTTGACTGTCACGACGTGTACGCCGTTGCGGGTCAAGGCATTCAGGAATACCGGCAAAGTCGCCACCAATGTTTTACCCTCACCAGTCGCCATCTCCGCGATCTTTCCTTTGTGAAGTACGACACCACCAAATAACTGGACATCGTAATGGACCATATCCCAAGTCATGTCATTACCTCCAGCTTTCCAGTGGTTCTGGTAGATTGCCTTGTCGTCCTCAATACGAACGAAGTCGAATTTTGTCGCGAGCTCGCGGTCAAAATCATTAGCCGTAACAACCACTTCCGGATTCTCAGCGAAGCGGCGGGCTGTGTCTTTCATAATGGCAAAAGCCTCGGGCAAGACCTCCTCGAGTACGATCTCCATCTTATCGGTGATCGCTTTCTCGATTTTATCAACCTCGGTCCAAATCGCCTCACGCTCCTCGAGTTCTTTGTCCTCGATACCCTCGCGCAATTCAGCTACACGAGCTTTCTCGCTCGCTACATAGTCTTGGATACGTTGTTTAATCTCGTCTGTCTTCGCTCTCAATTCATCGTTGGATAAAGCCTTGATCGACGGATAAACAGCCTTAACCTTGTCTACATAAGGTGTGATCTCTCTAAGGTCGCGTTGTGATTTGTTGCCGAACAGCTTCGTCAAAAACTCATTAAATCCCATGATATATTCTTTGTTTTTTTATCTTATACATTAAATAATAAATTTCATTTCCCGTTTGTGGTGATCTCCCTTAATGGAAGTTCACGGGAAGCGTTGGGTGGCCTGATTCTCAAAACGTGCGTTACCGTGGGGGCGATCTCCGTCGCTTTTACCTCACGGTAGATGTGTTGGGGTTTCAGACCGTTACCCATGAATATCAATGGGGTTATAACTGCGTTATTACGTACGATCTTTACTTTTTCTTTGGGGTCGTCGAAATTTACTTTCCACCCCGGTTGTAATTGAATGATCAGGTCGCCTCGTCCTAAATGATGTGTTCCTTTACGGAAAGGCGCTGATCCCTCGTTCCAATCCCCAATGAGCAAGCTCTTGTCAGTAATTACTTGTTGTACGCCACTAAACTCTTGTACGAATTCGGCGGCTTTGTCTTGTATGCTCCTCAAATCGATCTTGGCATCCTCGATTGCCTTGCGATTGAGGTAAATTTGGTTGTTATAATATCCTTTAACCCAATTGGATTGCTGGCCATAGATGGCCATCAGGTACATATTCAGGAGCGCCAGGCATTGTTTCGGGTGAAACTCGCCGCTGTTGACCATAAGGCCATCAGGATAGGACTCCTCACTTTTATAATATCCGGATCCAGTGAATACGACCAGCGTATTGTTTAAACCCACTTTCTGGTCGATCTTGTCGAGCAGTTGCTCGATATCACGGTCTAACTGATAATAGACATCCTGGATCTCACGGGTGTATTCCTTGCTCATGTTTCCCCGATAATTCCCGGCGTAATAGGTTACGGAAAGCATATCGGGACAACTGCGTGTACCGAAGCCTCCATATTCCAGGAATTGCATCGCCAATCGGTTGATTTCCTTATTAATGAATGGCGAGGTTTTGAAATTGGGGTAACAATCGACAGTCCCTTCCGTAAAGGTATATTTGAAGGGAAGGTCATCGAGTACGTATGGGAACGCATTGTATTTCTCCAAAGGCAGGGCAGGAGTCCAAGTCATTTGGGCAATCCGGGACACCAGCGACTCAGGGCCGTTGTTGTACCGATCCACATACCAAGGAACACCTTTATAATAGGTGGTTGTCGCCCATTTGCCATTGGTGTTATCCATCCAGAAAGCGCCGTTTGCCGCATGTCCAGCGGAAAGGATCGCTCCTTCGGCGTTTGGTGCGATCGCATAGACATCGCTTCGTCCTTGTGAGGCGATTTTCAGTTCATCACCGATGGTTGAGCTGTAGAGCTTCTTTGGAGAATAGTTCTCTCGCGTATAATTGCCTAGGAAATCCGGATCGTTTAGGATTGAGCGTTGCTTCTCGAAATCAAAATCATAGGTGTAATTGCCCGTGATGCCGTGGTAACTCGGGTTGCTGCCTGTGAACAAAGTAGCGAAGGCGCTTGCCTCATCCAGGTTCGAGAACTCAAAGCGGATATTATTATAGACCACGCCCTCGTTCATGAGCCGTTTGAAGCCCCGTTCTCCAAAAGTATTGTAGAAATACTCGATATAGTCGCCCCTGAGCTGGTCAACCGTGATGCACACGACCAGTTTAGGCGCATGTTGTTGCGCCTCGAGGTTTGTCACCACGAGGATAGCCATCAACGACGATATCAGTTTCCTCATTTTCTTATCCATAATCTTCTGTAAATGCCCCAACCCGAGCGTATCCAAAGCGTGGCTACGAGCGGGATAAAGGCCGTGTTCAGATGCTGTGGGATGAAAATCCAACCGGCCAGCATCAGCGAAAGCGCCGCAAAGTTAATAAAATGATAATAATAAACGACTCTATCGGCCTTTTTTACGCAAAACAAAATCGCGGCGACGAGATGAAGCGGGTGTAAAGCGATGATCATCCAGTTCGGATTGGTACATGGATGCTCGGAAATAAAGCTTAAGAAAAAGAGAAGGCAACCGGCTAAACCCGCGATTAGAAACAAAATGGTGTCCAATATCCGGAAATAGCGTTTTCTCTTGATCTCCAGTATGGTTGATAAGATGATTGCGGCGAACAGGATCGTGAAACAGAGGTTGGGTGTCAGATAATCCCATAGATCTTTTTCCAATTCTTCGGCGTCGAGCGCTTCGATCACCTTTGTGTTGGCAACCAATTTACGGCTATTTCCATCCGGAGACTCAATTGTCGCATTGGCGAAGGCTTGTTTGAGGTTTTCCGGCAAGAAAAGCATCTCGTGAGGTGTGGCGGTCCGGTCTGTCGGGCTGCCTAAAGCCAAGTCGCATCCAAAAGTGAGCCATGGATGTTGACGAGTGCAATAGTTAATCATATCCCGGAAAGTCTGTGGTGCGGGCGCATAATGATAATTAATGGTTCCGTCCACATTCTTTTCTGTCAGGACAGCTGGACGTGTCGCGCAATTATCAAAGAAAAAGTTATAGCGATAGATCCGGTTCTCTGGGCGATAGTTCTCGATCAACGCTTCCCAAATCCTCTGTTTTTCCGATTGGGTCAGGTTGAGCATCTGTTCGGTGACGTCGCTGCCCCGCATCTGATATTCGATAATGTAATCCTGGTAGTTCGCTACGCCAAGTTGGTAATCGGTTTCTCCTTTGGTGAAGCGGTAGATGAAGTTGGGCTTATTGAAGGAAAAGATACCATAATTAAAAATGTAGTCGATTTTCAAGATCGGGTCCTTGATACGCAGGGCGGCATGGCCATAGACGGTGAAAACCTCCGCCTCATAGGGTGCGCTGGTCATCAAACTGATCTCAGCCTTGTCACTCAAAGGTTTTTGTCCGTGAGCGGCAAGGCCGAGACTGATAATGACCAATAGCAAAAGAAATTTCCTCATATCCTGTTTTTATAATGTAAGTTCTGAAAAACAGGGTAAAGGTAGTAAAATTAATTGGACTGCCCGATCTGGATGGGGACGATGGGCTGTTCTTTTACCTGATCAAGAGGAACCGCTTGATAAGTGATCTTATTGAAATCAATCTGTTTCAGATCGATACTGCGGATGGCACTGTCGTGCATGGTCCGGTAATAGATCATCTTGTTTTTCATATCCGTGGCCGAGGTCCATTGGGTCGCGCTTGGAATATCGGCCGGAATTTGGCCTGCCGCAAACTCGATACCGATTGGGATATCGAAGTTATTCAAGATCTGGAACGCTTGACGAACGGTCTTTTCTGCGGAATCGCTTTGTGGAGCGGTCGCCTGATAGAAAGCGGCACGGACAAAACGAGAGGGCGGTGTCACGTCGCCCGGGATGCCCAGAAAACCACTACCGGCTCCGAATGAGGCCAAGTTGATAGCGCCTAACTTCTTAGGTTCGGCCGAGCCGGGGAAGAGGTTGACGTAATTATTCAGATTGGTCATCTGCCATTCGAAACCCGGAGAGTTCGTTAAGACACCCAGCTCGTTCTCGAAGAATTGCGCCTTGCCATCCACGATCTCGAGCACGATCTGACGGCCGGAAAGATCGGAGAAGCGCCAATGGACGGTTGATGCTCGAGGATCGATCCGGATGACATGAATGGAAGCGACCGCCTCCTTGACCTCATCGACGGTCTTGCATTTCCCAAGGATCCAGGAAACTAATTGTAAGTCGGCTATGCTACTGGCTTTTTGGGCAGGATCGTAGTCCTCATATTGGCCATAGTTAGGGAAATAGAAAAGTCCCGCTGAGAGCCCGGCCTCATTCAGCCCCTCGGCTATGAACTCTTTCTGTTCGACCGCCAGACCGACGTATCCATATTGGGCGGTGAAACGCATCCCGTCCGTGCCTCCGGGCACATACGATTGTTGCGTGTATCCTCTCGGGACGATGACATATTGACTGTTCAGGTCGCTGCCGCCCCATTCAATGGTCCTGGCAAGGATCTTGGTGTTATCTGTGGTGGATAACGTAATGCCTGTGCAGGCATTGACCTCTTTGTATGGCGACGCCAGGGCAAAGGCCGCCAAAAGTAATGATGCGAGTTTATGTCTCATGTCTTATAAATAAAGAAATCATTAGTGATTCTCATTTATAAAACAAATCCTGGCGCCGTTTGTTCAGAACAGGCTGATTAATAATGCGAGATTCAGGATTGTTACCAAACTGCCAAGCGCGATCAGGAGGATCGTCGTCGGGCGGCTGTTAGCGAATTTTCCCATCACTTTCTTACTGGAGGTCAGGTAAACCTGGGTGAATATGGTGATGGGCAATTGTACGCTCAGGAACATTTGCGAGAGAATCAGGCCTCGGAACGGATCATCTACAATAAAGATGATGAGTAATGCGGGCAGGAACGATAACAGAACACCCAGTTTTGAGTGCAAGTCTTTATGATTGTATGCCTCGCCATAGAATCCCGCGAAGATGGAGGCTCCCGCGATGCCGGAGGTGATGGTAGAAGAGATACCGGCCATAAGCAGCGCTACGGCAAAGATGATCCCGGCGTTGTTGCCAACGAGCGGTACAAGCAATTGCTGAGCCTGGTCGAGCTCCTCGACTTGCGTGCCGTTGGCGAAAAAGGTTGAGGCCGCCAGCAGGATCATGGCGGAATTGATGGCCCAGCCGATTCCCATCGACAACAGCGTGTCGTAGAACTCATATTTCAGTTGCCGCTTGATTACCTTTTCCTCCTCGAGGTTCCATTCACGGCTCTGGATCACCTCCGAGTGAAGGAACAGGTTGTGAGGCATCACCACGGCACCCAATACACTCATGATAATCAACATGGAATTGTCGGGGAACGAGGGTTTCACCCAGCCTTCGATGGCTTTTGTCCAATGGATATCCACTAATGCCAGTTCATAAAGGAACGAGAGGCCGATAATGGAGACGAACATGATGATCCACCGCTCGATCTTGCTGTAGGTGTTGCTCAGCAGCATGATGAGACAGGCGATTGTGACGATGACCGCCCCGATCTTGATCGGGATGGCGAACAACATGCGTAGCGCGATTGCTCCACCCAGGATCTCGGCTAGCGAGGTGGAAATGCTGGCCAGCATGGCGGAGGCCAAAATGGGGCGACTCAGCTGACGTGGCAGGTGTTTGTTGGTCGCTTCCGAGAGGCAAAGCCCGGTGACGATGCCCAGGTGAGCCACGTTATGTTGGATAATGATCAGCATGATGGATGAGAAGGTAACAACCCATAACAACGCGTAGCCGAACTCTGATCCTGCCGCCAGGTTGGTTGCCCAGTTGCCCGGGTCGATGAAGCCGACGGTTACCAATAGGCCTGGGCCAATATATTTTAACAGGTCTAATGCGCCCGAACTGGGGCGATGGTTGATCTTTAGCTTGTCCAGAAAACTCATATTTATTATGTTTATATTATTCTTAACTTATTCGCTTCTCCTTAAGGGAAGGTCAGGACGAAGGTCGTCAGTCCCGCCGTGGGATTGCTTCTCAGCTCAAGACTACCGCCCGAGAGGCGCATGATTTGTCTCGATATGGAGAGGCCAATACCGTTGCCGTCGTTCTTGGTCGTGAAGAAGGGAATGAAAATGTGTTCCGCCTCCTCGGGAGGAATTAACGGACCGTTGTTGGTGACCTCTATCGTGATCGCCTCTTTCTCGTCGCTCCTTGCTTTTAACAGGATAAGACCATTGATTTGTTCATCGCCAATCGCCTGGATCGCATTTTTAAGCAAGTTTAAGATAACTTGCGAGATGAGATTCTCGTCCGCATAGAGGATAAGATCATCCGGATCGACATCGACATGGATGTTCAAGTTCGGATTCTTGCTGTGATGTTCGGCAAGTCGGCTCAGACGGTCAAGGAATGGATGGAGATCGATCAACTTGGGCTGTGGCGCCGGGATATGGGTGAATTGCCGGTAAGTTTCCACGAATGAGGTTAGGCTTTTTCCCGTGGCGCTGATCACTTCCAATCCCTCACGGATCTCCTGATTCATCTCGTTATGGAGGGAGAGGAGCGTATCACTTAATGAGGTGATTGGGGTGACAGAGTTCATGATCTCGTGTGTCAAGACACGTGTCAGGCGGATCCAGGAGTCGATCTCCTTATCGTCGAGCTCGCTGTTGATGTCGTTGATGGCTACGATCCGGAGGTCTTTTTCCCGCAAGCGGATGGTCGAGGCACGGAGGGAAAGGTGCGTTGTTCCCCGTTCGGTGGTAAAAGAGACCTGACCTTTCTCGCCGGGCAGGATATTGACGAACGAGCGGGAGAGGTTGGGGCCGATCCGGTCCAGTTGCAGGATGTGCGTCAGGACCGTGATGCCTAACAGACGCAATGCCTCCCGGTTCTTTTGGTATATGAAGCCTCGTTCGTCGATGACGATGATGCCCGTCTTTACGGAGTCAAGAATAAGCTCGTAATATTTCTCCTGTTGGATGGTCTCCGCTTTCGCTTTCGAAAGGATCTGGGCGATTTGCGTGAGAGTCTCGCTGACCAATCGGTCGTCGGCCGAGCGACCGGTCATGGGGTACTTGAAGGTGAAGTCGTTGTTGTTGATCGCGTCGAGCATAAAGGCTACCTTACGACTGTTTTGGCTGTAAAGCACCAGAAGTCGATGGATGGCGATCGCGTCGCCAACAGCGCAGGCAACGGCCAGAAGCCAATGTTCCGTAATAACGCAATAAGTGCCTACCGCCGTGAGGATGAGCAGCATCAATATTTGGAAGTGCTGATTATATATCAGTCGGGTAAGCATGGTGACAATCTGTTTTATAATCCGAAACGTTTCATTTTGTTATAGAGTGTCTGCCGTGAGATACCCAGTTGGTTGGCGGCCAGCGAGAGATTACCGCTGAACTTGTCGATGGCGGCCTTGATCATCTGATATTCCATCTCCTCGAGCGTAGTCGCGTCAGGTGCGGCCGCTTTCGTGACAGGGGCTGCGTTTTGCGCCGCTGGCAAGTTGAGGCTTCTGCCATCGAGCATAGGGCCATCGGCTATGATCAACGCTTTCTCAATAGCGTGCTCCAATTCGCGGATATTACCCATCCACGGATATTCTCTCAGCTGTTTCTCTGCATCCGGACTGAGTGTCGGGACGGCCCGTTTATAGAGAGCGGCATATTTCTCCAGGAAAATGCGAGCGAGCGGAATGATGTCTTCCGGTCGTTCCCGCAAAGGTGGAATCTCCAGATGGATCGTATTGACACGATAGAGCAGGTCCTCACGGAAATGTCCTTCACGGACCATTTCCGGCAAGTCGCGATTGGTAGCGCAGATCAGCCGGATATCAATAGGAATAGGCGTGTTGTCGCCAACCCTGATGACGCTCCGTTGTTGCAGGACAGTCAGAAGTTTCGCCTGCAGGTGATAGGAGAGGTTTCCGATCTCGTCAAGAAAGAGTGAGCCATGATTGGCGATCTCGAACTTGCCGGGCCGGTCGGCCTTGGCGTCGGTGAAAGCGCCCTTGACATGCCCGAACAGCTCACTCTCGAATAATGACTCGGTGATGGCACCCATATCGACAGCGACCAGCGGCGCTTTTCCCCGCCCGGAAAGGCGATGGATCTCGCGGGCCAGCATCTCCTTGCCGGTCCCATTTTCGCCGGTGATCAGGATATTGGCGTCCGTGCGGGCCACCTTCTCGACAATTCCTCTCAGTTGGCGCATCGGGGCGCTCTCGCCCCAATACATCGGTTTTGAGGCACTGGGCGCTGTCCCATTTCCACGGGTCGATTGAGATTGTCCTGCCTTATAGGCTTTTTGCAGTGTCTCGACCAGTTTTTGATTTTCCCAAGGCTTTACGACAAAATCGGTGGCACCTTCCTTGATTCCTTTTACGGCCAGCTCAATATCCGCGTAAGCGGTAAAGAGTACGACCGGCAGGGTGGGATGGTATTTCTTGATCTCGGCGAGCCAGAAGAGTCCCTCGTTGCCATTGTTTATGCCGGCCTTGAAGTTCATGTCGAGCAGGATCACGCCAATCTCGTTCTCTTGAAGGATTGATCGTATCCGGTCGGGGATAGAGGTGGTAATGACCGATTCAAAATAATTCTCCAACAACATTTTCGCCGCGACCAATACGCTGCGGTTATCATCTACGATCAATATCGAGCCTTGCTTTTCCATTCCTGATTATTAAATTGGATACAAATATAGGATAAAAAAGAAGACGGGACACGCGTTTATCCGCGTATCCCGTCTTGATTAGATCTTATTCGTACAGATTCCTTGAGATTATTTCGTTACAGGAATCTTGTCGATACGACGTTGGTGTCTGCCACCCTCGAACTTCGTATGCAAAAAGATGTTGACGACACGTTTTGCGGTCTCTTCTGTCATGAAACGACCAGGGAGGACAAGTACGTTCGCGTCGTTGTGCTCGCGGGCAAGAGCCGTGATCTCTTCGCTCCAGCATAAAGCGGCACGTATTTTTTGATGTTTGTTCAGCGTCATGCCGATACCATTGCCTGTACCACATACCGCGATACCGGGATAAACCTCGCCATTCTCGATTGCCTCACCTAATTTATGGGCGAAATCGGGATAGTCGCAACTGTCGCTCGAGTATGTCCCGTAATCCTTGTATTCATAGCCTTCCGCTGTCAACATGTTCTTGATGTGCTCTTTCAGGTTGAAACCCGCATGATCGCAACATAAACCTATAACCATATCTTATTTCGCTAAAAATTCTTTAACTTGATTGTATACGTTCTGGGCGTTGAATCCCAATTTCTCGTCCAATACCTTATAAGGCGCGGAGAAGCCGAATGAGTTCAATCCCCAAATCTTGCCGTTGGCGCCAACGAGACCCTCGATCGTAGTAGGCAGGCCGGCTGTCAAACCAAATACCTTATGGCCAGACGGGATAATGCTCTCCTGATATTCTTTGCTTTGGCTCTTGAACAATCCTTCTGACGGCGCGGAGACAATACGTACTTTAATACCTTCCGCACGCAACAGGGCCGCTCCATCAACCAAGGTCGAAACCTCTGAGCCGGAAGCCACCAGGATAACATCCGGATTGGCGTCCTCGTTGAGGATATATGCGCCTTTTTCCGCTCCTAAAGCCTCTTGATAACGATTTGTCGTAGCGGGCAGGTCGCTGACGTTCTGGCGGGAGAGGATCAGGGCTGTCGGTGTGTCCATGTTCTCCATTGCCAGTTTCCAGGCTACGGTTGTCTCGACAACATCGGCAGGACGCAAGACAAGCATTGAGTTCTTGCCTGCGTGGTTCTTCAGTTTCTCCAACAAGCGGACTTGTGCCTCTTGCTCGACCGGCTCATGAGTTGGGCCATCCTCGCCGACACGGAACGCGTCATGAGTCCAGATGAACTTGACTGGCAATTGCATGAGGGCTGCCATTCGGAGAGCCGGTTTCATATAGTCGGAGAATACGAAGAAGGTACCGCAAGCGGCGATCACGCCTCCGTGCAGGGCCATACCGATGCAGACGCATGCCATGGTCAACTCGGCTACACCTGCCTGGAAGAAGGCACCCGTGAAATCGCCTTTCGTGAAAGCGTGTGTTTTCTTCAAGAAGCCGTCGGTCTTGTCAGAGTTGGAGAGGTCGGCCGAAGCGCAGATCATGTTCTCCAGCTTGGTAGCCAGAAGACCCAATACGGTCGCGGAACCGACTCTTGTCGCCTGGTTGGGCTTCTGCTCGATCGACGACCAGTCGATTTCCGGAAGCTTGTTGGCGAACCAGTTGGCCATTTTCTCTGCCTTTTCAGGGTTGGCCTTCGCCCAAGCCTCTTTAGCGGCACGGCGCTCAGCCATGATCTGTTTCAATTCCTCACGGCGTTTCGCGTAAAGCTCAGCTACCTCAGGGAAGATCGTGAAAGGATTCTGTGGGTCACCACCCAGGTTCTTGATCGTCTCCTCGATCGAGACGCCCGCTGCAGACAGGGGCTGGCCATGTGTCGACACCTTATTCTCGAAACTGCTGCCGTCAGCGGCCAGCGCGCCTTTACCCATGACGGTGTGGCCAATGATCAGGGTTGGTCTCTCTGTCTCCGCCTTGGCCTCGATCAGGGCCTGACGGATCTCGTCGGCGTTATTGCCATCGATGGTGATGACTTTCCAACCCCACGCCTCGTATTTCATCGCGACATTCTCGCTGGTCACCTCCTCGACGGTGGTAGACAGCTGGATGTTGTTCGCATCGTAAAACATGATCAAGTTATCCAAGCCTAATGTCCCGGCAACCCGGCCCGCGCCTTGTGAGATCTCCTCCTGGATACCTCCATCCGAGATGAAAGCGTAGATGGTTTGGTTCATGACCTCCTTACCCAGGCGGGCTTGCAGGAATTTGGCGGCGATAGCGGCACCAACGGCATAAGTATGACCCTGGCCAAGCGGGCCGGAGGTGTTCTCGATACCTCTTTCGACGTTAACTTCGGGATGGCCCGGAGTTACGCTTCCCCACTGGCGGAATTGCTGGAGTTCATCCAATGTGAATTTGCCGCTTAAGGCTAAAACAGAGTAAAGCATCGGCGACATGTGGCCCGGATCGAGGAAGAAGCGGTCGCGTCCTTCCCAAGCGGGGTTCTCCGGGTCGTAAACCAAGAACTCGGAGAAAAGAACATTCACGAAATCAGCGCCACCCATCGCGCCTCCGGGATGCCCGGATTTCGCTTTCTCTACCATTGACGCAGCCAATATTCGGATATTGTTCGCTGCCCTATTCATGACTTGGATATTGTTCATTTTATCAGATGAATTATTAATTTAGGCGCGAAGATAGTTAAACTCTTTTTAAGAGTGAGCATTTTCGGCCGATTAAATATAGAAAAAGCTATTGGTGCTTGTCTTAGTACATCCGATATTCGGGGGGAATGCTTGCGAGTCTTATCCCAGTACCATTGGGAAAGTACTGGAGTTTGATTAGGAAAGTACTCCAGTACTTCCCGGGAAGTACTGGAGTAATGTCCGTATAGTACTGGCGATAGGTCCGAACTTGTTTCCTCGTCAGTATTATTCCGCTAAACGGCGAGAGCCGTCGCTGATGACGACATCATAGATCTTAGGCTTATGGCCAAACTGCTTTTCGTAGGCGGCCGATGCCTCCTGGATGAAATGGTCGTAAAGCTCCTCTTTCACGAGGTTAATGGTGCAACCGCCGAAACCGCCGCCCATGACGCGCGAACCGGTAACACCGCATTGCTTAGCCATATCGTTCAGGAAATCGAGTTCCTCGCAACTGACTTCATAGAGCTTGCTCATGCCGTGATGTGTCTCATACATCTTTTGGCCGACCGTCTCGTAATCTCCCTTTTCTAGGGCGTCGCAAACGTCGAGTACCCGTTGGATCTCCTCGATAACATATTCCGCACGCATATAGTCCTCAGCGCTGACATCCGCCTTGACTTCATTCAACATCTCCATATTGGCGTCGCGCAGGAACTCCACTTCCGGGTGGTTGCGACGGATGGCGGCGGCAACGTTCTCGCACGATTTGCGGCGATGGTTATAGGCTGATGAGGCCAACTCATGCTTGACAACTGAATCAAGCAGGACCAACTTGTAGTCAACCGGGTTAAACGGATAGTATTTGTATTCGAGCGAGCGGCAGTCGAGACGGATCAGGCTGCCCGCTTTTCCGAAGACAGAGGCGAATTGGTCCATGATACCGCAATTGACGCCACAATAATTATGCTCGGTCGATTGTCCGATCTTGGCCAGCTCGAACTTGTCGATACCTAAGGCGAACAGCTCGTTGAGCGCGTAAGCGTAGGTGCTCTCTAACGCCGCTGATGACGACATGCCCGCTCCGAGGGGAACATCTCCGGCGAAAACGGTATCGAAACCCTGGATTTGTCCGCCCCGTTTGATCGTCTCCCGGCAGACACCGAAGATGTAACGTGCCCAGCTGGCTTTTGGAGCGTCATCTTCTGTTAACCCGAATTCCGCGTAGTCGTTCAGGTCGATCGAGAAAGCACGAACTTTACCCGTGCCATTTGGTTTGATCTCGGCGATCATGCCCTTATCGATCGCTCCCGGAAATACGAAACCACCATTATAATCCGTGTGCTCGCCGATCAAGTTGATCCGGCCAGGTGAGGCGAAAAGGTATCCCTCGCATTGGAAAAGCTCCTTGAATTTATTTCTTATTTTCTCTTTCATCATGATATGATATTTGATGGTTAATAATCTTTATATGCTTAGTAAAGGACAAAAGGGATTATCCAATCCTGAATTGGTGGATAATCCCTTCCGTTCTCATGATTTTATTTTATCTCAATCAACTGGGATGTCCTTGTTGACATTCTTGCTACCGATCATTGCATAGAAGAACAAGTAAGCGAAGCTGATAGCCGGTACCCAGTAAGAAGTCATGTAGCTTGTCGCGTCAGCGATCGCGTTCTGGATCTGCGGGAAGATACCACCACCGCAAACCATCATCATGAAGATACCTGAAGCTGCCGCTACATATTTACCCAGACCCTCAACAGCCAAGTTGAAGATACCACCCCACATAACGGAAGTGCAAAGACCGCACAATACCAAGTAGAGGGCATTAATAGGCACTTGAACCATACCGAAAGAAAGCGCGCCTGTAGCGTTAGTCTCCAATACCGGCATAGATACTGTAGAGGTGATCGGCGAGAAGATCGCTAACAAAACCAAGCAGAACGCGATGACTGAAGCACCAGAAAGCATCGCCTTACTTGAGACTTTCGAACCGATGGTTGCGCCTACGAAACGGCCGATCAACATCAGGAACCAATAAGTACCTCCCACGAAACCTGCTGTCGCCGCGCTTACGTTACCGGCGTTAGGATCAGAAAGGAACAGGATCATTGTTCCAGGGATACCAACCTCAAGTCCAACATATACGCCAATACCGATAGCGCCCAACACGAAGTGGCGGAATGCCCACGGTGAGTGCTCGTACTTTACGTTCTTTGTTGCGTAAGGCTCAGGAATAGATACGAAATACAGCACGATGAAGATCACGGCAAAGATCGCCATAGCGATGTACATTACCGGATAGACATTAGTGATGTTTGCTTTTGTCACGTCACCGACCAAAGCACCAACCAGCATCGGGACGATTGTTGCGCAAAGAGAGTTCAATGTACCACCCAATTGGATCAACTGGTTACCCTTGTTTCCTCCGCCACCGAGCGTGTTCAACATCGGGTTAACCACCGTGTTCAGGATACACATACAGAAACCTGCGATGAACGCGCCCAACACATAGACGCCGAAGCTACCGACAGAGCCGGAGAGTACCTGGATGCCCACACCGATAAATCCGATGACGATACCCAGCAAAGCCGTTTTCTTGTAACCGATCTTTTGGATCAACTTTCCGGCCGGGATACCCATGAACAGATAAGCGGCGAAGTTGGCAAAGTTACCCAACATTCCTTCGAAGTTTGACGCTCCGAACTGATTCTTCAATACGATGCCCATAGGGGCAGCCAAGTTCGTGACAAAGGCGATCATCGCGAATAGGATGACCATCATCACGATAGGCAGAGTGTAATTCTTTTGTTCTGCTGTTGCTACCATTTTTTTAGTTTGTTTTATGATTAATACTGATTAAATATTTGTCTACTCTTGTTCGACTGAGAAGCGATAGATCGTCTTGCTCTTGAATGTTTCGCCAGGTCGCAAGACAGTCGAAGGATATTCAGGCTTATTGGGACTGTCTGGGAAATGTTGTGTTTCCAGACAGAAGGAGCAACGCTCCGGATAGGGGTGATTGTTTTTTCCGATGATGGAATCATTCAGCCAGTTGGCTGTATATAATTGAACACCAGGTTCTGTCGTGAATGTTTCCATACGGATTCCTGTCTTTGGTGAATGACAGGTAGCCGCAAGCGACAATTCCTTGCCCTCCTTATTCAGGGCATAACAATGGTCGTAGCCCTTGCCATAGATTAGTTGTTGGAAAGGCTCGTTGATCCGTTCACCAATCGTATGCGGTTGGCGGAAGTCCATAGGTGTGTTTGCTACGGGCTCTAATGGGCCAAAAGGAATGGCTGTCTCGTCGGTTGGCAGATAATAATCCGCGTTTATTTCCAGAAAATGATCTCCAATATAACGATCTCCCTCACCAGACAGGTTGAAATAGGAGTGATTAGTCAAATTGACTACGGTTGGCTGTGTCGTTGTTGCCTCATATTCCAGGACAACCTCATTCTCGTCTGTCAGGCGCATCGTGACGGAGGCTTTCAACTCTCCAGGATAACCCTCTTCGCCGTCGGCGGAAGTGTAAGTCATGACAACAGATTGGTCGTCAATTTGTTTAATGTCCCAAACACGGAAATGGAAGCCTCGCAAGCCGCCATGTAAACTATTTGGCCCATTATTGATGGCCAATTTGTCGTAAGTCTCACCGTCGAGTTGGAATTTTCCTTTTGCGATGCGGTTGGCGTAACGACCGCATGTAGCACCGAACGTGGGCTCGCCTGAATTCAGGTAATCGTCAATGTTGGCGTGACCTAAAACGACATCAACTAATTTACCCTCCTTGTCTGGAACCATTAATGAAACGATCTTTGTTCCGTAATTCGTAACGCAAAGCTCTGATCCCTTGTTATTTCGTAAGGCACAAAATATAACTGTTTTTCCGTCCACCTCTTTTTGGTAATCCAATGGAGAGAGTCCGGATACACTTTTAATGTTCTCCATGATATAAGATTGTATGAAAATCGTGTGTAAAAGTAAACACTTATTTGCATACGGGCTCAATTTTATTTATGTTTTATAGCAGGGTTTTAAGGTTCTGTAACGATGAGAAAAAGAAAGCCCCATGGAAAGAGCTGATCCATGGGGCTTAATCTAAAAAGGCATATTGTTTATTTCCACTTCTTGAGTTCTTTTGAGTTCTCGGGTGTCGCCTCGATCAGGCTTAACGCGAAGCCTCCGCTACGAGCCTCCTTGATATTCATCTTGGTTTTATTGGTGACGATTCCTTTCTTGATTGTATAAGCGGTAGGATTCGTCTGATAATCAGCGTCTGCGCCGTCGGCATACAGGGTTGCGACATATTTCTTGTCGGGATCCAGGAAGTTGAGCGTGAATGTTGCTACACGAGCATTCTCGTCAGTGATTCCGCCAACAAACCAGTTATTGCTACCTTTAGCCTTACGGGCGATCGTGATGTAATCTCCAGGCTCGGCCTCAATGTATTCACTCTGGTCCCAATCAATCGCTACATCCTTGATGAATTGGAAAGCGTCCATGTGCTTACGGTAATTATCTACCAAGTCGGCCGCCATTTGTAACGGGCTGTAAAGAGTGACGTAAAGGGCAAGTTGCTTAGCTAGTGTAGTCTGGACTTGTCCGTGAGGCGCGTTGCCCAAGAAATCCATCTTGATGTCGAAGATACCCGGCGTATAATCCATCGGGCCACCGATCAGGCGGTTGAAAGGCAGAAGCGTCGTGTGGAACGGTTTGCTACCACCAAAAGCCTCATATTCCGTGCCTCGGGCGGATTCGTTACCGAGCATGTTTGGATAGGTCCGGCAAAGACCGGTCGGACGTACAGCCTCATGGCCATTGACACAGATCTTATATTCCGCCGCTTTCTTGATGGCGTAAAGATAGTGGTTGTTCATCCATTGACCGTAGTGGTGCTCGCCTCGTGGAATGATGTTTCCAACATAACCGCTCTTCACGGCATTGTAGCCATTGTCTACCATGAATTGGTAGGCCTTGTCCAAGTGACGCTCATAATTGCGAACAGAAGCGGAGGTCTCGTGGTGCATCATCAAACGGACGCCTTTGCTGTGCGCGTAATCATTGAGCATTTTCACGTCGAAATCGGGATAAGGAGAAACGAAATCAAACACATAATCTTTCGATTTACCGAACCAATCTTCCCAGCCTTCGTTCCAGCCTTCTACCAAGATCTGGTCAAGTCCGTTCTCGGCGGCAAAATCAATGTATTTTTTCACGTTCTCGTTGTTCGCTCCATGGCGACCGTTGGGCTTGGTCTTGGAATAGTCTGTCTCGCCCAGCTTGACGGAAGGCAGGTCGTCGGTATAGGCCCATGTGCTTTTGTTGGTGATCATTTCCCACCAGACACCGACATATTTTACCGGTTTGATCCAGGAGACATCTTCCAATGCGCAAGGCTCATTCAGGTTAAGGGTAATGCGGGAAGCCAGTATATCACGGGCGTCATCGCTGACGATCACCGTACGCCATGGAGAAACGCAAGGAGCTTGCAGGTATCCCTTATTGCCCTGGGCATCCGGCGTCAGCCAAGACTCGAAGATGAAGTTCTTGTCATCCAGGTTCAGGTGCATGCAAGAGTAATCCACTAAAGCGGCCTCATGCAGGTTGATGTAAAGACCATCGTCGCTTTTCATCTGTAAGGATGTTTGTACGCCTGTCGGGGAGAAAGGGGTTTGTGAGGAGTTCGGTGTAATGGCTCCTTTCATGAGTCCCCGGATCTCGGAGAGTTTGGATTCCGTATAATCGTACTCTTGCGTGTCGTAATCGCCGGGAATCCAAAACGCCTTGTGGTCGCCGGTCATGGCGAATTGCGTATGCTCCTCCTTGATGACAAAATAGTTCAGGTTCTTTTGAAGAGGAAACTCGTAACGGAAGCCCAACCCGTCGTCGAACAGGCGGAAACGGATCAGGATATCCCGCTCCTGTGCCTTTTGGTCGAGCGTGACGGCTAATTCATTGTAATGATTACGGATCTCTTTTTCCTCGCCCCAGACGGGTTGCCAGGTCTCGTCGAATGTGCTGGTTTCGCTTTTCTCGATCGTGAAGCCACTCATTAATCCGGGATCGTCTTTCAATTCCAATCCCAGCTTGGAAGGCTTGATGACAGCCTTACCTTTATAATATAACTCATAAATTGGTTCACCTTGATTGTTGACAGAGAATTTCAACTCCAGGTTGCCGTTTGGCGATTGGAGGTTTTCGGCCAAGGCCATACCACTCACCAATAAGGAGAGCAGCAGACCGGCCAACCTCTTTTTGGTTTTTGTCGTGTTTTTCATGTTTTCCTATTTTTGTGATTATGATACGCGAACTTAGGGATAAATGTGGGGCGGTCGTGGCGTATCAAATAGGAATATAAAGGCTATCAATAAGGATATTCCTTGATTGATAGCCTTTTGTGTGTTTATCCGAGGGCTCGGATTATAAATGGCTTTTAGTCATTCTTATTCCGCGATCAGGTCGGCTTCCTCCGCTCGAGACTCCCGGATCAGGTCGGCGGGAGCCAATTTCACCTGTAAACCCCGTTGGCCCGCGCTCACGTAGATATGGCTAAACGTGGCGGCCGTCTGGTGGATGTAGGTGGGGAAATGCTTTTTCATTCCAATGGGTGAGCAGCCACCGCGGATATAGCCCGTAACGGGTAGCAGCTCTTTCATCGGGAGCATCTCGCATTTCTTGTTGCCCGAGACTTTGGCCGCTTTCTTCAGGTCGACCTCGTCGGCACCGGGAATGACACAGACGAGATAACCTGTCTTGTCGCCATGCAACACCAGTGTCTTGAATACCTGTTCGACATTCTCGCCCAATTGCTCGGCCACGTGGGTCGCGCTCAAGTCGTTCTCGTCAACCTCGTAAGGCACCAATTCATAGGCGATCTTGGCCTTGTCGAGGAGGCGGGCTACGTTTGTCTTGTTAATCTTCTCTTTCATATTATTTATATATAAGATATATTTGGTCCTTTAGATTCCTTTCATGGTCAATTGCACTCGTTCGCGTTGCAGATCAACACTCAGCACCTTGACCTTGACGTGCTGGTGGATGGAAACGACCTGCGCCGGGTCGCTGACGTAGCGGTCCGCCATCTCGGAGATGTGCACCAGGCCATTCTCCTTGATTCCCACGTCGACGAAGCAACCGAAGTTGGTGATGTTCGTGACGATGCCCGGCAAGACCTGTCCCTCACGTAGGTCGTTGATGGTTTGTACGGATGGATCGAACTCGAAGACCTGAATCCCTTGTCGAGGGTCGCGTCCCGGTTTGTCCAGCTCCGCTAAAATATCCGTCAGGGTTGGCAGGCCGACGGTCGCCGTGACGTAGCGGGCGGGATCGATCTTCTCACGTAAGCTCTTGTCGCGGATCAGGTCGGGAATGCCGCATCCCAAATCGCGGGCCATACGTTCGACGATCGGGTAACTCTCCGGATGGACGGCTGAATTATCCAGGGGATTGTCGCCTCCACTGATCCGAAGGAAGCCGGCGCATTGCTCGAAGGCCTTCTCGCCCATGCGGGGCACTCGCTTCAGCGATTCACGGTTCTTGAAAGGACCATGCTCGGCACGGTAATCGACAATATTGCGGGCCAACGTCGGGCCAAGGCCGGAGACATAGGTGAGCAGATGCTGGCTTGCCGTATTCACGTCGACGCCCACCAGGTTGACGCAGCTCTCCACCGTCTGGTCGAGGCTCCGTTTCAAGGCGGCTTGGTCTACGTCGTGCTGGTATTGCCCTACGCCAATACTCTTGGGATCTATCTTCACTAGCTCGGCCAACGGATCCATTAATCGACGGCCGATACTGACGGCGCCACGTACCGTGACATCATAATCGGGGAACTCCTCGCGGGCGATCTTCGAGGCGGAGTAGATGGAAGCGCCATTCTCGCTGACGACGAAGACGCGCACTTTCCGGTCGTAGCGGATGTTGGTGATGAACTGCTCCGTCTCGCGGCTCGCCGTGCCGTTGCCGATCGCGATGGCTTCGATCTGGTAGGTAGCGACCAATTGGGCCACCTTGGCGGCCGCCTTGCCTCGCTCGTTCTTGGGTGGATGCGGGTAGATCGCCTCATAGTGCAGGAGATTGCCCTGCGCGTCGAGGCAGGCCAGCTTGCAGCCCGTACGGAAGCCGGGATCGATGCCCAACACTCTTTTCTGTCCCAGCGGGGGCGCCAGGAGCAATTGCCTGAGGTTGCCGGCGAAGACGCGGATCGCCTCCTCGTCGGCCTTCTCTTTGCTTGCCTTGGCGAACTCGGTCTCGATGGCGGGCTTGAGCAGCCGCTTGAACGCGTCGTCGACGGCGGCCTCGACCAGCCGTGAGGCCTCGTTGGAGGAGCGGACGAACCGTTTTTTCAGTCGCTCGGCGCAGGAGGCTGTATCGGGCGTAATGCTGACTTTCAGGAAACCCTCGGCCTCGCCCCGGCGAAGCGCCAACAGGCGGTGCGAGCTGATGCGGCGCAACGGCTCCTGGAAATCGAAATAGTCCTTATATTTCTGGCCCTCTTCCTCTTTTCCTTTGACAACCTTTGAGGTGATCATTCCCGTATGGGAGAAAGCGGCGCGAGTCAGGTCGCGGGCTCGCTCGTCCTCGTTGACCCATTCGGCGATGATATCTTTGGCGCCTTGGATCGCCTCGGCGGCTGTCTTGACCTCGTCGCCCAGGAAGCTCCGGGCCTTGCTCTCGACATCCGGGTTGTTTTGCGCCATGATCATTTTCGCCAGGGGCTCAAGTCCCCGCTTGCGGGCGATCTCGGCGCGCGTCTGCCGTTTGGGCCGGAAGGGGAGATAGAGATCCTCGATCTCGGTCGCGCTCCAGGAGTCGCGGACGCGCCGCTCCAGCTCCGGGGTCAGCTTTCCCTGCCCGCCGATCACGCGCAGGATGGTCTCTTTCCGCTTCTCCAGCTCTTTCAGTTGCCCCAGGCGTTCCTGTATGGCACCGATCTGGATCTCGTCGAGCCCGCCGGTCCGTTCCTTGCGATAACGGCTGATGAAGGGGATCGTCGCGCCCTCTTCCAGAAGTTGTATCGTGCGGGCGACCTGCTCGTCCGCCAGCCGCAGCTCTTTCGCTATGATTTGATGGAAATGGGTGGTCATATTCTTTTCTTTTTTGAAAACGGCCCCAAATTTACATAGAAAAATAAAGAATGCTCTTCAGTGGCCCATCTTTATCGGATATTGGCCCGATTTATCGGATCGACAGTCCGGATTCGTCCGGAGGAGCCCTGTTGATCGGATCAACAGTCCGGATTCGTCTGGAGGAGCCCTGTTGATCGGATCAACAGTCCGGATTCGTCCGGAGGAGCTCTGTTGATCGGATCAACAGTCCAGATTCGTCCGGAGGAGCCCTGTTGATCGGATCAACAGTCCGGATTCGTCTGGAGGAGCCCTGTTGATCGGATCAACAGTCCGGATTCGTCCGGAGGAGCCCTGTTGATTGTCTGGAAAAGGGCATTCGCCTTTCCGGAGGATAAAAACAGGCGTTATCGGCCCTTCATGGAGATGACCCGGTCTGCCATGAGGCGCAATTCCTCCGCGTCGTGCGAGGTGAAGAGGATCAGGCGGCGTTCGTTCGCCTGCCGCTCGCGGATATGTTGGATAACCCGCTGGCGCAACGCCTCGTCCAGCCCCTTGAAAGGCTCGTCCATCAGGAGGAGGGGCGCGGGGAAAGCGAGGGCGCGGGCGATGGCGACCCGTTGTTGTTGGCCGTAGCTGAGTTCCGTCGGGTGATGGCTTTCCAGTCCCGTGAGTTCCATCTCCTCGAGCAGTTCCTGGGCGATCCGGATCGCCGTGGGTCGGTCGAGAAACGAGGCCAACGGAAGGGCGACATTCTCGAGGACCGTAAGATGGGGCAGCAGGAGCGGCTCTTGGGCGACAAGGGCGATGGGTGCCGCCGGGCGGGGATGGATCGAGCCGCCGGTGGGGCGCAGCGTGCCGCACAAGAGGCGTAACAGCGTCGTCTTGCCCGTTCCCGAAGGAGCGGAGAGGCCATAGGCCGTCGTTGGCTCGAGACGGATGGAAAAATGACTTACGCCGTAATGGTAACTGAGATCATGTATCTCGACCGGTTCGCTTGGACAGGTGGGGAATGGGCGTGCCGTCCGTCGGAAATGGATCGGGATGCGGTATACGGCCAGGCGGGTGATCAGGCGGTCGGCGGCCAGGCTCAGCAGGATGGCGACCAAGGTCCAGACAATCAGGTCAGGGACCTCGATGTAATTCTGCGCCCGTTTCATCTCGCTGCCGATGCCCCACAGGCATTGCGACAAGACCTCGCCCATGATGATGGCCCGCCAGCCGAAACCAGCCGCGGAGGCAAGTCCGCTGAAAAGGTAAGGCTTGATCTGCGGGTAGATGACCTGCGCCAGGCGATCGCGCCGCGTGAGGCGGAACAATCGGGCCATCTCGCTCAAATCGGGATTGAGCTGTCGGATGCCCTTGCTGAGATTTTCCGTCAGGAGCGGGAACATGGTGAGGAAAGCGATCAGCAAAGGGATGCTTTCCGGATTGAGGAAAATCAGCGCCAGCAAAATAAAAGAGATGACCGGCACGGCACGCATGGCGCCGATCAACGGACGAAGCAACGCCTCGACGTTGGCCGATCGGGCCATAGCCGGCGCGATAGCTAAAGCGGTGATGAACGAGATCAAGAGTCCGAGAAGCCCCCGGCCGATTGTCGCTAACAGGGATTGATAGAAACCGGCGGACAGGAACGCGCCCATAAAGGCTCGCGCCAGGCGACCGATGGTCGGCACCAGCTCAGGCTGGCCGACATGGCGGGCGAGCGCTTCCCAGGCAGCCAGCAGGATCGCGGCGGACAGGAACATCAATCCTTTTGTTCTCATGGGCGGGAAGCGATGAATCGGGCATCGGGCAGTTTGCCTCCGATCGCCTTGGGTTCGTACTGGAAGATCAATCTCAGGAAAGTATCAATCTCCGTTTGTGCTTCCTGGCCGCTTTTATAGTCAAGGCGGCAACGGCGGATCGCCTCGGGTGTCAGCATGCCTGGGGCGAAAAGCTTCTTGTCTTCGAGAATACGGATCGTCTCTTCCGGCCGTTCATTGGCGAAGCGGCAACTCTCGGCCAGCAGCGAGTTGAGCGTATCCCGTAAGGCCGACATATCGAGCGTGAGGACAATAGCTGTTTGGGCGAACCCCATCTCGCTGGTTTCCGTCCTGTTCAGGTCGGCAATGATCCGGAGCGTCGTGTCTTTCCGGAGAGCGATGGAGAGAAAAGGCTCGCTCACGACGGCACGGTTGATTTTCTTGGCCATCAGTCCCTGGGTGATCTCGCCGGCCGTCTGGAAGACATAATTCAGGGGCGGCTGTTGTCCCTCGTTCGACAGATAATGCCGGGTGAGGATATCCGGCGTAGTGCCCCGTCCGAAAATATGAATGGTCGAATCGTTGCTTCCCGTACGGCCAACTAAATAGAGCGTGCCCCAAATCGGGCATCCGGCCATCTCAAGCCGGACCCCTTTATTATAAAGATTGGCCGCGCTGATCGTTGGCAGGACAGCGATGTCCGCCTCTCCCTTGATAAGGGCGGCCTGTACGATATCGGGCGATTCGGCGACCGTTACGGCGACACGCTTGCCTTCAATGACGGGTGGTTGCTCCAGCCATTGGGCGAATGCCATGACCGACGGGCCCCGCAATACGACTGCCCGGATCTCCTGGTCGGATGAGCTTCGGCATCCCGTGAGGAGGAGTATGAGGATAAAAAATAGGAGATGTTTCATGTTTGTCAATCATTATGGTTCCCATAAAAAGCAATTAGGGATTGCCTCCCGGCAACCCCTAACCAATTTTGTTAACCTTAAATCTAATACTATTATGAAAAAACCACAGCGCAAAAGTACAATTAATACCTATATCCATACAGAATTAATTGCTAATTAATGTTTTGATATAGATAAGAAAAGCTAATGGGAGACAATGTCCCCCATTAGCTTTTTCGCGGTGGCTGGGTATTAGACTTTCGCCAGGTCGTTTTCTGTTACGTAATCGAAATTCTGACGACGGATTACCTCGCGGGCGCTCTCCTGGTTGTTCGTGCGCAGGATCATGATGGCCTTGTCGGTCGTCGAGAAGCAATACATATACTCAATGCTGATCCCGGCCTTGGTAAAGCAGGCGAGCGTATGCGCAAAGCTACCAGCTGAGGAGTTGGTGACGATGGCGAGCACCTCGGTCAGGTTGGCGCTCACGTTATGCTCCTTCAGGATGGAGAAGGCCTTTTGCGTATCGCTCACGATGATCCGCAGGATTCCGTACTCAGAGGTATCGGCCACGGTGGTGGCAATGATCCGTATGTTGGCTCCGGCGAGGAGCTCCAGTATCTCGCTCAGCTTCCCGTACTTGTTTTCCAGGAAGATGGAAATTTGATTTATGGTCATGATGTCGTATATTTAATGGATTCAACAAAGTTTCCTTAAGTCTTTGACGCGAACGGCTTTGCCATCGCCGGTCGGAAGCGAGCCCTTGGCGACGAGACGGATGCGCGGCGTGAGCAACAGCTCGTCTTTCAGCTGTCGGGTGATCTCTTTCGTGAGGCGTTGTAGAGCGCTGTAATCGTCCGTGAAGAGATCGCTCAATTCCACCTCGATCAGCATCTCGTCGGAGTTGCCCACCGTCTCGATCGTGATCAGGTAGTTGCTGCCCAGCTCCTTGAAGTTCATCAGGATCTTCTCGATCTGGATCGGGAAGAGATTGACTCCCTTCAGGATGATCATATCGTCGCTTCTGCCCTTGAAGCGAGCCAGGCGCTTGTGCGTGCGTCCGCAAGGGCAGTCGCCCGGCAGGATGCAGGTCAGGTCGCGGGTGCGGTAGCGCAAGAGCGGCATCGCCTCGCGGTTGATGGTTGTCAGTACCAATTCGCCGACCTCGCCTTCGGGAACGGGTTCCAGTGTTTCCGGGTCGATGATCTCGACGATAACATTATCCTCCCAGATGTGAAGACCGTTCTGCTCTTGGCATTCGAACGCGACGCCGGGACCGTTCATCTCCGACATGCCGAAACAGTTGTAGGCCTTGACACCTAAAAGCTGCTCGATACGCTTACGCTGCTCTTCGGAATGTGGTTCGGCACCGATACAAACGGTGTGCAACTTCGTGTCCTTGCGGGGATCGATACCCATCTCATACATGACCTCCGCCAGTCGGGTCGCGTAGCTCGGGATGATGTGCAGGCAGGTCGTACCGAAATCGGTGATGAACTTGATCTGCCGTTTGGTGTTTCCCGCCGCCGCCGGGACGGTCAGCGCGCCGAGTCGCTCGGCGCCATATTGGAAGCCCAATCCACCGGTGAACATGCCGTAGCCCGACGTGTTCTGGAAGACGTCCGTATCCCTGAGCCCTACCATATACATACAGCGGGCCACCTGGTTCGCCCACTCGTCTAGATCTTTTTTCGAATGCAGGACGACAGTTGGGTTGCCTGTCGTGCCACTCGAGGAGTGTAACCGCACGCATTCCCGCAAGGGGATGGCGACCAGCCCGAAGGGATAATTATCCCGAAGGTCCTGTTTGGTGGTGAACGGGATTTTTTTCAGGTCGTCGAGCGACTGTATGCTGTCGGCCGTGATGCCGTGTTCCTTGAATACCTTATTATAAAAAGGAGAATGGGCCGCTGCCTCGACGGTTTTTTTCAGTCGTGCCAATTGGAGTTTTTCCAGGTTCTCGCGGCTCATCGTCTCAAGTTCCTCTTGCCAATACATGTTTTTATTTTCCATTGTCGATATTAGATAAGTTTTTAAGCAATTTCTGTTAATTGGTAGCAAAAGTAGCCTTTTTATTTGAAAAAGGAAATTTTGGGGTGGCAATTTCGGGGCAATCTGTTTGCCGCGCCGGCGCGTGGCCTGTTTTCCCGGGTCGGAAGCGTCCGGCGTTCGTGCGTGACCCGTTTTATCGGGTCGGAAGCGTCTCGCGTCGGCGCATAGCCCATTTTACCCGGTCGGAAGCATTACGCGCCGGCGCGTAGCCCGTTTTACCGGAATGGAAGCTTTGCGTGCCGGCGCGTGGCCCGAACGACGCGAAAGGAAAAGGCTCGTGGCCGTTCGTGGGGTTGGAATATGAGCAAAAAAGGATAGGTGATGGCTGTCTGTCAATATTGGCCTATCTTATACTTGGTTTGTCTGCTATTTTGTCAGTTGACCTGGGCCTGGCGGTTTTTGGCACTCCATTTGTTAGGTGGATGAATGGTTATTGGCCGGAAAGGCAAACAAGATTGTAAAGGTTTTTTGTTAAGCATATAAATAAAAAAGAAATATAATATGAGCGCGAAGGGAAACATTGGAGTAACATCGGAGAATATATTCCCGATCATTAAGAAATTCTTGTATAGTGATCATGAGATCTTCTTGCGTGAGTTGGTGTCGAACGCTGTCGACGCGACCCAGAAGTTGAAAACATTGGCCTCCGTTGGCGAGTTCAAGGGCGAGATGGGCGACCTGACGGTCCGCGTGAAGTTCGACGACAGTACGATCACGATCTCGGATCGTGGTATCGGTATGACGGCCGAGGAGATCGACAAGTACATCAACCAGATCGCCTTCTCGGGCGCTGAGGAGTTCGTCAAGAAATACAAGAACGATGCCGCCGCTATCATCGGTCATTTCGGTTTGGGCTTCTATTCGTCATTTATGGTCTCTAAGAAGGTGGAGATCGTGACGAAATCATATAAGGAAGGTGCCGTAGCGATGAAGTGGAGTTGCGATGGTACGCCGGAATATACGATGGAGGAGACCGACAGGGCCGACCGTGGTACGGATATCATTCTGTATATCGACGATGAGAACAAGGATTTCCTGAACAAGGAGAAGATCAATGGCCTGCTGACGAAGTACTGCCGTTTCTTGCCGGTCGAGATCGCCTTTGGCAAGAAGCAGGAATGGAAGGACGGCAAGTATGTCGATACCGATCAGGATAACATCATCAACGACACGAAGCCGGCATGGGTCCGCAAGCCGTCGGAATTGAAGGATGAGGATTACAAGAAATTCTATCAGGATCTTTACCCGATGAGCGAGGAGCCGTTGTTCTGGATCCACCTGAACGTGGATTATCCGTTCAACCTGACAGGTATCCTTTACTTCCCGCGCATCAAGAGCAACCTGGATTTGCACCGCAATAAGATCCAGCTCTATTGCAATCAGGTCTTCGTGACCGACTCGGTTGAGGGAATCGTTCCTGAGTTCCTGACCCTGTTGCATGGTGTGCTCGACTCGCCGGATATCCCATTGAACGTCTCTCGTTCTTATTTGCAGAGCGACCAGAACGTGAAGAAGATCTCGAGCCACATCACGAAGAAGGTGGCCGATCGTTTGGAGGAGATCTTCAAGACCGACCGGGCTCAATTCGAGGAGAAATGGGACAGCCTGAAACTCTTCATCCAGTATGGAATGTTGACCGACGAGAAGTTCTACGACCGTGCGGTTAAGTTCACTTTGGTGAAGGATGTTGAGGGCAAATATTTCACTCTGGAGGAGTACAAGAACTTGATCAAGGACAACCAGACCGACAAGGATGGTAACTTGATTTATCTTTATACGACCAACAAGGATGAGCAATACAGCTACATCCAGGCCGCGAAGGATAAGGGCTACAGCGTGTTGGAGATGAATGGCCAGCTGGATGTCCACGCGATCGGCCAATTGGAGCAGAAGTTTGAGAAGAGCCGCTTCACTCGTGTTGATGGCGATACGATCGATAACCTGATCCGCAAGGCGGACGCCAATCAGGTAGCGCTCGACGAGGAGCAGAAGAACGCTTTGCGCGAGGTCTTCAAGAGCCAGTTGCCAAAGGTAGAGAAGGCAGAGTTCTATGTCACTTTTGAGGCTTTGGGCGAGACGGCCAATCCGGTTATCCTGACCCAGTCGGAGTATATGCGCCGTATGCGCGAGATGTCGGCTATGCAGCCGGGCATGTCGTTCTATGGTGAGATGCCGGACAGTTTCAATTTCGTCTTGAACACGGATCACGCCTTGGTTAAGAAGGTCTTGGCGGACGAGGAGACGGCTTGTGCCGAAAGCTTGAAACCGATCTTGGCCGATATCAAGGGCTGGGAGGCTCGTCAGGCGGATTTGCGTGAGAGCCAGAGCAAGAAGAAAGAGGAAGAGATCACGGCCGAGGAGAAGGAAGACATGACCAATACGAACCATAAGCTCGATGAGCTCCGAGGACAGCGTGACCAGATCTTGGCCGACTACGCGAAGGGCAATAACCTGGTCAACCAGTTGATCGACTTGGCTTTGTTGGGCAATGGTATGCTGAAAGGCGAGGCGTTGAGCCGATTTATCAAGCGTAGCGTGGAGATGATTGGATAATTCTCCTTAATTTCGCGGGCAAAACATTAAATACACAACAAAATGTCTGTAGCTAAATTAGATGATAACCGAAAGGTGACAACACACCGCCTCATCGAGATGAAACAGCGTGGGGAGAAAATCTCCATGCTGACCGCTTACGATTTCTCTATGGCGAAATTGATCGATCAGGCAGGAATGGACGTGATTTTGGTGGGCGATTCCGCCTCGAATGTGATGGCTGGAAACGTAACGACACTGCCGATCACGCTCGACCAGATGATCTATCACGGCAAGTCGGTCATGAAGGCTGTTAAGCGGGCCTTGGTGGTGGTCGACCTGCCTTTCGGAACGTATCAGGGTAATTCTAAAGAGGCGTTGGCGTCCGCGATTCGGGTCATGAAGGAGACGCATGCCGATTGTATCAAGCTGGAAGGAGGCGCGGAGGTGCGCGAGTCGATCGAGCGTATCTTGTGCGCGGGTATTCCGGTGATGGGACATCTGGGCTTGACGCCTCAATCCATCAATAAATTCGGTACCTATACGGTCCGCGCCAAGGAGGAGGCCGAGGCGAAGAAGCTGATCGAGGACGCGCATTTGCTGGAGGAGATCGGTTGTTTCTCGCTGGTTTTGGAGAAAATCCCGGCTGCGTTGGCCGCACGGGTCGCTTCAGAGCTGACGATCCCTGTGATCGGTATTGGCGCTGGTGGCGGTGTAGACGGACAGGTGTTGGTGATGCACGATATGCTGGGTATCAACCAAGGTTTCTCTCCTCGTTTCCTGCGTCGTTACGCAAATTTGGGCGAGGAGATTACTCGGGCGGTACAAGCTTATATTGAGGATGTGAAATCATGTGATTTCCCGAACGAGAAGGAGCAATATTAAGCCTTTTCTGAAAGAACGGGAATAGTAAAATAAGAAGAGCGAGCAGGTGTTGGTACCTGTTCGCTCTTTTTTGGTGTATGCTCGGCATGAGTATTAGCTAACGGGTGCAAGTCCCTAAT
>CHCFR05602__coassemble_160_pt1 | contig 59620 bp, 47 predicted proteins | sample CHCFR05602__metabat2_low_PE_046 | metagenome-assembled genome bin CHCFR05602 | reverse complement strand
ATGAAGTCAGCCCTATTTTTAGTCTTTTGCAAAATTTTTATCGGACAGCAATATAAAATAATAATAATCACATGACAAAACCTCAACTATTATTAAAATCATGCTATGGCTATGATCATTTTCGTCCCATGCAAGAAGAGATCATTAACCATGTACTCCAGAAAGAAGACGCACTTGTATTAATGCCAACCGGTGGAGGTAAATCCATTTGCTTTCAAATACCGGCATTAATGTTAGAAGGAACTGCTATTGTTGTATCTCCCCTGATTTCTTTAATGAAAGACCAAGTGGAGGCCGCAAAAGCCAACGGCATCCCCGCCGAGACCATAAATAGTGGTAACTCAGAATCCATCAACAAGATAATCCAAGAAAAATGCCAGCAAGGGATGGTAAAATTACTGTATCTTTCTCCAGAGCGCCTAATAAACGAGATTCCTTGGTTATCTCAAAATATAAAGATTTCTCTTTTCGCAATTGACGAGGCACATTGTATATCACAATGGGGACATGATTTCCGCCCGGAATATACCCAGCTGAATATATTGCGTGATCGATTTCCAGAAATACCTATAATAGCCTTAACCGCAACTGCGGATAAAATAACGAAAACGGACATAGTTTCACGTTTACATTTGAGTCATCCTCAATTATTTATCAGTTCTTTTGACCGTCCGAACCTAAGTCTGGACGTGAAACGAGGATATTCCGCCAAAGACAAATTCCGTACCATCATGAACATCATCGAACGTCATCAGCATGAAAGCGGAATCATCTATTGCCTAGCTCGCAAAACGACAGAAAAATTGGCCCAAAAACTTAACGAGGCTGGTGTATCCGCAGGAGTTTATCATGCCGGACTACAAATTGAAGAACGCAATCGAGTACAAGAGGCGTTCATCAAAGGCCATATCAACGTCATCGTAGCAACCATCGCTTTTGGAATGGGCATAGACAAAAGTGATGTACGGTTTGTCATCCATTATAACCTTCCCAAAAGCATTGAAAGTTTCTATCAAGAAATAGGCCGTGGAGGACGCGACAGTTTGCCTACGGAAACTCTTTTATTTTACAACCTGCAAGATTTGATAACCCTCCGGAAATTCGCGGAAGAAAGCGGGCAAAAAGAAATCTATCTGGAAAAACTAAAACGAATCCAAGAATATGCGGAAGCGCAAGTGTGCAGGCGACGTATTTTATTGAATTATTTTGGAGAAACGACAGAGCATAATTGCGGAAATTGTGACGTTTGCCTTACTCAGCCTCAACGCTTCGACGGTACGACCCTTGCGCAAAAAGCATTATCCGCTATAATGCGTACAAAAGAACAAATAGGTTTTACGATGACCGTGGAAATACTAAGAGGCTCATATTCGGCAGAGTTAATCTCAAAAGGGTACCAATCGTTAAAAACATTCGGTGTAGGACGTGATATATCATTCCGTGATTGGCATGACTATCTGCTACAGATGCTACAAATGGGATTTATAGAAATCGCTTACGACGAGGATCGCCATCTTAAAGTTACGGAGTTAGGCAAGGACATCTTATATGGACGTAAACAAGTAGAATTTGCCGTAATAAAACGAGAAGATTATAAAGTCAAAAATAACAAGAACTTGAATACCGCCAAACAAACAGTAAAAGAAGAAGACAAAGCCTTGCTTGAACGATTACGCGAATTACGACGACAGATAGCGGACGCGAATAATTGGCCAACATACGTCGTTATGTCCGACAAAACACTTCATGCTCTAGCGACAGAACGCCCAACAACGCTTGACGCTTTCGGAAATACATTTGGAATCGGCCAACATAAACGTGACATGTATGGAGAACGCTTTATAGCGATCATAAAAGAATACGTGATCACTTCCGGTAAAACGACTCTTGAGAACAAAAACACGGAAATATCATACATAGAAAAACAAAAAAAGCTTCACGCCAACGCATACATGCCTTGGACGGAAGAAGATGACAGCCAACTAAAACAATTATACTCAGAAGGTAAACGCATAGAAGAATTAGCGGAGATTTTCGCTAGGAATAAGGGAGCTATAGAATCAAGATTGAAAAAAATCTTATAAACCATCCTCAAAATCACACATACGTACGTGTCGCCCTTCACGTACGTATGTGTGGGCTTACACAAACGATCGTGACGGCTTACACAAACGTATGTGTAACCTGACATGTACTATTGTCTTAACAGAATCATCATTTCCCCGGCAAGATCCCAAAATCTGCCTGCTGTTTGATCTTATTGCCAAGCATCACCGGAAAATCCGGATGAGCGGCAAAGAAGGCTTCTACCTCGTGGCGAGCAGCCTCGGAATGATGATTACCCAATAAGGCGCCCGCCCACGATTTCGGGAAGAAAATATCGCCCGTTCGTTGGATCTCGGGCATCGCCTCCAATGCTGGCCGGATATATTTTACGGACTCAGCCTCACGCGAGCGGTCATTCAAGAAAGAGAGAGCGGACGAGGCCCACGGCTCAACACGTCTATTCTCGGCAATCAGCAAAGCCGCAAAAACACTATCACGCCTTGCCGCGTCTGGCGAGACGGCCGGGGATATGAAATCATACTCACGCAACCGATCCGGATTGGTGATCCGGGTACGCTGCTCGGCCACAATCGCGTCCGACTGACAGGGCATCCGCAAAGCCAAAGTATAGGAAAGGTTGATATAATCGCGCTCACTTAATGGACAATCCGCCGGCTCAACCTGCTCTTTCCAAATGCGGTAAAGACGTTGCGTTGCCTCGTCCGACTCGGCCACAGACCGATAAAGCCGGAAGGCTTGTGACCGCCGGACGGGATCGGGATCGGAAGTCACGATCCGCCACAACGTCGCCTCCGCTGGACGGGCATCCAAGTCGTAACGGGCTTGACACTTACCCAAGTAACCGAGAGCCATCGAATAGAGCAACGCGTTTCTCTCCTGAGGCAAATAGGCTAGAATCTCATCACTAAAAGCCTGCGGCGAGATTGTCGACCGGCAAAGGTTCTCATAGAGGGTGATCAATAGGGAACCTTTCAGAAGCGCATCATCCGACCGCCGCATCTCTTGCCATAAAGCGGACGACTCGGCCTCGCCAACCCGGAAAAAGCCATATCCACGGCCATCCCGATTAGGAATCACGACCGTTGAGGAATCGACCGGAAGTGTCAAACCAACCTCTGTCCGATCAGTGGAACCAGTCATCTCCAGATCAACCACCTCCGTCTTATCGCCCGTTCGGACCAAGTAACTCAATCGCTGAGGCCATAAGAGTCCACGTCCCCATGGATCACGCTGGGTTACAATCAATCGCCCATTCGACACCGAAGCCGACAGTTCCGGCATACCCTTCTCATGCACCCAAACCCGGCTCCAAGCCTCCAGATCCTCAGCCGTATATTGATCGAGAATGCGGATCAGACCTTCCCATGTGGCATTTCCATAGGCATAGGTCGTCAGGTACTCGCGGATGCCTTTACGAAAAGCCTCCTCACCCAACATTCGGACCAGCATCTCCATCACCATTGGCGACTTATTATAAATGATATTGCCATAAACCAAACCAGCGTCCGACAGGTTATCCAGCTTCTGCTTAATCGGGTTGGAACCGGCGGTCCGGTCTTCCGCATAAGCCGACGGGACATAATCGGAGATAAAGTTCAACCGATAATCCACCTCCGGATAAAGAGGCTCCACGATCCTCGAGGCAAAATAGTTGGCGAAAACCTCCTTGGTCCAGACATCATCGAACCAATCCATAGTCACATAATCGCCAAACCACATATGCGAGGTCTCATGAGCGATCAAAGCGCTCCTTCCCAACCGGTCGTCTAACGTCGGATGCTCGTCGAGGAACATCCGGCGATCATTATATAAGGTAGCGCCCGTATGCTCCATACCGCCGAACTGGAAACCGGGCAGGATAATCAGATCGTATTTGGCGAACGGATAGTCAATGCCCGTAAATGCCTCTTGCCAGGCCAAGGCATCAAACACCTCATCAGCGATATCTGGACATTGCACCCGCTTTTTCGGATCGGTTTCCCGATGATAGATCGAGATCTCACGCCCGTCACGCTCAAAGCACTCACGCTCCAAACGTCCGGCGACGAATGAGAACAGATAGGTACTCAAAGGCTCCGTCTCAGCGAACGAGATCCTTTTTCGTCCCTCAACCGACAGGCTATCGATCTCGCAGATAGCGCCATTCGAGACTGCCTCCCAAGCCCGGGGCAACTCAAGTGCCAACGAGAAACGAGATTTCATATTGGGCTGGTCAAAGCAGGGAAATACCGTCCTGGCCCGATCGGGAACCAAAAGCGTATAAAGCAGATCGTCACGTCGATTCAACGATTGGTCAGCCGAGACAAAAGAGAGCGACACTTGGTTCTCGCCCTTCCGGACATGTTCCTTATCGATCACGACATGCTCATCGGCTACCCGATAGGGAACCGTATCCCCGTTCAACGACAACGAACGCACCTCGCCATTCCTGAAATCAAGGATCAACGGACCATCCTCCTCGATCGTCACGCCTACCGTCACCTGACCGGTAACAGGCTCAACCCGCTCCTTGGGAATCGAGAAGCGCAAGTCATAACGAACCTCCTTGAAATTTGCCTTCCTGAAATCGGCCAACTCACGACTCACGCCCGGTCGCTCCAACTCACCCAGTCTCTTATCGCCATCACAAGCCATCAAGCTCATCAATACGATTGAGGCGACCATCCATATCCTGCCTCCCATAATCATTCCCTCAAATATTCCGCTATACTCATGAAATTACGCTCAAGCAAGTACATCTGCCGAGCCATGAACGAGAAGAAATCGCCCCAATGCTCTCGCCTATGCAGGTCCAATCCCTCTTTGGCGACATAAATCCGGGCCACCTCATTGCCTGTCTCGCGGACAAAACAGCAATCCCAGATCAGACCGTCAGGAAAATCCTTCTCGAGCGTCTCCTTATACCAGGTCAGGCGCTCGTACATCTCCAGTCGTTCCTCCTCCTGGCGATGGTTCACCTCCAGGATCACGTAAGCGCCTTTACGATTAGCGTCAAACTTCAGCTCCACACCCTTGACCTTCGTATTATAAAGCGTCCACATTTTCCTTCGCCGTCTCAAATAGGGTTGCACCTCACAATAAGCCGCGAAGCTCTCCCAAAACTCTATCTTCAATTTCTTTAATTCATCCTTGCTGTACATACTTCCCCTAAAAAAATACTTGACAAAAAAACGGCTCCTATAACCAATCTTGCCGTTAACGATAAAGATTCTTTCCCGCCAATTTCATGATTTCGCCAAACTCTTCCATCTGTTTGAGGTCCAAATCCTTTTGGTTCGCTACGACGGCATAAACCCGTATGCTGTCGCGGATATAGGTCTCATAGAACGCCTGGATATCCTCGATCGTGATCCGTTCCATCTCCTCGAGAAACAACTTATTCGGATCCTCCTTAAAGCCATCACGAATCATGCCGGCCACTCTCAAGGACAATGCCCGATAAGCGGGATAATCATTCGACAGGCCATGCCTCAAATGCTTCTTCACCTGCTCCAGCCGTCTCTCATCCAAAGGCAACTGACGCACCAATTCCTCAAACACCCGCATCGAGTCGATCGCCTTATCGGATCTGGTGGAAAGCCACATATAGAAATAGGCCGACTTCTCCCTGTGGATGAAAGGAGGCACGATAATTCCACCATCCACCTGATAAGCGAACGAACGGAACTCACGGATCTCCTGGAAAAGAAGCGAGGCGGTGTCATCGCCAAAATAGGCGTTAAACAGGCGAGCGACAAAACGTGCCCGCACATCGGCTAACGGCCCGATATTGGAATAGGCATAAATGATCGACTGGCTGATATTTCCCTTGTTCACGAAAAATACGCTAGGCTTATCGTACTGTTCCAAAGTCCTCACATAAGGCGAATTGGAAGGGACCGTAACCTGCTCAATCGGGATCACCCGCCGAACCTGCTCGGCGACAACCTCCGGCTTTGTCTGCCCGCAATAATGAATGCCACAAGCGACAGTCATGATCCGGCGCAAAGTCGCGAGCAAATCCTCTCCCTTCAGCTTCTTGATATCCTTGGCCGACAGCTTCGTCAGGAAACGTGACTCATCCCCGAACTTGATCTTCTCGAAAAGTATCCGCCCCAAGCTTTCACTCGAGCTGGGCCACGATTGGACCGTCACTTTTTCCTCGTCCAACAGGAGTTTCATCTTCTTTTCGTCCGCCTTGGGATGAGCCAGGAACTCTCCCAACAAGGTCATATTCTCCGCAAAATAACGATCAAATCCATGAACGGTGATCAAGAAATCCGAGTCGGACGAAGTCACCCCAAGCGTGCTTCCCAAAGTCTGCAACTTACGTCTGAAGGTCTCGAAATCCATTGTCTCGGTCCCGAGAAAGGGAAGATAAGCCGCCAAAAGCGGGGCCTGCCGGCACTCCAGGTCACCAATACCGAAGGCCAGCGTCAGGGAGAATATTCCATTCACGGGATTAGGACTCGTATATAACGTCACCAGATCCGACAAGGGAGTCACACGCACGTCCTTCTTGAAATCCAACAAACGGATCGCCCGTTCCTTAACGGGCAATTCCTCCAGATGCTTCCTGTAATCCGACAGGCGATCCTGGTTTTTCGGGACGATCGGCGAGAGCGTCGGCACATTCCCTTTGTCGGTCGGATTGGCGCCTGTTTTCTTGACCGCGTACAGATAATTCTCCGACGAGAAATATTTCCGGACAACCTCCATGACCTCTTCTCTCGTCAAGGAATCAATCCGTCTTACGCCGTCAAGATACTCTTGCCAACTTTTGCCTTCCGAGAAGACACGCATCATCGCCTCGGCCCTCGAGTCGATGCTCTCCAGTAGCGATTCCCGTTCCCTTTTCAATTCCAACTTGAGGCTCTGAAAAAACTCGTCCGTGAAATCGCCCGATTTAAGCCGGTCGATCTGCTTCCAGACCAGTTTCTCGGCCGCGCCATAGGATTGCAACCAGTTCTTGGGCAAGACGAGCACGCCCAGCATTCCCGCCTCATTCATGTTCTTGTTCAATACCATGGCCCCTTTCACCTTATGCTCCATCGTCAGCCGATCGAGATAGCCCGTCCCATTGGAGTTGTTCAGCATCCGCACGGCGACATTAAGCGCCGTCAGGTCACTGTTCCGGTTCGACGCGCCACGGAATCCCAAAGCCATCACCCGCAAGAAAGGGAGCGGCATCCGGATCGTCACGGTCTCCTTACCGTTGAAATCCGGAAGTTCCACTACCTCCGCCTTAGGCACTCGCCCCTTACGGAGCCGAGAGAAGGTGGAACGGATGATCGGCAACGCCGTTGCCTTATCGAAATCGCCACTCAGGATCAACCCCATATTTGAGGCGACGTAATAGCGCTCGAAGAACTTACGCATCTCCACCACATTAGGATTGCGCAAATACTTCATGCTCCCGATAACCGGATAGGCATAAGGATGCGGATAAAAATATCGTTTGGTCAATTCCTCGATCGCCGCGTGGCTGATGGTGTCGTTATAACGCCGCCGCTCCTCGTAGACCGTCTCCATCTCGCTCTGGAACATCCGGAAGACGGGATTCAGGAGGCGCTCGCTGTTAAGCTCCGCCCAATGCGACAGGTATTGCGGCGCGAAAGAATTGAAATAGAAGGTATAATCATAAGAGGTCACGGCGTTCATCTCCGTCCCGCCGAACGAGGAGATCATCTGGTCGAACTCGTTCGGGATGACATACTCCGCCGCCTTGGCGCTCAGCTCGTTGATGATTCGTAACAGGCGGGACCGCTCCTCGGGGTCGTCGGTCATCGACAACGCCTCGTATTTCCCGAAAATCACGTCGAGGATCGCCTTCTCTGCCGTATAGTTGATCGTCCCGATCTTGTCGGTCCCCTTGAACATCATGTGCTCGAAGTAATGCGCGATCCCGGTGTCCGGCGTCTCTTTAGCGCCCGCCTTAACGACGACCGCCCCCATGATCTTGGGCTGGCTATGATCCTCATTCAGCCAAACCGTCAAGCCATTATCCAACTCAACTACCTCGACATCCAAGGCCCCAGGTCTGACGTTCAGTCCTTGGGCCTCATTAATCTCATCTGGAAACGAAGAATTCATAGCTTATTTCTTGATTGTTAAACAAAGATACAATATTATTTCTCTATTTTTGCGTATATAAAAACAAAATAGCGGATAACATGAACGAGATACAAGACTGGGTCCAACAATTACTGGTTGACTTACACATCATTAAAGACGAGCCAAATTATCTGGACAATATTCTGATTTTAACTGCCATAGTCCTTATCACCTTCTGCATCGACTATATTTGCCGCCGCGTCATGCTCAACGCCTTCAAGCGCATCGCCCGCAAGACGAAGAACCAGTGGGACGACCTGATCGTCGAGCGCAAGATCATCAACAAGATGATGCACATCATTCCCGCCATCCTGACCTACGTCCTGCTGCCCATCGCCTTCCCTAAGAACGAGATGCCGCAACTGCTCGCCTTCCTGCAAAAGGCCTGCGCGATCTACATCATCGCCGTCTCGCTCCGTTTCCTGAACGCGTCGCTCAATGTCATCCAGGAGATCTACAGCCAAAGGAACATCCTGAAGAACAAGCCGGTCAAGGGATTCGTCCAGATTCTGCAGGTGGCGCTCTTCTTCGTCGGGGCGATCCTCGTCATCAGCGTCGTCATCGATAAGTCGCCTGTCTCACTCTTCGCCGGACTCGGCGCCTCGGCGGCTATCCTGATGTTGGTCTTCAAGGACACGATCCTCGGCTTCGTCGCCGGCATACAGCTCTCGGCCAACGACATGCTGCGCCCAGGCGACTGGATCACGATGGAGAAATATGGCGCCAACGGAACAGTCATCGAGGTGACACTCAACGCCGTCAAGGTTCGCAACTTCGACAATACCATCACCACCATCCCGCCCTACGCCCTTGTCAGCGACGCTTTCCAGAACTGGCGTAGCATGAAGGAATCGGGCGGCCGCCGCATCAAGCGATCCATCAACATCGACATGAACAGCGTCCGCTTCTGCACGCCCGAGATGCTGGCCAAATACCGCCACATCTCGCTCCTCACCGCCTATATCGACCAGAAGGAGGAGGAGCTGGCCGCCTATAACCACGAGCGGCAGATCGACGACTCGATCCCCGTCAACGGCCGCCGGCAAACAAACCTCGGCGTCTTCCGCGCCTACCTGGTCCGCTATCTTTATCAGCTGCCCACGATTAACAAGGATATGACCTGCCTTGTCCGCCACCTCCAACCAACCGAGACGGGCCTGCCGATCGAGATCTATTTCTTCACGACACAGACCGACTGGACGCTCTACGAGGCTGTGCAGGCCGACGTGTTCGACCATATCCTCGCGATTATCCCCGAGTTCGACCTCGCCGTCTTCCAGAACATCTCCGGACGCGATTTGAGGAGCATCCAACTCAATTTCCAAGCCGACGAGCCGACATTCCGTTACTCCGCTAATTGATCGCACATCCAAACAGGTAAAAAATTTATCCACGCTTTAATGCGGGGATAAACTGAACCACTTCGGATTGTCCGCGCATGGAAGCGGGGATAAACCGAACCGCTTCGGATTGTCCGTGCATGCAAGCGGGGATAAACCGAACCGCTTCAGATTGTCCGTGCATGCAAGCGGGGATAAACCGAACCGCTTCAGATTATCCGCGCATGAAAGCAGGGATAAACCGAACCACTTCGGATTGTCCGTGCATGCAAGCGGGGATAAACCAAATCACTTCAGATTGTCCGCGCTTTAACGCATAGACAATTTTCCGAAAGAAATTTATCCACACGAACGCGCTAGAACTGGAAATAGATGAACGGCTGCACGCCGGAGCTCCGGAACTGGATCACGACGAAGATCAACAGCGCCAGCGCCAACGCCTGCACCACCAAAGGCGAGCGGGTGACGGTGTCGCGAACCGCCTCGTCCCACCGCTTGGGCAGGAAATGGGTGACGTAGCCAATCAGCATCAGGGCGCAAACCATCGGGTAGCCGGCGACGAACTGCGGGAAGATCTCGGGATGGAATGCGGTGAAAATGCGCCCGAGGATCGCGCCCGCCGTCGCCATCGAGTCGGCCCTGAAAAGGATCCAGCCCAGGCAAACAAGATGGAAGGTAATGATCACACCAAGCACGCGCCGAGCGGGCGACATCTCCACTCCCGTCTGCCGGAAGCTTGGCCAGCGGCCCATCACGAACTTATGGACGGCCAGCGAGACCCCATGCAAGGCGCCCCAAAGGATGAAACGGGCCGACGCGCCGTGCCACAAGCCGCCCAGGAGCATCGTGATCATCAGGTTCGCGTAGGTGCGGAGGCGCCCCTTGCGGTTGCCGCCCAGCGAGATGTAGAGGTAATCCTTCAGCCACGAGGAGAGGGAGATATGCCAGCGGCGCCAGAACTCGGTGATCGTGGCCGACTGGTAGGGCGAGTCGAAATTGATGTTGAAGCGGAAACCGAGGAGGAGCGCCAGCCCGATAGCCATGTCGGAATAGCCCGAGAAGTCGCAATAGATCTGCAAGGCGTAGCCATAGACGCCCATCAGGTTCTCGAGGCCGGTATAGAGCGTCGGCGCGTCGAACACACGGTCGACAAAATTGAGGCTGATATAGTCCGAGATCACCGCCTTCTTCATCAAGCCACAGAAGATGAGGAAAAGTCCCTCGCCAAACGCCTCGCGGGTCACCAGCGGATCGCGGTGGATCTGCGGGATGAAATCGCGTGCCCGCACGATCGGTCCCGCCACCAGCTGCGGGAAGAAGGAAACGTAGAAGAGGTAATCGATCCATCGCCTGAGCGGCTCGATCCGCCCCCGATAGATATCGATCACGTAGCTGATGCTCTGGAAGGTGAAGAAAGAGATGCCGACGGGCAGGAAGATGTCCCAGTTCTGGAACTCCAGGTACAGCAGCCGGTCGGAACCGATATAGAAGCCCAGGTCGTTGAGCATCAACGTCAGCGAGCCCAGCAGGAAGTTGAAATACTTGAAATAGGCCAGCATGCCCAGGTTCACGCAGAGGCTCAGCGTCACCAGCGCCTTGCGGGCACGAACCGTGGTGGCCCTGGCCAAGTAATGCCCGATGAAGAAATCGGAAGTGGCCGTGAAGACCAGCAGGCCAAACCAGAGGCCGCTGCTCTTGTAATAGAAATAAAGGGAGAAGAGCGTCACGTAGATGATCCGCGCCATCATCTTTTTCCTCAGAAGGTAATAGAACACCGAGAAACCGATAAAGAGGAAGAAGAAAAGCCCGCTACTGAACAACATCGGCGCGTCGGGCTGATAGGCCAGCAAGTCGGCCAGCCGCCCCCACGTAAACTCGTGATCCATGATCCTCAACACGCCATTCTCAAAACTCAATCCCATCCAATCCAACATCTTTATCCAGACTATAATTATATATGATATGTATTACCGAAAATTATTGTAGGTATTCAGGAAAGCCCTGTAGAGCATACGTCCCTGCTCGAAATACCCCTCCTTGACAAAATGGATGCGGTCAGTGCGCATCAGGCCGGCCCGCTGCCACGCCTTCGACGAGTTGAGGCCGCCGGTCGCCGTAAATAGATCCCAGCAAGCGAGGCCCTCCCGCTTGGCGACCTCACGGATCACCTCCGCCACCTTCTCCGTATTGTCGTTGCGTACGTAAGTCCGTTTCTTGTTGACCGTCACCCGACGATAACACTCCGGCGGAGTGGTCAGCAACAGGGCCGTCCCAGGCATGTGTCGCTTGACCAACGTTATGAAGGCCTCCACCTGCGAGGCAAATTCCGTCTTCGAGAAACGGCGACCGAACGACTCGTTCGTGCCAAGAGAGACGATCAGCAACGCCGGGCGCAAAGCCGCCAGCCGGCAGACATACTCCTCGCTCGTATAGTTCACGTACATCGCCCCGTTAATCCCGATCGAGTGATAGAGCACACCGGGATTCCCGTTCAGCAGGCTGAAGCCAAAATACTGATTACGGAACGAGGTGTCAGGGTTCTTCACCGTCCGGAGATTCAGCGTATCCGTCAACCGGTTGATCCGGAAAGTATCGACCGCAACTCCACAGATGGTCGTATCGCCCCTTGAGACACTCACCGCCTTTTTCCACTTGGCGGTCGGCTCGAATGGTCGGGCATGACTGCCCTGAAAGAGCAGAACCTCGTTGAAAGCATAACCCGCCCCATTCTTGGGTGTCACGATCAGGTCCAGGCCAATCGCCGAGACGTTGGCGTAAAGCCCCACGCCCCCGGGGCCGATCGAGGTCCGCTTCTTCCGTTGCGTCGCCCGGGCATAGATCCAGTTCTTCAGGCTCGAGCGGATGAAATAGTCGTCCGGCTCGTTGGTCCGGCATAATTTCAGGGGCGAGATCCAGCCCCGTCCGGCATTCCCGAAATCCTTATGGAACAGGCGCATCAACATACCGCTCTGATAACCTGCCTGAATATGCGAATCGCCCAGTTGCACAATCGAGATCACCGTGTCCTTTCCCTGCCTCAACGAATCCAGCTGGGCGAACAAGGCCCGCCACAACGTCGAGTCGGCGGGCAGGATCAGCGTGTCGCTCCCCAGCCTCAACATCGTCGAGGACAAGGAGGGCGGAGCGACCCATTCCCGCTTGACCGTCGCGGAATCCTTCTCCGACCCGCTTCCGGCCATAAGGCATTCCCCATGCCCCCAAGAGAGGAGCAGGACAAATATCCCGATCCTCAAGAAACTATTCCAGCTGTTTATCAACCTCATCATAAAATTCCTTCTCCAATAATAACGCGTCAAACAGGGCCTTCGCGATCTCTTTTCCGCCACGGAAGCCCAAATGAGTATAATCCTTTCCCGCCCAATTCTTCTCGACATAGCGTGTCATGCTGTTCACGCCACCCATCGCCCCAAACAGGTTCCAGAAGACTATACCCGTCTGGCGGGCCACCTGCCGCTGCGTATAGAGCAATGAGAGGACGGCGGGAATCGTCTCGAACTGGCCGTTCACCATCCGGCTCCGGTCGGAAACGCCAACCATCAGGAGATCCGCCTCCGGGAAACAGGCCTTCACGTGATGGACCACCTTGCGCATCCGGCTGCCGTACCAACCATAATTCATGATCGTGTCGTTGACCACGTTCAAGCCATATTGCATGATCACCAAGTCGTAAGGGCGCACCTCATTAAGCTGTCGGCAACGAACCGAATCCAACCGGTCGAGCACCATGCCCGAATTGCCTCGCAACGAATAGTTGTCGACAATAATACCGGACTCGCTCTCCATCACGGTACCGAGCATCTCCAATCCTTCAACCTCCGAGAAACCTAGCGTCATCTTCTGGAACGAGCCATTCAACCGGTATTCAGTGATCCGGTCGCTCGGCGGCAACTCAAAGAAAGAGGTATCGGCTTGCGTGTCCATCACCCGGCGAATACGGGCATGCCCATTCCGGGCGTAAAGCAACTTCAAAGCGTCAGGCAGAGGCTGTTTTGTATAAGTATCCTGAGCGTCGATACGAATTTCGGGACGCTCACCATCCGGAAGGAAAAGCATGCCGGAAGGCGTGAAAATGTTTTGGGCCGAATCCAACATGGAGATGGTCTGCCAGCCCTCGCCCTCCTGCTTGACCGTCGGCCGGAATTTGGCGGCGACCGAATTGACGGGCACGAAACCCACGCCCTCACCTCCAAATACCTGCTGCAAGGCGGCTCTCAAGTCCGCCACCAGGATATCTCCCTCAATAAAGGAATCACCCAGGAAAGCGACACGCACGGGACGCCCCAATGTCTCACCTTGCTTGATGGCACTGAAGAAATGACGCAAACCGATATGTCCTAATGAATAATCCTCAACACGCTTTCCCAGGGAATCGGCCTCACGGGCCGCATAAAGCGTCTGATAAAGGGAATCCCTCAACGCCAGCATCGCGGAATCGATACCGGCCACCCGCTGGAGCGAGTCACGAATCAAGGCAGAATCCACTTGAATGGTGTCGGGCTCCTCCAACATCAAGCGCAAGGAATCGAGCGACAACGCCTTTTCCTCGACCTTAAAGTCCGACAAAAGATCCACCCGCTTGATCTTATAACCCAGAACAGAGGCAGGCAAGAAATACATGCCCGCACAAAACAACATTGTCAAAAACAACAAGGCGACCAAACGCCCCAATCCACTCTTATCGCCCATCTTAAAATAACGATCCTCTTTTCTGATTCCGGGCGCAAAGGTAACGCTTTTGATGGATTTGGGCAGTATAGCCGTTTATGAATTTTCCCAAACCGCCAACCCCGACAATAACGGCAAAAAAATTCCATCGCAGTGAAATTGGGAATACACTGCAGTGTAATCCCGACTCCACTGCGATGGAATCAAAAACCGACTATCTCGCGTTCATCACCAAGAGCGGCAAACTGGTGTGGAACAACATCCGTCGGGCGATGGACGGATTGAACATCCTCGACCAGATACTGCGACGATAGGTGCTCAAGGCGATCATGTCAATATGCTGCTCGACCACGAATTTCTCGACCGCCAAAAGCAGGTCGCCATCGCTCAAGACCGTGTAACTGATGTCCGCATCGGGATATTGTTTCTGGAAATACTCGCGCACACCTGTCAAACGGATCTCATTCCATTCATCACGGCTGGTCGAGATATTAAACAGATGGATCTTAACATCCAATCCCTTGATCAACCCCATGAACTCGTCAAAAGCGACTAAATCCCTCTGGCGGAATGAGGTGGCGAAAGCCAGATGCTTGACCGCACGCAGGTCATTAAAAGGCACATCCTCCGGAATCGCCAGGACGGGAACACGATTCACGTCGATGACCTCACCCGTTACGCTACCGATCAGGTCCGCATCCTTACGTCCCTTTCCTCTCGTACCCATGACGATCAAGAGGGGCCTGCATTCCTTACTGTAAGCCATGATCTCTTCCTCAGGCAAACCCTCTCGCAAGACATAATCGTATTTTATCTTTGGCAATTTTCCCGCGGCCATACGCTCGTTAATGTACTCGCAGATATCATTCATATCCGCCTGTACCCGCTCCTGCAAATGATGTACGGATTCTTCCTCGTTTATCTGATAAGCCATCGTATCGCCCAGCGGGATCGCTGTCGGGAAATAGGGACTGAAATAGACATGCAGAAGCACGACCTTCGCCCCGACCATAGCCGCATAATTGATACCCAACTCACAAGCCTTAATGGAATAGTCCGAGAAATCGATCGGGATCAGGATCAACTTGTTCCTCACCTCCTCTTCCTTCTCGGGATTCTCCATCCATTTATTGTCCTCGATAATTCTTAACGCATGGGGAAGATCACTCTCCTTGATCCTAACCCTTACACCGGCGGAGATAACCGGTTGAATCTGATTGACGTTATGAATATACACCTCTATCCCCTCTGTCTCCAGGATCGTTTTCAAGATCTGGGCCTTCTCGAACGTATGAATCGCCAATGTCACTAATTTATCTTCCATACCGATTAATGATTTAAGAATTAGACATCCTGTTTATATCAAAAAAATCCCAAAGCATATATGGACAACACATATACTTGGGATTTTTAAAAAATCTTCTCTTTGTTTCTTACGCCTGAGGTGCCTCAGCCTCACCTTGGGCTTCACCTAGGATCTGAAGGGCACGTTCGAATATGGTCGTGTCATCCAATACCACCAAACCGCCGTCAGGACCCGGCTCGATGTGGATACCGCAACTTTTTCCCTCTTTAAAATTCTGCCCGCCAAAATAATTACGGACCGTCTCAACAGATACACCCAACTCATCAGCGATGCGGTGGGTACTACCATCAGGCAAACTATCTTTAATTCTTCTAAGCTCGTTAAATGTAATCGTCTTTGTCATGGCTTCACTAATTTTTATAAGGTTAATACATCCTATTTGTTATTTTGATGCCACTAACTTAGTCATTATATCTGGAGAACGCAAATAAAAGCGTAGAAATAATGAAAAAAAGGATATGCTTTACGGCATATCCTTTCAAACTGTTTTATTTTAAGAAGCTTATCAAGACCGGATTCAAGAGGATCACACCAACCAGGGTTATTCCTATTCCCCAGCTGATCCATCTCGATCGTTCATGGGAATAGGGCAGATCCCGCCTATGCAACCATCGTTGCCGTATCCAACCGTAAAAATAATAAACCAACAGGCCAAATACCACACCCGACAAAACTCCCGGCACGATATCGGTTATAAAATGCACGCCCAGATAGATTCTGGAATAGGACACGACAACGGCCCATAAAAAAATAAGGCATGAGAAAAGCCGATCCCGAAACAAAAGACTCATAAATACAGCGAAGCCGAAAGCGTTTGCCGCATGGCTTGAGATGAAACCATACTTTCCACCCCGATAGCCAAAGACCGTCTTAACCTGATCCGCGAAATCGGGATGATGCGTCGGCCGGAAACGGGTAAAAAGCGGCTTGCAAACATGAGAGGCGAATTGGTCGCAAAGCGTCACGACCAAAGCGATCATCAACAAGACCAATACCGCCTCGCGCCAGTCTCGCTTATAAAACAGGAGGAAAAGGATGAGAGCGGCCAATGGCAACCAAACCATTTTACCCGTATAAATCCACATGACACGATCGAGCCATTCGAAATCGCTTCCGTTCAAGGCGAAAAACAGGTCACGCTCCCAAACCAACCACTGTTCAAGCATAATCAGATCTTTTGAATATCCTTACTGGGCATCCATCCCACATTCCCGTCCGCCAACACGATCTCACTCCAGTCGCCCAACGTACTCTTAATCGTCACGTCAGTGCCCTCGTGCAAGACAAACAGATCGGTTCCGCTCACATCCGGCGAGCTCTTGACCGTTACTGTCGGGGAAAAGACAATCGCCCGATTCCGGTTAAGCATCTCCTCTTTCTGGTTGCCGGCGAAAATATTCGACACAATCACCGCCACCAACAGGCAGAGACCACAATAAAAACCGATCTTCTTCAAGCGGATCCAACGAGAGAAGAAGAACAGCACCAGGCATCCGATGAACAGGATAAAGCAAACCACTCCAAGTTTAGCCCACGAGTTCGAGGAGCCCCGATCCTGGATCGCATGAAACCATCTGGAAAGGAAGAACTCGCCCAACGGCTCGATCTTGTCGGTCGTCCTCTGACGGACCAGCTCCAGATTAAACCGGGCATCGCTGTCACCCGGATTCAGCAACAGGCAACGCTCATAATTCAAGATCGCCGGTGCCAACTTGCCTGCCTTATAATAGGCATTACCTAAATTATAATAGACATTCGCACTCTCGCCATATTTCTGTAATACGGCCTCATACATCTCAATCGCTTTCGGATAATCCTCCCCATTATAAGCGGCCTCCGCCTCTTTCAGCTCGGACTCCTGGCCATAGGCCGGGAACGCCATCATCACGGCCACAATCAAAATTCGGAATATTATTAAAACGGATCTCATATTTCTCATTTCTTAATCGTACTCTCCATCTTCTCAATAGCGTCAACCGTCAGTTGATACAACTTATCCATCGCATCAGTCTCTGCCGAAGGCGCATAACGCGCGAACTCACAAGTATTCAAGATATCCATGAACTCACTCATCAAGTTCTCGGACACGCCATACTTCGCAAGCTCAGCCTCCACATTGTCTTTTGTCAACTCCGCTTGCGGGATGCTCAACTTATCACTCAAATAACCCCACAAAGCCCGGAGAATCTCCTCATAGAAAGCCTCCCGCTTATTCTCTGCCATCAACTTGCCCGCAATCTTCAACCGTTTCGTCGCCACCTTGTTCGCCCGTTTCGTACGGACCAAAGCGATATTCGCGTTCTCGCGAACCTGTTTCCTGTAAATCACGAAGAAGGCAATAAACAACAGGGCCGGAATGACATACCATAAAATATTCGCCAATGAACCATAGAATATATCGTCCGGAGTCACAAAGCGGAACCCTTTCGTCTTCAGGTAACGGACATCCTTTCCTAAATACTTGACACTCTCCTTGTTGTTGAAATTCGAGACAACGGGAGCGGCCGTATTACCTCCTTCGCCCGGCTCAACCTCCAGCTCAAATGCCTCAGATTTCAGAGTTTTGTAAGCACCCGACTTGATATCAAAATAGGAGAACTCGACCGCCGGGATCTCAAACTTGCCGGCATAACGGGGAATCGCCATATACTCGATCGTCTTCGAACCACTGACTCCCGCTGTCGTTGTCTTGACATCAGTTTCCACTTTCGGATCATAGATATCAAAATCATTCGGGAACTTCACTTCCGGATTCTTAAGCAACTTGACGTTTCCATTACCGCTCAACTTCAGCTTGATCGTAACCGCCTCGTTAGCCTTCACCTTCTTGGCGCTAATCTCGGAACTCATGGTAAAACTGCCCACACCACCCGAGAAAGAGGCCGGTTTTCCAGAGGGCAACGGTTTCACGTCGATCGTCACCGGATTAGTTGTCAGGACCTTATTAATATCCCGATAGGAATCAAAGAAATCATCGAACAAGCTACCTGTCCGTTGCTGCATCCGGACACGAACCAATGCGTCATAACGGCCAGCGCCAATCGTGATCTTGCCGGAACGTTGCGGATAAAGCAACACCTGACGCATCACGGCTGACTGATAATTACGTCCCTTGTAATTCTCAAGAGTCAATTGCTTCTGCTGTGGCAACTCAATCTCCTGAACCAGGAAGCCCTCAAATTCCGGATATTTCAAGTTGGTAATCTGAAAATTCTCCAAAGAGTAAATCTTGAAAGTAACCAAAAGACCCTCTTGCTCATAAAGGCTGCGTTTAGAAACATCCATCGTGACAAAAAGACGGTCATTGGAAATCTGCCCACTCGCCGCGGCATCACTCGCCGCCTCCTTGCCTGCCTTATCCGCCGGGAGAACCTTAATGGTTAAGCTATTCGACGTGTAATTAGCGTCATTCACCTTGACTGTCGCCGCCGGAATCGTGAATGTTCCCTCTTTCTTTGGCATTAAGATATAAGTAAAGCTGACGGAAGTCTCACTCTTACTCTGTCCATTGACCCAACTGCTACTGTAGGAGGTTGACTGCGATGGTCCCATTAACACCTCAAAATCGGGAATTGTCGGGACCCGGATATCGCGCCCCTCAGCGTTCACGGTAAAGGTCAACCGAAACTGCTCCCCCATCACTACAGCCTCTGGCGCATTTGCCTTGAATACCACATCCGTGGCTCGTGCGCCGACGACCATACATACCAAAACAAATAAGAAAATCAATTTTCTCATCCTATTATCTTTTCATTATATCATTAAAACATTACCATTCCTTTTCCGTTTTACGGCGCTGAGATTGCTGCATCTGCGCCTTCTTCACTTTTTCTTGCGTATTTTTCTCGTCTTGCAAGAAAGCATCCAGCATTTGTTGAGCGTTGTCCTTACTCATCTGCTCATTCGGTTGAGCTTGTTGCTGCGTCTTATCCTGTTTTTGATCATCCTGCTGAGGTTGAGGTTGCTGTTGCTGATCTTGATTCTGATCCTTGTTCTCCTTCTTATCCTCATTCTGTTGATCCTGACTCTCGTCCTGGTTCTGCTGATCCTTCAAAAGCTTCTGGGCCAACGCCAAGTTATAACGGGTCTCATCATCCGCCGGATTCACACGCAATGATTGCTTATATGCCTCAACACTCTTCGCGTAATCCTGCCCCTTCATAAAGATATTTCCCAAATTATGATAGACCGAAGCGAGCCGTCCACGTCCTTCCGGCGTTTCCATCATCTTTTCTGCCTGTCCGGCCACCAACTGATATTGCTCCGCTGCTTCCGGAAATTTATTCTGCTTATAAAGCGCGTTACCCAAATTATAAGTTCCTTCTATCGAGCGGGGATTCACTTCCAAACTTTTCCGATAAGCGATCTCGGATTCTGTATATTTCTCGCTCTCGTAAAGCTTATTGCCCTCCTTCACGTTTTTCCGTTCCGCCTTTTGAGCGAATACCGGGCTGATCCCCATAAACCAAAGGGCTCCACCCAAAACAAACCATTGTCCGTATCTCATCTTAAACGCCCTCCAATCAAGAAAATAACTTCACCTTCTTAAAGATCCGATTCTTTCGATCCATCGTAAAGAAATCAACCAGCAAAAAGAATAACGCAATCCAAGCGAAAATCTGGAATTGCTCATCATACTCCGAATAGACCTTACTGTCCATTTCCGACTTATTCATCTTGTCGATCTCTTTCTCCAACGCACGCAAGGCGGAATTCGTATTATCCGCCCGGACATACATACCATTGCCCGCGGCGGCGATCTCCTGGCACATCTGCTCGTTCAACTTCGTGACGACCACATTACCCGCATTATCCCGCATATAATCATTGCTGCCACGGACTGGAATCGGGGCGCCTTTCGCCTCTCCCATTCCCACGATATTCACATGGATGCCTTTCTCGGAAGCGGCCTTCGCGGCACCCACCGCATCGTCCTCGTGGTTCTCGCCATCCGTAATCAGAATAATGGTCTTATCCGATGTCTCATTAGGCGTAAACGACCGCATCGCCAAGTTAATGGCCGCGCCAATCGCCGTTCCCTGAGTTGAGACCATAGATGGATCAATCGACGAGAGGAACATCTTGGCAGAGATATAATCGGAAGTGATCGGCAATTGGGTGAAGGCATCACCCGCAAAAACGATCAAGCCAACCTTATCCTCCGTGAAACCATCCGTCAACTGCGCCAGGATACGCTTCGCCTTGTCCAAACGGTTCGGAGAAACATCCTCCGCCAACATGGAGTTAGAGACATCCAAGCACACCATTATCTCAACTCCCTGTCGCTTGACAGTCTCCAGCTTAGAACCAAACTGCGGACCGGCAATAACAATAATCACCATCGCGATCGCGGCGAGCGATAACCAAAATTTCAGATGCTGACGCTTAAAAGAGACATCAGGCATCAACTCGGCCAACAAGGCCGGATTGCCATATCGTTTAATTGCCTTTTTCTTACGGATAACCACATAAACATAGAACGCAACCAAAAAAGGCAAGATAAAAAGCAAATACAAAAAGTCAGGATGAGCAAAACGAAACATAATCCTCTTTTTTATGGTATATTCCTCAAAATCGTATTTCTTAATAATAACTCTATCAACAATAAACCAAACACCCAAAGCGCCCAAACCATGTATTCCTCCTGTTTCTTGCTGAACTCTTGGACACTGATCTTGGTCTTCTCCATCTGGTCTATCTCCGAGTAAATCTCCTTCAGGCTCGCGTTATCCGTTGCCCGGAAATATTGTCCGCCCGTCGTCGCGGCGATCTGTTTCAAGGTCGGCTCATCGATATCGACCGGAATATTCTGGTATTGCACGCCAAAAGCGGTCTGGAAAGGATAAGGCGCCTCGCCTTTCGTTCCGACACCAATCGTATAAACACGGATCCCAAAGGTTTTCGCGATCTCCGCCGCCGTGACCGGAGCGATCTCTCCCGCGTTATTCGATCCATCGGTCAAGAGGATGATCACCTTCGATTTAGCCTTGCTGTCTTTCACACGGCTGACGGCATTCGCCAATCCCAAGCCAATAGCCGTACCATCCTGAATCATTCCACTCTGAATATCCTTGAACAGGTTCAACAACACGGTATGATCCGTTGTCAAGGGGCATTGCGTGAAACTCTCCGCAGAGAAAACGACCAAGCCAATATTATCGTTCGGCCGCCCATTGATGAACGAAGCCGCCACATCCTTGGCCGCCTCAAGACGATTGGGTTTCAAGTCTTGCGCCAGCATACTGCCCGAAATATCCATCGCCAACATGATGTCAATACCCTCCGTAGAAGAGCTCGACCAATTATCCGTCGACTGAGGACGAGCAAGAATGACAATCAGCAAAGCCACCGCCAATGTCCGCAACACGAACGGGAGATGCCGCATGTAAACCAAAAGGGAAGTTCCTCCGGCCACCTTGAATGGCTCTGATGAGGAGACTCGCAAACTGGCCTGGCTTTTGCGGAGTTTATAAATATAATACCCGATCATCGGGATCAGGAGCAATAACAAATATAAGTAATTCGGATTCGCAAACACCATACGCTTCTAGTCCTTTCTTTTGTTTAAGACATCCACATCTTTTCCCTTCGCTTCCTCAGGCAACTCACCAGCTGTCGCATCCGGATGCTCTTCTTGATCCGTCGTATGTTCCTCGATCTTTGTCTGGTTCACGAAAAGATAAGCGTTCATCAAACTCAAGTCATTCTCATCCGGCAGGGGAACCATCTTCGCGAATTTCACGAAATCGGACAACGACAAGATCTGCGCCAGACTGTCGTAAACGCTCTGCGCCTCCGTGTTCTTATGGATCATCTCCAAGATCTCGGCAGAGGTCATCTCCATCGCGTTGATCCCAAACCGTCCGACAATATAACGCCGCAACGTGTCCGTAATCATCGTATAATACTCCTTATTACGTCCTTGCTGCCAGATCTTCATCGCCTTAATCTCGTCCAGCTCCTTGATCGCCTGCTCATGAGGTGGCAATTGAGGCTCCGGTTTCTTGAACGGGATCAACGACCGTTTCTCACGCATACGCTTGAAGATATACCAAGCCAAAGCGGCCAGCGCCAGCGCCAGCAGGATCCCAAAAATAATCGGATAATAATCCGACAAGACAAAAGGAGGATTCCAAATGTTCTTGATATCAAAAAACTCTTCTGGCTTATCCACATTCACCGGCACTGTCGAGACCTTCAAGGCCACCTGATTGGACGCGATCGTATCGCTTCCATCAACGACCATAACCGGCGGCAACAGATAAAGAGATGAATCAAAGGAGGTGATCAAGAGATCTTGCTTGATAACCAAGCGATCGTTCTCAATGATCGCCGAGTCCGGCTTGGAAATATTCAAGATTTCCACCCCGCTCATGAGCGTATCAGCAGGAATCAAAACCCTGACCGGACGGTCTTTATCGGCCGTCACTGTCATATGTAAAGTTGTCTGCTCCCCAATCAAGATCGCCGCCGAGTCAATCGCCACATCGATCAACGTCCGCTGGGCGAACACGCTCGTCCCCAAGAAAGGGCAAAGAACCAAAAGGAGAAACAGGACACTTTTTCTCATCAATTTCATTTGCGATTATCAATTACGTTTGTCAAACAAAGCGATCAGCGCTTTCACATAATCATCTTCCGTCCGGATGGAGATCGAATCGACATTGCATTTCTTGAACGCGTCGCTCATCTCCGCCTGACGTTTCTCCCACCAAGCCTTATATGCCTCACGAACCCGGGCAGAAGAGCTGTCTATCCAGCGCTCCTCGCCAGTCTCCGCATCCTTGATCTTCATCAGTCCGACAGAGGGCAACTCTGTCTCACGACGATCATAAACCTGGATCGCGACCAGATCATGCTTCCGGTTCGCGACTGTCAACGCGTCCTTAAAGCCGCCTTTGTCAATAAAATCGGATATCAGGAAAGCCGTACACCGCTTCTTGATTGCGTTCGTCATATACTTCAGCACCGCGCTGATATCCGTCTTGCTCTCCTCCGGCTGGAAATCGATCAACTCGCGAATGATATAAAGGATATGCTTTTTACCTTTCTGTGGCGGGATGAATTTCTCTATCTTGTCCGAGAAGAAAATCACGCCAATCTTATCATTATTCTGGATAGCGGAATAGGCCAAAGTGGCGGCGATCTCCGTGATCACCTCCTTTTTCATGACATTGACCGTACCAAAATCCCGGCTGCCTGAGACATCAATCAACAACATCACCGTCAACTCGCGCTCCTCCTCAAAGACCTTGACATAAGGACGCACATAACGGGCTGTCACGTTCCAGTCAATATCGCGGATATCATCCCCGAATTGGTACTCACGCACCTCGCTGAACGCCATACCACGCCCCTTGAAGGCCGAATGATATTGTCCGGCGAAAATATTGCGCGAGAGACCTCGAGTCTTAATCTCGATCTGACGGACCTTTTTCAACAATTCACTTGTTTCCATATTCGGATTGACAGAATCTTGTTTCACAATTTAGCCAATCAAGAGACGGATCAAGGAACCTCTACCTTATTCAAAATTTCGCTGATCACCTCCTCAGAAGTCAAGTTATTGGCCTCAGCCTCATAACTCAATCCGATACGATGACGCATCACATCATGACAAACAGCACGAATATCTTCCGGAATCACATAACCGCGACGCTTGATAAACGCATAAGCGCGAGCGGCCAACGCCAAGCTAATTGACGCACGGGGTGAAGCGCCAAACGAGATCATGTCCTTCAAATTGGCCAGGCCATGCTCTGCCGGGAAACGGGTAGCGAAGACAATATCCACGATGTAACGCTCGATCTTCTCATCCAAATAGACCTCACGGACCACCTTGCGGGCCTCGATAATCTCCTCTTTTGTCAGCACAGGCTTAATATCGACCTTCTCGCCCGAGATATTCTGGCGGATAATCAATTTCTCCTCCTCTTTCTTCGGATAGTTGATAATCACTTTCAGCATGAAACGGTCCACCTGCGCCTCAGGCAATGGATAGGTACCTTCCTGTTCGATCGGGTTTTGTGTCGCCATTACCAGGAAAGGCTCCGGCAATTTATAAGTGTTCTCGCCAATTGTCACCTGGCGCTCCTGCATCGCCTCGAGCAACGCGCTCTGTACCTTCGCCGGCGCACGGTTGATCTCATCGGCCAATACGAAATTGGCGAAGATCGGACCCTGCTTTACCTGAAATTCCTCATTCTTTTGGCTATATATCATGGTACCGATCACGTCGGCGGGAAGTAAGTCCGGAGTAAACTGAATACGACTGTATTGCGCATCGATCAAAGAAGACAATGTCTTAATCGCTAAGGTCTTTGCCAAACCAGGCACACCTTCCAATAAGATATGCCCATCCGAAAGCAAACCAATCAACAACGACTCCACCAAATGCTTTTGTCCAACGATTACCTTGTCCATTCCCATTGTAATCATGTTCACAAAAGAGCTCTTACTCTCAATCCGTGCGTTCAACTCACGAATGTCCACTGTCTGACTCATATATTTCTTGTTTTTATGACTATATTTCTTATAGATTTATCCATTTCCCTTTTCAATCGCACAAAATTAGATATGTTAAATCCGTCCCCCTTACTTTTCCAGTTAAATAATACTAACTTACCGATCTATTAAAAATTGTTTGGAATTCATCCATCTTCATCCACGAAGAGGGGAAAAAAGGACTATTTCCGGGTGAGGATCTCCGTTTGCAGCTCGGCAGCCCGACGCCGCGACTCCGGATCCTTAGCGTTTATGCCATACAAATCAGGCGACGGGATCAACAAAGTCGTCCCGATCGGTACATTATTCGGATCCTGAATAACGGACTCATTATACTTATAGATATAGCCCCAGAACACCTTGTGCCCGTAATATTCCTGGGCGATCTCCGTCAAACGGTCGCCATGACGGATGACAACCGAGTCGATCACCGGATTAGGCTTCTCCTCCTTTACAGGCTCCACCTCGGGCGACTCCTCAACGGTATTTACGGGAACGGCAATCGTATCCATCTTCTCGAACACTAAATCCTGCCCTTTCGAAGGCACCGCATTAGTCGGGTCTCCCGGCACAGGACGCAAGAACCAATAGGCCGCACCGACGCAACAAGCCAGCACGACAACAGCCACCATCACATAACGCCCCCAACCCAAAGATTTCCCGGGCCGCTCCGGTTCGGGAGCCGGCGCTTCAGAAACAGGTGCCGGCTCAACGGCAGGCTCTGGTTCGACAGGCTCAGGATTGGGATCGGGCTCAGGATCGGCCGGAACAGGCTCATCCACAAGCTTAATGGATTCCTCAGGTTCTTTTTCGGCAGAAGGCTCCTCTTCAGAGAGAGGCAAATCCTCCGTCCGCTCCTCTGGATCATTGGATGACAACGGGATTTCCTTATCGGGCATCACCTCCTCGACCGACTCCTCCTCATCACCCTCTTCCCGATTGTCACTCTCTTGGAAAGAGGCATAATCCACGTCATCACCGATCTCGGTTGTCTCAAAAATCGAGAAAGGCTTGTTCACCTGCTCACGCAGGTCCTTATCCGGAAGGAAAGAAAACTTATAATGCGCCGGGATCAAGAAACGCTCACCCGTATTCACATGGATGCTCTCCCGCTTCTCCACCTGGATAATCTTAAAAGTACCCACGCCCTTCACCTTGACAACCTGATCACGGCAGACGCCGTCGACCACCAGGGCGACAAACTCCCGCAGGAATGCCTCCACCTCTTTCTTATCCTTCGACGTGTATTGGGAAATCAGCTCGGCGAGCTCTTGTGTGTTCAAGCGATTATTCATTCTCCCCCAATTCCTTTAATCGTGATTTCAGGGTCATGCCCGGCTTAAATATCGCCACCAGTTTTGGCGGCACCAGATATCGTTTACCATTCACGGGATTGACTGTCACCCGCTCTAATTTCTTCTTGACCTCAAACTGGCCGAAACCATGCAGATAAACTGAATCGTTATCCACCAGCCGTGAACTCAGCACCGAGCTGAAGGTCGCCATGAGCTCGGTCACCTCTTTCGGCGACCAACCCATACGATTTGCCAGCTCCGTGATGAATTCCTTATTTTTCATATCGACCTCCATATCCGAGACTCCGCTATATTAGTGATTTTTTCGCCAACAGGCAAATAAATGGGAAGAAAAAATCACAAGACCGAGCCATAAAGGTCGAACGCTTGCGCATCTGTCACCCGAACTTGGTAAAATTGGCCCAATTCCAATGGACGCTCCTTGGAAATCAACATCTCAGGATCGACCTCGGGCGAGTCGAACTGCGTACGCCCGACATAAAAATCCTCCTCCTCGCGGTCGACAATCACCTTGAGCTCCTGCCCCACCTTAGCGGCATTAATCTCCGCTGAGATCTTTTCCTGGGCACGCATCAAGGCGTCAAGCCGTTCCTGCTTGACCTCTTCCGGGACGTCGTCCTCGTAATGCTTATAGGCATAGGTACCGACCTCATGGCTGTAGGCGAAAGCGCCCATCCGTTCGAAACGAGCCCGCTTCACGAAATCAAGCAGCTCCGCGAAATCCTCATCGGTCTCGCCCGGATGGCCAACCATCAATGTCGTCCGCAAATGGATGCCGGGGACCTCCTCACGCATCCGCTGGATCAAGGCATAGGTTTCCTCTTTCGTGATATGGCGGCGCATCTTCTCCAGCATATGATCGCTGATGTGCTGCAAAGCGATGTCCAGGTACTTGCAAACATTCTCCCGCTCACGCATCACACGCAACAGGTCGAAGGGGAAACGGGTCGGATAGGCATAATGCAAACGGATCCACTCCACGCCCGGGATATCAGAAATCCGCTCCACCAATTCAGGCAGGGCGAAACGGCGATAAAGGTCCCAACCATAGAAGGTCAAGTCCTGGGCGATCACCTGAAGCTCCTTCACCCCCTTATCAACCAGCAGGCGCACCTCACGCTCGATCTCCTCCATCGGACGAGACTGATAATGGCCCGTAATGATCGGGATTGAGCAATAAGAGCAGGTGCGATCGCAGCCCTCGCCAATTTTCAAGTACGCGTAATGACGGGGGGTCGTCAGCACACGGTCGTTCGCGAGATCCTGATGATAGGCTTTCCCCAGATCCGAGATCAGCTCCTTCCAGTTGAACTTGCCATAGAAACGATCCACCTCCGGCAACTCCCGCTCCAGCTCTCCCAGGAAACGCTCGGAGAGACAACCCATCACAAAAAGCTTGCCGATACGGCCCTGTCGTTTCTGCTCGCCCAACTCGAGGATCATATTGATCGACTCCTCCTGGGCATCGCCGATAAAACCGCAAGTATTCACCACCACGATCTCGCCATTGATCTTATGTGGATCATGCTCGACCTTATAGCCGTTTGCGGCGAACTGCCGCATCAATTGTTCCGAGTCCACCAGGTTCTTCGAACAACCCAGCGTTACGATATCCACCTTATTCTTCCTCATAACCCATTCTCAAACGACAACATCACTCGCCAAACAGCGAATCCACGAACGCACGCCGGTTGAAGACCTGCAAATCCTCCATGCCCTCACCCAAGCCGATATATTTCACCGGGATACGGAACTGGTCCGAGATGCCGATCACGACACCGCCTTTCGCTGTTCCGTCGAGTTTCGTCACCGCGAGCGCGTTCACCTCTGTCGCGGCGGTAAATTGCTTGGCCTGCTCGAACGCATTCTGCCCGGTCGAGCCATCCAGGACAAGCAGGATCTCGTGCGGAGCGTCAGGAACCACCTTCTTCATCACGTTCTTGATCTTCGTCAGCTCGTTCATCAGGTTGATCTTATTATGCAAGCGGCCCGCCGTATCGATGATCACCACGTCAGCGCCATTCGCTTTAGCCGAGCTTAATGTATCAAAAGCGACCGATGCCGGATCGGAACCCATCTTCTGCTTTACGACCGGCACGCCAACCCGCTCACTCCAGATAACCAGTTGCTCGACAGCGGCCGCACGGAAGGTATCGGCGGCTCCCAGATAGACCGACTTGCCCGCCTTCTTGAACTGGTAGGCCAATTTGCCGATCGTCGTCGTCTTTCCAACGCCATTCACACCCACAACCATGATGACATAGGGCTTCTTGTCGGCAGGCACGTCGAAACCAACGCCATCCTCCGTATTATTCTCCGTCAGGAGTGTCGCGATCTCATCGCGCAAAAGGCCTGTCAGCTCTTGTGTCGTCACATATTTGTCGCGGGCCACCCGTTTCTCGACACGGTCAATGATCTTCAGGGTCGTCTCGACTCCCACGTCGGAGGTGATCAGGACCTCCTCCAAATTATCCAGCACCTCATCGTCGACCTTGCTCTTTCCTGCGATCGCACGGGTGATCTTGGTGAAGACATTCTGCTTGGTTTTCGACAAGCCCTTGTCTAATGTCTCCTTCTTCTCCTTCGTGAAAAAACTAAAAAAGCCCATACTCTAATCTCCTTAATCCATTCTGTTCTTATAATCTTCATAACCAAACGTGCGGAACATGACCAGCTTGTCCTCCTTGCTCCACATCGCTAATGAGGGATGAGGAATACCATTAAACATCGTCGTCTTGACGATCGTATAGTGGATCATATCCTCAAAGATCAATTTGTCGCCTACTTTCAGGGGCTCGTCAAACGACCAGTCGCCCATAAAGTCGCCACTCAGGCAACTGTTGCCACCAATCCGGTAGGTCGGCTTACCCGCCACGGCGTCCGTAGCGTTCCGGATAGCCGGCTTATAGGGCATCTCCAGGCAGTCGGGCATGTGACAGGTGAACGACGCGTCAATGATCGCCGTCTTGATGCCATGATTCTCGACGATATCCACCACCGTAGTCAACAGGAACCCGGTCCGCCAGGCGAAGGCGCTTCCCGGCTCCATGATCAGCTCCAGATTGGGATATTTGGCCTTGAAGCCTCGCAACAATCCGATCAGGTGCTCGACATCGTATCCCTCGCGGGTCATCAAATGGCCGCCGCCCATGTTCAGCCATTTCAGCCGGGGCAAGAACTGGCCGAAACGCTCCTCAACCACCGCGAGGGTCTTCTCCAGGTCATAAGAGGTCGACTCACACAGGGTGTGGAAATGCAATCCCTCGATACCTTCCGGCAGGCGATCGCCCAGCAAATCGCGGGTGACACCCATTCTCGATCCCGGCGCGCAAGGATTGTAAAGATCGGTCTCCACCTCCGAATACTCCGGGTTGATCCGTAAGCCACACGAGACACGTCCGCCATCCGCCTGAACCATCGGATAAAAACGCTCAAACTGGCTCAGCGAGTTGAAAGTCACATGACTACTATATTTCAATATCGTGGGGAAATCCGCCTCCGTATATGCGGGCGAGTAGGTATGCGCCCGGCTGCCCATCTCCTCGAAAGCCAACTGGGCCTCAAAACGGGAACTCGCCGTCGAATAAGGAATATACTCGCGGACAATGGGGAACGCCTTCCATAAGGCGAACGCCTTAAAGGCCAAAATAATATTCACGCCCGCACGATCTTTTACGCTTTTAATTAGGGAAAGATTATCTCTCAGCAATTTTTCCTCCATCACATAACATGGAGACGGTATCTTCTCGAAATCTATCATTAAGTCTTCTATTTTCCAGCAATTTATAACGCGAATATAGTAAAAATTAATAAATGAGGGCAAAAGCGGGTGAAAAAGATCACGCGGCGCCCTCAATCCAGGATCGTCAGCTTGGCGAATTTCAGGAGTAATTGCTTCTGGCCGAAATTCGGGAAATCGACCTTGGCCTTCGTATCGCCGCCCGTTCCTTCGATCGCCAACACCTCGCCCTCGCCAAACCGCTCATGGCGTACCTTCGAGCCAACCCGCAAGCGACCACCTCCGGGCAGGTTCACGGCGTCGGCCGATGGTGATGGGGCGGATGACGGGATCCGGCTCAACCGCGCCGGGCGGGAAGGTGCCGGCTCGACCGTCGCCGGACGGGCCGCACGCGTCGCCACCGGTTCTCCCCAAACCGCCCTCGGCTGGGTAAAAGGCGACTCGAATGCCGGACGCGACGACGGCTGTTGATAGCCAGACGGCTGTCCCGCCAACGGGGCCTCGATCTCAAGGAAACAGCTGTCGATATCCCGCAGGAAACGACTGGGCGAGCAGATCTCGGTCTTCCCGTTGCGATAACGGCTCTTGGCGTAACTCAACACGCAACACTCCTCGGCACGGGTGAGCGCCACATAAAAGAGGCGACGCTCCTCCTCCACCGCCCGCTCGCTGTCTTTCGACATTCTCGACGGGAAAAGGTCCTCCTCGAGGCCAACGATGAAGACATCACGAAACTCCAGTCCCTTGGCGGCATGGACAGTCATCATCGTCACCTTGTCGGCGTTCTCCTCCTTATCGTTATCCTGATCGGTCAGCAAGGCCACCTCCGAGAGGAAATCGGCGAGCGACACCTCGCCATTGCCCTCCTCACGGCGCAGGTCGCAAAACTCGGAGATACTCTTCAGCAACTCCTGCATATTCTCCTGGCGGCTGATTCCCTCCACCGAACTGTCCTCGAAGATCGCCTTCACGAGCCCCGTTTCCTTGACCACCACCGGCGCCAGCTCGTCGGCGGGAAGCGTCGTCGCCAGTTCCGACAGTCGCTCGATCAGTTCCCGGAAAGCGGACAATTTCTTGGCCGTCCCGCCATTGACCGGCAAGGCGTGTCCAATCGGGTCCTGAAGCACCTCCCAAAGACTGACGGAGCGGTCGGAAGCGGTTGCCGCCACCTTGGCCACCGTTGTCTCGCCGATGCCACGGGCGGGATAATTGATAACCCGCTTCAACGCCTCCTCATCGTGCGGGTTCACCAGGAGACGGAAATAGGCGATCACGTCTTTCACCTCCTTGCGTTGGAAGAATGAGAGACCGCCATAGATCTTATAGGGAATGCCACGCTTGCGCAACGCCTCCTCGAGAATGCGCGACTGGGCGTTCGTACGATACAAGATAGCGAAATCGGCATACGAGCGGGCCTTCATGCCACCACGCAACATGCCGGCGATCCGCCCCGCGACCGCGTAACCCTCCTCATAATCGGAATAGGCGGAGATGACCCGAATCTTGTCGCCACGCTCGCGCTCCGAGAAGACCACCTTTGGGATCTGGCGGGTATTCTTGTCGATCAGGCTGTTGGCGGCATCCACGATGGTCTGGGTCGAACGATAGTTCTGCTCCAGCTTGAAGAGGCGGCAGCCGGGATAGACATTCCTGAATTGCAGGATATTGTCGATATTCGCCCCACGGAAAGAGTAAATGCTTTGCGCGTCATCTCCCACGACACAGATCCGCCGGTGTCGCTCGCACAACCGCTGGACGATCAGGTGCTGGGCGAAATTGGTATCCTGGTACTCGTCCACCAGCACGTAGCGGAAAAAGTCCTGATACTTGGCCAGCACGTCGGGATGGTCGCGGAAAAGGATGTTGGTCTGCAAGAGCAGGTCGTCGAAGTCCATCGCCCCGGCCTGGAAACAACGGCTCTGGTAACGGGCATAGATCTCGCGGATAAGGGGCACACGCGACTGCGTATCGGCCTCGATCAGCTCCTTGCTCCGGTCATAAGCCGCGCAGGTGATCAGGGCATTCTTCGCGTTCGACACCCGCGTCTGCACCGTGGCGGGCTTATAGACCTTATCGTCGAGCAGCATCTCCTTGATGATCGTCTTCAGCAGGCTTTTTGAGTCGGCCGCATCATAGATCGTGAAATTCGAGGGATAGCCCAGCTTGTCCGCCTCGGCCCGCAGGATACGCGAGAAAATGGAGTGGAACGTACCCATCCAGAGCCGACGGGCCTTCTGCTCACCCACGATGGCGGCGATACGGCTCTTCATCTCGCGGGCCGCCTTGTTCGTGAAGGTCAAGGCCAAAATCGACTGAGGCGGCAACCCCAGGTTCAACAGGTAGGCGATCTTATAAGTCAGGACACGGGTCTTGCCCGATCCGGCTCCAGCGACCACCAGCGCCGGACCGTCGTTATATTCCACCGCCGCCCGCTGGCTCTCATTCAAGGCACTCAAATACTCTTCCATGCTTTCTCCATATTTTTGCCGCGAAAATACCAAAACTAACAGACAAAACCGAACGCCCCCAAACTTTCCGGCCCGACTCGTCCTTTTTCTCGGGAAAAGTGAATACTTTTGATTCCCGTTAAAATTGGACATATCATGAGAAAACAATTCTTAAGCTTATTGCTGGCGGCCGGGCTGGCCTTCCCGCTGGTCGCTCAAGAGGGCTATCGCCCCTCACCACAAATCCTGGAGGCCAGGAAAGAATTCCAGGACAACAAGTTCGGAATCTTTATCCATTGGGGCATCTACAGTATGCTGGCGGATGGCGAATGGGTCCTCAATAACAAGAACATCAACTACGAGGAATATGGCAAGATGGCCGGTGGTTTCTATCCCGCCTCGTTCGACGCCCGCGAGTGGGTCAAGGCCATCAAGGCCGCGGGAGCGAAATACATCTGCTTCACGACCCGCCACCACGACGGCTTCTCGATGTTCGACAGCCAATACAGCGACTTCACCATCACCAAGGCGACCCCTTTCAAACGGGATATCGTCAAGGAGCTGGCCGACGCGTGCCATGAGGAGGGCATCAATCTCCATTTCTATTACTCGCTCATTGACTGGACCCGCGACGACTACGTGCCCCTGGGCAACAGCGGCCGCGGCACGGGTCGCCCGCTGAAAGGACAATGGAAAGACTATTACGCCTTCATGAACAACCAGTTGCACGAGCTGCTCACCAACTACGGCGAAGTGAACGCCATCTGGTTCGACGGGAAATGGGACCAACGCGACAACCCTGATTTCGACTGGGGTTTCCCCGGCATCTATAGCCGTATCCATGAGGCGCAACCCGGCTGCCTGATCGGCAACAATCACCACGAGGCGCCGATCGCCGGCGAGGACATCCAGATCTTCGAGCGCGACCTGCCCGGACAGAACACGGCCGGCTTCTCGGAAGGCCAGGAGGTCAGCCTCGACCTGCCGCTGGAAACCTGCGAGACCATGAACGGCATGTGGGGCTACAAGATCACCGACCAGAATTACAAGTCGACCAAGGAGCTGATCCATTACCTGGTGAAGGCGGCCGGCATGAACGCGAACCTGCTCATGAACATCGGCCCGCAACCCGACGGGCGCCTGCCGCAGACCGCCCTCGAGCGCCTGAAAGAGATGGGCGAATGGATGAGCCAGTATGGCGAGACGATCTATGGCACACGGGGCGGACTTGTCAGCCCACACGACTGGGGCGTCACGACCCAAAAAGGGAACCGTCTTTTCGTCCACATCCTCAACCTGAAGGACAAGGGCCTCTTCCTCCCGATCGAGGGAAAAAAGATCAAGCGGGCGATTCGTTATAAGGACCAGGCAAAGGTGCACTTCAAACAAGAGAAGGAAGGCGTCCTCCTGTTACTCGACGAGGTACCAACGGACATTGATCACGTCATCGAACTTCAATTCTGATAACCTCCACCCGAGAACGATCGGGGAAAAAACATAAACCAAGGCTGATCTCATCCAAGAGATCGGCCTTTTTTTGGTAGCTTTGGTCGCTACCATAAACCTTTATTTGTCCATCACAAAGACAACCTTTTTTATAAGTAAGTCAAAATCGAGTCAACCGACTTTACAAATAAGACAAAAAGTAGTCAACCTTTTTTATAAAGCTACAAGTCCATTTCCCGCCCCACTGTAGTGAAATTCGGATTTCACTGCAGTGTAATTGGATTTTCACTGCAGTGCATATTTTTTGGACACATCTGCTTTTTCGAGGATGAGAAAATCGAATTGATGATCGCAGAGTTCGGAATGGAATCGGTCGCGATACTTTTAAAATTACAATGCGCGATCTACTCCAACTCCTACTATTTACCATGGAATGAGAATCGCTGCAAGATCTTCGCCAGCAAGTTCAGAATGCGTAATGCGGCGCAGCTACAGCGTATTGTGAATTGGCTGGTCGACATTGGCTACTTTGAACAGTCGTTATACGAGAATGAGGGGATCCTCACTTCACGGGATATCCAAACACAGTTTTTTGGAGCGATCGCCAGAAGGAAAAAATCAAAAAGCTTAAAATACTGATTATATGACTATTGACCTAAGCAATAAAAAACAGGAAACACGTTCGAAACAAAAAAATGCGAACAAAAGTGCGATTCAAGACAACAAAAAGATGATTCAAGACGACAAAACGTCTCCTAAAGAAGAGTATAATAAAGAAGAGTATAATAAAATAAAAGAAGAGAAAAACTCTTCTTCTTCAGAAGAGGAAAAAGAGGTCGTTGATGATGTGAATGCTTCCGAAGAAAAAAATTTAAATGAGAAAAAAAGCCTCAAAAACTACCGGCTCGAATTGCTGGGTAATAACTTCTGGTGTCGTGCCATCGCCCAATTAAGCGGCCAAGAGGAGCTGTCGTATCGGGAATTACCCCAGGTCATGGAATTGTTCGAATTGCACATCGCCACACAAAATTGTGAGAATGAGATTTTTAGCGGCAACGAATATGCCCGGCGGTTCACGAACTGGTGGCGATGCCTGGGATTCCGGTCGGCGGAAAATATCCGCAAAGTGAACCTTAGCCGCGGTGATCGCTTGTTAAGCCGCTGTGAGACACGAGCCAACCGCCCCTCGAAGGTGGAGCAGGCGATGGAGATAAGCCAGCAGGTCAGCGAGAACGTGAAAAAACTATTGGGCTATGTATGAAATTTTGACGTGACGCGGCAAGCGATGGAAAGGCTGCCAGTACGTTATTTCGACCGATTGATCGCCAGTGGTCAACAAACAATCACCTTTTGACACGTTGGTCAACTACGCCCCATCCGGTGGAAGCTATATTCGCGACGAATTCACGGACAATCTAATTTTCCACACAATGGCACAAGGTTACAAGCTGGTAGAAAAAAAGAATCTGGGTAAGGACTCGGCGGAGCAGTCGACCAAGGTGTACGCCATCCCGAAGTACAACGGTTACACGGACATGGATTCCCTTTGCAAGATGATCGGCGCGCGAAGCACGGTCTCGAGCGCCGATGTCAAGGCGGTACTCGACAACCTCAACTTCGTGCTCGACATGGAGCTGCAGGCGGGACGCATCGTGCAGCTCGGCAAGTTCGGAAATTTCCGCCTGAGCCTCTCGAGCGAGGGCGAGAACGACAAGGAGGGCTTCGACAGCTCCATGATCGTCGGGGCAAGGGTGATCTTCACGGCGTGGCGCAATCCATCCATCATCCACAGGCTGAGGGCATGGGGCCTCAGCCTGTTCGGGAAACAAACTAAAATTCCACGACCTTATCAATTTTGAGTATCCTGCCGCTTTCTCCATCCACCAACTTATACTGAATTTGCCGGATACCGCCTGTCGGTTCCGCGTTACTGTCACCCTCCTGATAGATCGGGAAACGCTGACAAAATGTATTTTCAACAATAGCCATCTCATCATGCCCCATATAGCCCTTGTTTACCTCGTTGTTATCCGATATCTCGGGCAAATATACCTGACTTACGGACTTTCCGTTATTTACGGAGTAACCTATAAATTTCCCGTAACTTCCGCTACCATCCGAAACCAGATAAACAAACACCTCCGGATAACTGTCTATATTCAGGTCGCCTATCTCCGCATTGACAACCGTATATCCGGTTATATCATGATACAACGCCTCGTTGGACACACTCAAGCCAGAAGGTTGAATAACAAGACTATCACCTTTTACACTCTCCTTAAAAGAGATCTCGCTTCCGGGATATGTCAGTTCCGTATCAAAACTCTCCTCCTGCCTTGTTGAATCAATACTATCTTTAACTATCGAATCAGAAACACCGCCTTTCTCACTCTTGCCAAACGAACAAGACATCAGCAAGGCACATAATACAAATGAGCTAATTCCCCTCATGATTTTATTGTTTATAATCGTAATTTATTTTTTATCACGCATTGATATGATCACAAATTTGCTGGATTTCATTAATCAATCTGGAAACATGAAAACCATCACAAACAGCATGGTGTACTTGTATGGAAAGCGGTATTAGATATTTACCATCTTGCTGAAAGTACTTTCCATAAGTGAAGATAGGTAACAAATAACTCCCATCAGCGAATATATTCAGGTTGAAACCCGTAAAACCAATCCAAGGCAATGAAGAGATGGGAAAGGTATTAGCCGGAGTATTTGGCTTTGCGTCTATGCCGTAATTGCCACCGAACATCTCAATATCCCGTTCATAATTAGAAAGAAATAACATGAGATCATCATTCCACTCCGTCCACAGATTGGAAAAAGTTTCATTTTCCTCATGGAAAACAGTATAACACGGCAGTAAGGTATCCCACACCCCCAATTCTCCCTTGTCATTAAGGGCAGTCCGGAACTCCTCATGATTATTTACCGCCTTTGCCAATACATAAATCAAAAGAGGATAAAGTTTCGTACGATTCCTGTTTTTAAACGCGATAACCTCGGAGATATCGATGTTTACGGTAATGCTGTATGTACACCGTATCTGACTGAAATAATGATCAAAATATGGTTTTCTTTTCCAAGTATCTTTGTCTATAAGTTTAAACATAAGAATTACATTCCTTTAACAATCAATCCCTAGAGTCTAAGGCAACTTTATGCCACAAGGCAATAACAACCTTATCATAGCATTAGGGCCGCACGAAATGGTGCGGCCCTGCCAGAATAATTTCTTTTTAAGACGAGGCCATTTACAGATGGATCTCGATCGTGTAAGAGGCGTCGAAAACCTCACCGGGCTCGAGGCGGTTCACCCAATCGCGGTCCTTATACTCGCCCGAGTAGTTCACCCGGTCGCAACGGCCATACCACGGCTCGATGCAGACGAACGGGGCGTTCTTCGTTGGCGGCGACCAGAGGCCTACAAGCGGCGCGGTGAACGAGAGGCTCAAATAAGGACGCTTCTCGACATCCAAAAGATCAACCCGCCGCACCTGGCTGTTCTCCAGGATGAAGGTATCGATATCGAAGGTATGGACATTCAGGGGCAAAAGGCCCTCCGCGTCGAGCGGCACCGGACGGATCTCATCGCCCACACAGCCCTTCTCCGCCAAAGCCCGGTAGACCAGGCCCGACTTCACGTCGAAAGCGAAATAGCCCCGCTCTTCCGTCGCCAGGTCGTAGTTGGGATAATAGAAGGCGGGATGCGCGCCGATCTGGAAATAGGCGGTCCGGTCGCCGGTGTTCACCACTCGCCAGAGCACCTCGATCCGGTTGCCCTCCAGGCGATAGCCGATCTCCAGGCGGAAATCGAAAGGATAAACCTCGCGGGTCCGCTCATCGCTCTCGAGGGCGAAACGCAACTCATTTTCCGACTCATGAACCAGCGTAAAATCACGATCGCGGGCAAAGCCATGCTGCGACAAGGAATAGGTCGCGCCATCCTGGCGATACTTGCCTTCCCACACGCTGCCGACAATCGGGAACAACACCGGCGAATGGCGTTTCCAAAAAGCGGGATCCGCCTGCCACAAATACTCCTTTCCGGTCGCGTTCGCCACGATGCCGCTCAACTCGGCGCCATGGTCCGCCACCCGGATGGTCAGATATTGGTTTGATAAACTTCTCATAATCGCTATAATTATTTTACGTTAAATCCAACAATCGCTCGGCGGGCAAGCCTGCCTTGCGCAGGAAGCCGACCAGCGTTCCGCGCAGGAGCGGATCGGCAGACAGCAAGGTCACGCCACATAGGCAACCAGCCGGCACGCTAATGGCCGTGAAAGGGGTGATCATCGATCCGGAACAACGATACTCGACCTCCTCCGGACGACGGAAGGCGACAAGCCGCCACTCGTCGCGACCGCTCTCTTCCGGATCGGCCACCTCCAGGCAAGCGTTACACAGGAGGGAGAAGAAACGGGAATCGGCCGCGAAGCCCGTATTCTCCTCATCAAAGAAGACCTTATCATACTCACGCCCCAACTGGTTAAGGAAATTATCCAGGCAAAAGGCACGATCGTATTTCCGGCGGAACAGGAAAAGATTTTCCGACAGGCAATGGTCGGCCAACTGACCATAATCGAAAGCCAGGCGCACCATCGGCCCATCGCCCTCGAGGGCCAGGTCCGGATTCCCGAACAGCGGCAGGATGTACATCCCGACCTCGGGCCCAACCAGCTGGCGGCTGTTCTCCCTGAAGAAAGGCATCGCCCGCTTGCTCATTTCCGGCCCGATCCCCACGCTCGCCTCATATTGGGCAAACGCCTCACGCAGCAATCCCAGCCCATACAGGTAATCCCGCTCGGGCACGGCATGTTGCAGGTTGATCAGCTCCAACGAAAGCCCCTCGCCCTTTTCCAGAGCCTGGACAGAGGCGAAAAAATCACGCAAGGGCAAATACGCGTACAACAAGGTCGAATCAGTTCCCATATTCGTTCATTTTTTATAACCTATCGAAAGACAAAGATAAAAGAAAACCCCTTCCCCGCCATCCCTTCCACCAAAAGATTTCACCGATCCAGGCAAGGCAACGTGCCGATTTCAACATAAAATACTACCTTTGCCGGCAAAATCCAGACGTATGAAATTCGAGTTACAATATAACGATCCCAAATCGAACGCGAGAGCGGGCCTGATCACGACCGATCATGGCCTCATTGAAACCCCCATCTTCATGCCTGTCGGCACGCAAGGGACGGTGAAAGGTGTCCATATCCCCGAGTTGAGAGACGATATCAAGGCGCAAATCATCCTCGGAAACACCTATCATCTTTACCTACGCCCAGGAATTCATATCCTGGAAAAGGTCGGCGGATTGCATAAGTTCAACGGCTGGGAGCGACCCATACTGACCGACAGCGGTGGTTTCCAGGTCTTCTCCCTCTCCGACAATCGCAAGCTGCACGAGGAGGGCGCCGAGTTCCGCTCGCACATCGACGGGTCGAAGCACCTCTTCACGCCCGAGAAGGTGATGGATATCGAGCGCACGATCGGCGCGGACATCATCATGGCCTTCGACGAGTGTTGCCCGGGCGACGCCGACTACGACTACGCGAAGCAGTCGCTGGGCCTGACGCAACGCTGGCTCGACCGTTGCTTCAAGCGTTTCAACGAGACGGAGCCAAAATATGGCTATTCGCAATGCCTCTTCCCCATCGTGCAGGGTTGTGTCTACAAGGATCTTCGTATCCAGGCGGCCGAGCACGTGGCCAGCAAAGGGGCCGACGGGAACGCGATCGGCGGCCTCGCCGTGGGTGAGCCGACCGAAAAGATGTACGAGATGATCGAGATCGTCAACGAGGTGTTGCCCAAAGACAAGCCGCGCTACCTGATGGGTGTCGGCACGCCCATCAATATCCTGGAGGCGATCGAGCGGGGCGTCGACATGTTCGATTGCATCATGCCCACCCGCAACGGGCGCAACGGGCAGCTGTTCACCCGCTTCGGGACGATCAACATGCGCAACAAGAAATGGGAGGACGACTTCTCGCCCATCGATCCCGACGGGCACTCCTACGTCGACACGCTCTACAGCAAGGCCTACCTGCATCACCTGATCAAGGTCAACGAGCTGCTGGGATTGCAGATCGCGTCGATTCACAACCTGGCCTTCTACCTCTGGCTGGTCAAGGAGGCTCGGGCGCACATCATCGCCGGCGACTACACCACCTGGAAAGCGGGCATGGTGCGGCAATTAGCGAACCGTCTATAAAATAAACCCATCAAGACATGAGCTTCAGACTTAAACGGATAGACTGGTATATCATCAAGCAATTCCTGGGAACCTACGTGTTCGCCATCCTCTTGATCATATCCATCTCGGTCGTGTTCGACATCAACGAGAAGATCGACAAGTTCCTGAACCCCGACGTTCCGTTGAAGGCGATCATCGTGGACTATTACCTGAACTTCATTCCCTACTTCGCGAACCTGTTCAGCCCATTGTTCACCTTCATCGCCGTCATCTTCTTCACGTCGAAGCTGGCGGATAACTCGGAGATCATCGCGATGCTGTCCAGCGGCATGAGTTTCCGGCGGCTCATGTTGCCCTATGGCATCTCGGCGGCCATCATCGCGGGCGTGACCTTCGTCCTGAACGCGTTCATCATCCCGCCCGCCAACGAGGTCCGTATCGACTTCCAGAACAAGTACATCAAGAACAAGAAGGTAGACTATATACGCAATGCCCAGCTGGAGATCGAGCCGGGCGTGATCGCCTATTTCGACAGCTACGATGCCCGCTCGAACATGGGCTACCGTTTCTCGCTCGAGCATTTCGAGGATAAGAAGCTGGTCTCGAGACTGACCGCCAAGTCCATCAAGTACGATTCGCTCTACAAATGGACAGTGATCGATTATATGGTACGCGATTTCATCGACATGAAAGAGCAGATCAGCTCCGGCTCGCGCAAGGACACGACGCTGACCATCGTCCCATCGGACTTCCTGATCTCCGTCAACGACTGCGAGACCATGACCAGTCCCGAGCTGCACACCTATATCTCCCGGCAAAAAGAACGGGGCGTGGGCAACATCCAGACCTTCCAGATCGAGTATCACAAGCGTTTCGCGACCATCATGGCCGCCTTTATCCTGACCACGATCGGCGCGTCGCTCTCGTCGCGCAAGATCAAGGGCGGCATGGGTATGAACATCGGTATCGGACTGGCGCTCAGCTTCTCCTATATCCTGTTCATGACGATCACCTCGACCTTCGCCATCAACGGCTATGTCAGCCCGGCGATGGCCGCCTGGATCCCCAACATCCTCTATACCTTTATCGCGATCTACCTTTACCTGAAGGCGCCCAGATAAAAAGAAAAGGCGGGGAATCCGTAATTTGGTTCATTCGAACCGTGATCCATGCACAAACCATTCCCCGCATCGCCATTATCTTCGCGGTAAAGAATCAATTTTAAACGAGAGATAATATGGCAAACATCTTTGAGCGGATGAGAGCGGGCGAGCTCATCCTCGAGAATGATCCCGATTACCCGATCCTGCAAGAGGCTTTCGCCCGGGGCATGCGTATCGTAAACGAACTGAATGGCTCTTTCCACACGCCGGAAGAGATCCGTGAGATCCTCTCACGCCTGACCGGCAAGCCGATCGACCCGACCGTTCGTGTCTTCCTGCCTTTCCACACCGTATTCGGGCAATTCATCGAGTTGGGCAAGAACGTGTTCATCAATACCTCGTGCGTCTTCCTCGACCGCGGCGGCATCACGATCGAGGATGACGTGTTCATCGGCCCCAACGTCAATATCCTCACCGAGAACCATCCCGAGCAACCGGCCTTGCGCCATAACGTCTATACCAAGCCGATCCGGATCAAGCGGAACGCCTGGATTGGCGCCGGAGCGATCATCCTGCCCGGCGTGACGATTGGCGAGAACGCGATTGTCGGCGCTGGATCCGTCGTCACACGCGATGTCGAGGACAACGCAATCGTTGTCGGGAACCCGGCACGGTTCGTCCGCTACATCAAGCAAGACTGAACGTAGCATAAGCTAAATAAGATCCCGGTTTCCGTGTTTTGGGCGTTCATAAAACAGGATATCCGGGATTCCTTGTATCTTTGCTTTCGTCAAACGAAACAAACATGAGAAACATTATCAATGGCATGAGGGCCTTATGCCCCATTTCCGACGAAAGTATCGCCGAGCTAGAACAGGTCGTGACCTTGTGTCATTTCCCGAAACGCTATCAGCTTATCAAGGAAAACATCTTCTGCAAATATGCCTATTTCCTGGAAAAAGGCATGACCCGTTCTTTCTGGCTGGTCGATGGCGAGGAGATCACGACCTCCTTCTCGCTCGAAGGAGGCATCGTCTTCAGTATGGATGAGCTCTACTACAACAAACTGAGCGAGGAGTTCGTTGAGACACTCGAGGAGGTCGAGGCCTACAGGATCAAACTGACCGACCTGACCCATCTTTTCGAGACCAATATCGAATGGTGTAACTGGGGGCGTATCATCCACCAGAACGAGTACCGTCGCCTGCACCGGAGCCACAAGGAGCGGCTGACCCTGCCCGCCAAACAGCGTTACGAGGCATTCAAGAGCCAATTTCCCGAAGTGTGCCGCCGGGCGAACCTGGGCTACATCGCCTCTTATCTGGGCATCACGCCCTCCACGTTGAGCCGGCTCAGGGCAAATGAATAATGGCCTGGCCATACGGGAAGCACCGTTTTTGACATAGGACAAATTTTCTCCAGACGAGCACCCTTAACTTCGCGGATAAAAATTTCTTGTATTTAAATTTTAAATCCATGTCAAGAACAACGATCTCCTCATCGGCCTTCGCCGATACGAAACCCCATTACGAGCTCCTCGACGGATTGAGGGGCGTAGCCGCTTTGCTGGTCGTCTTTTATCACATTTTCGAGGGACTCTCCTTCGCTGCCGGCGGAACGGTCATCACGGTCATCAACCACGGCTATTTGGCTGTCGATTTCTTCTTCATCCTTTCCGGCTTCGTGATTGGCTACGCTTACGACGACCGTCTCCGGAAAACCATGACGCTCGGCAACTTCTTCAAGCGACGGCTGATCCGTCTTCACCCGATGATCATTATGGGCGCCCTGATTGGTACGATCACCTTCTATCTGCAAGGAGCGGTTCATTGGGACGGCACGCCTGCCGCCACCTCCATAATCCTGCTGGCCCTGCTTTGCGCCTTTTTCTTCATCCCCGCCATTCCGGGCCAGCCCAACGACGTTCGGGGCAACGGCGAGATGTTCCCGCTCAACGGCCCGAGCTGGTCGCTCTTTTTCGAGTATATCGGCAATATCCTTTACGCGCTGTTTATCCAACGACTTTCCAAAAAGGCATTAACCCTGCTGGTCATCCTGCTGGGCGCTGGCCTGGCCTGGTTCGCGCTTTCCGACGCGGCCGGATATGGCATGATTGGCGTGGGATGGACACTTGACGGGATCAATTTCCTGGGCGGATCGTTGCGTATGCTGTTCCCCTTCACATTGGGTATCTGGCTTTCCCGGGGCTTCAAGCCCGTTCCCGTACGGGGCGCATTCTGGATCTGCTCCCTCATTTTGCTGCTGCTTTTCCTCGTGCCCTATATTGAAGGAAGCGAGCCAATCAGCCTGAATGGCCTGTTCGAGAGCGTTTGCATCCTGCTCATTTTCCCGTTCCTTGTCCGTCTGGGCGCTTCCGGCAAAACGACAGACAAACGATCCACCCAAATCTGCAAATTCCTGGGAGATATCTCTTATCCGCTTTATGCCGTGCATTATCCGATCATGTACCTGTTCTACGCCTGGTTGATCGACAAGAAGATCTACGATATCGCCGATTGCTGGGCAATGGCTTTAGCCGTTTATATCGGTTGTGTTATTTTGGCTTATCTCTGCCTCAAGTTCTACGACGAGCCAATCCGCCGTTATTTAGCGAAACGTGTCCTGCGCCGATAATCGGCGGGACACTTTCTTAATGCCCAAACGCAAAAAGGGCTAAGAACCATCCGGATTCTTAGCCCTTTTCGTGACTCGCATAGGATTCAAACCTATAACCTTCTGATCCGTAGTCAGATGCTCTATTCAGTTGAGCTAGCGAGCCATTCTATTATAAAATACCTCAACAAGAAGTGACTCGCATAGGATTCAAACCTATAACCTTCTGATCCGTAGTCAGATGCTCTATTCAGTTGAGCTAGCGAGCCGTCTTATCTCGATTGCGAGTGCAAAGGTAGATTACTATTTTATATTATCCAAATTTTTCGCCGTTTTTTTATTCATTTTTCTGTCATACGTTTTAATCAAGCGCATTACCCATTCATATTCAGGCGATACCAAAAAGCTCAATCTCAAAGATCAAGGTCGAGCCACCGGGAATGCCGGGCTGAGAGAATTTTCCATAGCCTTTTTCCGAAGGAATATAGATCTCCCACTTATCGCCCACACGCATCTCCTTAAGGGCGATAATCCACCCCTCAATCAAATCACCCAAGCGAAAAGCGACCGGCGTAGCGCCGTCCCGACTGCTGTCGAACATCTTGCCATCGATTGTCCATCCCGTATAATGCACGGTGACGATACTGCTTACCGAAGGACGCTTGCCTCCGAGATCTCCGGAAGCAAGCACTTTATAACAGATTCCGTCCGACAAAGGCATCACCCCGTCTTCCTTCATTTTCTCCGCGAGCCAATCCTTATTGGCCTGCACATATTCTCGTTTCTTAGCCATCTCCTAAAATTATTCGTACCAAACAGGTCCAGGCTGGTTGCCCATCTCAAACTCGACAGTGGCGCCACTCATGATCATCTCGTGCGTGATATAACTCTTGTCGTATGGCTGGCCATTCACCTTTACAGACTGAATATAGATGTTCTTCTCATCGGCTTTCGGAGCCAGGACCGTAAAGGTCTTGCCATTCGCCAGACGCATGCGGACCTCCTTGAACAAAGGCGTGCCAATCTCATACTGGCCACTTACCGGATCGACCGGATAGAAGCCCATTGAGCTGAAGACGAACCAGGCGGACATCTGTCCACAATCCTCATTGCCACAAATACCATCCGGCGTATTCTTATAAAGCTCACGCATCACCTTCGAGGCATATTGCTGTGTCTTCCAAGGCTGACCAACACGATTGAAAAGATAGATGACGTGATGACCCGGCTCATTTCCGTGAGCGTACTGGCCGATCATGCCCGTGCTGAAAATCGGCAATTCCTCATCGGATTGGGGCACATAAGTGAACATACTATCCAAACGCTGGATGAAACGCTCCTTGCCTCCGATCAGCTCGATCAAGCCATCCACATCGTGTTGCGCAGACCAGAGATATTGCCAACCGTTGCTCTCGCAAATATCTTCGATATAATCGTCTGGACTATAGTTCTCAATGAACTCACCCTTCTCGTTACGCGGCTGCATGAAGCCTGTAGCCGGATTGAAGACATTGCGATAATTCTGGGAACGCTTATAGAACTCGTCCGCGATCTCTTGCTTACCCATCTTCTCCGCCATCCGGGCGATACAATAATCGTCGTAAGCGTATTCCATCGTCTTCGACATGGACCAATTCTCCCACTTCTTCGGGTCACTGTTGGCCGGCACATAACCTAACTTCTTATATTCGTCAATCTGACGGTGCTCATCACGATTGGCCGTCGCCACGCAAGCCGCCAAGGCACGCTCCGCGTCGAAATCGCCAATTCCCTTCAAATAAGCGTCCACGATCACCGGCACGGCATGATAACCAATCATCATATTCGTCTCCCAACCGTGCAGATTCCATAAAGGCAGGGCACCGTTCTGGTCGTGGAAGTTCAGGAAACAATGCACCATGTCGTTCACCCGAGCCGGATCCAGATAAGTGAATAAAGGATGCGACGCCCGATAAGTATCCCACAAGGAGAAGGTCGAGTAATTGATCCAGCCTTCCGTCTGGTGCACCTGACCGTCGGGACCGAAATAACGACCATCCACGTCGCTATAGATTGTCGGCGCCAACATCGCATGATACATTGCCGTGTAGAACTTAACCAGATCGTCCTGGTTGTCGCCTTTCACCTCTATGCGGCCAAGCTCGGCATTCCACTTCGCGGCCGCCTGCGCACGATAACCGTCAAAATCGTCCTTCGGCGCCTCTGCCATCAGGTTGGCATGCGCGCCCGCCTGGTCAACGCCCGAAATAGCGGTCGTCACGAGGATTTGCTCATCCTTGGCGGTCTTGAAGTTGAAATGGCCAACATAAGCCGTTCCCAACCAACCATCTTTCTTGGTGGTAATTGAAGTGGTATCCAGCGAGAAGGAATCAAACGGACGTGAGAAACGGGTCTCGAAATAGACCTGCTGCTTAGGCGACCAGCCTTGCGAATGACGATAACCCCGGATCGTCACCGAATCGACGACCTCGATCCGCGAATCCATCGTGAAATCCCAGTTCATCGCCTTCTTCAGGTCCAGGATAACCGACGATTCCGCCTCGGGGAACGTATAACGCTGGATGCCACAACGATCAGTCGCCGTCAGCTCCACATTGATTCCATAATCCTTCAGGAGTACCCGATAGTATCCCGCAGAAGCCGTCTCATCCTCGTGCGAGAATTTGGAATGAATGCCCAATGGGGCTTCTGCCTCCTTATAAGGCAAAGTAACCGGCATGAACAGGATATCATAAAGATCGCCAGCGCCAGTTCCAGACAGGTGCGTATGGCTAAAGCCAGCGATCGTTGAATCAGGATAGAAATATCCGGAAATGCGATCCCAACCAGGCAGGCCGTTATCAGGACTCAATTGCACCATGCCGAAGGGAACTTGCGCCCCGGGATAGGTATTTCCAGTGAAATCAGTACCGATCATCGGGTTAACCAACTGGGCATAGTCGTTGCCACTCTCCTGTTTCTTCTCGGGCGAGCAGGCCGCCAGGGCCAGCAAGGAGATCGCCAATAAAGGTAATTGCTTCATTTTCGCGCCTTGTTTATTTTAGTTTTCCGCGAATATAGTGAAAAGAATGATGATTTTTCGGCTCCAGATCTGGTAAATTATTCTTATTCACTCTTGTTTTTAGGATAAATATCAACCATCTTCGCGCAAATTTTCATGATATGTCAAAAAAGATAGTCCTTATTGGCGCCACCTCCGGCATCGGCCGGGAGATCGCCTTGATTTATCTGGGACTCGGTTTCTCGCTGGGACTGGCCGGACGACGGGAAGAGCGCCTTCAAGAGCTCAAGAGCCAATATCCCGGGCAAGTCGAGATCGAGCCGATCGACGTCACGGCCGACGACGCGCCCGAACGTCTCGGACATCTCGTCCAAAAGCTGGGTGGTATGGATGAGTTCCTGCTTTGCTCGGGTGTCGGTCATCAGAACCGCCGGCTCGACGAGGCGATCGAGATGGCGACCATCGCCACCAACACCGTCGGATTCACCCGTGTCCTGCTCGCCGCCTATCATTATTTCCGAGAGAAAGGTCACGGCCATATCTCCGTGATCAGCTCGATAGCGGGAACAAAGGGACTTGGCGCGGCGCCCGCCTACTCGGCGACAAAAGGTTTCCAGAATCTCTATATCGACGCATTGGCACAACTGGCCCGAATGGAAAAGCTGGACATCCATTTCACCGATATCCGTCCCGGCTTCGTGCGGACGGATCTTCTGGCCGATGGCCGGCGTTATCCGATGCTCATGTCGGCGCCTTACGCCGCCCGTCGGATCGTCCGGGCGATCGAGCGACGCGAGCGGGTTGCCATCATCGATTGGCGTTACGCCATCCTGGTCTTCTTCTGGCGACTGATTCCCCGCTTCATCTGGGAAAGATTACCAATTAGTAACGATAAAAAACAAAAGATTTAACAATGAGCTTATTTGTCAAGAAAAGCCTTGAGAGCCTCCGGCAGGAGGCCAACGAGTCAGGCGAGAAAACCCTGCGCCGCATCCTCGGCCCATGGAGCCTGGTGGCTTTGGGCGTGGGCGTCATCATCGGCGCCGGCCTTTTCTCCATTACGGGCGCTGTCGCCTCCGGTTTTACCGGGCCGGCCATCACGATATCATTCGCCATCGCCGCGCTTGGCTGCTGCTTCGCCGGTCTCTGCTACGCGGAGTTCGCCTCAATGATCCCTGTGGCGGGAAGTGCCTACACCTATTCCTACGCGACCATGGGCGAGCTCGTCGCCTGGATCATCGGCTGGGACCTGGTACTGGAATATTGCGTGGCCGCCACGACGGTCAGCATCAGCTGGAGCCGCTATCTCGTCGTCTTCCTCGAGGGCTTCGGGATCCATCTGCCCCATGCCCTGACCGCCTGTCCCTGGGACGGCGGCATCGTCAACATCCCGGCCTTCGTCATTGTCGTCCTGATGAGCCTCTTCCTCATCCGGGGCACGAAGGGCAGCTCCATCTTCAACGGGATCATCGTTTTCCTGAAGGTTTCGGTTGTCCTGATCTTCGTTATCCTGGGCTGGAAATACATCCAGATGGAGAACTACACGCCCTACATCCCCGAAAACACGGGCAAGCTTGGCGAGTTCGGCTTCTCCGGCATCTTGCGCGGGGCGGCGATCGTCTTTTTCGCCTTCCTGGGCTTCGACGCGGTCAGCACGGCGGCACAAGAGACCAAAAATCCCCGACGAGACATGCCCATCGGCATCCTGATGTCGTTGTTCATCTGTACCTTATTATATATACTCTTCGCCCACGTCATGACCGGTGTCGTTCATTACACCGCCTTCGAAGGGCACAACGGTATCGCTCCCGTAGCGATCGCCATCGAGCATATGGGGCAGATGGATGCCTCAGGCACGATCCAGCCGGACTATCCCTGGATGAACCGGGCGATTGTCGTCGCCATCCTGTTGGGCTACTGCTCCGTGATCATGGTCACGCTGCTTGGCCAAAGCCGTGTCTTCCTCAGCATGAGCCGCGACGGCCTGTTGCCTCCGCTCTTCTCGCATATCCACCCACGTTTCCGGACGCCTGCCCGCAGCAATCTCCTGTTCATGGTGCTGGTCGGCACGCTGGCGGCCTTCGTCCCGGCGCAAGTGGCGGGCGAGATGTGCAGCATCGGCACCCTGTTCGCCTTCACGTTGGTCTGCGCCGGCGTCCTGATTGTCAGGCGAACGATGCCCGACGCGCCCCGGTCGTTCAAGACGCCGCTGGTGCCGTTCGTCCCGATCGCCGGGATCATCACCTGCTTGGTCATGATGGTCTTCCTGCCCGCCGACACCTGGATCCGGCTGGTGCTCTGGATGCTGATCGGCTTGGATATCTACGTCAGCTACGGCATCAAGCACAGCAGGCTGGGACAAGGACAAACGCACCGACAAGGGACACGCCTGCTGGACATGACCGGCATCGCGCTTGCCGTGCTTTGCGTCATCACGGGCCTGTGGCATCAGCAGACGGTCGGCTGGGAAGCGGACAAGACCTTATTGGTCATCTCCTTCCTGTTCGCCCTCACCCACCTGGCTTTCTATATCCATCGATTGTCTAAGGAATTTACTGTCACCTCTGATCCCCAATAAAAAAAGAAATCCTTCCCGATCGCCCGGATGATGTTCCGGGCGATCGCCTTTTTCCGCCTTCGTCGGTCGACGAAATGACAGAAATCTCTTTTCTAAGCCTTCGTCGGTCGATGAAACGGCAAAAAACTCTTTTTCGCGCCTTCGTCGGTCGACGAAACGGCAAAAAACTCTTTTTCGGACCTTCGTCAGTCGACAAAACGGCAAAAAACTCTTTTTTGCGCCTTCGTCAGTCGACGAAATGGCAAAAAACTCTTTTCCGCGCCTTCGTCAGTCGACGAAACGGTAAAAAACTCTTTTCCGCACCTTCGTCGATCGACGAAACACCCAAGAAAGGGTAACAACCGTGATTTTTAATTTGACAACAAAAAAGAAGGCTTGGCCACGTGCCGGAAAAGATCCGGATACCGTCGTCGGCCAAGCCTTTTATTCATGATCCCCCGCCGTTACGACGGCAAGAGACTATTACCAAATATTCACCCGATCCTCAGGAGCCATAAACATCGGATCGCCCTCCTTAATATCAAATGCCTTATAGAAGGTCTCGATATTACGCAAAGCCGCATTTACACGCCATTCGCCCAATGAGTGCGGATCGATCTTCGTCAGGCGCAAGATCTCCTCCTTCCGGATGTTTTGCCCCCAAAGCGTCGCGTAGCCCAGGTAGAAACGCTGGTCGTCGGTAAAGCCATCGATCGGCGCTGGCGCCTCCTTGCCGGCGAGGCTGTTCTTGTACGCCTGATAAGCGATCAGCAAGCCCCCCTGGTCGGCGATGTTCTCGCCCAGCGTGAAACGTCCGTTGGCGTGCACCGAGTCGGCCACGATGATGGCGTCATACTGCTTGACCAGGATATCGGCACGCTCCGTAAAACGCTTAGCGTCATCCTCAGTCCACCAGTTCTGCAAGTTACCATCCTTATCGTAATTACGGCCCTGGTCATCGAATCCGTGCGTCATCTCGTGTCCGATCACCACGCCAATAGCGCCGTAGTTAACAGCGTCGTCGGCCTCCGGATTGAAGAAAGGTGGCTGCAGGATAGCTGCCGGGAAGCAGATCTCGTTTGTCGAGGGGTTATAATAAGCGTTAACCGTCTGCGGTGTCATCAGCCAACGAGTCTTGTCGACCGGCTTACCGGCGTCGGCCAACTGATACTCCATCTCGAACAGGTTCGAGCGACGGACATTCGCCCAATATGAGTCATTCTTGATCTCCAGGCCACTGTAATCGCGCCATTTGTCGGGATAACCGATCTTCACCGTGAACGCGTTCAGTTTCTCGAGCGCCTTCAGTTTCGTTGAGTCGCCCATCCATTCCAAAGCATTAATACGCTCGCCCAGGGCCGTCTTCAAGTTGTTCACCAAAGTGATCATCCGCTCTTTCGATGCGGGCGGGAAATATTTAGCCACATACATCTCGCCAACCGCCTCGCCAAGCACGCCATTCACCGTGTTCAACGAGCGTTTCCAACGAGGTTGTTGCTCCTCCTTGCCAGACATCACCTTTCCATAGAAATCGAATGAGGCATCAACGAAGTCATCGCTCAGGTAGTTGGCGGCAGCGTCGAGCAGGTTGAATGCCAAGTAGCATTTCTGCTCATCAACTGTCGTCGTCGACATGATCTTGTCCAAAGCCTTGAAATAGTTCACCTGCTTAGCGTCGAGCTCCTGAATGCCGCTCAAGCCCATCGCCTCAAAGTAGATGTCCCAATCCAACGGGCTTCCCATCTTCTTGAAATCCTCGTACGACATCTTGTTGTAGTTCTTCTCAGAGTCGCGCAAATCCTCGCGGCTGTAAGAGTTCTCAGCGATGGCGTTCTCCACTTTCAGAACGGCGTCCGTAGCCACTTCCGCCTGCTCAGGACTGCATTTCGCCAAGGTGAAAAGCTTATTGATATATTGTTTGTAGGATTCACGGATCTTCTCGGAAGCCTCATCCTTCAACAGATAATAGTCGCGGTCTCCCATCGCCAGGCCACCTTGATAGAGCTGGACGATATTCATCGAGCTGTTCTTCTCATCCGCATACACGAAAAGCGCGAAGAAGGGGCTCATACCCTCTTTCTGGAGCTCGGCTACCATACGGGTCACGTCCGCCTTTGTTGTCAGGCCATTGATCCGCTCCAGATCCTCCTTGATCGGGGCATAACCATCCTCATTCAATTTAACGCTATCCAATCCCATGCTATACAACAGGCTGATCTTCTCGCCTACGCTTCCCGGCTGTTGCGCTGCCTTACTCAGGTCGTCCACAAGGGTTCTCAACTGTTCCTGGCTGTTATCACGCAACTGGTCGAACGTGCCAAAACGAGCATACTCCGGTTTCAAGGGATTATTCTTGATCCAGCCTCCACAGGCATAACGATAAAAATCAGTACCCGGCGCTACGGTCGTATCCATATTCGCGGGATTGATCGCGGCGACTCTCGTCGCTTCACTACTCTCTTTAGCGGGGCCGTTGCAACTTGCCAAAGCGACGACTCCTGCCGCCAATAGCGGAAAAAGGTTTCTCTTTTTCATTTTTGTTAAAACATTATACTTATAATCTGCGCGAAAATACAATAATATTCCCACCATCAACTATCCTTAACCCATTTTTAGAATCCCGATCATTGATAACCGGGATTCTGGCGCATCGAGGGATTCATGTCCAGGATGGATTCGGGTATCGGGAACACGGTCGTGAATCCCGACTCCTCACCAGCCACTCGTGGCCGTTCGTCATAGGAGGCCGAGAAACGGCCGAACCGTATCAGGTCCTGCCTCCGCCAACCTTCCCATGCCAGCTCCATCATCCGCTCATCCAACAAATTATCCAATGTAGCCGGCCGATCAGGCGCTCCAACACGCTGCCGCACCAGCGCCAAGTCGGCATCCCCGTTATCACCATTCCGGACCTTGGCCTCGCTCCGCATCAGCAAGAGGTCGGCGTAGCGGAACAGCACGATGTCGTTATCCAGTAGTTTCCCATCCTTGAACGCCGTCGGATCCACCTCATATTTTTTCATACGAGCTCCGGCGGTCTGTTCCTCCGGTTTGCCCGACAGGTCCAACTTAATCGCCCACGGCTCATAAACCAAAGGAGTCACGCCATCATCCAAGAAGACCGGATTTCCGTTCAGGTCCTTCACCGGCCCAGCGAAATAGCACAAGTCAAAACGAGGATCCTGATGGTCCGTTCCATACCCGAAGGTTCTCAAGACATTGGTCGTCGCGCTTGCCCCATTCTCGCCGCCTAACCCATACGCCTTCGCGTGATTATAGTGCCTTGACCGGAACAGATAGATGAACTGGTTCGTATATAACGTCTTATCCATCGGTATCACAAAGATGTTCTCTTTCGACGATTCATTGAACACGGCGAAATTCGTCTCATAATCCGGCTCTAAAGCATACCCGGCCGCACTAACCCGATCACAATAATAGACAACCGCCTCCCATGCGTTGAGCTTTTGGCCATCAGCCATAAAATAGTGCGCCTTACCATCCGGTCGCACACCATCTGTCCAATCGTCGTCCAAATAGACCTCCGAGTTCAAGATCAGCTTCGCCAGCAAGAAATGAGCGACCGGCCTTGTGATCCGTCCATAATAAACCCCGGGTTGCTGGCTGTAAGCCTCCTCCAAAAAGGGTGCGGACTCCCGCAATTCCCGTTCCACGAAAGCGAACAACTCGCTCCTCCTCGCCTGTACCAATTTTCCCGGCTCCGGATCAGCCTCCAGCACCAGCGGAACATGCCCGAACAGGTCCATCAAATGATAATAAAACAGGGCACGCAAAGCCCGAACCTCCGAGACGTAAGGATCTATCTCATCGTCGGGATGGGCCTCGGAATAGAGTGCCATTCTCTCCAACGAGCGATTACAAAGCATGACAACCTGATAAAGATATTCCCAAGTCGCCAAGACTGCCGTATTCCGAACGCCCCACTGGTGCGTGTAAAGCCCTTGCCAAAATCCACCATCGTACCAATCGGCTCCACGGGTCGGCATGATCGCCTCATCCGTTGTAAAGGTATTCAAGTCATAAATGCCCCGGCCCGTGCCTTGTAGACTCTTACTGTCCTCATAACCGCCCAGATGCGTATAAAGAGGCGCGACATCATAGCGATATACCTCCTGAAGATTCGCTCTTACTCCCGGATCTTGCAAATCGGATTTAGGCGACTCGTCCAGGAACTTTCCACAACCGGACAACAGGCCAGCCGTAACGATACTCACAATAATAAACTTGATATGACTCATGTGTTCCTCCTTTCCCTTATTATAAGTTTAAGCTCAAGCTAACCGAATAGGTACGTGTCAATGGATAGGTACGTTTGTCGTCGACGCCCAATGTTGAGTCGACCAACATGCTGTTGACCAACGGCGTCAAGCCAGAATAACCCGTTATGGTCCCTAAATTACTGATCGTAAAAGCGAGCCGGATATCCTTGAACAAACCGATATTCTTTACCGGTACCGCCCAGCCAAGTGTCAGATAATCGAAATTCACGTAATCGCCCCGCTCCAGCCAATAGTCGGTTGCGGTCTGATCCTTGATCATTCGCTTCGGCGCCTCTTTCATCACGTTATAGTCCGGCAAGTTATTCATATTCATATAGGTCAAGGAGGTCGCGTTATAAATCTTATGGCCAAAAGCGCCATTGATCTGCAACGAAAGATCGAAATCCTTGTAACGCAAGCTGATGTTAGAACCCAAAATCACCTTCGGCATCGCTTGTCCGGCAACATAGCGGTCCTCGCCATCCTCTATGTTCACGCCACCTCCATTCAAGTCCGCGATCTTATATGTATAACCGCCTTCTCCATCCTCGACCAGGCCCTCACATTTTGGCAGATAGAAGACGCCCAAGGGCTGGCCAACTATCTGGTAGACCACATCATTATGTCCTCCATGAAATCCGGCTCCATTCAAGCTTGATATCACCGTATACTCGGCGGCTGATATCGGATGACCGTCATACATACCACTTAACGACAACAGCTTATTCTTTTGGTAAGTCACGTTCGCGTTAATATTCAATTCCAGGTCCTTTGTCCTGATCGGCGTGATCCCGAAAGCGATCTCCGTTCCGCTATTCCGCATGGAACCGATATTCGCGAGCAAAGTATTATAAGTAAAAGGCGGAACACTGACATGATATTGATAAAGCATATCCTTCGTCAGCGAATTATAATAATTGACAGACAGCAACAAGCGACCGCCCCACAAACTCGCGTCGACTCCGGCATTGACAGTCCGCTTCACCTCCCACTTCAGGTCCGGATTCACGTTCCGCAGCGTCTCGAAAGTCACCAGAGGCGAATTGCCGACAGGAGCGACACCATTAGGTCTCAACAACGCCATAGTCGTATAAGAGTCAATACCGGACTGATTCCCGGCCAGGCCATAGCCCAAACGCCATTTCAGGTGATCCAGCCAATCCACCTCCCTCAAAAAACCCTCACGTGCCATATTCCAAGCCAACGAGGCCGAAGGGAAAAATCCCCATTTATGATTTACGCCAAACTTGGAGGAGGCATCCGCCCGGGCATTCAAGGTCAGGATATAACGGTCATCGAACGAATAATTCGCCCGTGCCAGGAAAGAGACCAAGCGGGGATCCTCATGGAAGGAGCCCGTTCCTTCCCAAGGCCTCAAGGCACCACCTTGCAGGTTATGATAGCCCAAATCATCGCTCGTGAAATTTGTCACCGTGGTCCAAAAGCCGGAATGAATCTCCTTCGATACTTCGCCCAACGCGAGGAGATCAAGGAAATGAGATCCAAGCCGCTTCTGATAGGTCAGCATCAAGTGTCCCAAAAACGACTCCATACGGCGACTTCCCCGATAAGCCTGCCCATAAGCCCAAACCGTCGCAGGCAAATATTGGTCATCCTCCGTCTGCGTATAGGTATAAGAACCAAACAGGACCAGCTTCAATCCTTCCGCCAAATGAGCGTTCGTACTGGCATGAGCGCTGAAATAGGAAACAGAGTTTTGGTTATCGACCTCCATCCAGGCCAAAGGATTCGTGATCTGGCTGGCCGTTGTCAACTGATCCCATGCGCCATCCGCGTTCCGATGGTCCGGGAAAGTGGGATTGAAAGCCGCGGCAGAATAAAAGGTCTTTTGCGAGTCGAACAGGGTCCGTTCTCGCCTGACCGAGCCAAAAAGGCCCAACTCACAATCAATCATATCCTCAACCAGTACTTGCGACAAGTTCATATTAGAGGTAAAAAGACGCATCCGCTCATTCTGCACCGAACCTTCCCGATTCAACAAGCCAACAGAGACTCGATAATTCGAGCGGTCTGAGCCACCATATAAGACGATGTTGTGGTTCTGTTGGATACCAGTCTGCTCGATAGCACCCAAGAAATCAGTATCGTATCCCTTGTCCACGATAGGCAATCCTTCCTTTTGGGCTGTCGTCCGGAACTCAGCCCCGCTCAGCATCACCAAATGGCGATAAGCATGCGTTACACCAAAACTGCCGTTATAACTCAATCGGGTACGCCCGGCGACACCTTTCTTGGTCACGATATTGATTACTCCGGAAGCGCCCCTCGAACCATATTGCGCCGTTTCCGAAGCATCCTTCAGGATCGTGAAACTCTCGATATCTGTCGGATAAACAGAAGTCAACATGGATAAATCGCCAATCACGCCATCAACAATAATCAGAGGATCGTTGCCACTTGTCAACGACGTGGTTCCCCGCAAACGCACCGATTCCAAAGCGGCCGTACCGTTATTGCCCTTCTTGATCGCCAATCCGGCAACACGTCCTTGAATCGCTTCCAAAGGATTGGTAAGCTGCTCCTTATTCATCGAACGCTCCGTTACACGTTCCACTGATCCCGACAGGTTCACGACGTTTCCCTCGGCATAACCTATCCTGATCACGGAATCCGCCGGAAGTATCTCACCCAAATCATTTTGGGCGAAAGCCTCCTGCCCTAATCCCAACGACACGAAAGTCATCATCAGGCCAACGACTCCCGTACAATGATATTTTCCCATAATATTTCCCGAATCTAAAGTATATCACAAAACACCTTCCTTTTTTCACTTCCGCAAGATAGCTATAAAAAGAGAGAGAGTTGTTATTCCAAGCCCAATAAAAAACTTTATCCCTTTTGTTTTTCCAAACAACTGCCCAAGCGGCTATTTTTGCCTATCTTTAAAGCCGGAATCAATCCAGTTATGTGTATAAATAAGTAATATCATGAAAATCATTTGGACCACATTGGCTCTTGCGGCCGCCCTCAACGCGACCGGACAAGAGATTCGCGATATGCGTTGCGAATATTTGGAAAATCCTCTAGGCATTGACACCTATTCACCCCGGCTCGGCTGGCGACTCGACGCTTCACAAGACGGAGCCGGACAAACCGCTTTCCGTGTCATTGTCGGGACCGACTCCCTACGTGTCGCCCAGGGAGAAGGCGATACCTGGGACTCGAAGACCATAGAATCAGACCGAATAACCACTCGTTACGCGGGAAAAGAACTAACACCATTCACGCCTTATTATTGGAAAGTAATCGTCCGGGACCAGACAGGGAAAAATATCGAATCGCCTGTCGCCCGATTCGAGACGGGCATGATGTCCGTCAGCAACTGGCAAGGCGCCTGGATCAGTGACGGGCATGATCCGGAATACAAACCAGCGCCCTATTTCCGTAAGGCCTTCGACACCGGAAAGCCCATACGATCGGCCCGAGCCTATATCGCTGTAGCCGGTCTTTATGAGTTATATATTAATGGAGAGCGGATCGGCGATCATCGGCTTGATCCCGCCTTTACCCGCTTCGATAAACGGACACTCTACGTGACCTACGACGTGACCCAACAGCTTCAACAAGGAGCGAATGCCATCGGTGTTATCCTTGGCAACGGCTGGTACAACCACCAGTCGAAAGCGGTCTGGGATTTCGATAAGGCCGGTTGGCGCAACCGACCTACTTTCTGCATGGATTTGAGAATCGAATACGAGGATGGCAGTGAGGCGGTCATCTCAACCGACCGGAGCTGGAAAACCGCCGATGGTCCTTTACGCCTGAACAGCATCTATACCGCGGAGCATTACGACTACCGACTGGAACAACCCGACTGGTGCCAGCCGGGCTTCGACGACGGGAAATGGTCTAATGCCTCCTTCAGGCAGGCACCCGCCGAAAAGATTGTTGCCCAACAACTTCGTCCCATCCGGACAATCGAGACTCTCCAGCCCGTTAACGTACGCCAAATCGACGATACGACCTACGTTTATGACTTCGGTCGCAATTTCGCCGGCATTACCCACCTAAAAATGAAAGCAGGCTGGAAGAATGGCCTGGTTCGCCTGAAACATGGCGAACGCCTTTACGATAATGGACGAGTGGATCTCTCCAATATCGATGTCTATTTTAAAGGTGGCGCCGATGATCCATTCCAGACGGATCTGATCACACTAACCGAGGGACAAGCCGTCGATTTCTACCCCAGGTTTAATTATAAGGGATTCCGTTATGTAGAGGTGACGACAAACCGCCCGTATGAGATGAAACCGGAAAACCTGACCGCCTATGTCACTCACAGTGACGTTCCGCAAACAGGTTTGATCCATTCGTCCGACTCACTGATCAACCGGATCTGGGCCGCGGGATTGGCCGCCTACACCTCCAATCTCATGGGTTATCCGACCGACTGTCCACAACGCGAGAAGAACGGCTGGACAGGCGATGGTCATTTCGCGATCGAAACAGGCCTTTACAACTACGATGGCATCACGATCTATGAGAAATGGCTGGCGGACCATCAGGATGAGCAACAACCCAATGGCGTATTACCTGATATCATCCCGACTTGGGGCTGGGGTTACGGAACCGACAACGGTACTGACTGGACCAGCACCATCGCTCTCATACCCTGGAACCTTTACCTCTTTTACGGCGATCACCACGCTTTGGAAAGTTGTTACAACAACATCAAACGTTACGTCGACTATGTCGACCGAATCAGCGTGAGCCACCTGACTACCTTCGGACGAGGCGACTGGGTGCCTGTCCGGTCCAAATCGTTAAAAGAGCTCACCTCATCGGTCTACTTTTATGTTGACGCGCAAATCCTGGCCAAGGCGGCACAACTGTTCGGGAAAACTGACGATCACAATCATTACAGCCAACTAGCGGAGCAGATCAAACAAGCCATCAACGAGAAGTATCTTGATGAGGAAAAGGGACTCTATGCCTCAGGCACGCAAACCGAACTGTCTGTCCCACTCTATTGGGGAATCGTTCCGGAACAAGCTAAAGCCAAGGTTGCCCAAAACCTGGCCGAGATGGTGAAGGCGGACAACTATCATCTTGACGTAGGCGTGCTGGGCACGAAAGCGATCCTCAACGCCTTATCGGCCAACGGTTACGACGAGATAGCCTATCGGCTCGCCACTCAAGACAGCTATCCTTCGTGGGGCTGGTGGATCAAAAACGGGGCGACAACTTTCCTTGAGAACTGGGACTTGAAAGCCACCCGTGATATTTCCGACAACCATATCATGTTCGCCGAAGTAGTCGCCTGGCTTCACAAAGGTTTAGGCGGCATCTATCCGGATGAGCGTCAGCCGGGATTCAAGCATACCTTGTTGCGTCCCTATTTCCCAACCGACTTGAAATCTTTCACCGCCTCGCATAAAAGCCCTTATGGTGAAATTATCTCCTCATGGGAAAAACGGGGCAAGCGGATCAATTACCAAGTAACCATTCCGGCAGGTTGCTCCGCGACCTTGACTATCCCGGAAAATATCCGTTCCGACCAAAAGACAATCGATCTCACCTCGGGAACACATACTTTTCAATTCCGTGAGAAATAAAAGGAGTCACAATAATCCCAATTGTTCCTCATAAAAACAAGGACTGGATCGTCAGGTATTAACAACAGGCATTGTTAATGCCTGACGATGCCTGTTATCAGGAACGAATAATGCCCATCGTTTGGACACAAGAATCCAGTTTGTTACAGATTCATGACCGCCTTGCCCAAATACGATAATAGAGAAACAGGAATAAAAAAGGAATAGGATCATTCCGAAATCGAGTAGGAGGTAAACACTAATCATAGGTGTTTATCTCCTATTTTCATGTT